>Ga0073934_10005138_pt1 | contig 20690 bp, 19 predicted proteins | sample LarsenN4metaG_FD_76834 | JGI IMG/M metagenome (GOLD analysis project Ga0073934, IMG submission 76834) | Hot spring sediment bacterial and archeal communities from British Columbia, Canada, to study Microbial Dark Matter (Phase II) - Larsen... ... | reverse complement strand
TGCCAATGTTCGTCCGTCAAAACTCGCTTGGTCTTCCGTGACATGATCGGCTCCTTTCGCCGACCATTCCAGCTGACTCAAGCTTATGTTGCAATACCAGTTTTGAAATGGTCTCTAGTCATCTTTCGTCGTGCCTGCGGGGATGCGAAATTTCACTACATCGAGGGGATTGTAGTAGACGCCTTCGATACCCTTGTAGTGGATCTGTTGGCCAGGAAAACAAGGCGCAGGAACAGCTTGCGGAACTTCGCGGGCTTCGAGCGTCTCAATTCCCAACCGAGCCTTGTTGCGGACAGGCATTTTCGTGTGTTTCGGGTTCTTGAACAGGTTCGTGAAGAAGGACAACATGATCGCTCCGGTTGGGTGTTTTCGTAGGCTACACCCCAATAGCAGCGGACCGACGGGCGGGTGGAGGGGCAGGGAAACCCGTTCGTTTACCCGGAAGCAACAGCAATTCTCTTGCACCAGTCCCATGCCCGCATCATCATGTTCCATGCGGCAGGACGGCCCAAGTCGATTGGCCGGTTGACTTCGGACGGCTGAGTCGATCTGTCCGGGGTTACCCCGGGCGAACGCTGGTGTCTTTGCATGACAGCGTGCGACGAACGATGCACTGCGTGCATGACCCGTCGCACATCACGAGTCTGGTTGGGCCGTCCTCGCCGCATTTCGTCATGAATAGTGCATTTGTTGCCGAGAATCTTGCGGCCGCCTTGCTGCTGGGCGAATGGACCGGGCGCGGTTTGCTCGACAGCGCGCTTCGCGTGGTGCGCTACCGCGAACCATGGTTGCATCGCTTCCTGCGCCGACTTCGACGCGCCTTTCCCGAACCGCCTGCGCGACAGGAGTTCCGTGCTCTCGTTGATTGGATTTCCAATGATCGCGGGTTTTTGAACCGTTCGTTAGACGGCGTCTTCGAATTCGTCTCGTTGACTCCGGCGATGTCGCAGTCGCGCTGGCCGGTGCCGCAACTGGCGACTGTCGGAACGCTCGCACAATGGCTTGAACTGACTCCACGCGAGTTGGATTGGTTCGCGGATGGCCAGGGTCGGGAAGCCGTCCAACCACGCGGGCCGCTGCGGCATTACGTCTACAAGGCGATCCCCAAGCGCGGCGGCCGATTGCGACTGATCGAGTCCCCCAAATCGCGACTCAAAGCGATTCAACGGCGAATACTCGATCAAATCCTGTCGGTCATTCCCGCTCATGATGCCGCCCATGGCTTTTGCCGGGGGCGATCCGTCGTCACCTATGCCGCTGCCCATGCGAACAAGGACGTGGTGCTTCGGCTCGACCTGGCCGATTTTTTCCCATCCGTGCCTGCCTCGCGAGTTCATGCGATCTTTTGCACCGCGGGCTATCCCAAGGACGTCGCGCGAATGTTAACCGGCATCTGCACGAATGTGACGCCGCGCGATGAATTGCCGGAATCGTTCGGCGCCGACAACCGCGGCTGGACACTGCTGCAACGGCTGTTGTCACCCCACTTGCCCCAGGGCGCTCCGACCTCGCCGGCCCTCGCCAATCTGAGCGCCTATCGACTCGACTTGCGCTTGTCGGCTTTGGCACAGGCAAGCGGGATCGCCTTTACCCGTTACGCAGATGACTTGGCGTTTTCCGGCGACGAGGAATTTGCTCGCGGCGTTCTCCGCTTCTACGAAAAAGCCTGCCAAATCGTGATTGAGGAGGGGTTTGCGGTTCGACCCGCGAAGACGCGCATCATGCGGCGAGGCGTTCGCCAGCAACTCGCCGGCGTCGTCGTCAACGTCCGGCCCAATGCACCGCGCGGCGAGTATGACCGGCTCAAAGCGATCCTCACCAATTGCAGCCGGCACGGCGTCGGCTCGCAGAATCGCGAAAAGCACCCGAGCTTTCGCGAGCACTTGCTGGGCCGAATCACCTGGCTGACTTCGCTGCACCCGGAACGCGGGAAAAAGTTGCGTGCCAGGTTCGACCGGATCGATTGGAACGGAGGCTGACGAAGACGGTAACTGCAAAAAGCGGCAGTAGAAAGGCAGAATTGGAGTAAGTTCGTGAGCGGCGATCGAGTCGAACTCGTTATTCTGGGCTTGTCCCGCCCTCCCCTCCCTGAGACTTCTCCGTATACAATGTTCAGTGAAACAGTAACGAACCGCTAGCCGAGCAATTTTCCTATGCGTACGTGGATGCGCAATATCAAGCTGGCTGTACTGACGATTGCCCAGGGCATGTATGTGACGCTCTGGTATTTCCTGCAGACTTTTCGTCGCAAGACGTACACGCAGCATTATGAATATCCGGAAAAACCGGTTCCGGTGAAGCCGCGATATCGGGGCTTTCATCGCTTCGACCTGACGACCTGCATCGGCTGTGATAAGTGCGCTCGAGCCTGCCCGGTCGATTGCATTTACATCGACAAGGAAAAGGCGGCGCCGCCCGCCAAGGGATTCAAGGTCGTCGGATTCAAGATCGATTACACGAAGTGCATGTTTTGCGCACTGTGCGTCGATCCATGCCCCGTGGATTGCATCTTCATGGGATCGACGTTCGATCAAAGCTGCTTTAGCCGCGATGGTTGCGTGGTGGACTTCGCGAAGCTGCCGCTCGACACGGCATGGGGCCAGGCCGCGCTGAACCCGACCGCGATCGCTGCATCGAAATTGACGATCGAACCGGTTTGGGTCAAGCCGCCGGAACCGCCGAAACCGGCGCCTGCGAAACCGGCCGAGGCGCCGGCGGCCGACAAGCCTGCTCCAGGTGCGTAACCGAGGACTTTGCCATGGCTGCCAAACGCACCCGCAAGAAAAAATTCTTCACCCCGTCCGAGGCGCAAAGCATGCTGCCTCTGGTCCGGGCGATCGTCAAGGATATCGTGGACCTCGCGCATGGTCTCCGCGACCGGCACGCTCGCTTGGAGCGGCTCACCGACGGCGGCGTCCACAAGGGACTCATCACGCGAGAACAACTGGAAGAAGAGCAAGCGGCCTTCGAAGCCGGGCAAGACCGGCTGCAGGAACTCGTCGAAGAGCTAACCGAACTGGGAGTCGAACTCAAAGACTATTTTGCCGGGTTGATCGATTTCCCATGCTGGATGGACGGCCGCGAAGTGTATTTGTGCTGGAAGCACGGCGAAAAGGAACTGGCGTGGTGGCATGAAGTCGACGCCGGATTTCAAGGAAGAAAGCCGCTGCGCGTGGAAGCACCGGTTCGCTGACTGGTTGTTGGCAGTTTGACCGAAAGGGCCCGAAATGCCTGATTTCCTGGCCTACGCATTGTTGTTTACCTTCGTCGGCGCGTTTTTCATCTTCCTGCACTTGATGATCGGCAAGCTGGTCCGGCCGAAGAAGCCGGACGCCGAAAAGCTCACGATCTACGAATGCGGCGAACCGACCATCGGCAGCGCCTGGGTGCAGTTCGATCTTCGCTTCTACGTCGTCGCCCTGCTGTTCGTGATCTTCGACGTGGAAATGGCGTTCTTCTTCCCCTGGGCCGTCGTATTCGGAAAAGCCAACGAGCTGGCCAGCGAAAACGTAACTCCGGAACAAAGGGTCGCGCTGAACCAGGAACTGTCGATGGGCCAAAAGGAAAGCGAACGGCAAAAGGCCGCAGTGCAGTTGAGCGTCGATAAGGAAGCGCCAATCGTTCGAGAGAACCGTTCGAACGCCCGCGAACTGGGCTGGATCGCGTTCGGAGACATCCTCGTGTTTTTCGGTGTACTCTTGGTCGGCTTTGCGTACTTATGGCGGCGCGGGGACCTCGATTGGGTCCGCAGCATCGCCGCGCAGCGGCTGGCCGCGGAAGAGACGGAACCAGGGGCCAGCGGTCAGCAAACAGGAGTCAGCGGTCAGGAAGCGGAAGTTGGCGTGGCGACGACATAGTCACCACTCACCACTCACCACTCACCATACGGTACTAAAATGGGTTGGCTTGAAGGACGATTAAACGAAGAGTTCGTCATCACGACGTCGCTTGAGCAGGCGATCAACTGGGCGCGTGAATCCAGTTTGTGGCCGATGACGTTCGGCCTTGCATGTTGCGCCATCGAAATGATGGCGACGGGTGCATCGCGCTACGACGTGGATCGATTCGGCGCCGGTGCATTTCGCGCGACGCCGCGGCAGGCCGACCTGATGATCGTGGCCGGAACCGTTAACTACAAGATGGCGGCCCGCGTTCGCCGGCTTTATAACCAGATGCCCGACCCGAAGTTCGTCATTGCCATGGGCGCCTGCACCTGCGGCGGCGGCCCGTATTACAAGTACGGCTACAACGTGGTGAAAGGCGTCGATCTCGTTGTGCCGGTCGATGTCTATGTTCCCGGCTGCCCGCCGCGGCCCGAAGCATTGCTCGAAGGGCTGATGCGGATTCAAGACAAAGTGCGTGCGATGAAGTACCTCTCGCCCGGCCAGCCAATCGAGCTTCCCATCCCAGCCCGCACCGGCTATGCGGAACTGCCGCCGGAAATCAACACCATGGAAAAGGCGAACGCGTACGTCATTGCGACGAAAGAAAAGGCGAAACCGGCGAAGGCGTAGTGGGTCGCTCCGAAGGGGTTGACTATGTATCCACCCAATTCTCAACCGTTAGGTTCGGAACCTGCCGAAAGTGTTTCAGGTTTCGCGTCACGAGTGTGGCGCGATGGGCAAGGACAATGAATGAAATCAGGATATCCCTCCTGCCTATCTTTCTGAGTTTTTTCATGGCTTTTAAGCGATCGAACTCGTTGGCCGCCCCAGAATCCACAGGGACGATAAGAGTCCCAGACAGGAATGCATCTGTTCGTGCCAACAAATCTTGAGCACGGCGCAACTCGGTCGATGAGTCGGCCTTTAACAAAAACTCAAATCGACCGAGCAACAACTCGATGCGCGTGACGACCGTTGTCCCTACCGGTGTTGTCGCATCGACCGACTGCAATTTCGCGAGTACTCTTGGATGACCTGCCTGCAAGTGTGTCATCGTGTCGGTATCGAGCAAGTACACGAGATCTACTCCGCGGCTTCGACCTCCGAACGTCCTCGTCCCGCATAAATCGAGGTCCGCAAACCTGCAAGTGTTTCATCGTCGCGAAAGGCGCCGGCCCAGCGCAAGAGATGTTGTCGCGACGAATGCGCTCCCTTTAGCCAATCCACCAGCGCGGACTGTAGGAACCGCCAATCGGAGTCTATTTGCCTTCCTGGCAGTTGTCCGCGCTCAGCCAGTTCCTGCACTTGCTTTAGGGGCAGTCGCAGGAACCGGGCCGCTTCACGAAGCGTCAAAACTTCCGGCCATTTGCCGCGGTGACTCATCGTACGTACCTATCCTTCGAGAGTGTTCAATCCCCCGCCGGGCTCGCAGCGGCCTTCGGCGGGTTCAGCAGGCTGCGCGTGAGCACTTCTTTGGCCTTGTCGAACTCCGGCTGCCAGGTGATTTCGGGGTAGCCGTTGATCATGCAATCGCGGACTTTTTCGAGCGTATTTCGCGCCATGTGCGGGCATTTGTTGCAGGCGCAGGTGATGCCGGGAACCGGATGATAACGATGCTGCGGGTGTTTCGACTGCAGTTGCCACATCATGTTCGCTTCGGTGGCGACGAGGAAATCGGCAGGCTCGGTGAACTTGCCGACGTATTTGACCATCGCCTCGGTTCCGCCGATGAAGTCGCTGTGCTTGCGGATGTTGGCGGGGCACTCGGGATGGGCGATCGTGTGAGCGTGCGGCATTTTCTTTTTCAGTTTCAACAGATCCTGCACGCTGAATATCTCGTGCACCATGCATGACCCATGCCAGAGGATCATCTTGCGGCCCGTGACCTCTTGCAAGTACTGACCGAGATGGTAATCGGGAACGAACAGTATTTCGACATCGGGCGGGACGCGGCGAATGACTTCCTCGGCGTTGCCGGATGTCACAATCCAATCCGAAAGCGCCTTGGTGGCCGCACTGGAATTGATGTAGGTGACCGTTTGAAACTTTCGGCCGTTGATCCGCAACATTTCCTGATAGCGGGCCAGCTTGTCGGCCGGGGCGCTCTCCGCGAGCGAGCAGCCGGCTTCGAGGTCCGGCAGCAGCACGCGTTTTTCCGGGTTCAGGATCTTGGCGGTCTCGGCCATGAAGTGGACGCCGCAAAATACAATCGTCGACGCCTTGACCTTGGTCGCTTCGCGGGCGAGCTTCAGGCTGTCGCCGGTGACGTCGGCCAGTTCCTGGATTTCGCCTTCCTGGTAATAATGGGCCAGAATGACGGCATCGATCTTCTTTTTCAGTTCGAGGATTTCCGTTGCTACATCAGGCAGGATGGCGGTCGCAGACATGCTCCGTTCCTTGTTTTTAGAGTGGCGGAGGAACAACCCACGCTATCGAATTGTATAGCGACCGTCGTCAAGTGAAAAGCCGCCGACCACCGCGATCACGCTGACTCTTGCCCGCATTATTGCTTTTTTCTGAAAAACGCCAGCACCGGCACAGTAGTTCTCGTACTCTGATTGAACCACCGACAACCGTCACGAGCCACCCAATGCCTGTCGAATATCAGTCCTCATCACGCTTCGCGAGTCCCGATGTGAAGCGCGAACGATTGTTCGTCCTCTCCGGGGGCCGCCAGCCGACAGCGCTCTTTTCCATCCTCAAAGCGAACATGTCGAAAACGACCATTCGCGACGCCAATGTCATTCATTTGGTGGATGCGATCGCGACGGATGTGGGACTGCTGATCGTGCCGTTCAGCAAGTACCAGGGTAGTAATGTCGGGATGGCATTCGCGCTGGGCGGCGTCGCCGGCGGGCTCGGCGAGGCCGTTGCCAGCAAAATCAACACGGTCATGGCCTCGCGCAATTACGACCGCCTTCGCGCGAAGGAATTTGCGAAGCCCAGGGAGATTTCCGACATCTATGCTCACCGAGGCGAGTTCCTGCCAGCCGACGAAATCACCCAGTTGGAGCGCCCGCAAGCTCACACAATTCAGTTCTGGTGTCGAGGCATCCGCTACACGCTCGCCGAAAAGTCGGCTGACTTTGAATCGTTCAAGAAATGGCAGGAGGACGCTGCCCTGGTCCGACGAGAGCTCGATGGCGGTCCACCGAATGCCGGAATCGCCAGCCTGCTGGAATGGGGCCAACGCACCGTCGAGCAAACGCCGCCCTGGGTCGATGCTGCGCTCCGCGAAATCGCCGTTGGCGAGTTGGACAATCGGGGCCGAACAATCGTGACCAGCGCCGGTGTTCGGATTGCCTCCGCATTAATGAAGAAACTCAGGACGAAATCGGGCAACGACGCAGAACATGTTGTGGGCATGCTGCAATCCTGCATCCGGCGTCGGGCCGTTGTCTTTGCGATCGCCTCTGCTGTTTCGCTGCTGCTGGCGCTTATTTTCCTTTCTCTGGTCCTGGCGTTTTCGCCGTTCCAAACACCGAGCCAGCCGAACGACTGGATCGGAGCCGTCTCGTTGTTCCCGCTGGTCGTCTCGCCGTTTTTTTCCATCGGATTCGGCATCGCGGCGTTGTGGGTTTATTTGAAATCGCGTTAGCGGGTCGCTTCAGACACCTCGCGCGTTTCCCCGACTCCCCTTGCTTCCGTCGGCTTGCTGCCGCACAATGAACAGCACCGAGCGCGCTTCTCGCCTTTGCACCTGGAACCTCCCGCCATGAGCCGTAATCGACTCACCGTCGTTCTATCGCAAGCGCAAAGCAAACATCCCGCCAAGCGGTCGCTGGAGGAATCGCTCGCGGCTGCATTGATCATGGAGCCAGGGCTCGATGTTTCGATCATCCCGCACTTGTACGATCTTGATCCGAAACATACCGCGCGTTTGTTTCTCGAGTCGGTGACGGGCGACATGGTGCTCCTGAGCTGGCTCTTTCCCCGCGCTGCGTTTTGGCTCCTCGATCGCGACGGCATCCAGGGCCATTGGGGCGATACGCAGATCCAACCGGTGGGCGCGGACGACGACGAGGAAGGCGAAGAGCCGCCGCCCCCGAAAGGGATCGGGGCGGCAGGCAATCTACCCGACCGTCACATTTACTGCCTGAATCTGAACGACGCCAGCGATCACCATGTCTTCGTGGCAGAGATTCGCCGCATTGCCGACGAGTGCAAACAGCGGCGGGCCGCGAAGTCCAACGGCTCGGTAACGATGGTCGAACTGGGGATCGCTTCCAAAAACGGCAAGCCGGCGCCGAACTTCTCGCCGGAGCAGTTGTTGAGTGCGCCGAATCGGCGCTGGTATCCGGTCATCGACTACAGCCGCTGCACCAATTGCCTGGAGTGTCTCGATTTCTGCCTGTTCGGCGTGTACGGAGTGGATGGCCAGGAGCGCATCCTCGTCAAGCATCAGGATAGTTGCAAGAAGGGCTGCCCGGCATGCAGCCGCGTCTGTCCCGAGCAGGCTATCATGTTCCCGGATTACAAGTCTCCCGCCATTGCCGGCGCGCCGGTGGGCGCGATCGGCGCATTGAAAATCGACCTCACGCGCCTCTTCGGCGGCGAGGCGAAGGACCCGCTGGCGCAAGCGGTGGCCGAACGCGACAAGGAGCTGGTCGCCGACGGCCGCACTGCAGTCGGCATGGCTATCGGCATTCCGAAGCGACAAGCGGGCAAAGGTGAAGGCCCCAAGGACGACCTGGACAAGCTAGTGGATGACCTGGAATCACTGGGGCTGTGATGCAGGTTTTCGACGAGCACTGGGAGCGAGAATGACATCCGTTAATGCCAAACACCAAGCGCGAGAGCTGCTCGAAAAAATGCCCGATGACTGCACTTGGGACCAGATTGCAGCGCGAATCACGTTAGAAGCCAAGCTGCGCCGCGCCGAAGATGACATCGCGGCAGGACGAATCCGGTCCCAATCGCAGGCGGAGAGGGAATCGAGCCAATGGCTGAAGTCATCTGGACCGACGGGGCGATAGAGGATCTGCGAGAAATCGTTACCCATATCGCACACCAGGACGCGATAACGGCCGAGCAAGTTCGATTGCGGATACTGGACGCGACACGGCAGCTTGAGCGGTTTCCGGAGCGTGGGGCAACGGTGCCGGAATTTGAATTGAGTCATATTCGCGAAATTGTCGTCGGATCGTTTCGCGTGATCTACATTCTCAAAACCGATGAAAACTGTGCGATCGCCGCGATCCATCGGGGCAGTCGTGAACTCTCGCGCTGGTTTGACCCGGCAGACTATCCGCCAACGTGATGAACGATTTGAGTCTAGACCGCCTCGCCGCCGCTTACGCCAAGGCCAAAGCAGCCTTACTGGCCGAGCGCCACCACGATGGCTACTGGCTCGGCGAACTTTCCACGTCGGCGCTCTCGACCGCGACGGCGATCAGCGCTTTGTCGCTCGTCGGCGGGCACGACGCGCTCGTGGCCGGCGGCATTGCCTGGTTGGCCCGTCATCAAAATCCGGATGGCGGGTGGGGCGACACCGTCAAGAGTTTCAGCAATATCTCCACGACGATGTTGTGCCGGGCGGCGTTTCACCTCGCCAAGCAGGCCGGTTCGCATGCGGACGTGCTGCGTCGCGCGGACGAATGGCTCGCACGTTCCTACGGCCGAACGCCCTCCGAACTTGCGGAGGCGATCCGCAAACGATATGGGAAGGACCGCACTTTCTCCGTTCCCATTTTGATGAACTGCGCCCTGGCGGGCCTGGTGGAATGGAAGGAAGTGCCGGCGTTGCCGTTCGAACTGGCCTGTCTGCCGCAATCGTGGTACCGCTTCGCCGGCTTGCCGGTCGTGAGCTATGCCTTGCCCGCGCTGATCGCCATCGGGCAAACGATTTTCCACCACAAACCCCCGCTGTTGCCGATGCGCTGGCTGCGCCGTCTCGCCATCGGACCCAGCTTGCGAGTGCTGCAGCGCATTCAACCCGAAAGCGGCGGCTTCCTCGAAGCAGCCCCGCTCACCAGTTTCGTCGTCATGGCGCTTATTGCTTGCGGCGCCGCCCTGAAGTCCGCCCCCGCGAAACAAGTCATCGACAAGGGTGTCGAGTTTCTGGTCAACTCCGTTCGGCCCGATGGAAGCTGGCCGATCGACTCAAACCTGTCCGTATGGGTGACGACGCTCGCGATCAACGCACTCGCGACAGCCGGCGACCTCGATTCGCTGCCGCATAAGGACAAACTGCTCGAATGGCTGCTCGACCAGCAGGAATCCGAACGGCATCCTTACACGGGCGCCGAGCCCGGCGGCTGGGGCTGGTCGCACTTGTCGGGCAGCGTGCCGGACGCGGATGACACTTCGGGCTCGCTGCTGGCACTGCATGCGCTGCGCGCGGGGACCGAAGTGCGAACGGCGAAGCGTGCCGGCGAACAGTGGCTTTACCTCCTGCTCAATCGCGATGGCGGCGTGCCGACCTTTTGCCGCGGCTGGGGCAAGTTGCCCTTCGACCGATCCGGCGCCGACCTGACCGCACACGCCGTGCGCGCCGTTGCCGCAGGACATCGCAAAGACCTTCGCAATGAGCGTCTCGATGTGACCGACTCGCACTCCGCCCAACAACTGGCATTTACCGACGCCTGTTTCTCCTATCTCGGCAAGCAGCAGCGGCCCGACGGCTCCTGGCTGCCGCTCTGGTTCGGCAACCAGCACGCTCCGGATGACATCAACCCGACCTACGGCACATCGCGCGTGCTGGCCGCGTATCGCGATCTCGGTTACGTTTCTTGGCCCGCATGCCAACGAGGCGTGGAGTATCTGCTCAATAGCCAGAATGACAATGGCGGCTGGGGAGGCTGCAAGGGCTGTCCTTCGACCATCGAGGAAACCGCCCTGGCCGTCGAAGTGCTTCTCGACCTCGCGCCGCCCGAATCGCAGCCCGCAGTGGACCGAGGCTTGAACTGGCTCATCGACCGTATCGAAGCAGCCGGACTCCACGACCCGGCTCCCATCGGCTTTTACTTCGCCAAACTGTGGTACTTTGAGAAAATGTACCCGATCGTGTGGAGCGTGGCGGCTCTGGGCCGGAGATGCAAAAAGCACGTGGCCGGCGGGATAGGCTGAGTCTTCGAGGCCTACCGGCTTTGACTGAGTGATGATGGCGGGGACGGGTAATATAATGGTGAATAACCCAGGGGAAGCGCAAATGACTACGCAAGTCGAGGCAACGTTTACCAATGGCGTCCTCAAGCCCGACACGCCCTTGCCGCTGGCGGATCAATCGCGCGTCCGTTTGACCATCGAGCCGATTGAGGAATGGTCGCGCGAGAAGGCGATGGCGGCCTGGGAGGCGATCCAAAAGCGGTTGAAGGAACGCCCGATTCATGGCGGCGGCGTGCGTTACACGCGAGACCAGTTGCATGAACGCCGTTGACTACGACGGCGTAACCATCGTTAATCCGTTTGTTTGAACAAATACTGCATCACGGCTCGGGCGGCTGCAAGGGCTGCCCTTCGACCATCGAGGAAACCTCCCTGGCCGTCGAAGAGCGATGAATGCGTCGTCGTCACAGCCGGCGGATCTCGCACGTGCACCGGCCCGATCTCATAAGGCTGTTTGGCGCCGCTTTGTTCACGAAGCGCAACACCGCGAAGCGAATCATTCCGGCGCACGCGTGAAACAGTCGCTCGACGCACAACGGACTTGAATATGCACAATCCCGGCGCGCCGGGATTAGACGTCTTTGTGCCCAGATTCGTTGTTTCTATTCAAGTGCCGCGGTCATTCCCCGCGAGATGCGCTACAACTCGCTTTCCGGTTGACAAATCGAGCGCATCGGCCTTTCCCTCGTTACGAAGCTCAGCTTCGTAACGTCTTCTTCTTGAAGCTCCGCTTCCCCGGTTGCTGGGGCGAATCCAGAAGCGGAGCTTCGAAGCCAGGAGCTTCGTAACCAGGGGTCATCCTCACGCGGAGCGTGAGGAATATGCACCAACCGCCGATTCGCTTGCATCCCGCCAAAAGGATCATAGGCTTCGGATGCGATGCTGCATTGCGCGCGGGAGAGGCGCGGTGTGTTCGCGGTGCGCGCAGCGGGCGGTTGATCTAGGGCGGGGTGTCCCAAAATGTCCAAAAATGTCCCATTTGGAAAGGAAGTTATTTGTGACCCGGCCGCTCGCGGCCGGCGGAGGCGGTTCGGTTGGGCGATCCGTTCGCCCGATGCGCGAGCTATGAAGTATCCGTCGCTGGCGCGACGGGCTAACACAATTCGGGTAGTGTGTCAGTCAGGTAGCCGCGTCGCTCCGCGACGCGCGTTGCGGAGCAACGCGACTACTTCAACACTTGCTCGGCCGGCAGTGCCAGATGTCGCGAAATGTCGCGAAATGTCGCGGTTAGAAAGAAGTTATTCGCGTTCGAGGTTTACGGCCGCCGGGGCGCGATGGATCACGAATTGGCACGAAATGGCACGAAATGGCACGGTTGAAAAGAAGTTATCGGCGATTCGGCGGCCACTCACAGCCAACCGAGGCGGTTCAGTTGGACGGCACGATTCCCTGTCGCCGACGCGCAGCGAGGCATCATCGCTGCGCCCGGCGCTTGGTTTGTACAGGGGTGCGCTTCAGTCGAAATGAACTTCCCATTCCTTCGCCGCGCCGCGAGTTGTTCGGCGCGATAGTGTGGAAATGAATGTTGGAACTGCCGCGCAACAGGGGAGAACCTCATGAGATTTCGCACCGCGTTGCATTCCGTGAGCTACGCCGGCGTATGGCCCGGTCAGGTCCGGCTCACGCTGGACCAGTTTCTGCAAAAGGCCAAGTCGCTCGGCTTCGAGGCGGTCATGCTCATGGCCAAGCGGCCGCACCTTTCGCTATTGGATTACGACGGCGACGCGCGGCGGAGCCTGCGGCAAACGATCGAGCGGCTCGGACTCCGCGTCGCCTGTCTGGCAGGTTACACCGACTTTGGCATGGCCGCCGATCGCCCCGACATTCCGGCTCGCGAGATGCAAATCCTGTACGTTCGCGAACTGGCCCGGCTCGCTCGCGATCTGGACTGCTCGCTGATCCGCGTCTTTACCTCTTTCGATCACCCGAACGTCGGCTTCGATCAACAGTGGAGCAATTGCGTCGCGGCTTTGCGAGAATGCGCCCGCATCGTCGCGCCGCTGGGGGTCACCCTCGGCGTGCAGAATCACCACGATTGTGCCGTGCACTTCGAGAGCCTGTTCGACTTGCTCGAAGAGATTGGCGAGCCGAACTGTAAAGCGATGTTCGACGCCTGGGCGCCGGCGTTGCAAGGCACGAACCTGGCCGAGGCGGTTCGCCGGATGGCGCCATATATCGTGCACACCACGGTGGCCGACTATGTTCGGCGGCCCCGCTTTCGTTATCAGCCGCCTTTGGTAAACTACCTGCGGGAAACCGATGTCGTGCGCGCCGTGCCGATGGGCGAAGGGTTCGTCGACTATCGTGAATTCTTCCGGGCGCTGAAGGAAGCGAATTACACGGGCCACGTCGCCTATGAAATGTGCTCGCCGTTGCGCGGCGGCGGGAGCGAAGAGAACCTGGATCGCTGTGCGATTCGTTTTCGCGAATACATGGCGGCGATCGAAGCGAATGCGTGAGGAGCATTATGCAGTGCGGGCGAATTGCCGCTGAACCGATGACGCGCCGCGACATGCTGGCGAGTTGCGCGAACGGCTTTGGCCTGGTGGCGCTGGCGGCGCTCGCGGCCGAGGAAGGCCGGGCGGCGCCGGCGACGAACTATCGGCCCCGCGCTCGAAACGTGATCTTCCTTTACATGGACGGCGGACCGTCGCAGGTGGACACGTTCGATTACAAACCGTTGCTCGCCAAATACCACGGACAGGATCCGCACAAGGTGTTCCGCGTCGAGCCGACGCAGTTCGACAACGTCGGCAAGGTTCTCGCCTCGCCGTGGAAGTTTCGCCAGCACGGCGACAGCGGCTTGTGGGTCAGCGATCTGTTTCCGCATGTCGCCGAATGTGCCGACGACCTCGCGCTGATCCGGTCGTTGACGTCGAAGTTCTCGGAACACACGAGCGCGAACTACTTTTTGCACACCGGTTCGGGGTTGCAGGGCCGGCCCAGCTTGGGCGCCTGGCTCAGCTATGGGCTCGGAAGCGAAAACCGGAATCTGCCCGGATTCATCGTGCTGAACGGCGGGCTGATTCCTCCGGGCGGGCTCGACAACTTCAACAGCGGATTCTTGCCGGCGGCTTATCAGGGATCGGTGTTCCGCCCGGCCGATCCGCCGGTCGCCAACATTCGCCGGCGCGAAGCGACCGAGCAACAACAGCGCAACAAGCTCGACCTCTTGCGCAAACTCGACGCGGCGACTCAGGAGCGCATCGGCAAAAGCGACGAAATTGAGTCCGCCATTGCCAACTACGAGACCGCATTCCGCATGCAGGCGGCGATCCCCGAATTGATGGACCTGGGCGGTGAAACGATTGCGACCAAGCGCCTGTACGGATTGGAGGCGCCATACGAGGCGACGCGGATTTTTGCCGCCCAGTGCCTGATCGCTCGCCGGCTCGTGGAACGCGGAGCGCGCTTCGTCGAACTCACCTGTCCGAAGGTCCCCGGCGATCGCTGGGATCAACATAGCGGCCTGAAGGACGGTCACGAACACAACGCACGGGCCGTCGATCAACCGATCGCGGGCCTGCTCAAGGACCTCAAGGCTCGCGGGCTGCTCGAATCGACCCTGGTCGTGTGGGCCGGTGAGTTCGGCCGAACGCCCTTCGCCCAGGGCAGCGACGGCCGCGATCACAACCCGTTCGGCTTCACCGTCTGGCTGGCCGGGGGCGGGGCGAAGGCCGGATTCCATCACGGACAAACGGACGAATTCGGCTACAAGGTCGTGCAAGGCAAGCTCGACATGCACGACTTTCACGCGACGCTTTTGCACCTGTTGGGCATCGATCACAAACGCCTGACCGTCCGCTGGGGCGGCCGCGACATGCGCCTGACCGACGTCCATGGCGAGGTGGTGCACGAGGTGGTGGGGTGAAGCGAGGGTACTTGCAATGAGCAATCACCACCGACGTTTTGCGTTCACACTCGTCGAGGCCCTCGTCGTGATTGGCATCGTCACGATTGTCGCCGGTTTGCTGCTGATCGGCGTGCAGCGAGTTCGAACAGAGGCATCGCGTTTGAACGACCTTTGAAACCTCAAGCAGCTCGGCTTGGCGGTCGCCAACTATCAGGACGCGAAGGGGCACTATCCCACCGCCTATCAGGTGGACGCCGACGGCAAACCGATCCATTCCTGGCGCGTCGACATTTTGCCCTACATCGAACATGAAACGTTGTTTAGGCAATATCGCTTTTCCGAACCGTGGGACTCCGCAGCGAACGCGGCTCTGTTGGAGCGAATGCCAAAGACGTACGTGTTACACGGCCTCGAGAAACCCGGAAACGCGGTAACGAATTACCTGGTTGTCGTTGGCGACGAGACCGCCTGGCCTGGACCCAAGACGATTGCGGCAGCCGACATCAAGGACGGTACCACCAACACGATCATGATCGTCGAGAATCGACCCGGCGTGCCGTGGATGTCGCCGCGCGATCTCTCATTCAACGAGATGGATTTCACAATCCCAAGCCATCGCGGCGTCAGCAGCCGTTACGTCGATCCGGCAGTCGTCATGTTCGACGGGGCGGTTCGCCGATTGAAACCGAGTCTATCGCCGGAAGCGCTGCGGGCCATGTGCACCATTCGAGGCGGGGAGAAGATCGGATTCGATGAAACCGGCGGCGTCGAACTTCTTCGCGATGGACGCGATCGACCGACAGGGGAACCGTAAACGAAAACAGTATATCCGTTTTCATCGCGCTTTCATTTCTCGACAAAGCCGTAGCAATCTGCGATGCATCGGGTACACTGAAACCACTCGTATTTTGGAATCATTTGACGTCGATTGGAAAGAGACTCTCCCATGTTCGACCCATACGAACAATGGCTTGGCATCGGCAAAGATCAACGGCCGGTGACCTGCTACCAGCTTCTGGGAATCGCCCCATCCGAGACGAACGCAAAGGCCATTGAAAAGGCCGCCGAAAAGGCGGCAGCCAAGATCCACCGCCATCGCGAAGGCGAGCATCACGCGGTTTGCACGCGGCTGATGAAGGAGATCGAACAAGCCAAGAGCGTGCTGCTCGACCCGGCGAAACGAAAAGCTTACGACGCCAAGCTGCGCGCCCGCACGGGTACGGCTACCGAAACAATCGAGAAGCCGCCGGCGTCCACGGACACAACGGCCGATGCACGCGATGCGACACCGCTGCCGAAGGCGAAAGCAGTCGTCGAAGATTCGGACAAGCCGCGAAAGCACCGCAAGTCCAAGGAAGCAGAAAAGCCGAAGAAATCCGCAGCGATATGGATCGTTGTTGGCGGCCTGGTGCTTCTGATGGTTGTGGGCGGCGGAGCGATTGGCGCGTACTTCGCGTTCAAGGAGCCCAGCCCATCGACCCAAGTGGCGGCCCAACCGACGAAGTCCGGGCCGCCGCCGATTCCGGAACCGCCGCCGAAGTCCGACCCGCCAAAGGATCCGCCCAAGCCCGCCGATCCGCCGAAACCGAAGGATCCGCCGAAAGACCCGCCGAAGCCGAAAGATCCGCCCAAACCCGCGCCGACGCCGCCGAAGCCCGCGCCGCCGAAACCCGAACCGCCGAAAGTGGTCAAGCAGCCGGTGCCCGATGAAGCCGCTCAAGCGAAAGCCGAAGCGGCCCTGAAGGAAACCTGGAAGGCGGACTATGCGAAGAACCGGCCGGAAGAACGCGCGACTCTGGCAGGCAAATTCCTGCATCCGGGCCGCGAGAACCGCAACGATCCAGGCGCATGGTTCGTCATGCTGCGCGAAGCGCGCGACATCGCTGTCTTGGCCGGCAAGCCTCGGCTCGCCATGGAAGCGATCGACGAAATCGACCGATGGTTCATCATCGATCCGCTCGACATGAAAGTCAAAGCGCTGACCGCGTTGAGCAAGGACAAAAACGAGGCCACGCAATTCTCGGCAGTCCGCGTTTGCCAGCATATGGTGGAGCACGCCTATGCGAGCGAGAATTACGATTTGGCGCAGAAGCTGCTGAAAATCGCCGAGGACATTTCGGCCGAATTGAAGGGCGGCCGGATCGTCGACATGGTCCGGCAGATGCGTTTGGATTTCACCGAATACAATCGCGAGTTCCAGGCGGTTAGCGCCGCACGCAACATGCTGGCGCAGAACCCGAACGACACCAAAACCAACGAAGTGCTCGGCATCTATTACTGCTTTTTCCAGGGAAACTGGGACAAAGGCCTGCCGCACCTGGCGAAAGGCCCTCCCGGCGATTTGACGAATCTGGCGAAGCTCGACATGTCGCAGCCCGCCGATGTCGCCAGTCAATTGAAGATCGCCGACGGCTGGTGGGACCTCGTAGCGGCACAAAAGGAGCGTTTCCAGCGCAGCCTGCTGAAGCGCGCAAAAGCCGCGTATGAAAAAGCCGGACCGGGGACCGCCGGTGAAGACCGGCAGCGCGTCGTCGAACGCATCCGCGAAGCGCAGGAAAAGGAATATGCACGCGTCAACAAACTGGTTCCCGGCAGCTACTTCGGCCGGGATGCCGAAAGCCGGACCATCCTTCTCCGCGAAGGCGGGGGCAATGTGCGCTCCGAAGAGGCCATCCAAGCGGGCCTCGAGTGGCTCGCCAAGCATCAATTGCCCAACGGCATGTTCCCGACCGATTTCAACAAGACGGCTCTCAACTGCAAGTGCGGCGAAGCCGGTGAAAAGCACGACATCGCCGGCACTGCATTCGGACTGCTGCCGTTCCTGGGCGCCGGGAACACTCACAAACAAGGCCGCTTTTCGAACGTGGTCGCACGCGGGCTTGCATATTTGTTGTCCAAACAAACTCCGAAAGGCAACTTCCACGACAACGCCTACGAAAATGCATTGGCCACGATCGCCGTGGTCGAGTGCTTCGGCATGACCAAGGACCCCGCGCTTCAGATTCAAGCCAGGCGGCGACGACTTACATCGTTTCGGCTCAGGCGAAGGACGGCAGTTGGGGCTACGCCGCCAACGCGGAAAAAGGCGACACGTCGGTGAGCGGCTGGCAGTTCACGGCACTCAAAGCGGCCGCATACGCCAAGCTGGCCGTGCCCGCCGAGACCTTCAATTATCTTTCCACCTTTCTCGACTCCGTCGCAGATACCGGCGGTTTGGGTTACGGGTACAACGCCCGCAATGCCGCGCCGGCGACGTCCGCCGTGGGCATCCTGTGCCGTGAGTTTCTGAGCTGGGGCCCCGGTCATCCCGGACTGAAGAAAGAGATCGATCACCTGCTTCAGCCAGGCAACTATCCGAAGAAGGAGAACCTGAACACGTACCTGATGTTTTACATGACCCAGGTCGCGCATCACCTGGGCGGCGACTACTGGGAAAAGTGGAACAACAGCGTCCGCGACATGCTGATCGAACTGCAGGACAAGGGCGACGATCCGAAACATGCGCACCAGAAAGGAAGCTGGTCGCCCAAGACCGACCCCTGGGGCAAACAAGGGGGCCGGCTGATGACGACCTCGCTCGCCCTGATTTCACTGGAGGCCTACTACTACCACGTGCCGCTCTACGGCTACGGTAAGAGCGTGCTGGAGGATTGAGCGCTTAGTTGGGTCCAACGAGCACGAGCGGCGCCCAGAAGTAGGGGCTTTCCCACTTTTCCTGTTGGCGGATGAATAACTTCGCCGCATGCAGGTGCAAAGCGAAATCGACGGCCCCGTTCTTGTGCGCTGACGCGAGCTTGCCGCAGTAACCGCTGACCAGCACGGCGGCGGCCTCGTCGTCCACTTCCCAATTGCCCGCCACGACTCGTCGAGCACCGGCGACCATGAAGCCGCGGGATAATGCCCAGACGCCTTCGCCGTCCTGCTCGGGCCCAAAGTTGGTGTCGCAAGCGCTGAGGATCGCGACCTCGCATCCTTTGAGATTTAATTCATACATCTCGGCTAGAGTCAAAAAACCGTCGTCGGCCGGGTTGTCGGCCTTGGCGCCGGGAGTCAGCGCAAGCGAGCCGAAGAGATTTCCCTGGCGCTGCTCGGCCAGGCCGTGGCAGGCGATGTGAATGAGCCATCGTGAGGACGAGAGTTCGCGCAGGTTGGCTTCAGTCGCATCGGCGCCGAGTAGTTGTTTCGAAGCGATGCCGGCTTCGCGAAGGTTGTCTACTGCCCATTCGCTTTCCTTTCGCGAGAACGGCAAGGCGTTGAGCGGCCCCCCGCGCCGGCGATAGGTGAATTTTGGCGTCAAAGCATCGGTGATGGATCGTGCTTCGCCGGGATCGCCGGGGTAACTGGGATCGCCAATGGTCAACGCCGGCTCCCTGCCGGCCGCCAGCTCGACGGGCGCTCGCTCGCTCAAATTCAACAGGACCGTTGCGGCGGGCGCGTAAACGACCGGTGTAGCGCAATCCAGCAAGAACTTCGAAGAAGCGCCGGACTTGACGATCAATGCTTCGAATGGCAGCATGGCCAGGGCGCCTTCGGGTATGACGGTCAACAGTTTTACCTTGCCTTCCAAGAGCGCTTTCCTGTCGAAAGAGGGAATCAGCACTTCCCATAATGTCGCCAGGCCGGGGAATGCAGTCGCGGCATTTCGCGAATTCGAAAGGCGATTGAGGACGCCGACTTTCGACGTCGTGAGCGCCGCGCGGAGCTTGGTGCGCGTCAAAGGGCCAGCGGTCACTCCCAGTGCTTTCGCTTGTTCCTCGGTCAATGTCAGCGGTTCGGCTCGCGGTTCGGAATCGGCGTTGATTGAGAATACGAAGCTGGATGCATCTCCGACCTGATAGCACAAGACCAGGCCGGAAGTTTTTGAGGCCCATTTGCGAATGTCCGCCAACGGAGCCGGTTGCCGATTTTGGCCAAGCGTCATCTTGAAGATCGGACTCGCGTCGCGGAGGTCGCGATAGGCGGCGACGTAGTGCTGTCGGGCTTCGGTCAACAGTTTTTCGAACTTTTCCTGTTGAGACTTGCGCTCGGCCGGGGCAATCGACTTGTTCATCGCCAGATCGGCCAGCCGCTTTTCCTGCAGTGTGATTTGACCGCGATACCATGATTCGGCCAAACGCAGCTTGTTGGCTTGTTCGCGTGGAAGACCGGCAAGCAGGTCCACGCCTGCCAATTGCAACTGGTCGACCAAGGCGCGGGCCCGGCCGCGCTCGGCCGCTGCGAAAGCGCCGGCAATGTCCTTTTTCTCAATGCGCCAGGCCGTGGCGCGAGCAAATGACTCGCGGAACGAACTGAATAGTTCCGCGCGTTCGGTCTCGGCGCCGGAACCGAGGGCCCGCTGCTGCTCCGCCAGCGACATCGCCGTGTCGAGGTCCGCCAGCGCATCCTCCATCTTGCCGGCCTGCCGACGTATCTCGGCCCGAGTCATATGCACGGCAAACCGATTTTGCGGCGATCCGCCCGGCTTGAACGTCAGCGTGATCGCCTTGTCCACAAGCGCCAATGCCTCATCCAATTTGCCTTCGGCGCGTCGGATTCGCGCCTGCGTCATCAACGTGCTTCCCATGAGATGACTGTCGGCGCCGTACTCGGCCTCCAGCGTGCGAAGCGACTCGCGAGTCCAGGTCTCTGCCTCTTGCAGTTTACCGCGTTTGAGGTAGTGGTTTGCCAGCGCGTCCATGCGCATGGAAATGAAGCCAGGCTTTTCTTGCAGATTCTGCCGCCGCACTTCCTCGAGCGCTCGTTTCAAGATCGGCTCGACGGCCTCGAGCTGGCCGGCATGTTCGTACACGGCAGTGAGGCTGTCGAGTGCGCCGACGACGGCGTAGCCGGCGTTGGCGTCGCGCTCG
>Ga0073934_10005135_pt1 | contig 20702 bp, 17 predicted proteins | sample LarsenN4metaG_FD_76834 | JGI IMG/M metagenome (GOLD analysis project Ga0073934, IMG submission 76834) | Hot spring sediment bacterial and archeal communities from British Columbia, Canada, to study Microbial Dark Matter (Phase II) - Larsen... ... | reverse complement strand
CACGCCACGGCAACGCGCGATCGAGAGGAGATTCGCGGCTCTATGACCACACTCGACCGACTCCGACTCGTTCCGCGAGTCACTTTTTCATCGTCCTGCTAGGTGATCCCGAGGCTTCACGAGCTGAGGCCACGAGCGATCCTGCTGCCGGTCCTGTTGTTGCACTCCCTGCGGCACCTGGGTCTGATGTTCGTCGCCCGTGGTGCTACCGATCCAGGCATGCCGGCGACCTTCGCCTACCCTGCAGCGTTCGGCGATCTCCTGGCTGCTGTTCTGGCAGTTGTCGCCATCCCATTCGTGGTCGCAGAAGCAACGGCGGGCAAGCCGCTCGTCTGGCTGTTCAACGTCATTGGAAGTCTCGATGTGCTCGCGGCTGTCGTTCTTGCGAATGCCTACGACGCCGGCCCGTACCTGGGTGCCGCGTACTGGATTCCAGCGTTCTGGGTGCCAGCGCTCCTCGTGACGCATTACCTGACATTCGTCGTCCTTTGGAGGGATCGCACAGCAGGCCGGATCAAGACGGCTATACCAGCGGGAGAGTCCGGCGTTGTGTATCCCGCTGCGCGCCACGAAGCCACCTTTGGAGCCAAGAAGCACACGAGGTAAACCAGCGAATTAGCCCTCGCGTACGAAGCCACTACTCCTAGATCCGGCGGCTGAACAAGACTCCGTGCACGTCATGCGCTTCGCGGCTGGCCATGCGTCGTGGCGAGGGCGACGGGTTGCAGAGCACACGGTCGCGCGCGGCCGCTCGACCCCTCGATCGGACACGTGAACCAGACTTCGTGGTCGTCGTGCGCTTCGTGGCTGGTGATATCTTCGTGACGCGTCGCGGCCAGTCGCGGGCGAGGAAGTCAGTGAGCGGCTGCGAAACGGAAAGGCCAGATGCCGTACGTAAGCAAGACTTCGTGACCCTCATGCGCTTCGTGGCTGGCCATGCGTCGTGGCGAGGGCGACCGGATGCAGAGCACACGGTCGGCCGCGGAGCCCATCGATCCAGCATGGGAACGAAACTTCGTGGCCTTCGTGCGCTTCGTGGCTGGTGACATCTTCGTGGCGCGGCGCGGCCAGCCGCGGGCGAGGAAGTCAGTGAGCGGCCAGGAAACGGACGAAGGCCACTAAGACCCGCACATAAGCAAGACTTCGTGCGTTTCGTGGCGAGGGTAATGGGTTGCGAGCACACGGCGACGTGGCTCCGTCGATCTGGTAAGTGAACGAGACTTCGTGTTCTTCGTGGCTGGCCATGCGTCGTGGCGAGGGCGACAGGCGGTCTTTAGGCACGCGGCCAGGGAGCCGGTCAGCGGCCGCGACGAGCACGACGGCCACGTAGACCGGCGGCGGCGACGCCACGGGATGAGCAGATCGCGGGCGATTCGCTCACTTCTCGCGCACGGCCTGGGGCAGCCGGGCGACGACCGTCCCTTCGGCGTCGAGAAACTCGATCCGCGGGTTGCCCGCTGCGTCCACGATGAGGTTGAGCCGGGGCCTGGCGTTCGCGTCGGCCAGCGACACGCTCGCGGTGCCGTCCGGCGTCCTGCCCACGAAGACGCGACGACGGCCCGGGGGAGCGGACGCACGGGCCGAGGCGATTGCTGCGTCGCGCGCGGCGGGATCGGCGATGCGGCCTGCGGCGTTCAGCTTCTCGATCAGCTCGCTGAGCGGCCGATCCGGGCGATCCCACACCTGGAAACCAGCCATGCGCTCGCCGTTCGCGTCCGAGTAGCTGAACCCGATCGTCTGATCCTGTCGAAACTGGTCGAACATGATCGACGCGCCCGCCCGCGGCCTGCCTTCGACCTCCTGTCCCGAGAACGTCAGGCCGCCCACCTCGTCTCCGCGATCGTTGAAGAACAGCAGCCCCGCCACCGGCCGCTCGCGTGCGATGACCTTGCCGTCGACCACGCCCGGATGCATCCGGTCCTTGTTCGAGATCACCAGACGCAACGTGCCGTTGGCGTCCACGACGTTCACGCGCTCCACGGTAATCTCGTCGAACCGGGGCGCCTGCGGCTGCCTGAGCGCGGCGAGGCCCAGCGCCGCAAGCGCGAGCGAGCTGATCGCCGCGTACGCCCGTAACAGCCGCAGTTCACGATCCAGCCGGCGAGTCATGCGTGTCCCTCCTGTATGCGCTGCCGGTTGCCCGCTTCGATCAAGCCGCGGGCCGGCCCGGCGTGATGTTCGGATTGAGCCGGAACAGATTCGTCGGATCGAATCGCGCCTTCAGCGCGGCCAGCCGTTCGTAGTTGCGTCCAAGCGACGCGCGCACGCCGGCGGGGCCCTGGTCCGTCAGGTAGTTCAAGTACATCCGCCCGCCGGAGAAGCGGTCGAGCGTGCGGTGCAGCTCCGTCACCCACGCCGTCACCCGCTCCGCGGCTCCGGCGCCCTCTTCAAAGGCTACGAGGCGGAAGCTGAGCCCCGGCTGGCGCAGCGGGAATGCGGTGGCGTCCTCGCTGACCCTGCACACCTCGCCATGCAGGTAGTGGTCGAACGCGACCGACCAGTGCGGCGAGGGCGGCCGCTCCGAGTGCGCGACGACGGCGTCGATCGCCTCGTCGGCGAGCTGCGCCACGAACCCGTTGCGGCCCGCGCGTGAGTAGCGCGGCGTGAGGTGCGCGCGCAGCCGCGTCAGGTTGGCGCCGAGCGTCTGTGCTTCGAAGTACGACATCGGCCGGATCGAATCGAGCGCCGGCGCGCCGTGCGAGCGAAGCGGCCGGAGCGTTCGTTCCGCCGCGCGCGCATCGCCGCCGCAGCAGACGTTGACGAGCACGATCGGATCCGTCGTGTGCGGCGAGTACTGAAGGACCGTTCCCAGCTCCAGCAGGGCATCGAGCGTATCGGGAGCGCTGCGCATGTACTCGCGGAAGAAGCGGAGGACCGTCCGGGCCTGGCCGATGGGGTATTCAATCGTCCCCGCGAGCACCTGGCCCACCGGATGCAGCCGGTGCTCGAACGCGGTGGCGATGCCGAAGTTGCCGCCGCCGCCTCTGATGGCCCAGAACAGGTCGGCATGCTCGTCGGCGCTCGCACGAAGCAGCCGCCCGTCTGCGGTAACGAGCTCCGCGGCCAGCAGGTTGTCGCTGGCCGTTCCGTACTGGCCCATGAGGCGCCCAAGCCCGCCGCCCAGCGTGTAGCCGGAGAGACCGACCGAGGGACACTCGCCGAGCACCGCGGCGAGCCCGTGCGGCGCCGTCATCGCGTCGAGATCGCCGAGCAGAAGACCGGCTTCCGTGCGCGCCACGCGCCGTCCGGCGTCCACGGCTGCCCGCGTCATCCCCGCCAGGTTGACCAGCACGCCGCCGTCGGTGGAGCGGAACGCGTGCCCGCCGTTGCGCACCGCGAGCGGGAGATCGTGTGCTCGCGCGAAGATCACCGCTGCGGACACGTCGGACGCCGCGGCGCAGTGGACCACCAGGCCCGGGCGCAGGCGCACCTGTCCGGCCCAGTCGGCGCACGCGTCCAGATAGCCCGGTTCGCCGGGCAGGATGGCCCGCCCGCGCAGACGCGAGGCGAACGCCCGGACCGCCGCGGGATCGATGCCGGCGGCGGTGCGCGTGTGCTGCCCGCGGCGGGCGATGGCGGTGGCTGGCGTGCCGAGGAGCGCGCCGCTCGCCGCCGCCTGCCGCAGAAACTCGCGCCGATTGATCCGCCGCGTCACGGGCGCCCTCCCACCGAACGGGAGCCGTGCGGCGCCGCCCGGGAAACCCGTCCGGGTCGGGTCGGACGCCCGCCTCATGCGCGCAGGAACTCGGCGAAGTACTCCTCGACGGTGACGCGCCGCTTCGTCAGGCCGTCATCGAACGCTGCCCGGCAAAACGTGTCGACGGCATGCCGGTTCTTGGCGAGCCCGTGAGCGTGGTAATCGGAGCCCATGACGCGGACCGCCGCTTCGACATCGCCGATGAGCCATGGCGAGTTGTAGGGATACTCCCGCTGCGCCGCTTCGAACCGCGCCTCGGCCGTGTTGAACGCCTCGATCAGCCGAGGGGCCACGGACGGGTCGCGTTCCCACGACGTGCGCCGCAGGACGATCACGTGCTGCGGCGGATAGCAGCGCGTCTCGGCGAAGTAGCGCTCCTCGACCTGCTGATAGTCAAGGAAGACCCGGACAATCGGCCCGGCGGTCTGGTTGAAGCGAGCCGGCGGCAGCGGGGCGAAGAGTGCATCGATCTCGCCGCGGAGAAGCAGATCGGACAGCGACGCGCCCGCCGGCGCCGCCTTGACGTTCGGAGGCGGCGGATCCGGAATGCGTACGGACGAGGGGCCGTCGACGCCGCCGACCGTCCAGGCGATCTTCTTCGTATCGTGTCCGAGATAGCGCAGGAGGTGGCGGTACCAGACGGCCCCGCTGGCGGCCCAGTTGTAGATGCCCAGTCGTGCGCCTGCCAGCGACAGTCGATCGAGCGGGCGTTCGCGCCGCGTGTACAGATCGCGCGCGGTGAAATTGCGGAGCGGGAACACCGGGATCGCCACGAACGATCGGTCCCCGCCATCGATGCGGATGACGTGCTGCGCCATGGACGTTTCGCCGCCGTCAATGCCCGTATCCTCGAGTGCCCGCCGCAGCACCTCGCTGCGAGCCGCGCGAATCCACGTCAGGCCGACGCCGGCGGGCCGGACGTCGCCGGCGGCAATGGGCAGAAACCGCACGTAGTTCGAGCATGCGAGCGCGAGCGCCGGTTCGGCGGGCGCGTTCGTGCGGCTGGCCGCCCGAAGCGCCGCGCCGCCGGTTGCCGCCGCTCCGACCGTTCCCAGAAAATCCCGCCGCGACAGCGTGTGCATATCGCCCTCCCCCGACGGATTCTAGCCGGGGATCGGGTCCCGGCGATCGCGCGGCGAGTGAGACGCACGTGCCTCATGTTGACAGCGTGCGGCAGCCGGCGCTAGTCTGCGCGCGCCATCAGCCGACCGCCCGACAGGGAGCAGCCGCATGCGAATCGCCATGACGCTCCTGGCGTTCGCCGGAATTGCATCGGCCGCGTCTATGTTCGCGCAGAGTGACCCCCGCACCCGTCTGACCGTCGAACGGTTCAACGACGCCGTCAACCGGCACGACATTGCCGCCGTGGCGGCGCTGTTGACCGACGATACGGTCTTCGAGAACACGGCGCCGCCGCCCGACGGCGCGCGCTTTGACGGCAGGGATGCGGTTGTCGCCTTCTGGCAGATGTGGTTCGTGAACAATCCGGACGCCCGGTTCGAGGCGGAGGAGATCATTGTGTCGGGCGACCGCTGCATCGTGCGCTGGGTCTACCGCAAGGTGCGCGATGGCAAGCCCTGGCACCTTCGCGGCGTGGACGTCCTGACCGTGAAGGACGGCAAGATTGCCGCCAAGCTGGCCTATGTGAAGGGGTAGCCCGGCCGCGAGCTTACGGCGCGAGCCCTGGCGCCCACGCCATGCCGTCGGGGCCGTCGCCCGTGGAAATCTTCTGGACCACGGTCAGCGTCTGCAGATCGATCGCCGCGATGTAATCGTCGCCGTTGACCGCGACGTAGGCGCGCGCCCCATCAGGCGTTATCAGAATACCTTCGGGCATCTTGCCGAGCGGCAGCCGCCTGGTGATGCGGCGCGTCGCGACATCAACCACCACCAGGTCGCCGCCTTCGAGGTCCGAGATCAACGCAAGGCGGCCGTCCGGGGTGAGCTTCAACCGGTTCGATCGCTTCGTCCCCGCATCGATCGTATGCACCACCGATTTCGAGGCGACGTCGACGACGGAGATGCTGCCGTCGCGCGAGTGCGCCGCCCAGATCGTGCGGCCGTCCGCCGAGACGTCGAACCCCTCCGGCCCTTTTCCGACCGTCACATGCGCTTGCGTCCAGGCCAGTGGATTCGCACCGCGCTCCATCAGGGTCAGGCTGTCGGAACCGATGTTCGCCGTTGCGATGAACGTCGTCTGTGGATTCACCCAGACCATGTGCGTGCCGGCCTGTCCCGTGCCCATGATCCAGTCCAGCGCGTTCGACTCGGGATCGTAGCGGGCGATCGCCCGGTTCGTCTCGGCGGTGATGTACACCTTTCCGCCGGCGACGGCGATCCCGTGCGGCCGCAGCAGCGGCGTGAGGTCGACGCGCCGCAGCTCCGTGTGCGCCACGAGATCGACGACGGAGATCGAGCGTCCGGGCGTCTGTGCGCCGTAGTTCGTGACGAAGGCGGTGCGGCCGTCCGCCGAGAGCGCCACTTCGTGCGGGCCCTCGCCGGTAGCGACGCGGCCGAGGATGGCGCCGCCCGCGGGGTCGACCAGAACGAGCGTCGCGGCTTCCTTGTTCAGCACCACCAGTGTTCCGGCCGGCGCCTGCGTGGCGGCGCCTCCCGCGGCCGCCAGGAGCGCGAGAAGACCCGAAGCGAGGCGTTGGAGGCTCATGTGCACATTCTGCCCGGGTTGCGGCTCCTCGTTCCATTCATAATCAGCGGATGCAGATCGTCACCACGCCGCACGTCGCCGGTCATCGCGTCACGCGCTCCCTGGGTCTCGTCAGTGGGGAAGCGATCCTCGGGGCGAATATTTTTCGAGATTTCTTTGCCGGAATCCGGGACATCGTAGGCGGCCGCTCGGCTGCCTACGAACAGGAGCTGCGCAAGGCGAAAGGCATCGCGCTGGAGGAGATGGCCCAGCAGGCGCGCGAAATGGGGGCGAACGCCGTCATCGGCGTGGACCTCGACTACGAAACCATCCAGGTGGGCCGGGGGGGCGGCATGCTGATGGTGAGCGCGAGCGGTACGGCCGTCCTCATCTCGCCGGAGTGATCCGAGCCAGCCAGTCTCGGGCACGGCTCTGGTGCTTCGCGGCACCCGGACCCGGCGGCTCCTGTCAGCGGTGCACGAGGCTCATGACCAGGGCGCCCGCTTCGAGCAGTCGCAGCTGCGACTCGTCGAGCGTGCACGCCGGCCTGAATTCGACCCGCAGCCGCGACCCGCGCCGGTCGCTGGCGTGAAGGTCGAACGCCAGGGCGTCGGCCGCTGCTTCCGTCGGGCTCGTGGCCGCCCTGATGCGGAGTGTGAGCAGCGGAACGTGCCGCCGCAGCCACTGATCGACGTACCCGATCACGCGCCGCGGAGATCCCGGCCCGTGCACGAGCCGTGCGGTGTCTTCCAGCAGCGTCGCCACGGCACGATCGCTGGCGCTGAGCGGCTGGTCGAGCAGGCGGCGCAGCCGCTGCACGGCACCCTGAGCGCTCGGACGCGTCGCGCTCGTGCCGCCGGCGCAGGCACCGGCCAGCGCGCTGAGTGCCGAATCGGCGCCGCCGTACGGCCGGTCTGCCCGCGACGCGAACTCGCCGAGCAGGAGCAGTTGCTCGAACGAGCAGGCGCCCCGGTAGCGGAGGCCGTCGTCCAGCGAGGACACCTGGGAGCGCGTGACGCGCGATCGCACGACCGTGGCATGGCCGGTTCCGGGCGCCAGGAATTCGAGATACACGTGCGCGCCAGGCGTCAGCCGGGCCTGTGCCTCGATGAGAGCGCCCCCCGCCGAGATGTCGATCAGCCTGAGCAGCGGTCCCGCCTTGAGCCGTGCGAGCATCGGGCGATCGAGCTCGATCGGGCGGAGACGGACGTGGGCGCGCCGGTCGCGGGTGATACCGGCCGGAGCCGCGCGGCCGGCTCCGGCCCGATCGCGCCGCGCGTCCGCCTCGAGAGACGCGCGCTGTTCCGCATACGCGCTGAGTGCGTCCACGATTTGAACAAGCGAGGTGCTCACTGATGCGTTCCTCTGCGCGTACACGCCCGGAATCTCTCTGATGCTGCAACCGAACCGCCAGCGGGGGAGAAGGCACGGATTGCCCGCACATGCCGGGAAGTTCCCGGTCTCGCGCCTGGCGGCCGTGCATCCGGTGCACCGGCGCGGGACAGGGGATGTCTCGGGACGGCACACGCGTTTCCGTTCACAATAGGAAATCGGAGAGTGACCGCACGTGACTCATCAGCAGAAGAACCTGGCGATTCTCGTGGGAGGCGGCCCCGCCCCGGGCATCAACAGCGTGATCAGCGCGGCGACCATCCGGGCGCGCCTCGAAGGCGTGGAAGTGGTCGGGATCCGCGACGGCTTCGAGTGGATCATGCAGGGGAACATCGAGCATGTGACGCCGCTGACCATCGAGGGCGTCAGCCGGATCCACTTCCGCGGCGGCTCCCACATCGGCATCTCGCGCGCCAACCCGACCGGCAATCCCGCCCACCTCGAGAACGTCGTCATCTCGCTGCTGCGGCTGAACGTGTCGATGCTCATCACCATCGGCGGCGACGACACCGCATACTCCGCGATGAAGCTCGAGGAGAAGGCGGGTGGGCGCATCCATGTCGTTCACGTGCCGAAGACGATCGACAACGACCTCGATCTGCCGCCGCACGTCGACACCTTCGGATACCAGACGGCGCGCCACCATGGCGTCGAGATCGTCAAGAACCTCATGGTCGATGCCAAGACGACGTCGCGGTGGTACTTCGTGATTGCGATGGGACGGAAGGCCGGGCACCTGGCGCTCGGGATCGGCAAAGCGGCCGGCGCGACGCTGACGCTCATTCCCGAGGAGTTCGAAGGGCAGCGGATCCGGCTCAAAACGGTCGTCGACACCCTCGTTGGCGCGATTGTGAAGCGTCTGAGCTACGGACGCCGAGACGGCGTGGCCGTCATTGCCGAGGGGCTCGTGTTGGGAATCGACCCCACCGACCTCGCGCAGCTCGACGAGGTGGAGCGCGACGCGCACGGCAACATCCGGATCGCCGAAGTCAACATCGGCGAGATCCTGAAGTCGCAGGTGCAGAAGCGGCTCAAGCAGTTCAGCTTGAAGACGACGATCGCGGCGAAGAACATCGGCTACGAGCTGCGCTGCGCGGATCCGATTCCCATGGACATGGAGTACACGCGCGATCTCGGCTACTGCGCGGCGAAGTACCTGCTCTCCGGCGGCAACGCCGTGATGATCTCGCTCCAGGGAGGCAACTTCGTGCCGATCCCCTTCGGGCAGCTGTTGGATCCGGCCAGCGGCCGCGCGCGCCTGCGGATGGTGGACATCCACTCGACGCGCTACGGCATCGCCCGGCGCTACATGATTCGCCTGCGGCGGGATGATTTCGACGATCCCCACGAGCTGGCGAAATTCGCCGCGACGGCCGGGCTGTCGCTGCAGGCCTTCCGCGACGAGTTCGCATACCTGATCGAGGCGGAGCCGCCGCGCCTCGTCATCGACGCCGACACGCACCAGCTCACCGAGGAGGACCCGGCCGCGGCGCCGCGCCAGCCGTAAGGGCGATCAGAACACGATCTTCGCGGCGAGCTGCGCCTGGAACGGTGGCGCTGCCTCGGTGAACTGGCCGAACGTCGGCAGCGGGCTCGTCGGATACGCGCCCGTCCCGAAGACGTTGTCGATGTTCGTGTAGATCGTGTTGTTGAACAGGTTGAACGCCTCGAACATCAAATCGAGCTTCGCGCGTCCCAGCGGAAGCCGCCTGGCCACACGGAGATCCACGCTGTACTGATTCGGCAGCACGCCCGCGTTGCGTCCGATTGCCGTCGACGCATCCGCCGGATTCGCGCGCGGCCGGTCCGGGGGCGTCGCGCCGCCGTTCCCGTCGCCGTTCAGGTCCGCGCCCGCGAGAATGTTGTACGGGCGCCCGGAGGCCAAGGTCACGATGCTCGACACCGTGACGTCCCACGGCAGCACGAACGTGCCGCTGAAGACGAACCGGTGGCGCTGGTCCTGGAGCGAGGGGCCCTTTTCCGATTCGGGGCGGAAGCCCACCGGCAGCCCGTTCGGGTTGGCCGGATCGCGGCCGAATCCGTTGTCCTGCGGAATGAAGAAGCTCTGGTAATCGGCCGAGGTGTCCTCGGCTTTGGAGAGGGTGTACGACGCGAGGAACTGATAGCGGCCGGCGAAGCGCCTGCGGAGCGACAGTGCCAGACCGCGGTACCACGTCTCGCCCCAGGAGGTGTACTGCAGCACCGACGCCGACGTGCCAGGGATGCCGTTGACGTCGTGCGGGCGCCCGCCGGTCGCGGGGTTGGTGACGGGGTTGTAGTCTATCGTCCCCAGCTGGTCGAAGCCGCGTGCGTAGACGACGTGCGCCGAGAGGGCGACGTCTGGACCGATCTCCCGTTCGACACCTGCCGAGACGTGATGGGCGTACGGCGTCTTCAACCCGGGATCGATCGACAAGACGAGGCTGGGGTACGGTGTGGCCGGCTCGGGCAGCCGCCGGCCCGGGGAGCGCCACGCGACGACCGACGATGGCACGCGTACCGCCAGCGTCCGCACGTGCTCGCTGGTCCCGCTGATGCCCTCGGTGATGCCCCAGATGGCGGTGATGTGATTGTCGTAGAAGATGCCGTACGCGCCTTCGACCGACGTTCTGCCGTCGCCCCGCACATCCCAGGCGGCGCTCACGCGCGGCGCGACGTTGTCGTTGTCTTTCGGCCAGCCGTACGGCGCCAGCCCCGTGACGGTTCGCGTGGTCTCTTCCCAGAACTGGTTCTGATATCGGACGCCAAGCTTCAGCGTGACGTTCTCGTGCAGCTGCCAGTCGTCCTGCGCGAAGACCGACAGATCCGAGTATCCGTACGGCACGGAGGGGTTGCCGTACCCCTGGACGTACGCCGCGGGGATGCCGAGGGCCAGCGCCTGCAGCGCGGTCACCGGGGCCGGCAGGCCGAGCGCCGGAATCGCCGGCAGGGGCGCAAAGATATACCGTCCTCCGAAGTGGAGCGGGAGCGCCTGGGAGATGTGGTCGATGTACGAGAAGTCCAGCCCGCTCTTGAAACGGTGGGCCCCGGTGTCGTAGCTGAAGGCATCGACGACCTGAAAGCGGCGGTTCTCCCGCGGCTGAGGGGTGAAGCGGTGCCGCCCCACCCCGATGGCGCCGATCTCGAGCGTCGGGCCTCCCTCGTTGTCCTGGTCGCAGCTGCCGGAGCAGGTTGGATCCAGCGCGATGACGCGCTGGTCGCGGTGTGCCACCTGGAACCGCAGCTCGTTGACCGCCCGCGAAGACAGAATCGACGTGAGCGACGCCGCGCCCATCACGTCCTCGCTCTCGAGATACGCCCCCCGGCTTCGAGCCACCTGCCCGCCCCATGGCTCGATGTTCTCGTTCAGCAGGTCGGCCCAGTTGAAGCGCAGCGCCAGCGTGTGGTCCCGCGGCAGGTTCAGGTCCACCTTGCCGAGCGCCTGCGTGGACTCGACGCTGTACGGCACATTGCCCACCTCGACGGGAAATCCCGCGCGCCGGAGCACGTCCACCGTCGTCCCCACGTTCTGCCCGAAGACGATGATGGGAGTGCGGTCGTCGATGTTGACGAAGTTGTTGGCCTGGATGTCGAGCCGTTCCAGCGAGACGAAGTAGAAGGCCCGATTCCGCCGGATCGGTCCGCCGAGCGTCCCGCCGAACTGATGCTGGCTGAACGGCGCCTTCGTGCGGTCGATTCGGTCGCCTGCCGGGTTGAAGCGCTCGAAGTGCTCCTTCGCGTTCAGCGACTCGTCCCGGAAGTAGTAGAACGCGTTGCCGCCCAGCGTGTTGCTGCCGCTTCGCGTCACGATGTTCACGATGCCGCCCGACGCTTTGCCGAACTCGGCGGAGTAGGAGTTCGCAATCACCTGGAACTCCTGCACCGCCTCCTGGCTGAACGTGGCCCGCACGGACCCGAGCGTCGAGTCGTTGTTGTCGAGGCCGTCCACCGTGATGTTGTTCGAGCGGGCGCGCTGCCCCGCGAAGGTGAGCCCGGAGGTTGCCGACGCTCCCTGCTGCGGGGTCCGATCGGTGCTCACGCCCGGCGTGATCACCGAAAACGAGATGAAGCTGCGTCCGTTGATCGGAAGCGTATCGATCTGCTCCTGCGATACCGAGGTGGCCACCGCCGTCTGCCGGACGTCCACCAGCGGGCTCTGACCGGCGACCGTGACCGCCTCCGTCGTGCCGGCGACCGACAGCGTGACGCTCAGCTCGGCCGACTGGCCGAGCGCGAGCACCAGCGGCTCGATGACGCGCGGCGCGAACCCCGAGAGCTCCGCGCGTACGCTGTACGTTCCCGGGGGAAGCGCCGGTACGGCGAACCGCCCTTCGCCGTCCGTCATCGCCACGCGTGTGACCCCCGTCGCGGCGTTCGTGATCGTCACGGTGACGCCGGGCAGCACCGCGTTGGATTCATCGAAGACGACCCCGGAGAGATCGGCGGTCGTGGCCCGGCTCTGCGCCAGCACCGGGATTGCGCCCGCCAGCGTACAGGCCAGGACGAGGAGCACGGGGCGAAGATGATGGGAAGCGCCCACAGGGTACCTCCAGGAGGGCAGCGGCGCGGCGGCGCCCTGCTCGGGGGTCCGTCAGAAACTGAATGGGCAGAAGAGCGGCTCCGATTAGAGCAGATTCGCAGCCTCACCGCAACCGTCGCGCCTGCGGCCGACGGCCCAGCGCGGCGCAACGCGCGTGATAGCATCCCCCGTCATGATTCGAGATCGGTACCTTCGCGCGATCGCCGGCGTTGCCGGGGCTGCGGCGGTGACGCTGACGGCCGCGCTCACGCACGCCCGTCAGCCGGCCGGCTCCGAACGCGACCGGCGCCTCGCGTCCATTCACGAGCGGTACGTGTTCGCCGACGTTCACGCTCACCCGAGTCGATTCCACCGGGCCAACGTCGAGCGGATCGAGCAGGACGAGCTGGCCCGCTACCGTCGAGGCCTGATCGATCTCGTCGTGTGCAACGCCAGCTCGGACGCGGCGTTTCAGGGGGGCTACATACGCCGCGACGGGACGGCCGTGCCCCGGCTGCAGGGAAACGACGTGCATCCCCTGAAAGCCGGCGAGGCGTTTGCCTTCACGCTCGACCGCCTCGCGCGGGTGACGAGGACGATCGACGAGGGGGACGCCGTCCTGGCGGCAACTCCGGACGCCGTGGCTGCCGCGAAAGCGCGTGGCCAGGTCGCGCTCATGCCGGCGCTGGAGGGTGCCGACGGCCTCGAGCAGAACCTCGACAACCTGCGGGAGCTGCACCGTCGCGGCGTGCGCCTCGTGCAGCTGGTGCACTTTCTGGACAACGGCATCGGGTCCAATCAGACGCCGCCGTACGAGGAGCGCGGCCTGACCGCGTTCGGGCGCGAACTGGTGCGCGAAGCGAATCGCCTCGGGATCATCGTCGACCTCGCCCATGCGAACACGAGGACGATCGAGGACGCCCTCGAAACGTCCACGCAGCCAATCGTCTTCAGCCACACCGGCGTGAAAGCGCTCCATGAAGCCGACCGGACGCTCACCGACGGCGAGATACGCGCCATTGCGGCACGGGGCGGTCTCGTGGGCATCTGGCCGAACGCCGATCTCCGGACGATTGCGGGCATGGTTCGGCACATCGATCACGTCAGGCGTCTCGTGGGCGTGGACCACGTGGCGATCGGAAGCGATCTGCGCGGCATGAGCTACATCGAGGCGTTCGGCGAAGAAGCCAACTTCCGGGCCATCATCGACGGACTCTTCGATGCCGGCTATTCCGACGACGACATCGGCAAGATCATGGGAGGCAACTTCTTCCGCGTGTGGAAGCAGGTGGCCGGCGGACGCTAGCCCGGTCCTGCGCGGGGCGGCCGAGATCCCGCGCAGGCTGTTCTGCCGCGCCCGCCCGCGAGTCGGTCAGTTCGAGCTGGTGCCGCGATAGCGCAGCTCCTGTCCGATGACCTTGGCCGGGTCGGCGCCGCGCCTGGGCCTGAACTTCTGGACGCGGCCGTTGAATACCTCGGCAACGAAGAGATTGCCCTCCTGATCCACCGAGAACTGGTGGGGTCCGGCGAACTGGCCGCTGAGCGGCCCGGGGGCGCCCCACCCGTACAGATACCGCCCGTTCAGGTCGTACTTCAGAATCCGGTTCGTGCCGCCGTCCGAAATCCACAGGAACTGGTCGGTCGTGATCAGGTGGAAGTACGGCGACGATCGCACCCCGGTCGTCCACATGTCGAGGAATTTGCCGTTCTCGTCGAACACCTGCATGCGCCGGTGGCCGCGGTCGACGACGAACAACCGCCGGTCCTTGCTGATGGCGATGCTGTGCACGGTGTTCCATTCGTTCGGTCCCGGGTTCTTCGGATCCCTGGGCGGCGTGCCCCAATCCATGAGGAACCTGCCGTTCCGATCGAACTTCGCCACGCGCGTGCCGCCGTACCCGTCGCTGATGAAGAAGGTGCCATCCGGCAGCCAGTCGATATCCGTGGGGCGGTCGAACAGCCGGCCGCCATCGCGGCCCCGCTGTCCCTTCGTGCCGAGCGTCATCACCAGCTTGCCGTCGTAGGTGAACTTGTAGATCACGTGCAGCTGGTCGTCGATGATCCACACGTGCTTGTCGGGATCGTAGGGGCTCATCTTGATTTTGTGCGGCCCCCGTCCGCAGCGCATCTGGAACATCGCGTCGAGCTGCGGCCAGCTCTGGACGAGGCTGCCGTTCCGGTCCACGACGAAGATCGTGTGATGGTACCGCCGCTCCCATCCTCGCGGCGCGGCCGGTTCACACGTGGCGGTCAGCCCGTCGTCGTTGCCCGTCGCGTTGCCGCGGGACGGACTGAGCAAGCCGTACGGCGTCCAGGGCCTGGCGTTGGGCGGCAGCGGCAGCTCGCCGCGCATGGCAATCCAGATGCGGTCGGGCGACTCCGCGTAGATGCCGCCCACGGATCCCCACGTCCAGCCGGCGTGGGTGACGCCGTCCGGGCCGTCGGGCAGCGGCCTGGGCCAGTCCTCGACCGGCTCGTAGGGTCCGAATTCCTCCTGCCCCCCTTTCTCCTGCACGAGTGCCGAAGGGGCCAGCAGCACCACCGCGGCGACGACCAGAAGCAGCCAGGTTCGTGCATGCATCGTCGAATCCTCCGTGCTGGGCCGGAGTCTACTCAGGGGGTCCGACCGCGATGTCTCTTTTTGTCTAGCCCGGGCCGGTTCGCGTCCGCTTACCTGCCGTGCTAGCATCGCCCCCGCCCGAACGATGCCGCGTCAACGTCGAACGTTCAGCCCGCGCCTGCTCGACGCCATTCGCGAGTCCATGATTCTGGCCATCCGGGCCGGGCGCGGCCGGCACCGCGTGATCGGGGTCTGGGCGGTCGTGGTCGGCGACCGCGTTTTCGTTCGGTCCTGGGGCGTGAAGCCCGGCGGCTGGTACGCGGCCTTCGTGCGCGATCCGTCGGGCATCATCCGGATTGCCGGCCGATCCGTGCGCGTGCGCGCGGTTCGCACGCGCAGCGAACGGATCAGGGACGCGGTCTCGCGCGCCTACGCGGAGAAATACAACACGCCCGGCTCGCTCAAGTACGTCCGGGATCTCTCGCGGCCGCGGTGTCGGGCGACGACGACGGAGCTGGTGCCCGCGCCGCGCGCGTGAGCGGTTCGGCCGAACGAACGCGGGGAGAGGACCGGCAACGAGGCGGCGGGGTGGCGGAACGCGAGGCATTCGACGAAGCGTGCGGGCTGATCGAGCAGATGCTCGCGGGGACGGCGCGCCAGGATCTCGTGTGGGATCTCGAGAAGTCCCGCGAGTACAGCCGTGCGCTGCTGCGGCTGCGCGAGCGCATGCGGACGCATACGTGGCCCGTCGGGCGAATCGAGGTCAGCCTCGCACGCTTCATCAGGAAGTTCGACGGGCAGACCAGGCAGGAGGGATTTCACGCGCTCAACGACTGGGACGGCAAGGCCGATCGCGTCAACGACGAGATCATCCCGGTCGACGTGCTCGACTATATCCTGCGCCGGTGCGGCGATCGTCCGCTCGACCCGGCGGCCCTCTCGATCCTCGTCGATTACTACTTCATGCACGTGCTGTCGCTGCTCACGCTGCGGGTGTGGGACGAGGGGGACGCCGACGAGAACCTCCAGCGCGTGAGCGCGCTGCTCGCCCTGCTTCAGGGACCGCACGGCAGCGGGCAGCCGTTCGCCGCCGATGCCGAGACGCTGCTGCTGATCGCCACCTCGCACTACGAGCGGGAGGAAGGCGGATACGGCCTCCTGCTGCAGCGCGTCCGCAGCCTCGGGAACGCCCACCAGGTAGCCGTCGCGCTCGGCCATGCCGCCAGCATGGGCTGCCATCTGCGATTCGGCTTCGAAGCGACGTACGGGCGCGACACCATCCTGATGCGGAACGACAACGTCGCCGACTATCCATGGCTGTGCTATGCCGTGACGACCCTGATGCGCGAGTACGCCCGGCTCCGGTCGGACGGTGGAGCGGCGGCGCGCTGCGAGCCGCTCGTCGAAGCGCTGCTCAACGGGTTGTCGCCCGATGCCCGGGCGCTCGTCGGTGAACCGCCGCCATCGCTGTCGGCATTCGAGGTCGAGCGCGGCGAGTTCCGCAGCCTGTTCCTGGAGCATCGGGACGATCTGCTGGCGCGATTCGAATCGTTCGCCCCCACCGACACGTCGTACTCGCCGCTCTCGTTCTTCTTCAACTTCTCGCACAACGTCCTGAAGGGGACGGTCGTCGACGCGCTGCTTCGGGGGACCGCCTGGCGCCTCTCGTTCAACCAGCTGTTGACCGCGCGCCAGGGCGACGGCGGCGCCAAGACGCGCCTCGCCACGACGCTCATGGGTTACGCGCGCCAGAACCCCGACAGGATTCGGGGCCGCTGGATGCCGGTCATCGTGTACGACCCTCGCGCCGGGCGGCGCGCCTTCAAGGTGGCGATGAGCAAGCTGGCGCGCGGGGAATCGTAGAGCAACTGCCGGCCGTCGCGGGCGGCCCCATGCTCAACGATTCCGGCGCCGCGTGTTAGGATGCGCGCCGTCTCCGAATCGGCGGTGCGCGCCGCCGGAAGGATGTCAGACAGCCGCGGCGGAGCGAACAGATACAATCGTGTGCTCAAGGAGGACTTCGATGTCACGTGCATGCCGATCGGCGGCAACCGGTGTGGCGTTTGCCGCGCTCGCGGCCGCCGCCTTCGCACAGGGGAGCGCGCAGCCGACCAACGACGCGCCGAATCCCTACGAGACCGTCGCGAACTACTTCAAGATGCCCGACGGGCGAACCTGGGGATCCACGAGCGCCGTTGATATCGACCGCGACGGCAAGTCGATCTGGGTGGCCGAGCGGTGCGGCGCAAACAGCTGCTGGGACGCACAAGCGGGGCGGATGTCCACACTGGACGTCATTCTGAAGTTCGACGCATCCGGCAAGCTGGTGCGGAGCTTCGCGCCGGGACTGATGGTCTTCCCGCACGGCATCCACGTCGATCGTCAGGGGAACGTCTGGGTCACCGACGGTCAGGACAACCTGCCGCGGCGCCGCCCGGGGCAGCCGGCCGATGCGCCGCTTCCTCCGGCCCCGGCGAAAGTCGTCGGCCACCAGGTGTTCAAGTTCAGTCCCGAGGGGAAGCTGCTGCTGACGCTCGGCAAGCCGGGCGGCAACCAGCCGGGCCAGCCGGTCGACCCGGCATCGTTCTACCAGCCGAACGACGTGATCACGCTGCCCAACGGCGACATTCTCGTGGCCGAAGGGCATTCGAATGCCGAGGGGATCAGCAATCGGATCGTACGGTTCAACCGCGACGGCAAGTATCTCGGCTCCTTCGGGACGCGAGGTTCGGGCCCGGCCGAGTTCATTCAGCCGCACGCGCTCGCCCTGGATTCCCAGGGGCGGCTGTTCGTGGGCGACCGCAGCAACAATCGCGTGCAGATTCTGACGACCGACGGGAAGTTCATCGCGGAATGGAAACAGTTCTCCCGGCCGAGCGGGCTCTTCATCGATCGCAACGACATGCTGTACGTCGCGGATTCCGAGTCGGGCTCGGTCGAACCCGCGCAGTCGGCGTGGCGGCGGGGCATCCGGATCGGGAGCGCGAAGGACGGCAAGCTGCTGTACCTGATTCCCGATCCCGAGGCGCGCACCGCCCCTGAGTTCCGCGGCACGAGCGCGGCGGAGGGGGTGGCGGTCGACGCGGCCGGCAACGTGTACGGGGCGGAAGTCGGACCAAGAGGCGTCAAGAAGTACGTCAAGAAGCAAAGCCCGACCGCGGATCGCTGACGGGGGGCCGCGCAGACCCGCCGCACCCCGATCGAAGGGTGATCGCGCCGCGGCGGGTGGGGGGCGCCCGCTCGCGGCACCTCGGCGCACACGGGGCGGCGGATCCTGCAAAAGATTGAGGTTCTGCCGAGGACATCGCGCGAGCGCCAGGCGTAGGCTCTGGGGACTGGAGGGCGCAGTTCAGCGCGCCTGCCTATGAAAAGGACCTCAGCGCTCGTTCTGGTGTTCGCGCTCGCGGGTCTGGATTCGCTCGCGGCGCGCACGTTCTCTCCGGAGTACTCGGATTTCTCACAGGCGACGAGCGACGGTGAGTGCCGGGTCCCCAATCTCATCGGACTCGATCGGGCTGCGGCCGATGCACGCCTGCGGCAGGCCCGGTTGCATCTGGGAGCCGTTCAGTCAAGCCCATCCGACGCCGCGCCCGGCACTGTGATCGATCAGCGGCCGCGCGCCTGCGAGTATCCGCCCAGGGACGGCGGCGTGGCCGTCCTGGTGTCGAGCGGCCGCGCTGCGCGCGAGGAGCCGCGCTCCCACGGCGGGAGTTCGGTCGGGACGGCCGTCGCCATTGGCGCCGCGGCGGCGATCCTGGGCGCTGTCATCGCGGCGAAGCGGAAGCCGCCCGCGGAGCGGCCGGCCGAGCCTGAGCCGCGCCCCGGCCCGCGCGAGCAGCCGCAGCCCCAACCCGAGCCGGTTCGGCCGCGTACGCCCGAACGCTCCGCCGTCGTGCCGGATGTCGTTGCCATGCCGGCGGCATCAGCGGCAGCAGCGATCTCCAACGCTCAGCTTCGCGCGATGACGCAGAATCCCTCGGACGATCCGCGCGCGGTGGTCGAGTCGCAGGTGCCGGCTGCCGGAACGCGCACCGTCCCGGGCGCAACGGTCGCCATCACGCTCGCGGTTCCAGCGCTGCCGGTTCAGGCGCCCCAGCCGCCGGTCACGGGACCGGCTCCGGCTGACACCGCGCTGCGGCCCGCGGACCTCGCGGCGCCGCCGGTGCGTTCGACCCCGCCTCCGGCCGCCGCCCCCGCTCCGGCCGCACCTGCCGCGCCGGCCGCGCCGATCGTCCCGTCGCGTACGCTTCCGATCGGCTTTGCTCCCGCGCCTGCCATCCAGCCGGCGCCCGTGGAGCAGCCCGCACCTCAACGCGAGCCGGTGTGGCCGTGGATCGTGCTCGCAATCGCGATGCTTGCCGCGGCGGCTGCGTGGGTCCTCCGGCGCACACGGCGGCGGACGCCGGGCGCCGACGTACCGCCACGTCTGGCGCCGCCCACGTTGACGCTCGTTCCACGCGTCGATCCGGGCCGCCAGGCCATCACGGTCGGGGGCCGGAGCCGTACGCTCGAATTCGCCGTGTGCCTCGACGCGGGGGTGCAGGTCCTGCTCGAGGAGGTCTCGCGTGAACCGATTGGAGTTGCGTCATGAACACGTCCATGCTCACGCTGCGCGATCTTTTTACGGAGCGGGCGTCTCACGGACCGACGCAGACGCCGGTGCCCTCGCTGGCACGGTTCGTCGGCGGCCTCGAATGGCAGGGGCTGTACGAGCACGTCTTCGACGTGCTCGAGGTCAGCATCGTCGACATCCTCGTGGGTGGCTGGCGCAAGCACGCGGAAGTGCGGACGCAGTTGAAAGCCACGGCCGCGGACCCCTCGCGAACGGCGCTCGTACACCTGGCGCGGCACACGCTGCGATCGAGTCACACGCCGTCGATCCAGATACGGTCCGGCGGTGCGTCTCTCGCCACGATTGCGTTCTCCGTCGACGTCTCGTTCGACATCGCTGCCGTCGAGTTGACGCTTCGGCGCGGCGAGATCGAGGTGATTCGGCCGGGCGAGGTGACCGTGCGCGGCACCGTCAAGGTGGAGAACGCGGTCATTCTCGAGCGCGCCGCAGGCCCGATCGTGCTGCCGGGACGAATCGCGCTGGCTCGGCTAGAATCGGCCGATGAGCCTGGCGGCGACCCCCGCTCCCTCGGTGTGGAAGCTGTTCTCCACGCAGCCGGGGCGCACTGAAGCGGTCCGAACGGACTGATCCCGCGTCGACCAGGACGGGACGGCGGCCGGTCGCTGCCTTTCCCGCGCCGTCCCGTGGACCGCGCCGACAGCATGCTGCAGGACATTCGCTACGCGTGCCGCCTGATGGGGCGGCAGAAGCTCTTTACGGCGGCGGCCGTGATGACGCTGGCGCTCGGCATCGGCGCGAACACGGCGATTTTCAGCCTCGTGTACGGTGTGCTGCTGCGTCCGCTGCCGTACCCCGCGTCCGATCGGCTCGTACGCGTCTTCGAGGAGCACCCGGGCGGCGTCTCGATCCTTCGTTCGCCGGCGCTCAGCAACTACACCTACTACGCCTGGCGCGAGTCGCAGACCCTCGAAGGGCTCGGGGGCTACGCCCGGCAGGAATACACGCTCGGCGGCATCGCCGAGCCGGTCCGCGTGGCCGCGGCCGCCGTCTCTCCGTCGCTCCTTGGTCTGCTCGGCGCACGTCCCCTTCTCGGCCGCGCCCTGCGAGAGGAGGATGCGGCGAAAGGAGCGCCGGGCGTCGCGGTGCTGTCGCACTCGTTCTGGGGGGAACGTTTCGGGTTCGCGCCGTCGGTTGTCGGCAGCACGCTGACGCTCGATGGCGCGCCCTACACGATCGTGGGCGTGATGCCCTCCGGCTTCCAGTTTCCAGACCCCAGTGCGCGCTTCTGGCTGCCGTACCGCATTCCACGCCCCGATGAGCAGCCGTCGCGTTCGTTCT
>Ga0073934_10005131_pt1 | contig 20714 bp, 21 predicted proteins | sample LarsenN4metaG_FD_76834 | JGI IMG/M metagenome (GOLD analysis project Ga0073934, IMG submission 76834) | Hot spring sediment bacterial and archeal communities from British Columbia, Canada, to study Microbial Dark Matter (Phase II) - Larsen... ... | reverse complement strand
GCCGCCCATGCCCCCCATCCCCGCCGGCATGCCCATGCCCGAGAACGTGGCCACGTCGATCCAGGCCTGCGCCTTGGGCGGGCTGACCTGCTGCTGCTGCGCGCTCTGCTGGGCGATCGCCGCGCCGACGGGCAGCGCCAGCACCGCGGCGGCGAGGACATGTCTTCTCATCGGGCGCTCCACGGAAGTGATGCGGGCGAGCATAGGAGCCCGCCCGCTGCGCATCACTCCTCGAATCGAGGGAGGCGGCTCACTTGTAGAGCATCTGCGGCAGCCACAGGCCGATGCCCGGGAAGTTGTAGAGCAGGATGATCGCGATGATCTGGATGCCCATGAAGGGCAGCATGCCGACGAAGATCTGGTTCAGCGTCACGTGCGGCGGGCTCACGCCCTTGAGGTAGAACGCCGCCATCGCCACCGGCGGGCTGAGGAACGCGGTCTGCAGGTTGAGCGCCACGAGCAGGCCGAAGAACAGCGGGTCGACGCCGAAGTTGTCGAGCAGCGGGATGAAGATCGGCATGAAGATCACGATGATCTCGGTCCACTCGAGCGGCCAGCCGAGGATGAAGATGATCACCTGGCTGAGGATCAGGAACTCGGTCTTCGAGAGGTTGAGGCTCATCACCCACTTCTCGACCAGCTCCTGCCCGCCGAGCAGCGCGAAGGCGGCCGAGAAGATGGCGCTGCCGACGAACAGCCAGCACACCATCGCGCTCGTCTTCGCCGTCAGCTTGACCGACTCGTTGACCTCGCTCTGCAACCCGGCCTGCTTGTAGGCCAGCAGCGTCCAGGCCAGCACGCCGATGGCGGCCAGCGTGCCGAAGGCGTGCGACACCGGCACCTTGGTGCCGCCCTCGAAGTACAGGATCAGCCAGCCGATGGCCACCAGCGCCGGCGCCCACAGCAGCAGCCAGATCATGAAGACCTTGGCCTTGTCGCTGCGCTTGGCGATCACCGCGTACACCGCGGCCAGCAGGTAGCCGCCGAAGGCGCCGACCGCGGCCGCCTCGGTGGGCGTGGCCAGGCCGAAGACGATCGAGCCGAGCACCGCCAGGATGAGCACGACGAGCGGGAAGAAGCTCGACAGCAGCATCTTGAAGATCTCGAAGCGCTCGAACGTGAGCAGCGCGTAGAAGCCGATCAGGGCGAGCGCGCCCACCGCCAGCCCGATCCAGTAGCCGCGGCCGAGCGTCTGCGGCGCCGCCGGGGCGTCGCCGGCCCGCGCCGCGGGCGAGGCGCCGGAAGGCGGCTCCTTGAGCTCACCCGACCCCGGCGGCGGTGCCAGGCCGCCGCTGCCAGCCCCCGGCGGTTCGGCCAGCGATCCGCTGCCGGCGCCCGGCGGCTCTTTCAAGCCACCACCACCGCCGCCGCCCGCTCCCGGCGGCTCGGCCACACCGCCCGCGGCCGGCGGCTCCTTCAAGCCGCCCGCTGCGCTCGGCGGCTCCTGGAGCCCGGTGCCCGCACCGGGGGGCTCGGCCAGGCCGCCGGCCGGGGCTGCCGAGCCGGTCGACCCAGCCGACAACGGCGCCAGCGGCGCGGCGCCCGCGCCCGGCTGCGCCGGCCCGGTCTGCATGCGCCACGCCGTGATCGCCACCACGCCGACGATGATCGCCGGCAGCAGCGCCACGAAGAGCTGCTTGCGCATCGGCCGATCGCCGCCGCGCACGGCCTTGAGCAGCGCCGGCAGCGCGCGCCCGGACACCTCGTCCTTGAGCTTCTGCAGCGCCGGCGGCAGGTCGACATGGCGCGCTTCGGCCGACAGCGGCGGCGCCAGCGCCGGCTTGAGCTTGGCGATCAGGATCACGTAGACGATGTAGAGCCCGGCCAGCATCAGCCCGGGGAAGAACGCGCCGGCGTACAGCTGCACCACCGAGACGCCCGCGGTGGCGCCGTACACGATCAGCATCACCGAAGGCGGGATCAGGATGCCCAGGCAGCCGCCCGCGGTGATGGCGCCGGCCGACAGGCGCACGTCGTAGCCGCCCTTGAGCATCTGCGGGAACGCCAGCAGCCCCATCAGCGTGACCACCGCGCCGACGATGCCGGTGGCGGTGGCGAACACCGCGCAGGTGAACAGCGTGGCCACCGCCAGCGAGCCGGGCACGCGCGCCAGCGCCAGGTGCAGGCTGCGGAACAGCTTGTCGATCAGGTTGGCGCGTTCGACCAGGTAGCCCATGAAGACGAACAGCGGGATCGAGATGAGCACGTCGTTGCCCATCACCTTGAACGCGCTCTGCACCATCAGGGCGAGCGTCAGGTCGACGTTGCGGTCGTAGGCCAGCCAGGTGAAGAGCATGCCCATGCCCATCAGCGTGAAGGCGGTCGGGAAGCCGAGCATGATGGCCACCACCACCAGCGCCAGCATCATCAGCCCGAGGTGGCCGCGCGCGAGCGTCTCGGCCGACAGCAGCATCACGCCGGTGCCGGCGACGATGAGCGCCATCAGCGCGAAGCCGAACCAGAGTTCCTTGCGGATCTTCACTTCGTGCCCTCCGCCTTGGGTAGCACGTAGCGGTCGAGCGCGGCGATGTCCTCGTCCTTGACGTGCACCATCTGCTTGAGCTTGTCGACGTCGACCTCCTCGACGTCCTCCTCGCGCGAGGGCCAGTCGCCGGTCTGGATGCACTGCAGGCAGCGCACGATCTCGACGATGCCCTGCAGCAGCAGCAGCGCCCCGGCGAAGGGGATGATGAACTTGAAGGGGTACAGCGGCAGCGGCTCGGCCGAGAAGGTCTGCTCGCGGATCGCCAGCGAGGTGTTGGCGAAGTCCCAGCCGGCCCAGGTGAGGGCCACGATGCCGGGCAGGAAGAACAGCACGTACAGGATGAGGTCGACCCAGGCCTGCGTGCGCGCGCGGAAGAAGCCGTAAAGCACGTCGCCGCGCACGTGGCCGTTCTTCGCCAGCGTGTAGGCGCCGGCCATCATGAACAAGGTGCCGTAGAGCATGATCTGGGCGTCCAGCGCCCACGCGTGCGGCTTGTTCAGCACGTAGCGCGAGAACACCTCCCAGCTGATGCCCAGCGCGAGCAGCACGATCGTCCAGGCGAAGGCCTGGCCGAGCCAGGTGGACAGCCGGTCCACGCGCATCAGCAGGTCACGCATCGTCGAATTTCCCCGAGGTCGTCATGGTGAAGGGGCCGCAAAAAAAGGCCGCCGATGCACCCTGGCATGCGGCGGCCCTTGGCGGCCCGTTGAACGGCCGCGTCGCTTCAGCGGCGGCCGAAGTAGTGGTTGTAGGCCATCTTGAAGTCGACCAGGTAGTCGTTCTGCCAGGCCCCGGCCCGCTGCGCGAAGGCGCGCTGGCTGTCCAGCACCTTCTTGAACAGCGCGTTCTCGCCGCCCTTCTTCTCCATGATCTTGTCCCAGGCCGCGAGCTGCGCGCGCAGGATCGCGTCGGGCGTCTTGTAGAAGTTGACGCCGGCCTTCTTCAACTCGGCGTAGTCCTTGCTGTTGCGGTCCACCGCCTTCCAGCTCATGTCGGCGCTGGCCGCCTCGACCGCGTAGTCGATGGTCTTCTTCAGGTCGGCCGGCAGCGCGCTGTACTTGGCGCGGTTGAACAGGATCTCGAACTGCTCGGTGCTCTGGTGGAAGCTCTGCAGCATGCAGTTCTTGACCACGTCGGGGAAGCCGAGGATGCGGTCGCTGGTGGCGTTGTTGAACTCGGCGCCGTCGATCAGGCCGCGGTCGAGCGCCGGCACGATCTCGCCGCCGGGCAGCGGGTTCACCGCGGCGCCCATGTCGGTGTACATGTCCACCGCCAGGCCGACGGTGCGGAACTTCATGCCCTTGACGTCGTCGGCGCGCGCGATCGGCTTCTTGAACCAGCCGAAGGGCTGCGTCGGCATCGGGCCGTACAGGAAGCTGACGACGTCGATGTTGATCGACTTGTAGATCTCCTGCAGCAGCGCCTCGCCGCCGCCGTAGTAGTGCCACGACAGCAGCATGTTCGGGTCCATGCCGAAGCCGGGGCCCGAGCCCCACAGCGCCAGCGCGCTGTTCTTGCCGTAGTGGTAGGCCACCACGCCGTGGCCGCCGTCCAGCGTGCCCTTGGCCACCGCGTCGAGCAGCTGGAACGCCGGCACCACCGAGCCGGCGGGCAGCACTTCGATCTTCAGGCGGCTGCCCGCCATGTCGTTGATCTTCTTGGCGAAGTCGTTGGCGTACTCGTGGAAGATGTCTTTCGCCGGCCAGGTGCTCTGGAAGCGGAAGCTCACCGTCTGCGCAGTGCTGACCATCGGGGCGGCCATCGCGGCGGCGCCCACGGCACCGGCGGAGGCGGACTTCAGGAATCGGCGACGTTGTGGCGTGCTCATGGCGTTCTCCGTTGGAAATGCGCAAGGCACGGGCAGGCCTCGCTCGGGGGTTGAACGTTCCGACTATCCCGCGCGCGCCAAAACCCCGGCAACCCGGTTTAACCCCCGGGTGGTGGGGCAGGCGCCCGCATCGTGAAACGACCGGCGGCACGCTGCACGCTGCACGCGGTGAGCGGCGCGCCGCCGCCCGCGCCTACTCGCGGATGCCCTCGACCTGCACGATGAGCCTGACCCGGTCGGCGACGAAGGGCAGGCCGAAGGTCGCGCCGAAGGCGCTGCGCTGCACCTCGGCCTCGAAGTCGCCGCCGCAGACCTCGCGAGCGCCGCCCTGGCGGCAGCCGAAGCGGCGCGCCTGCAGTTCCAGCGGCTGGCTCACGCCGCGCAGCGTGAACTCGCCGCGCACCGCGGCGAGGCGCTCGCCGTCGAAGCGGAACCGCGTGGCCACGAAGTAGGCCTGCGGGTGGGCGGTGCTCGCCAGCAGGTCGGCCTCGCGCAGGCGCGCGTCGAAGACCTTCAGGCCGGTGTCGATGCTCGCCGTGTCGATGGCCAGCCCGACCTCGCCGCGCGCCGCGGCGCGGTCGAGCAGCACCGTGCCCTGCACGGGGCCAAAGCGGCCGCGGATCGTCGAGGTGCCGAAGTGCAGCACCTCGAAGTGCACGAAGCTGTGCTCGGGGTCGAGGCGGTAGCGCACCGGCTCGGCGAGGGCGAGCCCGGCCGCGGTGAGCAGCGGCAGCGCCGCCGCCAGCCAGCGCAGCGCCTTCACTGCCGGATCGCCTCGACCTGGATCAGCAGCCTGACCTCGTCGGGCGCGATGGCCGGCAGGCCGTAGGTCATGCCGAAGTCGCTGCGCCGCAGCGTGGCCTCGAAGTCGCCGCCGCACACCTCGCGCTTGAACAGCGGGTTCTGGTAGCAGTTGAAGAGGCGCGCCGTGAGCGTCAGCGGCACCGTCTTGCCGCGCAGCGTGAGCTCGCCCTGTACCTCGGTCACCTTGTCGCCGGCGAAGACGAAACGCTCGCCGACGAAGCGCGCCTGCGGGTGCTGCGCCACGTCGAAGAAGTCCTTGCCCTTGAGATGGCGGTCGAACGGCGGCACGCCGGTGTTGATGGAGTCCATCTCGATCGTCACCTCGACGCGGCCGCTGCGCGCGGCGCGGTCGAACTGCACGCTGCCCTGCTTGCGGTCCCAGCGGCCTCGGTTGTACGAGGTGCCGAAGTGCAGGATCTCGAAGTTGACGAAGGTGTGGGTGGGGTCGATGGTGTAGGTGGCCCCCTGCGCGCCGGCGCTGCCGGTGATGCCCACGAGCGCTGCGACGATCCCGATGCGGGCGGCGCGCCCGGCCCTGTGGCGCGGCGCCGTCACGGCGCACCCAGCCCGGCCAGCGCGAGCTTGAAGCGCACCACCACGTCGTTGGCCAGCAACGCGGTGTCGGCCCACTCGCCTTCGCCGACCTTGAAGTCCAGCCGCCTGATCGTGAAGCTGCCGCTGGCCACGCTCTGCGCGCCGCCCGGCGCGAGCTGCACCGGCACCACCACCTCGCGCGTGCCGCCCTTGATGCCGAGCTGCCCCGTCACCTCGTAGCGCCCGGGGCCCACGGCCTTGATCGCGCGGCTCTGGAAGGTGGCCTGCGGGAAGCGTGCCACCGCGAGCCAGGTCGGCTTGCCGACCTCGCCGTCGAGTTCGGCGGTGCCGAAGCGCGCGCTCGCGGTGTCGATCGTGAAGGCCACGCTGCCGGCCTCGGGCTTCTTCGGGTCGAGCGTGATGCGGGCCGTGAAGGTGCCGAAGCGGCCCTCCACCGGCACCCCCATCTGGCGCGTGGTGAAGGCGATCTCGCTGCCGGCGGGAACGAGGGTCTGGGCGCCGGCCGAATTGGCCGCCAAGGCCGCCAAGGCCGTCAGCGCGAGCAGGAACGCGGGGAACTTGATCATGGTGTGTCTACGTTGCAGCAAGTCGGAATCAACGCCCCGGCCCCATGCGCCGCAGCAGCCCGTCGCGGTCGACGAAGTGATGCTTCAGCGCGGCGGCCACGTGCAGCACGACGAGGCCGGCCAGGGCATAGGCGAGCGCGCGGTGCAGCGGCTTGATCGCCTCGGCCAGCGCGCGGTCGGGGCTCACCCAGTCGGGCAGCGGCAGCACGCCGAACCACACCACCGGGAAGCCCGCCGCCGAGCTGTAGGCCCAGCCGGCGAGCGGCACGGCGAAGAACAGCAGGTACATCAGGCCGTGGCTCGCCGCCGCGGCGCGCCGCTGCCAGGCCGGCATCGGCGGCGCGGGCGGCGGGCGCCGCACCAGGCGCCACAGCAGCCGCAATGCGGAGAGCGCGAGGATCGTCATGCCGGCCCACTTGTGCCAGTTGTAGAGCTTCAGTCGCGTGGGCGTCAGCGACAGCCCCGTCATGTAGAGGCCGACGCCGAGCGTGCCGAGGATGAGCAGCGCGAGCAGCCAGTGCAGCACGATGGCCGGCAGGCTGTAGCGGGCGACGTCGGTCGGGGTCATCGGTGAGAAGCAGGGCGGCCCTTCACATACGGTGCACGAGCAGGCCGCGGACGCGGTCCGCCGCGGCGGCGTCTTCGATCAGGCCATGGCGCAGCAGGAAGTCGATCGTCACCAGCGCCGCGTCCACCGTCATCGTGGTGCCGGCGGCGAGCGCGGCGGCCTCGTGCACCGGCAGCAGGCGAAACCCGGCCACCTCGCCGTCCTGGTTGTGCGGCACGCGGCCGGCCGGCAGCTCGATGTCGAAGCTGTGCAGCCATTCGTGCTGCAGGCCCTCGGGGATGTCGCGCCGCAGGCGCAGCACGCTGGCGCAGACCGGCGTGCCGATCTCCGCCGGCGCGAGGCCGGCCTCCTCGAAACCCTCGCGCACCAGGGCCTGCAGCGGCGACTGGCCGGCGCCGACGCCGCCGCCGATCAGGTTGTCGAACAGACCCGGGTCGGTGGCCTCGTGCGGCGAGCGCTGCGCGATCCACAGGCCGGCGACCGCGCCGCGCGCATCGCGCACGTAGCCGGTGGCGTGCGCGCCCAGCGTGAGCGTGCCCCAGAAGCGGCAGGCGGCGCGCTCGATCGCGGCCAGCGCGGCGCCGCTGGCGGGGTCGAGCAGCGCGAAGGGCTCGTCGCGCCAGGCGCGGATCAGGCCCTGCCCGCGCAAGGCCTGGTTGATCTCGGCCAGCGTGGCGTCGAGCTCGTGCGCGGCGGCGGCGAGCTCGATCGCGCCGCCGTGCTGCCGAAGCCGACGCGGCCAGCCGCGCAGCACCGGCAGGTGCGCGCGCGCCACCGAGCCCAGCGTGCGCGCGCCCCAGCGCAGCGGCACGCGCGGCTCGCGACACGCGCCGGCGGCGGCCAGCGCAGGCCAGCGCGCGCCGGCACTCACAAGGCCTGGAACTCGGCGAACGGCCCCTGCGCCTCGGCCAACTGGCGCAGGCTGACGTGCTCGCACACCGCCTCGAAGCGCTCCCACGTCGCCAGCACCTCGGGGTGGCGGTGCGCGGCATCGATGGCCGCCGCCGAGGCCCACTCGAAGGCCTCGACGAGGGTGCCGTCGGCGGCGCGCATGATCAGCGCGGCGCGGTCGGTGGCCAGGCCCATGCGCTGCAGGCCGGGCACGTGGGCGCGCACGAGCTGCAGCAGCGCCTCTTCGCAGCCCGGGCGCGGCTTGTAGGCGGCGATCACGGCGCGCGGCGTGGCCTCGGTCAGCGGCTCGTCGAGCGCCTGGCCGATCACGATCTCGTGGCGGCCGGGCGCCAGCAGGCTGAACTCGCGCAGGCCCCAGGGGCGGTCGGTCGGCGGCTCGAGCACCTCGGCGCCGACGCTGCGCACGTGGCGGTGCAGGCCGTCGATGTCGGCGCCGCAGTGCAACCGGATCTGGCCGCAGGGCTCGATGGGCTGCGCGGTGGCGCGCAGGTGGATGTAGATCGGGTCGCCGAAGCTGCGGTCGCCGAGCTTGACGCGCGCGTACTCGGGCGGCTCGCCGAGCACGAAGTCGAGCGCGAAGCCGAGCGTGCGGCAGAACCAGTCGACCGCCGCCGCCACGTCGGGCACCGGCAGCACCGGCTGCACGCCGTGGATCTGGTGGCGGCGGGCGATCTCGTCCACGCGACTGCCCCGCCGCGGGCTCCCTACGCGGCCTGGCGCAGCGCGCCGCCGCGCCAGCGCTGCATCAGCGCGTCCCACTTGACGCGCGCCGCCTTCAGATGCCGCTCCTTCACGTGGCCGTAGCCGCGGATCTCCTCCGGGATGCGCGCGATCTCGGCGGCCAGCGCGCGGTTGTCGGCGTTCAGCGTCTTGAGCAGCTCCTCGATGCAGGCGCGGTACTCGCCGATCAGCGCGCGCTCCATCCTGCGCTCCTCGGTGCGGCCGAAGGGATCGAGCGCGCTGCCGCGCAGGCCCTTGAACTTGGCGAGCAAGGCGAAAGCGGTGCGCATCCAGGGGCCGAAGGGTTGCTTGACGAGGTGGCCGTGCGCGTCCTTCTTGGCGATCGCCGGCGGCGCAAGGTGGTGGACGAGTTTGTACTCGCCCTCGAACATCCCCGCGATCCGGTCGGTGAAAGCCTTGTCCGTGTGCAACCGCGCGACCTCGTACTCGTCCTTGTAGGCCATCAGCTTGAAGAGGTAGCGCGCCACGGCCTCGCTGAGCGGCAGCGCCGTCGTGCTGCCGGCCAGCGGCATCTCGGCGGCGCGCACGCGCTCGACGAAGGCGCGGTACTGCTCGGCGTAGGCCGCGTCCTGGTAGCCGGTGAGGAAGTCGACACGCGTCCTGATCGTCTCGTCGAGCGAGGGCTTGCGGACGATCTGGATCACCTGCTGCGCCTTGAACATTGCCTGCACCGAGCCGAGGTCGTGCGCGCAGCGCCGGCCCCATTCGAAGGCGGCCTTGTTGTTGTCGACCTGCACGCCGTTGAGCTCGATGGCGCGCATGATCGAGGCATGCGCCAGCGGGATGCGCCCCTGCTGCCAGGCGTAGCCCATGAGCAGCGGGTTGGTGTAGATCGAGTCGCCGAGCAGCTGCTCGGCGGCCTGCTCGGCGTCGAAGGCGCCGACGTTGGCCTCGCCGACGCTCGCGCGCAGCGCGGCCTCGCAGTTCGCGGCCGGCGACTGCCAGTCGGCGTTCTTCACGAACGAGGCGGTCGGCGTGCCGTGCGTGTTGAGCGCCACGTAGGTGCGCGAGGGCTGCATCACCGCCAGCGTGGTCTTGTTGGCGCCGACGATGGCGTCGCAGGCGATCACGAGGTCGGCCTGCGCGGTGTCGACCTTGGTCGTGCAGATGGCCTCGGGGCGGTTGGCGATCTGCACGTAGGCCCAGGTGCTGCCGCCCTTCTGCGCCAGGCCGCCGGAGTCCTGCGTGACGACGCCCTTGCCTTCCAGGTGCGCGGCCATGCCGAGCAGTTGGCCGATGGTGATGACGCCAGTGCCGCCGACGCCGGCCACCACGATGCCCCAGGCCTTCTCGGCCACCGGCAGCGCGGGCTCGGGGATCGCGGCCAGGCCCGCCAGCGTGGACGGCGAACCCTTCTTCTCCTTCTTGGGCTTCTTCAGCTGCCCGCCCTCCACGGTGATGAAGCTCGGGCAGAAGCCCTTCACGCAGCTGAAGTCCTTGTTGCAGGTGTTCTGGTTGATGCGCCGCTTGCGCCCGAACTCGGTCTCCACCGGCTCCACCGACAGGCAGTTGCTGGCCACGCCGCAATCGCCGCAGCCTTCGCACACCAGCTCGTTGATGACGACGCGCTTGTCAGGGTCGACCATCTTGCCGCGCTTCCTGCGGCGGCGCTTCTCGGTGGCGCAGGTCTGGTCGTAGATGATGGCGCTGACGCCCTTGATCTGGCGGAACTCGCGCTGCAGCGCGTCCAGCTCGTCGCGGTGGTGCACGGTCACGCCGGCCTCGAGCGGCGCGCCGTCGTACTTCTCGGGCTGGTCGCTCACGATGACGAGCCTGGCCACGCCTTCGGCGACCAGGCTCTTCATGATCTGCAGCACGCTGTGGCCTTCGGGGCGCTCGCCGACCTGCTGGCCGCCGGTCATCGCCACCGCGTCGTTGTAGAGCACCTTGTAGGTGATGTTCACGTCGGCGGCGATGCTCTGGCGGATGGCCAGCAGCCCGCTGTGGAAGTAGGTGCCGTCGCCCAGGTTGGCGAAGATGTGCGGCTCCTTGGTGAACGGCGCCTGGCCGACCCAGGGCACGCCCTCGCCGCCCATCTGCGTGAAGGTGCTGGTGCTGCGGTCCATCCACACCGCCATGTAGTGGCAGCCGATGCCGGCCATCGCGCGGCTGCCCTCGGGCACGCGCGTGCTGGTGTTGTGCGGGCAGCCGCTGCAGAACCAGGGGATGCGGTCGCCGGTGTCGGACTTCATCGCGGCGAGCTGGAGCTCGCGGTTCTCGATGGTGGTGATGCGCTGGTCCATGCGCGCGGCGACGTCGGCGCTGACGCCGAGTTTCTTCAGCCGCTTGGCGATGGTCTTCGCGATGATCCCCGGCGTGAGGTCGGCCTTGGCGCGCAGCAGCCAGTTCTCGCTCGGGTTGGGCATGCTCCACTCGCCGCCCGTGGCGTCGCCCTCGTCGAACTTGCCGAGCACGTTGGGGCGCACGCTCGGCTTCCAGTTGTACAGCTCCTCCTTGAGCTGGTACTCGATGACCTGGCGCTTCTCCTCGACGACCAGGATCTCGGTCAGGCCCTCGGCGAACTCGCGCGTGATCGTCGCCTCGAGCGGCCAGACCACGTTGACCTTGTGCAGCCGGATGCCGAGCGAGCGGCAGGTGTCGTCGTCCAGGCCGAGGTCGACCAGCGCCTGGCGCGTGTCGTTGAAGGCCTTGCCGCTGGCGATGATGCCGAAGCGGTCGCCCTTGCCGCCGTTCGGACCCTCGATGACGTTGTGGTTGAGCCGGTTGGCGCGCACGTAGGCGAGCGCGGCGTACCACTTGTAGTCCATCAGCCGCGCTTCCTGCTCGAGCGGCGGGTCGGGCCAGCGGATGTGCACGCCGCCTTGCGGCATGACGAAGTCCCCGGGCAGCAGGATCTTCACGCGGTCGGGGTCCACCCACACCGACGAGGACGACTCGACCACCTCCTGGATCGTCTTCATGCCGGTCCACACGCCGGCGTAGCGGCTCAAGGCGAAGGCGTGCAGGCCCATGTCGAGGATGCCCTGCACGTCGCTCGGGAAGAAGGTCGGGAAGCCGCAGGCCTTGAAGACGTGGTCGCTCTGGTGCGGCGCGGTGCTGCTCTTGGCCACGTGGTCGTCGCCGGCGATCGCGATCACGCCGCCGTGCTTCGCGGTGCCGGCCATGTTGGCGTGCTTGAAGACATCGAGGCAGCGGTCCACGCCCGGGCCCTTGCCGTACCAGATGCCAAACACGCCGTCGTACTTCTTCTGCTCGGGGTAGAGGTCGAGCTGCTGCGTGCCCCACACCGCGGTGGCGCCGAGCTCCTCGTTCACGCCGGGCTGGAAGACGACCTGGTGCTGCTGCAGGTGCTTCTTGGCCGCCCACAGCGCCTGGTCGTAGCCGCCGAGCGGGCTGCCGCGGTAGCCGCTGACGAAGCCCGCGGTGTTGAGGCCGGCGGCCGCGTCGCGCTGGCGCTGCAGCATCGGCAGCCGCACCAGCGCCTGCACGCCGCTCATGAAGGCGCGGCCGCGCTCCAGGCTGTACTTGTCGTCGAGCGTGGCGGTCTCAAGCGCCTTGCGGATGTGGTCGGGCAGCGGGGCGTTCATGGCGTGGTGTTCTTCCTCGTGGCACGCGGCGTGGCCGGGCAGTGTAGGAAAACGCCCGTTGTATGTCTTTTCTTTTGATGCCGGCCAAGGCATGCTCGGCGCAAGCATCTTTCGCAGAAGAATCAAGCGGAGAAAGAATGGCGCTCCGAAAGCCAGCCCTCGGGAAAACCGCAAGCACCGCCGACGCGCCCGACGAGGCACCGCACGCCAGCGGCCTGGACCGCTACGACATCGCCATCCTGCGCGAGTTGCAGGCCGACGCGCGGCTGACCAACACCGAACTGGCCTCGCGCATCGGGCTCAGTGCCGCGCCGACCTGGCGGCGCGTGAAGTGGCTCGAAGAGCAGGGCTACATCACCGGCTACCGCGCCGAGATCGACCGGCGCAAGATCGGCCTCGGCGTGCTGGCCTTCGTGCGCGTGGACGCCGAGCGCAACAACGCCGAGGCCACGCAGGCGCTCGAGGACGCGATCCGCGCGCTGCCCGAGGTGGTGGCCTGCCACTACATCAGCGGCACCGGCACCTTCGAGCTGCACGTGGTGGCCACCGACCTCGACGCCTACTCGCGCTGGTCGATGGACGTGCTGTTCAAGCTGCCCTACGTGAAGGACCTGCACACCAGCTTCTCGCTCGGCGAGGTGAAGGCGGGGGCTGCGTTGCCGCTCGGCCACCTCGGGGCCGCCTAGGGTCAAAGGACTGCCGTGCGTGGTGCTACCCTCGCGGCGCTCCCCGCCCGACGACATCCGACAAGGCCGCCAGGATCACCCGACGTGAGCCGCCTGCTCGATCTCCTGCTCACCACCGAGCCCGTGCAGCGCCTGCGCCTGGCGCAGGCGGGGCTGGCGATGCTGATGCTGGCGGTCGGCGTGATCGGCATGCACTACTTCGTGTGGGCCGGCATCGCGCCGGCGCGCGCCGTCTGGTGGTGGACCCTGTTCTCGCTCGGCGGCATGGTGGTTTTCTTCGGCCTCATCCGCAGCGGCTTCAGCCGGCGCTGGGCCGAGCCCTCGCTGACCGTGCCGCAGATGCTGTACGCGCTCGCCTGCAGCGCCTTCGCCTACACGCTGCTCGGCCCGGCGCGCGGCGGCGTGTTCCCGATCCTGATGGTGATCCTGATGTTCGGCATGTTCGTCGTCTCGACGCGCCAGATGGTGATGCTGAGCCTGTTCACGGTGATGCTGTTCGGCCTCACCTTCCTGGCCATGGCGCTGCTGCGGCCGGCGGTCTACGTGCCGGTGGTCGAGGCCGGGCACTTCCTGATGATCGCCACCATGGTGCCGGCCGCCTCGGTGCTGGCGGCGCGCGTGGCGCAGATGCGCCGGCGCCTGCGCCAGCGGCGCGACGAGCTCACCGGCGCGCTGGCGCGCATCCGCGAGCTGGCCACGCGCGACGAGCTCACCGGCCTGATCAACCGCCGCCACATGCTCGAGCTGATGGAGCAGGAGCACCAGCGCTGCATCCGCTCCGGGCAGACCTTCTGCCTGGCCAAGCTGGACATCGACCGCTTCAAGCTCGTCAACGACCAGCACGGCTACGCGGTCGGCGACACGGTGCTGCGCACGCTGGCGCAGGAGGCGATGCGCCAGGTGCGCACCGCCGACCTGCTGGCGCGCTGGAGCGGCGAGGAGTTCGTGCTCATGCTGCCCGACACGCGCGCCTCGCTGGCGCGCGGCGGCGTCGAGCGCCTGGTGCAGCGCCTGGCCGGGCTGCGCATCGTGCAGGGCAGCGTCACGGTGGGCGTGACGCTCTCCGCCGGGCTGGCCGAACACCACGCCGGCGAGACGGTGGCGCAGACGCTGGAGCGCGCCGCGGCTGCGCTGGCCGAGGCCAAGGGCGACGGCGGCAACCGGCTGCGCGCGGCCTGAGAACGGAGCCCGCTGCCGCGATGTGGCTGCTGATCCTCGAAGCCCTGCTCGCGCTGGCGCTGCTCGTGGGCATCGTCTGGTGGACGATGTTCAGCGGGCGCCGGCGGGGCGAACGCGCGGCGCCGCCGTCCGACGGCGACGACGGCGACGACGGCGAGCGGCGCTGAAGCCGCTCAGCGGGCCGCCGACCGAGCGGCCGACCGAGCCGCCGACCGAGCCGCTCAGTGCAGGAGCCCGGGGAACACCAGCTCGAAGCTCGGCACCTCGGCCTCGAAGGGCCGCGCCTCCTCGGTCACGCACAGGTAGGTGCCGCGCATCTGGCCGTGCGGCGTGGCGATGCGCGTGCCGCTCGTGTACTCGAACGCCTCGCCCGGCTTGAGCAGCGGCTGGTGGCCCACCACCGCGAGGCCGCGCACCTCTTCCACGTGGCCGGCGGCGTCGGTGATGATCCAGTGGCGCGCGACCAGCTGCGCCGCGATGTCGCCCTCGTTGCGGATGGTCACCGTGTAGGCGAAGGCGAACGGCCCGTCAGGCGGCTCGGACTGCTCGGGCAGGTACTGCACCTTGACCGTGCAGGCGAACTTGGGCTGGGCCATCGGGGGGATTCTAGGCAGGCGCCTTCCTAGAATGAGCGCCATGCGCAAGACCCTCATCGCCCCGAGCCTGCTCTCGGCCGACTTCGCCCGGCTCGGCGAGGAGGTGCGCGCCGTCGTCGCCGCGGGCGCCGACTGGCTGCACTTCGACGTGATGGACAACCACTACGTGCCCAACCTCACCTTCGGGCCGATGGTCTGCCAGGCGCTGCGCCCGCACTGCACGGTGCCGATCGACGTGCACCTGATGGTGCAGCCGGTCGACGCGCTCGCATCGGCCTTCGTCAAGGCGGGCGCCGACTGGGTCAGCTTCCACCCCGACGCGAGCACGCACGTCGACCGCACGCTGCAGCTGATCAAGGCCGAGGGCGCCAAGGCCGGCCTCGTGTTCAACCCGGCTACGCCGCTGGACGTGCTCGAGTGGGTCATCGACAAGGTCGACCTGGTGCTGATCATGAGCGTCAACCCGGGCTTCGGCGGGCAGGGCTTCATCGACTCGGCGCTGCGCAAGATCGAGCGCGCCCGCAAGCTCATCGAGGCGAGCGGGCGCGACATCCGGCTCGAGGTGGACGGCGGCATCAAGGTGGACAACATCCGCCGCGTGGCCGACGCCGGCGCGGACACCTTCGTCGCCGGCAGCGCGATCTTCGGCCAGCCCGACTACAAGGCGGTGATCGACGCGATGCGACGCGCGCTCGCGGCCTGAGCCTGCTCAGGTGCGGTCGATGCGCCGCGCCAGCACCACCGAGGTGGTGGTCTTGAGCACGCCCTCGATGGCGCCGATCTCGTCGAGCAGCGCATCGAGCCGCGTCGTGCTCGGCGCGCGCAGCAGCGCGAGGTAGTCGAACTCGCCGCTCACCGAGCAGAGCTGGCGCAGCTCGGGGATGCGCGCCAGTCGCTGCGTGACCTCGCGCGCCGACTTCGGCTCGGTGCGGATGCCCACGTAGGCCTCCACGCCGCCCTCGCCCTCGAGCGAGGCCAGGCGCACGGTGTAGCCGATCACCGTGCCCTGGCGCTCCAGCCGCGCCAGGCGCGCCAGCACCGTGGTGCGCGCCACGCCGAGGCGGCGCGCCAGGTCGGCAGCGCTCATGCGCGCATCGGCCTGCAGCAGCGCGATCAAGCGGCGGTCGAGGTCGTCGAGGGTCATGCGGCGCCGCATCGTACGCGGCGCGGCAGCGCGGCACGGCACGTCGATCGCGTTCTTCAGCCGATACCGCTGAATTGCCCCGTTACGGCGTCGCGCGCGCGAATCGGTCTACATTGGCTCGGCCGACCGATGAAGCCGGCACACGCCAGGAGAGAGGCGCAGGGAGCGGACCAAGCGCGAGGAACGAGCCCCATGAAATTCCGTGACGTGACGATCTTCAGCGGCCACCGCTTCAAGGTGCCGCAGTGCATCCAGCGCATCGACCACAGGGCCACGCATGGCTGGCAGCTGCGCTACGGCGGCACCAAGCTGTACTCCGACCACACGCGCGACGGCAGCGGCGCCGCGGCCGCGTTGGCGCTGGCCACCAAGGAGCTGCTGCGCCGCATCGCCACGCTGCCCGCGCCGACCACGCTGCAGCAGGCGCCGAGCTCGAACAAGTCGAGCGACCTGCCGCCCGGCATCTCGGGGCCCATCGTGCGCCAGCGCCGCGGCGGGCGCGTGCGCGACTGCAGCTTCGCCGTGCTGCTGCCGCGCTACGGCGATTCGCCGCTGCGCCGCTCGGTCTACATCGGCACCGAGAACACCTACACCAAGGCCAAGTACCGCGCCGCGCTGCGCCGCGCGCTGGAGCTGCGCCGCGAGGCCGAAGAGACCTATCGCGAGCAGGCCACGCGGGCGCGCCGCGCCGAGGCCAAGGCACTGCGTCAGGCGGTGGTGGCCGCGCAGGCCAAGGCCAAGACGGCGCGGCCCAAGGCGGCGGCCAAGGCGCGTTAGGCGCGTTAGGATTCGTCGTTTCGTAGCGCCAGTTTGTCTTTCAGCCTGCTCGTAAGGCTGTTTCGTCGATCCGACACGGCTCTTCGTCGCGATCCGGGCCTAGACTGCCCGGATCGAAACGACCCTGAACCGACGGAGAAGCCCCATGCGAATCGCCCTGCTCGGCGCCGGCCACATCGGCCAGACCATCGCCCGCCTGCTCGGACGCAGCGGCGACTACCAGGTCACCGTGATCGACCGCAGCCCCGAGGCGCTGGCCCTGCTGGCCGGCGAGCCGGTGACGACGAAGGTGGCCGAGACCAACGAGGCGCTTTCGCTGCGCGAGGTGCTGCGTGGCCAGCAGGCGGTGGTCAACGCGCTGCCCTACCACCTGGCCACGCTCGCCGCCACGCAGGCGCGCGAGGCCGGCTGCCACTACTTCGACCTCACCGAGGACGTGGCCGCCACGCGCACCATCAAGGCACTGGCCGAGGGCGCGAACTGCGCCTTCATGCCGCAGTGCGGCCTGGCGCCGGGCTTCATCGGCATCGTGGCGCACCACCTGGCGCTCTCGTTCGACGAGCTGCACGACGTGAAGATGCGCGTCGGCGCGCTGCCCGCCTTCCCGACCAACTCGCTGAAATACAACCTCACGTGGAGCGTGGACGGGCTGATCAACGAGTACTGCCACCCCTGCGAGGCGATCCGCGACGGCGAGAACATCGAGGTGCTGCCGCTCGAGGGCCTGGAGCACTTCTCGCTCGACGGCACCGAGTACGAGGCCTTCAACACCAGCGGCGGCCTGGGCACGCTGTGCGAGACGCTGGCCGGCCGCGTGCGCAACCTCGACTACAAGAGCGTGCGCTACCCCGGCCACCGCGCGCTGATGCGCGTGCTGCTCGAGGAGCTGCTGCTCAAGCACGACCAGGAGACGCTCAAGGACATCATGCGGCGCGCCATCCCGAGCACGATGCAGGACGTGGTGCTGGTCTTCGTCACCGTGAGCGGCCTGCGCAAGGGCATGCTGGTGCAGGACGTGTTCGCGCGCAAGATCTTCGCCGAGCGCGGCAGCGCGGCCGAGGGCGGCGAGCCGCTGTCGGCGATCCAGATCACCACGGCGGCGGGCATCTGCGCCGCGGTCGACCTGTTCCGCGAAGGCAAGCTGCCGCAGAAGGGCTTCATCCGCCAGGAGCAGGTGGCGCTGCCCGACTTCCTGGCCAACCGCTTCGGCCGCGCCTACCAGCAGTACCGGCAGGTCGAGAGCATCGGCTGATCCAACTGATCAAGGCCTTGCGCGGATCCGGCTTCGCCGGTCCGCTGCAAGAGCCCCCACGGGGGGGCGGAGGCGAAGCCGGAGCCTGGGGGCTCCATCAGTACCCGCTGCAATACTGGAAGTGCATCGGGTCCTTGTTGGCCCCCGACCAGCGCCCGCCCCAGACGAAGCCGTAGCCCTCGAACAGCGCGACAAGCGCCGGGTCCATGTCGCCCGCGGTGCCCATGGCGTTGGTCACCGGGTTGAGGTCGATCGCGATGCCCCAGCTGTGCGTGGACGGCTTGGCCTGGCCGCGCTTCATGCGCCAGTTGTAGCCGCCGCCGTAGGTCTTCACCGCGCCCTGCAGGCCCTGCGCGGCGATGTCGGCAAAGACGGCCTCGAAGAGCGGCACCAGCTTCTTGTGGCAGGCGATCACGCCCGCCGTCTGCGCCGGCGCGAACGACAGCGGGATGCGGAAGGGCAGCCTGGCGCGGCCGATGAAGCCGGCCTCCCATTGCGGGCTGGCGCCGCCGTCGTCGCGCACGAACTGGCGGATGTCGCCGAAGGTCTCGACGATGCCCGCGAAGCCCTGCGGCGCGGCCGGCCAGGCCGGGGCCGCGGCCGACCGCGTACGCGTACGCGGCCGCGGCGCGGCAGGCGTGCGCGGCGCCGGCCGGGGCGCACGAGCGGCTCGATCGGCCAGATCGGCCCGCTCGGGCAGCTGCAGGGCCTGGCCGACGACGATGTCGCGCGGGCTCGCCAGGCCGTTGAAGTCGGCCAGCAGCGGCGCGAGCCTGCGGTCACCGAGCGTGGCCTCGGCCACCCGGGCGAGCGTGTCGCCCTTCTTCACGATGTAGGGCCTGGGCATGCGGCGGTCCTCCGTGGACGAGTGTAGGGCGATGCGGGGCGAGGGGGCACACTCGCGCCCCATGCCGCTGTCCTCGTCCGCCCACCTGCAAGCCGCCATCGTCGACCTCGACGGCACCCTCGTCGACACGCTCGGCGACTTCGAGGTGGCCCTCGCGCGCACGCTGGCCGACCTGGGCCTGCCCGCGGTCTCGCGCGCGTTCATCGAGCGCACCGTGGGCAAGGGCTCGGAGCACCTGATCCGCAGCACGCTCGCCGAGGCCGGCGCGCCGGCCGCGGGCCCCGGCCAGCACGGCCTGTACGGTCTGTACGAAGAGGCGTGGGCGCGCTACCAGGCGCATTACCTGGCGATCAACGGCCGCCACTCGACGCTCTTTCCCGGCGTGGTCGAGGGGCTGGCCGCGCTGCGCGGCGCCGGCTGGCCGCTGGCCTGCCTGACGAACAAGCCCACCGCCTTCGCGCTGCCGCTGCTCGCCGCCAAGGGTCTGGCCGGCGCCTTCGAGCACACCTTCGGCGGCGACGCCTTCGCGCGCCGCAAGCCCGACCCGCTGCCGCTCGTCGAGACCTGCCGCGCGCTGGGCAGCGCGCCGGCGCGCACGCTGATGATCGGCGACTCCAGCAACGACGTGCTCGCCGCGCGCGCCGCCGGCTGCCCGGTGGTGCTGGTCAGCTACGGCTACAACCACGGCGTGCCGGCCGCCGAGGCCGGCGCCGATCTCGTCGTCGATCGGCTCGACGAGCTGGCGGCGCGCCTTATTGCTGGCCGGGCGAGGTGACCGGCCTGGTTTCCTTGCCGAGCAGCGCGTCCTTGAGCTGCACGTCGGCCGGGCTGTTGCCGAGCCAGATGCGCATCACCGCGTTGAAGAACTCGGGCTCCTTGATCGGGTCGCCCTGCGGCTTGCCGTTCACGTGCACCCAGGCGCCCTGGCCCGGGATCCAGTCGAGCGAGAAGCTTTCGCCGGCGGCCAGGCGCTTCTTGGCGGCGAAGATCTCGCCCATGCGGATGGTGCCCGGGATCGACTTGGCGAACTCCTCGCGCGGCGCGTTGTCCTGCATGCCGCGCGTGAACAGGCGGCCGAGCTCGTTGGCGTCGATGTCGCGCAGCATGACCACGTGCATGCGTTTGGCGCCCGGCGCGGCCAGCACCGCCTCGGGCGTGGCGGCCTTGCCGGTCAGGTACAGCCCGGCCACGTAGACCTTGACCACGAAGCGGTAGCGGATGCCCGCGCCGTTGAGCTGCAGGTTGGCATTGCCCACCTGGACGGTGGCGGGAAGCTTCACGCCGGCGAGGTCCGCCGGCTGCGCAGGTTGCGCCCAGGCCTGGCTCGTGACCAGCGCCGTGGTGAGGGCGATGAGATGTCGGCGTCGCATGGGTGATGCGTGTCGTTGAAGGGAAACGGCCAGTGTGCCAGCGCACCCCCGACTTCGGCATGGGGCCTGCTAAGATCGCGTTGCGATGTTCACGGCTCCAATTCACGACTCCGCTGCAACGGCGGCCGGTTCCTCGAACCGGGGAGCCTGGCCCTGGCGTCGCTGGCGCAGCGAGATCTGATCGTCTTGCGGGCGCGGCCGGTCGCGCCGCACCGTCATCCTGATCGTCACGCCGCCGCTCGCGCGTGGCAGCCTCGAGGGGCCCTCCGTGATCACCGAACTCGAATTCAAGAGCCTGGCCGCACAAGGCTTCAACCGCATCCCGCTCATCGCCGAGGCGTTCGCCGACCTGGAGACGCCGCTGTCCCTGTACCTCAAGCTGGCCGGCGGCGCGCGCCACAGCTTCCTGCTCGAATCGGTGGTCGGCGGCGAGCGCTTCGGCCGCTACTCGTTCATCGGCCTGCCGGCGCGCACGCTGCTGCGTGCGAGCGGCTTTCGCACCGAGGTCGTCAGCGATGGCGCGGTGATCGAGACGCACGACGGCAACCCGCTCGAGTTCATCGAGCGCTACCAGGCGCGCTTCAAGGTCGCGCTGCGCCCCGGGTTGCCGCGCTTCTGCGGCGGGCTGGCGGGCTACTTCGGCTACGACGCGGTGCGCTACGTTGAGCCGCGCCTGGCCCAGACCTGGAAGACCGGCGGCATCGACACGCCCGACATCCTGCTGCTGCAATGCGAGGAGCTGGCGGTCATCGACAACCTGTCGGGACGCCTCTACCTCATCGTCTACGCCGACCCGGGCAAGCCCGAGGCCTGGTTCTCGGCCAAGCGGCGCCTGGCTGAACTCACCGACCGGCTG
>Ga0073934_10005130_pt1 | contig 20717 bp, 20 predicted proteins | sample LarsenN4metaG_FD_76834 | JGI IMG/M metagenome (GOLD analysis project Ga0073934, IMG submission 76834) | Hot spring sediment bacterial and archeal communities from British Columbia, Canada, to study Microbial Dark Matter (Phase II) - Larsen... ... | reverse complement strand
TTCTCTGTGACTGGCCCCAGTCCCGGATGCTGCAACAGACAGTGCAGGGACGGCGTCAAACGGATGAAGCTGAGGCGTTGCGTTTCTCTTCTTCGTGACAGTAGCTTCTGGCAGAGACCTCTATTGCCTCGTTGCCAAGCTGCGAGGCGGTTGTCAACCGCCTAAGACCGCTCCGGCGAGCGGTCTTGCAGGATACCATCCTGCCCCACATGTTCGCCTTGCGGTAGCTTGAGTTGCTCCGTCAGTCGGCGCGGAGCATGGCCCGGCTGCCTACCATCAGGTAGCGGGCGCGGCCGTCCTGGCCGGGGAGGAAGCAGACGCGGTTTTGGGTTTGATAGCAGTCGCCGCCCGTGGCTTTCAGTTCGATGTCTTTGCCTTGCTCCGTGACATACAGTTTGCCTTCTCTCAGCTTGATTACTACGGTGCGGGTGTATTGGGTGTATGTTCCGGCGATTTGTTCCGGCTTGAGGGAGTTTTCGCGGGTTCCTGCTGCTGGTTCGCGCGGGGACCAGCCGGCTATGGCTTCGAAGGCTCGTTCAGCGGGCCGGGATGGGTTGGCTCCGCTTTCGTGGATCAAAGCGATGGCGGCCGTTTGCGCTTCCGGAGAAGCGATCAAGTACGTTGAGTAGCCCTGGCGGGCGCCGCCGTGGCTGAAGACCCGCTTGCCGTTGATGCTTGCTACACCTATGCCGTAGCCGTAACTGCCTGTGGACGCGCTGCTGCGCACGTGCGGCTGGGTGATCATCTCGAGGACCGCCGGCGGCAGGGTTCCGTTGCCTTTGCCCAATAGGGCCATGGCGAACCTGGCGAAGTCGTTGCCGCTGGTAAACATAGAACCCGCGGGCCAGTAGCCGGAGTGATCCGCGGCGGGGCGGCTGATGATGGACTCAGTGTTCTGTTTGATGTGGCCTTGCGCCAGCGGGTAGGTCATCGCCATTGTCGGGCGGAATGTTGTCCGGCGCATGGCTAACGGCTTGAAGACCAAGCTGTCCACGGCATCGGCGAAGGGCTTGCCGGAGATCACTTCGATCAAGCGGCCAGCGATTGCGAAGCCGAGGTTTGAGTACGAGTAGATTTCTCCTGGTTTGGTGAAGAGCACGTCCGGTTGGAGGGAGCGGACGTTATCGGCCAGAGCTTCGTCGTCGTGGCGGCCGAACATCAGCGTGCGGTCCATGAGTCCGGCGGTGTGGGTGAGGAGTTGGTGCGCGGTGAGCTTGCCTAAGGGACTGGTGGAGAGTTCGTGGAGATAGCCGCCGATGGGGGCGTCCATTTTGAGCTTGCCCTGGTGGGCGAGCGCGGCAGCGGCGGCGCCGGTGATCATCTTGGTGGTGGAGCCGACGCGAAAGAGGTGGTCCGGCGTCAGGGGCTCCTTTGTTTCGACATTGGCGACGCCGAAGCCTTTGGCATAGGCGATGGCGTCGCCTTTGACTACGACAAGCACCAGGCCGGGGATCTTTTGCTTTTCGATTTCCTCTTTAGCAATTGTGTCTAGCGCTTCATGCTGGGCGTACGCACTTGCCAGGCAGAGCGCGATGGAGGCCAGCCATTTCATTTGGACCATGTTAGCGAGGTTTGTAGGCGATGCAGTCGATCTCGATTTTCATGCCGGGGTTGGCGAAGGCGACGGCGACTGTGGTGCGGGCTGGGCGTTGTTGGCCGAAGAACTCCGTGTAGACCGAGTTCATCGCGGCGAAATCGTTGCCGTCTTTGAGGAAGACGGAGCATTTAACGACATCGTTCAACGACGCGCCGGCGGCTTCGAGGATGCGCTTGATGTTATTCAACGTGACGCGGGTTTCGTGCTCGATGGCGCCGAGCGAGAGTTCGTTGGTGACTGGGTCGACGGCCAACTGGCCCGAGACGAAAATGAAGTCGCCCGCACGGACGGCGGGGGAGTAGGGTCCACGCGGAGCGGGAGCGCCGGCGGGGAAGATGCGTTCGATCATGCAGCTTCAGATTGTAGCGGAAAAGGGGCGGTTGAGAAGCCGCCCGCAGTTCAGGATTACATGGAGTCCGATGGTTTTTTGCGGCGAGCCGCGGGGCGGCGGGCCGGACGGGTGGTGTTGCCGTCGGCTGGGGCGCGCTTGCGCGTGACACGCTTCTTGGCCGGCTTGGGCGGCTCTTCGATGACCGGGATTTCGCCGGTGGCGGTGGGCTGGCCGCGGACAATCGGCTGCTTGATATCGTGCTCGCTGAGCACTTCTTCCGGTTCGTCGCGTTTCGGCAATGCAGGCGGGTAGAACTCGGCGCCCAAGGTGACGATGAGGCCCTTCTCTTCGTCCATCTCGGTGCGAACCACCAACTTGTCCTGGGCGAAGTTGAGGAACTCGGTGATTTCCTGGAAGCCGTAATTCTTGTGGTCGAAGTTGGGATGCTCTTCGTGCATCCATGCAGCGAGATCTTCGGCCGGGCGGCCGTCTTCGAACTCGAGCCGGTGCAGTTCGAGCACATCGCGGAGCAGCGGCAGCGCTTCTTCCGGACGCGGCATTGGTTTTTCCGGCGCGCCGGAGTGTTTGCGCTCGATGAAGTAGCGCCCGCCGGTGCCGCGGACGTGTACAAGATCGGCTCGTTTCAGACGCTCCACGAAATCGGAGAAGCTGCGTGCGCCATAAGCGCTCTCGTTGAAGGCCGAATCCAGTTGCAGCATGGTGGACTTGAGCAGTCCCAGTTGCGGCTGGACACCGCGGCGTTCGAGCACTTGCAGCGCGCGTTCGACCAGTGGCATGGCGAGTTGCAGATCGAGCGGCGCGGGGCGGCCCTTCTGTTGCGGTTGCGGGCCTTGTGACTGACCTTGCGCCTGCGACCGGTCGCGATCGCGGTCACGGTCGCGGTCTCTATCGCGATCGCGCCCGCGGTCACGATCCCGGTCACGGTCGCGCCGGCGTTCGAACTCCTGTCCGGGGGGCAGAGGCGGCGGCAACTGCGAGGGGTCGAGGTCGAGCACCGATTCGAAGCTGATGAACTCGTGACAGTTCTGCTGGAGAATCGTGCTGGTGAATCCTTTACCGCCGACAACGAATACAGTTTTGCCGTATTCCTTGAGCTTGTTCACCAGCGGGATAAAATCGCTGTCGCCGCTGACGATGGCGAAGGCGTTCACATGGTCGTGCGTGAACGCCATCTCCAGCGCATCCAGCGCCAGGTTGATATCCGCGCCATTCTTGTCGCCGCGCGGCGAAGGAATGCGCTGAACCATCTGGACGGCATTTTCCGCCATTTGGCGGGTGGCGCCCTCCTGACGGCTCCAGTTGGCATAGGCGAATTTAGCGACGATGTCCCCACGCTCTTTCAGAGCGTCCAGAACCAGGGAAACGTCAAAGTCGCGTCGCAGTGTCGATTTGACGCCGATCTCGATGTTGTCGTAATCGACAAAGACCGCGATGTTAAGCCGGTCTTGCATTTTCGTAATAAACAGAATCCTTATTCTATGTTTCGGCGGAGCGGTTCGTCCAGTGCTGTTTCACGCGACCTGCCGCATGACGGAGGAGCGAATAAACTCGATGATCTCCTCAAGTCCGGCACCAGGCTGAAACACGCCGGCCACTCCGATCTTCTTCAGTTCCGCGGCATCTTCGTCAGGGATGATGCCGCCTACGACGACTACAACGTCGTCCATATTCTTTTCGCGCAACAACTGCATCACGCGTGGAACGATCGCATTGTGCGCTCCGGAGAGAATGGACAGGCCGATGACCTGCACATCCTCCTGGAGCGCCGCGTTGACGATCATTTCCGGGGTCTGCCGCAGACCGGTGTAGATGACTTCCATGCCGGCGTCCCGAAGGGCGCGGGCGATCACCTTGGCTCCACGGTCGTGACCGTCGAGCCCGGGCTTGGCTACCAGAACTCGGATTTTCTGGTCCATGCGCAATGGCTATTGGCATTATAGCCATAAACTTAGGAGCGGGTCGCAGATCCGGGCAAGGAACCCAACCTTCACAGCAGGGCTGATTCGGTCCAGCCGCCGAAGACGTCGCCGAAGGCGGCGCAGATTTCGCCGGTGGTGGCGTAGCTTCGAACGGCTTCCAGGATGAAGGGCATGGTGTTGGCGTTGCCTTCGGCCGCGCGGCGGAGAGCATTCAGCGCGGCTTCGACCCGTCCGTTGTCGCGGGCCGTTCGGAGCGCGCGGACTTTCCCGACCTGCGCCTGCTCCGCGCTGTGGTCGATTTGAAGCAGATCGATTTGCTCTTCTTCCGTCTGCTGAAAGCGGTTTACGCCAACGATGACGCGCTCGCCTTTCTCGACGCTGCGCTGATAGGCGTAGCTGGCGTCGGCGATTTCTTTCTGCGGATAGCCTTGTTCGATGGCCGGAATCATACCGCCGATTTCGTCGATGTCGCGGATGTAGTCCATCGCGCGGCGCTCCACCTCGAGGGTGAGGGCTTCCAGGTAGTAGCTGCCGCCCAGTGGATCGGGGGCGGCTGTGATCCCGCTTTCGTAGGCGAGCACCTGCTGGGTGCGGAGCGCGATGGTGACGGCGTGCTCGCTGGGTAGAGCGTAGGCTTCATCGAGCGAGTTGGTGTGCAGTGACTGGCAGCCGCCGAGGACCGCGGCCAAGGCCTGCAGCGCAGTGCGGACGACGTTGTTGTAGGGTTGTTGCCAGGTCAGCGAGCAGCCCGCGGTCTGGGCGTGGAAGCGCAGTTTCCAACTTCGTTCATCGCGCGCGTGGAAGCGGTCGCGCATGGTGTAAGCCCAGATCTTTCTGGCGGCGCGGTACTTTGCGATCTCCTCGAAGAAATCGTTGTGGGCGTTGAAGAAGAAACTGAGGCGAGGCGCGAACGAGTCGACCGGCAGACCGCGCTGGATGGCCCAATCGGCGTACTCGATGCCATCGCGCAAAGTGAAGGCGAGTTCCTGAACGGCAGTGGAGCCGGCTTCGCGGATGTGGTAGCCGGAGACGGAGACCGGGTTGTATTTCGGCACCCGTTTGGCGCAGAACTCGATCACATCGGTGACCAGGCGCATGGAGGGGCGCGGCGGATATAGATATTCCTTTTGGGCGATGTACTCCTTGAGGATGTCGTTCTGCAAGGTGCCATTCAGCTTTTCGTAAGGAACTCCCTGCTTTTCGGCGACGGCGAGGTACATCGCAAAGAGCACCGGCGCGGGCGAGTTGATGGTCATCGAGACACTGACCCGGTCGAGCGGGATGCCTTGGAACAGCGTCTCCATGTCGTCCAGCGAGCAGATGCTGACACCGCATTTACCGACCTCGCCCAGAGACGCGGCATGGTCGGCATCGCAGCCCATGAGCGTTGGCAAGTCGAAGGCGACGGAGAGTCCGGTTTGACCCTGTTCGAGGAGGTAGCGGTAGCGGCGGTTGGTTTCTTCCGGGGTGGCGAAGCCGGAGAACTGGCGCATGGTCCACAGCTTGCCGCGATACATCGATTCGTGGATGCCGCGGGTGTAAGGGAACTGTCCGGGGGCGCCCAAATCGCGCTGCGGGTCGAGGCCGGAAAGGTGTTCCGGGGTGTAGACCGGCTCGACGGGGATATCGCTCAAGGTAACAACCGGGTTTGCCGGGAGCGTGCTTGCCATGTTTCGATTCTAGCCTTCTGTTCCACCACATCCGGGTTGTGTGGCTGCGCGGCTGGTTTTCGTGGATCGGGAGGAGACCCCGTACAATCAAAAGAAACAATGGAAAAAAAGCCCTTTCGAGAGCCGCAACTGACGCTGAATCGCATCTACACGAAGCGCGGGGACGCAGGCGAGACACGCCTGGCCGGCGGCCGGGTGGAACACAAGGATGCGCTGCGGATTGAGTGCTACGGCACGGTGGATGAGCTGAACTCGTTCGTGGGGCAGGCGCGGGTCTCATCACTGGAGAACGAGAGGCTGTCTGCCTTGTCGGAGATTCTGCTGCGCGTTCAGCATGAGCTGTTCAATCTGGGGTCGATTCTGGCGACGCATCCTGAAGATGTCCGGCCGCAGCAGCCGCGGGTGACGGCCGCTGAGGTGGAGCAACTCGAGCGGGAGATCGATGCGATGAACGAAGGGTTGCCCTCGTTGCCGAGTTTTGTGCTGGCGGGAGGATCGCGGCTGAATGCGGAACTCCATGTCTGCCGCACGGTGTGCCGCCGGGCGGAAAGACGGGTGGTGGCGTTGAGCAAGGCTGAGTTTGTGGATCCGCAGTGTTTGCAGTATCTGAACCGGCTGAGCGATGCGTTTTTTGTGTGGAGCCGCTGGGCGAGCGCTCAGGCCGGCGAGGCGGAAGTGTTGTGGGAACCGAACCGGGCGGCTTCGGGACGGGTGCAGGATTAGGGTTCAGGCCGGAAACTGGACAAGCGCTGAGCAAACGCGGCATTGGCGAGCGCGGCCCGGGTGGCCCGGCGCAGCGCGCTTCTTGTGGAGCGAATTGCCGGGCCACCTGGTTTCCGATGGCTGTTTATTTGAAGAGGCGCGGGGCGAACTCGATCAGGTAATCGCGCCATTTCAGCCAGGTGTGGCCGCCGTCGGTTTCCTGGTATTCGGGTGAAAAGCCGTGCTTTTTCAGCATCTCTACGGTGCCCTGGGTTGTTTTCAGCAGGAAGTCGTCCTTGCCTGTGGCGAACCAGGCCAGCTTGAGTCCCTTCTTCGCACTGGCATTGTCAAGAGCTTTCAGGTTCTGCTCTTCCCACGAGGGGCCCTGCGGGGGTTGAGCGGGAGCGCCGGGGCGGTTCATGGGGAATGCGCCGATGATGCCTGAGCTGAAAACGCCGAAGTAGGCGAACTTTTCGAGGTTGGGAATCGCGATGGCGAGGGTCTGCATGCCGCCCATGGAGAGACCGGCGATGGCGCGGTGCGCGCGGTCCGTGTGCACGCGATAGTTCTTCTCGATATAAGGCATGATGTCGGCGGTGAAGTCACGCGCGAATTCGTCGCCGCCGCCGGGCATGCGGAAGCCGCCCGCTGAGGTATGTCCCGCAGGCATTACAACCACCATGGGAACCGCTTTTCCCGCGGCAATCAGGTTGTCGAGGATGAATCCGGCGCGGCCAACCGAAGTCCAGGAGTCGTCGCAGTCGCCGGCGCCGTGGAGCAGGTAGAACACGGGATACTTACCTTTTCCGGACTCGTAACCGGGGGGCGTGTAGACATGCATGCGGCGGAAGCGGTTCAGGGCGGTTGAGAAGTAGGTGACCTCCGAGACAGCGCCGCGGGGGACATTTTTTACGTCCATCAGGTCGTGCCCGGGGACTACGACAAGGCTCCAGACATTGTTGTTCGATTCACTGACCTGAGGATTGCGCGGATCGACGACGCTGATGCCGCCGACATTGAAGTTGTAGCGGTAAGCGCCGGGGACGACCGGACCGAGGGTTACTTCCCAAACTCCGTTGGCGCCTTTGGTCATTGCGGACGCCTGCTGGCTGCCCGGAATGTCGCCGGCCGAGACGCGGACGTTTTCCGCGTTCGGCGCATAGATGCGGAAAGTGATTTTCCGGTCGGGCGAAACCTCGGGTGATACAAACTGCGGGATCTGGGGCTTGGCGGGCGCGGGCGCGGGGGCTGAAGGCGGCTGCGCGTTACACAACAAAGCCGCGCAGGCGGTGGCTGTCGCGGCGAATCGAACAATACTAACAATTCTCATCTTGGAATGTTCTCCTGTAAAAATTCGAAGTCGAGCCGGCTGGAAAGCCGGCCGCAGGCACGATTGCCCGCCCCACTGGTAACGATGCCATAAGATAAAAGATATTCGGTGTTGGATATCTTATGTTGTATACCCGTCTCGTTTCGCTAGCAGCCGCTGCGCTCACTTTCGTCAATGCCCAGGAACTGCAATTCTCCAGTTGGGGCTACACGACCTACGGCAACTGGTACGCGGAAGCCTCGGTCACACCGGCCGCCTGGAAGCCCGGTGAAATTGTGCGTGTCAAATCCAAGCTCGCGATCTGGGAGCAACATCTGATCAATCTCGCGGTAGATAAATACAATGCCGACGGATTCGCGCTAATGGTTACAGCCGAGCGCACTTTTGACGGCTCGGGCTGGCTGCGCTTGCCAGCGGACGACCGCATGTCCACGCTGCTGACTCCGACCGGCTTGCCGATTGAAGGCGGTCCCAAGGGGGCGACGACGACACGGTTTGGCCTCTCGGCGTTCAAATCGCCGTTCGACCAGTTGGTGAAAGTACCGCTGACGGCAGCCGAGCGGACTGAGGGCGGGTGGCACGCTTACTTTCAGGTGGAGGCGCCTCTGCCGGCGGACCTGCCGCCTGGGATCTACAGGCTGCGGCTCGATTACGGGTTCACGGTTGGCACGCGCTACTACTCGCTTCAGGCGCGGACGCTCGGCAGCTACGCCTTTAGCATCGGCGGGAAAGCGATCGAATCGTTCCACATGTCGCCGCCGATTCCGGCTTCGGGCACGGACGTGAGCGGGACATTCGTGCAGGGTGCGGACATTGCGCCACGGATTCCGTTCGTGCTGCTGAACAGCTACAACTCGAATGGCTACCGGGGAGTGATTGCGGAGGAAGACCGCCATCGCTTCAACCTGGCATCGCGCAACCTGATCCAGGACGATGTCATTCTGCCGCGCTACAACACGAACGGTTCGGCGATCAGCTACTCTTTGGAGCCACAGTTCCCCGCCGATACGCTGGAAGCGCGGAATCGCATTCCGTGGGATTACACTCGCGGTTCCATTCGAGTCTCGGTTACGGCTCCGGATGGAAAGGTGACTGATCTGGGTGAGTTCCGGTACACGGGCAACAACGGCCAGTGGCCGACGACGAAGAACTCAGCCGTTACGGCGTGGCGTCCGCCTGCCTACGGCCAGTACACGGTAAAGCTGACGGGGACGGTCTATGACATCTGGGGAAACGCATACAGCGGCGGAGGAACGTACCGTTTTTGGATCGCCAACCGGATGACGATGGCTACTGCGACCTTTCAGGGACAGGCGTATGCGGTGGGGAACCGTTACGGGCGCGACATCGGATTTGCGCCGGCGGTCCCGGCCGATGTCTGCGTCGAGGCGACGCTGTTTGTCGAATCGGACCCGAATACCGTGCGGCGAGACAAGTGGTGTGGGAAGGCGTCTCCAGCCGGTGTCTATGGCTCGGCGCAGGGCGCGAAGAACCTGCCCTTCGACGCTCCCGGAGAATATGTCGCGCACGTACTGGCGACTTATACCGACGAAAAAGGGCACCTGTGGGTCTGCTCGATGCGGCATGCCGGGGTGGTCTATCCAACTGATAGTCCGATCGTGGCTCGCGGAAAGAAGTTCCTGGTGAACGGGAACCGCTATGTCGATCGCGGCGAGACGAACTTTGAAGGATGGTATGACTCGTCGGTGGAAACGGGCCAACTGGTCCACTTCAACTATCCCTACAATTCCGGCGATGTGCTGCTGATCGCGAGCGACGGGCAGACGGGAAACAAGATCACCCCGGTATTGATTTACGAGCAGAAGGATGCGCCTGCGGAGAAATGGGACACGAACCTGAACGCGATATCCAACACCAATATTGCGATCACCACGTCGAACGGCTACAACCCGCATCAGTATCCGGAGTTCATTCAGGATTGGGCGTACTTCTATGCCTCGGCTCCGCGTCCGGGGTTCATGTCGCGCTTTCTGGTCGGTGAGAACGGCGTTTTCGCGCCATACTGGGCGCTCAGCACGAATAGCTTCGGCGGACAGTTCGGCGCGTCGAACAACGGCGACATGCCGGGCGACATCTACCGGCTGCTGGGCGGAGTGGTGCTGCGGAAGAAGGGTCAGAAACCGGCCTACGCAGGTTATATGGCGAGCGCCTTTGTGCTGCCCAAGTACTCGCACAATAACCGGGTGATCGCTCCCGGACAGGAGGACCTGTTGGGGCCAACGGGGCAGTATGCGCGTTTCTTCCTGGTGGGCACACGACCCGGAATGATGTACGAAACCGGTTCGACCTTTGGTCCCGCGGTTCAGATCGACCCGATGGTGCCATGCGACGTCACATTCACACTGACGTTTCCGAGCGGGCGCCAGGTGGCCACGAGAGGCCGGGGCGACGCCTCGGGGTCGTGGGTGGGAGAGCGCTGGACGCTGGATGAACCGGGGGTCTATCGCTACAAGCTGGAAGCAACGTGGGAAGGGTATGCGGGCGTGATGCCGGGGCTGCCGCCGCAAGGTGGCGAGTTGTATGTCATCGAGCGGAGCAAACCGGAGGGTACTCCGGAACTGACGTTCGACCTGCCGGTGGAGTCTACCTTCGACCCGGCGCAGACGTTGCGCATACCGGGTTCGTCCACGGCTGCGGAGGTTTACTATGCCGCGGTGATTCCAGGCGCGGTGGTCGCGCAGGGCACCCTTCCGGTGAACGGCGGCAAGTTCGAACTGATCTTCGATCCGAAGCGCATCCACGAGGCGACGCCTTCGTATGACATCGCGCATCGCAACACAGGACGCGCCGAGTTGGGCGATATCGTGCACATTACGTTTTTCTCGAAAGAGAAGCATGCATCCGGGGCCACGTATCACTCGTTCGCGCGGGTTATTCTGCGCGGGAACCGGGTAGTGTGCACGAAGTGACGAGTTACTTAGGTCGCTTTCCGATAGAATCGCGGGCATGGCAGTGCAGCTTCTCTCCAGGCGCGCGTTTCTCGCCTCCTCTTCGGCGGCGCTTATTCATGCGGCTCAGCAGCCACAGCGGAATGTTCTGTTTATCGCGGCGGACGACCTGAACCACGCGTTCAGCACGTACGGCCACACGGTAGTGCGGACTCCCAACCTGGATCGCCTGGCGAAGTCCGGGGTCAGGTTCGACCGCGCGTATTGCCAGTTCCCGCTGTGCAGCCCCTCGCGGAGTTCTCTGCTGACCGGTCTCGCGCCGGACACGACCGGCGTTTATGAATTGCAGACGCATTTCCGGAAGAACATCCCCGATGTTGTGACGCTGGGCCAGTTGTTCCAGAAGAACAACTACTACGCGGCAAGGGTGGGCAAGCTTTATCACTACGGCAACCCGGGGCAGATCGGGACCGACGGACTGGACGATGCGCCTTCGTGGAATCACAAGATCAACCCGCGCGGGATCGACAAGGACGAAGAGCCCAAGCTTACAAACCACACGCCCAAGAATGGACTGGGCAGTGCGCTGGCGTTCTATGCTTCGCCGGCGAAGGACGAGCAGCATACCGACGGCATGGTCGCCTTGGAAACGCTGCGGCTGATGGACGAAAACCGGAACCGGCCGTGGTTCCTCGGAGCAGGATTCTACCGGCCGCACTGTCCCTACATATCGCCCAGCAAGTACTTTGACATGGTGCCGATGGACCGCGTCAAGCTCATCCCGTTCGAGGAGTGGGAAAGGTCTATCGCTCCGCACTGGGCGTACAACACGAATCCAGCGAATTACGGAATCGGTGAGAAGCAACGGCTGGAAGCGATGCAGGCCTACTATGCCGCCATTCTGTTTCTGGACGCAAATATCGGCAGGCTGCTCGACGGATTGGAAAAGATGAAGCTTGCCGACCGCACGAGCATTATCTTCTGGAGCGATCACGGTTATCAACTGGGCGAGCACGGCAATTGGATGAAACAGGCGCTGTGGGAGCCTTCGGCCCGCGCTCCGCTGATCATCTCGGGCGCGGGCGTGAAGGCAAAGGGGAAGTCCTGCGCCCGGACGGTCGAGTTCCTCGATCTTTACCCAACGGCCGCGGCACTGGCGGGGTTAAGCGGCGTGCCCCCGAGCCTTCACGGTAAGAGCCTGGTACCGCTGCTGGACAATCCTAATACGCCATGGGACAGGCCGGCCATCACGCAGGTGCGCCGCGGCAACGCCAATAAGGGTTTTGTGCATGGCTATTCCATCCGAACGGAACGCTACCGCTACAACATGTGGGACGAGGGCAAGGAAGGCGAGGAACTGTACGACTATCAGAATGACCCGCGCGAGATGAAGAATCTCGCCCAGGATCCAGGCAGCGACAGGTTGAAGAAACAGCTTCGAGCGCGGCTGGACTCGATCCTGGCGGCGCGCAGACCTAAAGCTTGATGGTGTCTGGCATGCCCGACCCATTCCGGCTGCAACGTTTCGTGGATGCACAGGCTCCGGTGTACGAGAGCGTGCTGGCCGAGTTGCGGGCGGGACGGAAGCGGTCGCACTGGATTTGGTTCGTATTTCCGCAGATCTACGGTTTGGGGCACAGCGCGATGGCGAATCACTACGCCATCCGCTCGCTGGAGGAAGCCAAGGCGTATCTGGCGCACCCGTTGCTCGGACCGAGACTGGTGGAGTGTTGCGAGCTTGTTAACGCGATCGAGGGCCGCGCGATTGAGGACATCTTTCCCTTCCCCGATAACCTGAAGTTCCGCTCATCGATGACGCTTTTTGCGCAAGCTGCGGAAAAGAATCAGATCTTCGTGGCAGCGTTGCAGAAGTATTTCGGGGGAGAACCGGATCGCGCGACCCTCGCTAGACTCTGATGTAAGACGGCTACTTAATGCCGATGCACATGGAGTCCGGGCCGACGAGATGCTCGACGCGGGTATCCGCGAAACCGGCCTCGCGCATCCAGCCCTGGCAATCGGCCCCAGTGTAATCGAAGCCTCCTGGGGTCTCGATGAGCATATTCAGGCTCATGAGCAGGCCAAACGCATTCCTGCTGCGGTCGTCGTCGATGAGCGCCTCGTACACTATGAACGCGCCGCCCTTTGGCAGCGCCGCATAGGCCTTGGCGATGAGCATGCGCTTGGTTTCGAGATCCCAGTCGTGGAGGATGTGTCCCATCGTGATGACATCGGCCTTCGGGAGAGGATCGGTGAAAAAGCTGCCAGCCGTGAAGGATACGCGTGCCGAGAGCCCATTTTCCTCGATGTAGTCCTCGAAGATTGGGCCCACTTCGGCGAGATCCCAGCCGATGCCGGTGACGTTGGGATTGGCTTTGGCAATCTGCAGGATGAGATCGCCCTGAGCTGTGCCGATATCGGCAACCGTGGTGTATCGCGAGAAGGGGAACTTCGTGGCAATGGCCAAGTTGGCCGGCCGGCTGATGCCCGACATGGCCTTGAGGAATTCCTTCAGTCGGTTGGGATCGGCGTACAAGGCTTCGAAGATCCCGGCGCCGCCGCCCTTGGCTTCGTTCTGCTGCTGGCCCGTCCGTAGCGCTTCCGTAAGGTTGCCCCAAAAGCGGAAGAGGCGGTGATTAGCCATTTCCAGGATCCCGCCCAGGTAGGTCGGCTTATGCTTGTCGAGGTAGAGCGCCGTGGCGGGGGTGTTGTGGTACTTGCCCTCCTTGCGTTCGAGGAAGCCGAGGGCGACCAGCGCGTCGAAGAAGTCGCGCGCGGCACGCGGATGGAGACCGAGCCGTCCACGCAGAGTCTCGAGATCCTCAGGATGGCGGGCCAGTTCAGTGAAGACCTCCATCTCGACAGCGCTCAGGAGCGTCTTGGAAGCCCAAAACGCGAGGCCGGTTTGCAGGATGTGGTCAGGCGGTGGCGGAGCAGCATTGGAGTCGTGCATGTTTCTTTCCTCAAAAGGGTTCCATAAGGCTAGCAGACAATCTAGATGGCGATGGAGCTAATCGAGGAGGAGGTGCTCGCGGCCGGAATTTCGCCTGGGCGATTCCGCTGGAACAAACGCTCCCCTATGCGGTACAGCTTTCCGGCTGTTTTCGCTGTCAACTATGCTGTATACTGAACCACATGGTTCAGTATAGCCACGCACACTTGGATGCCTCGTTCGGCGCGCTTTCGGATGCTACCCGGCGCGGCGTTCTGGAGCAGCTTGGGCGTGCGGACGCTTCCATCACAGCGCTTGCCGAGAGGTTCCAGATGACGCTTACGGGCATGAAGAAACATGTAAGCGTCCTGGAGCAAGCGGGGCTGGTCCGCACAGAGAAGGTTGGGCGCGTGCGGACCTGCAGGCTCGGGCTGCGCGGACTGGAAGAAGAGGCGGCATGGATCGAGAGGTATCGCCAGCTCTGGGCCGCGCGCTTCGACGAGCTGGACATTGTTCTCGAGGAAATGAAACAGAAGGAGAAAGCGAATGGACGCAAGAAGAGAAAGTGAGGCCACGCTCACCAAGAACCGCACCGAGGTGGAGCGGAAGTCTGAACTCGAACTCGTCGTCAGGCGCACCGTCAACGCGCCTGCGCGCCTCGTGTTCGAAGCCTGGACAAAGGCAGAACTATTCAGGAGGTGGTGGGTACCGAAATCGTATGGGCTGACCCTGCTTGCCTGCGAACTGGATGTTCGCGTTGGGGGGCAGTATCGTTTGGTGTTTCGCCACGGAGACTCGACGATGGAATTCTTCGGCACGTACCTGGAAGTGACACCGAACTCGCGCCTGGTTTGGACTAACGAGGAAGGTGACTGTGGCGAGACCGTCACCACGGTGACCTTCGAGGAAAATGCAGGCAAGACTTTGTTGGTGGTGCACGATCGCTATCCTTCGAAGGAAGCCGTTGACACCGGATCGACGGGCGCGATGCCCGAGGTGCTCGACCAACTCGACGAGCTGCTCGCCAGCATGGGAACAACTACGGAGACAACATAATGCAGCCGATAGACCAGAGAAACGCTCGCGGGAGGCGTTCCGCAGTACGGAGCACGGCTTGTATTCTAATGACGCTGGTTGCCGCTGACGTGGCGGCGCAGCAGAAGCCGGTCACGGGCTACGCGCCAGTCAATGGAATCAACATGTACTACGAGATCCACGGCAGCGGCGATCCCGTGGTGCTGCTCCACGGTTCGTTTATGACCGTCACCAACAACTGGACCGGGTGGATCGACGAACTGTCCAAAACGCGGAAAGTGATTGCCGTCGAAATGCAGGGCCATGGGCGCACGGCGGACACCCCACGCGACATCACCTACGAGAACCTCGCCGGCGATGTGGCGGCGCTGCTCGATCACCTCAAACTCCCGCGCGCGGACCTCATCGGTTACAGCATGGGCGGCTCCGTGGCGATGCAGTGCGCGATCCGGCATCCGGACAAAGTGCGAAAGGTGGTCGCCATTTCCTCCAGGTTCCGCTACGACGGCTTCGTCAAGGAAGGGCTTGACGCGATCGCGAAACTCACAGCGGACGTTTTCACAGGCTCGCCCCTCGAAGCCGAGTACAAGAGGCTGAGCCCGACGCCTGGCCACTTCCCGAGCTTCGTCCAGCGCGTGGTGGCGATGGCTGTGAAACCGTTCGACTTCGGCGCCGACCAGCTCAAGGCGACGGAAGCACCGATGTTCTTCATCCACGGCGACGCGGATGGCGTACGGCTCGCGCACATCGCGGAGATGTATCGCTTGAAGGGTGGCGAGATCCACGGCGACATGATGCCGCGCTCCGCGTCGCGATTGGCCATCTTGCCCGACACCACCCACGTGACACTGATGCAGCGGATGTCCATCATCGTGCCGATGGTGAACGGCTTTCTCGACGCCAAGCCGTAGCCGTGGTGCGGCTTGAGTTTCGGCTGGCGGAGCTGAAGCTCCGCGCGGGATGAATCCCGCCCTCCATCGGGGAAAGCCTGCGCGAGGCTTTAGACCATTTAGGGAAACGAAATTCGTACCGCAATCGGCACTACCGGCGAGACTCATCGAACTGGTCTGATCCGGCCGGCTATTCTCTCAAACCGAGCAGCACGATGTCCTGCGCGGTGGCGGCAGCACGCAAGCCGCTATCTAAAGTTGCGAGCGGCAAGCAACGGCGGCTCGCCAACTCCAAGTACGCTGCGCCGTAGAGCGTCAGGTGGTGGCGGGCAGCCAGTTTCGCCGTAGCTCCCCATCCCTGATGGTCAGTCTCTGGATCCACCGAGATTGGAAGCTGCGCCAGATCGGCCAGGGACGCGTCCCGAAAGGCGGCGTCAGAGCGGCCTTTTCGAACGCCCATTTCAAGAACGTTCGTGACCTCGAGTCGCCAAAGCCCCGGAACCCATGCCCCCCGATTCTAAGACTCGCTCAAAGACGCTCTCGACTTCTTGCGTGCCCTCGGCAGAGTAGAGCCAAGCAAGTGTGACGGAACTGTCAAGGACGAGACTCATCAAGGCCGGCCTTCGTCGCGATCCAACTTGAGAGCCTTCCAATCGAGACGTTCCGATGACCGGCGCGCGGAGCGGGCGCGAATCCGGTCAGCCGCCGCTTTCGCGTTCGCTCGATCGACAGCAGTGCCGCTCGCAACCAGACGAGCAACCGGTTTGCCGTGCCTCGTGATCACGATTTCTTCGCCCCGTTCCACACGGTCCAATAACGAGCCGAGGGTATTTTTGGCTTCAAAGGCGCCGACTTCCTGCATACGCCTCCTTTTCATCTAGCTTAAGCCAGCTCACCACAAAAGAATCGGGCTCGATTTGCAGGATCCTACGGCGTAGCGGAGGGATGGTAATACCACACACCCGCGACCGGGCGACATCTCGACAACCTCTGACATCGCGTATCATCTTCGTAGCAGGGAGGCTACCGGCCATGCATCACTTTGACAATTTCATCAACGGCGCATTTGTTCCATCCAGATCCAGCGAACGCATTCCTGTTACGAATCCTTCTACCGGCGAGGCGATTTGCACAGTTCCCGACAGCACCGGGGCCGATGTGGATGCGGCACTTGATGCCGCCACCGCGGCGCAGGCCGAGTGGGCGAAGAGGCCTGCTATTCAGCGCGCCCAAGTGCTGCGGGCGATTGCGGCCCGGATTCGCGAGAACATCGAGCCTTTGGCTCGTGTCATCACTGAAGAACAGGGCAAGACGCTCGGGTTGGCGCGCGTCGAGGCCGCATTCACGGCGGATTATCTCGACTATATGGCGGAGTGGGCGCGCCGCATTGAAGGCGAGATTCTGCAAAGCGACCGGCCGGGCGAGACGATCTTCCTGTTCCGTCAGCCGATCGGCGTTGTGGGCGGGATTCTGCCGTGGAATTTTCCGTTCTTCCTGATTGCCCGCAAGGCCGCCCCGGCATTAGTAACCGGCAACACCATCGTCATCAAGCCAAGCGAGGAAACGCCGCATAACGCGGTGAAGTTCTGCGAATTGATGCTCGAAGCCGGTGTGCCCGCAGGCCTGATCAACGTAGTGCACGGGCGCGGCGCTAGCGCCGGCAAGGCGCTGGCCGGTTCACCGCGGATTGGGATGATCAGCTTCACCGGCAGCGTCGAAACCGGATCGGCAATCATGAGCGCCGCCGCTCCGAACATCACGAAGGTCAACCTGGAACTGGGCGGCAAGGCTCCAGCGATTGTGATGGCCGATGCGGACATCAACCTGGCTGTGAACGCGATCAAGGCGTCAAGGGTAATCAACAGCGGCCAGGTTTGTAATTGCGCGGAACGGGTTTATGTTCATGCGCGAATCGCGGACGAGTTCACCGCTAAGCTGGCGGCGGCAATGAAGTCGACGCGTTTCGGCAATCCTCTGGCCGATGAGCAGGTGCAGTACGGGCCGCTGATCAACGAGGGCGGTTACCGCAAAGTGGAGCGGCTGGTGGCGAGCGCGGTCGCGGCTGGAGCGACGGTAGTAACTGGGGGAAAGCGTTCCGAGGCCGATGCGCGCGGATTTTATTACGAACCGACCGTCGTCACCGGATGCAAACAAGATATGGAAATCATCCGGAAAGAAGTCTTCGGCCCGGTAGCCCCGATTGTCACGTTCGAAGACCTGGATCAGGCGATCCAATATGCCAACGACTCGGACTACGGCCTGACCTCTTCCATCTATACGCGCGATCTCAACGCCGCCCTGCGGGCCTGCCAGGAAGTGCGCTTTGGCGAGACGTACATCAATCGGGAGAACTTCGAGGCGATGCAAGGCTTCCACGCAGGATGGCGCAAGAGCGGCATCGGAGGCGCGGACGGCAAACACGGGCTGTATGAATACACACAGACCCACGTCGTCTACATGCAGGGATATTGATCCACATGCACCCGTACCTGCACCCCCGCGACGAGATATTGCAGACCATGGAGCGGATTTACCGCTACCGCATGACCACCACATCGGGCGGCAACATCTCGTTGCGGGAACCGAACGGCGACATCTGGATCACTCCAGCGCGAATCGATAAGGGTGGTCTGCGCCGTGACGATATCGTTCGCGTGCGCGCGGACGGTTGCGTGGACGGAACGCGCGCGCCATCGTCGGAGTTCCCGTTTCACCGCGCCATCTACAGCGAACGGCCCGATATCGAAGGGATCGTGCACGCCCATCCGGTCGCACTGGTGGCGTTCAGCCTGGTCCGTGAGGTTCCGAACACGCGCCTGTTTCACCGCGCCTTCCGGGTCTGCGGCGAGGCAGGTTTTGCGCCATACGAACTGCCCGGAAGCGACAAGTTGGGACGCAACGTAGCTGGTACGTTTCAGCAGGGGTTTCACTGCGTGGTCCTGGAGAATCACGGAGTGGTGACGGCAGGCGCAAGCTTGCAGGAGGCTTTCCGGCGTTTCGAGACGTTCGAATTCACGGCACGGACCGTCATCAAGGCGCGCCTGCTGGGTGGGCGAATTCACTATCTGAGCGACGAGGAACTCGCCACGGCGCAGCGGCCGCGGCTAGTGTCTGGTCCATCTGCCGGGGACGCGCCCCCTCCCAGCGAGGAGCGCGAACTCCGCCGCACCTTGAGCGAGTTCATCACGCGGGCGTATCGCCAGCGTCTCTTCATCAGCACCCAGGGCAGTTTTTCGGCCCGGTTGGGCGGCGATTCGTTCTTGATCACACCGTCTCACGCGGATCGGGGAATGATCGGCGCGACAGACCTGGTCCTGGTGAGCGAAGGCACAGTCGCGGCAGGAGCCAGTCCCAGCAGCGCAGCGGCGCTTCACCGGTCGGTCTACCAGGCTCACCCTTCCGTGGCCGCGATCATCAATGCGTACCCGGTGAACGCCACTGCGTTCAGCGTCAGCGGGGAGGACTTGGATACACGAACCATCCCGGAGAGCTACGTGGTGGTGCGGCATCCCGCAAAGGCGCAATACGGCCTGCAGTTCCGCGATCCCGACGCCGTCGCCAGGCTGATCAGCAGCCGGCAACCCGCGGTGATCCTCGAGAACGACGGTGTGCTGGTGACCGGAGGCAGCGTGCTGGAGGCGTTCGACCGGTTGGAAGTGATTGAATCAACCGCAAATGCCTTGATTGATTCGCGCGCGATAGGAGCTTTGTCTCCCATGCCGGACGAAGCGATCGCAGAATTGGAGAAAGTCTTCCTGGGAATGTAACGATCGATTTTCGCTGCTGCCCAAATCAGGGGCTCCCTATTCAGCGCGAGCCGCTGCGGCGGTTTCAATTGGCCGTACGCAGAAGGTCCTTCACCACCTGCCCGATTTTCATAAATTCATCGAGGTTAGAAGGCTTTCGGAAATAGTAGCTGGCGCCAAGGTTCTCCGCTTCGGCGCGGTCGCGCGGCGAATTCGACGAAGTCATCATGACCACTGGCACCTTGGCACAGCGCGGACTTTTGCGAAGCCTGCCAAGTACTTCCTCACCCGAGCGCTTCGGCAGATTCAAGTCCAGGAGTACGAGTCCCGGGCACGGCACAGAATCGTCCAAATCCAACTGCTCGACATATTGGTAAGCTAAATCGCCATCCTCGACAATGTGCAAGCGCGCATCCACCTGCAGCGTTTCCAGTGCGTGGCGCACCAGGAATACATCCGCACTGTTGTCTTCCGCGACCAGGATCATACTCATCGCAACCGGCCCCCATCTTAACAAGGCGCGCGGCTGATTGCCTCCCTTGCCAAAGGTCGAGAGTGCGGGCGGCAAGGGGGCGTCCGGCGCGCCAGATCTAAGATCGCTTGAAGGACCGGAATATTGCACAAACCGTCAGAAAATCATCTCACCTCAAAGGTGAGAGAGGCCCAAAAGCTCTCCCAGTCGGCGGCGGACGGATCGGCGCACTTCTCCATCGCCACGGTGTGCAGTCTCCATTTGGCAGCGGCGGTGATGGGCACGCGAATGCGGCCATCGTCCCCGGTGCGGCCAATGATGCGGCTGCCAGAATCGCTTCCAGCCGACCAAGCCGCCTCGATCTGGAGGCCGGCGGCGGGCTTGCCGCGCCAGAGCACGATTACCGGCAGGTCCTGGCCCGCGGCGAGGGCGAACGGGTCGGCTTCCGGGAGAATCTCAATGACCGCGCCGGTCGGTTGTTTCCAACCGTCGTCAGAAGTTCCGGCGGCAATGAGCGTCTTCGGGTACTTGCTGTAGCGCTCTTTGGCCGGTTTCTGACTGGCGCCGTTTCCGGCGCGCCACTCACTGACATGCGAGAGGCCTTCCTCCTTCAAGTAACTCTCGAACTTGGCGCCATCTAATTCGAACACGCGGGGCTGGGTGTTGAGACTTAGCACGAGAGTTCCGGTGCGGTTCAGCGTCAACAGGGCATGAGTGGCCTTGCCAAGAATGCGGAAACTCTCGGCTGCCGCACCCGGCGTTTGCAGGTTCAGCAGGCGGGCGGGGTCCACCGGTTCCTCGCTATTCGGAAACGAGTCGCCGTTATGCACGGACAGGAGGATCTTCTCGCCTTTTTCGGCGCGAAACTTCTGCGGCATCAGATAGGTGTCATGCGCCAGAAGCGGAAGCGCGGTCAGAACAACCAGGTATTTCAGCATTTTCTCAGTCTTCCTCCTTTGCTTTATCAGGTACGGCGGCCGCTCTCAGCCGTTCCGCCTCAGCCAGCACCAGGCTTGCATCTTTGAGCTTACTTTGCCGTTTGAGGATTCCCGCGATGTGGGTCAAGATCGAGGCACGAGAGGCGGTCTCAACGGCCGGGGTGCGGTGATAACACTCGTTGAGGAGGTCGAGGGCGCCATGCAGGTCGTCCGCGTCCGCCCTCA
>Ga0073934_10005129_pt1 | contig 20717 bp, 15 predicted proteins | sample LarsenN4metaG_FD_76834 | JGI IMG/M metagenome (GOLD analysis project Ga0073934, IMG submission 76834) | Hot spring sediment bacterial and archeal communities from British Columbia, Canada, to study Microbial Dark Matter (Phase II) - Larsen... ... | reverse complement strand
CGAGTTTGAACCCATGCCCGCCATCGACATCTTCCTTCTCGTAGTCATGGTATTGATACGCCATGTCAACGAATGTGTATTTCATGTCAGCGCGAAGCGATGCGCCAGCGAGCAGAAAAACGCTAAAAATGGGCGCAATGAGGCGGTGGATACGGTTAATCATGATGACAGGTTAACTGAACTCTGTCATCGGCGCAAGCAGTTTTGCGATGACATGAGGGCATAACCAGAAGCGGTGAGTATCCGGGGCTCCGTCACTCGGGAGTGGCAGCGTGACGCTGCCCGGCTTGCGGCAGTCCCACCCAGCCCTGCCGGTCTTGCCCCCGCGCCAGGCCTGCGCCAGTTGATGTTTGCGGACCGCGACACGCGGTCCCTCCCGACGCAGTGTCGACCTCGGTCGCCGACTCATTCACTTCCCCACTTCCAATCCCGCCCATGCGGTCAGGGATGAGGCCCGCGTTCGGTCTGCCGACATCCTGCACGCTCCTCCCTCCCCTCCCTCTCTCTGCCTACTGCTCGTGCGCTCCCCCCACGCCAACCGAACCGGGCCTTCATTCACCAAGCAGATCCGGGCGATTCTTTCGCGTCGTCTCCAAAGCGCGCGCCGCGCGCCAGCGGGCGATCTCGGCGTGGTTTCCCGACATCAGCACTTCCGGGACTTTCCACCCGCGAAACTCCGCCGGGCGCGTGTAGTGAGGGCAATCTAGCAGCCCCTCGGAGAAACTGTCCTGCACCGCCGATTCGGAGTCCCCCAGCACGCCCGGCAGGAGCCGGAGCACGGCGTCGGCGACGATGACGGCCGCGATCGCCCCGTTCGTGAGCACATAGTCCCCAATCGACAGTTCCTCGTCGACCAGGTGGTCCACCACCCGCTGGTCCACCCCCTCGTAATGCCCCGTGAGGAGGATCAGATGCGGCATCTCCGCGTAAGCCCGTGCCTGGGCCTGATCGAATCTCCGGCCCTGCGGGCTCATCAACACCACGCGGGAGCCCGGACCCCGGAGCGCCTCCACCGCAGCGAAGATCGGCTCGGGTTTCAGCACCATCCCGGGGCCACCTCCGTACGGCGCGTCGTCCGTGACTTTGTGGCGTCCGGTCGCCCAGTCTCGAAGGTTGTGGACCCGGACCTCGACCCGGCCGCTCTCACGGGCCCGCCCGGCGATACTGCCGGAAAGCGGGGCCTCGCAGAGCTCGGGGAAGAGGGTGATGATGTCGATCCGCACCGTGCGAGTCTTTCCCGCCCGTCCCAGAGGCGCAAGCCCCCAACCACCCACGGCGACCGGATCGCCCAGGAGCCGCTTGGCGTCCGCGTCCGGGCACGCTACGGTCTGCGGATGCCACGCAAACCGAACCGCCGCGGGCGGAAGCCGAAGCCCGGCAGGGCGGGCTTCCGCGGCCGGTTCCTGTTTCTCCTGTTCCTCGCGGGCCTCGCCGTGGCGGCGATCGGCGCCCTCGTGTACGGGATCCGGGCGGCGGCGTGCGATCTCGCGCGGGTCGGCGCGATGCCGGAGCGGTCGTTGGTGTTCGACCTCGACGGACGCGAGATCGGGCGGCTGCATGGGGAGAACCGGATCGCGATCCCGCTGGACGAGGTTTCCCCCCGGTTCATCGACGCGCTGCTGGCGCGCGAAGATTCCCGGTTCTGGAACCATCCCGGTATCGATCCCATCGGGCTCGGCCGGGCGATCGTGCGGAACGTGCTCTCCGGCAGCCTGCGCGAGGGAGCGAGCACCCTGACCCAACAGCTCGCGCGCAACACCTTCCCCCTGGGCGGGCGGGATCTCGACCGCAAGCTCCTCGAACTCTTTGTCGCCTTCCGCATCGAAGCGGCCTTCAGCAAGCGCCAGATCCTCGAGCATTACATCAATCGCATCTACTACGGCTCGGGGCTCTACGGCGTGGAAACGGCGAGCCGTGCGTACTTCGGAAAGGCGGCCGCGGACCTCACCACCGGCGAAGCGGCATTGCTCGCGGGGCTGATCCGCAGCCCGAACCGCTTCTCGCCGCTCCGCAATCCGGATGGGGCGCGGCGCGAGCGCGACACCGTGCTCGGGCGGATGCGCGACCTCGGGATGATCGATGCCGATGAAGCCGCGCGCGCGCGCGCCGAACCGATCCGTCCCCCGGCGCGCAAGCCGCTCATGTTGCAGGAAAACTACGCGATGGATGCGGTCCGTCGCGAACTGGACATCCTGCTCGAAGAACACCAGACCGAGGAGGGCGGCCTCCGCATCTACACCACCCTCGATCCGGTGGTGCAGCGCGCGGCGGAGCAGGCGCTCGACAAACAGCTCCGCGCGATCGAATCCCGCCCGGGCTACCCGCATCTCCGGCGCTCCGGCTCGCACGAGCCCGACGCGGATCCCCCCTACCTGCAAGGTGCGGTCGTGGTGATCGATCACCGTTCGGGAGGGCTCCGGGCGGTGGTGGGCGGACGCGACTACCGGGAAAGCAAGTTCAACCGGGCGCTGCATGCGCGCCGGCAGGCGGGATCGACCTTCAAACCGTTCGTGTACGCCGCGGCCTTCGAACGCGGGTTGTTGCCGAGCACGTTGCTGGACGACGGCCCGATCCGGTCCGGTGAAGTCACGGGCGGCTCGCCCGGATGGCGACCGGCAAACTCCGACGGCACGTTCGGCGGCCCCACCCCCGCGGCACAAGGACTGATCCGCTCGCGGAACACCATGACGGTCCGGGCCGGCGAGTGGGCCGGGATCGGCAACGTGCGGGCGGCCGCGGAAGCGGTCGGGCTCGGCGCCGATCTCCCGGAACTCCCCTCGATTTATCTTGGAGGTTTCGAGACCACACCGATCGCCCTCGCGGGCGCCTTCTCGGTCCTGGCCAACGGAGGCATCCGGCGCCAGAACTACCTCATCGAGCGGATCGACGACCCCTCCGGCCGCCCGTTGTACCGCGCCGCCCACATCGAGCGCCGCGTCCTGGAGCACGCCGATGCCTGGATGGTCACCTCCGCGCTGGAGCGCGTCTTCACCGAGGGCACCGCCTCGAGCGCGCGCGCGCTCGGATGGCGGGGGCCCGCGGCCGGAAAGACCGGCACCACGGATGACTTTCGCGATGCCTGGTTCGCCGGGTACTCCAGCAGTCTCACCTGCGTCGTGTGGGTCGGGCTCGACACACCGAAGACGATCATCCCCCGCGGGTACGGCGCAACCCTGGCCCTGCCGATCTGGGTGCAGACGCTCCGCGGCGCGGAGGCGAAGCGGTATCCCGCCCGCGAATTCCCCGCCCCGCGCGGGTTGCGCCAGACCGAGGTGTGCGCGGTATCGGGACGCCTCGCGCACGCGGGATGCCGCGCGGCCGGCACCGCGCGGGGCCTCGCGCTCCCGGGCGAACGGATCCCCGACGCATCGTGCCCCACGCACGGGCAACCACCCCCGAACCTGTTCCAGCGGTGGTTCCGTTAGAGACCGGAGTTCGTCGCGCGCCGCATCCCGCGGCTTGCCCGCAACGGTTCCGCGCGCCATAATGAGTGCGTGACCCGACGATCCCTCCCCCGCGCCGCCTCACTCGTCCACCACGCAGCCTCGGTCGAAAAGGAGTTCCTACGCTGTCGGCGCGAGCGCCGGGACGACCTCGAAAGCGCGGTCGGCATCTTCCTCGAATTCCTCCGCGGCTACGAGAAGCTCGACTTCGAAACCCCCTGCGTGACTGTGTTCGGCTCGGCCCGCTTCCCGGCCCGCCATCCGTACTACCGCATGGCGCGCGCGCTCGGCAAAGCCCTCGCCAAAGCCGGGTTTGCGGTCATGACCGGGGGCGGCCCCGGCATCATGGAAGCCGCCAACCGCGGGGCGCGCGAGGGCAAAGGGCTCTCGATCGGATGCAACATCCGCCTGCCCCAGGAACAGCAGCCGAACCCGTACCTCGACCGGTTCGTCGAGTTCGACCATTTCTTCGTCCGCAAGGTGATGCTGGTGAAGTACTCGACGGCGTTCGTCATCCTGCCCGGCGGGTTCGGCACGCTCGACGAGTTCTTCGAAACGCTGACCCTGATCCAGACCGGCAAAATCGAGCGGTTCCCGCTGATCCTCATGGGGTCGGACTACTGGAATCCGCTACGCGAGTTTGTCCGCCACTCGCTCGTCGCCCACGGCACCATCAGCCGCGACGATCTCAAGCTGATCCACGTCACCGACTCTATCGAACAAGCCGTGGCGGCCATCCGCGCCGGGATGGCGATCCCCGGCTGACCTCATCCCCCACCCCGTCCCGCATCCTCCCATGTTCCTCACATTCCACGGTGCCGCAGGCGAAGTCACCGGATCCTCGACCCAGATCGAAACAACCAACGCCCGCATCCTCGTGGATTTCGGGATGTTCCAGGGATCGAAGGACGCCGATTCCCGGAACGCGGTGCCGGCCGGGCTCGCTCCCGCGAAACTCGATGCGGTCCTCCTCACCCACGGGCACCTCGACCACGTCGGCCGATTGCCGCTGCTGGTGAAGCGTGGGTTCCGCGGTCGGATCCACTGCACCCCCGCGACGATCGAACTGGCGGGCCTGATCCTGCGCGACTCGGCGAAGGTCCAGGCCCTCGACCTGGAGCGGGCCAACCGGAAACGCGAACGCGCAGGCAAACCACCCGCCGCACCGCTCTACGACCTCGCCGATGTCGAGCGCACCCTCGCCCGTTTCCACCCGATCCCGTACGATGCGTTCGTGCCGGTCGCCGAAGGCGTCCGCGCCCGGTTCCGCGAAGCCGGCCACATGCTCGGCTCGGCGAGCATCGAGGTGCGCGTCGCGGGGGATGGACCGGAGGAGAAAACGGTCGTGTTCTCCGGCGATCTCGGGCCCGCCGGCCTCCCGATCCTGAAGGACGCAGAACCGTTCGGGTGCGCCGACGCCGTCGTGCTCGAGTCGACCTACGGCGACCGCGACCACCGCACGCTGGAAGCCACGCGCGCCGAGTTCCGCGCCATCGTGGAAGATGCCGTCACCCACCGCGCGAAGATCTTCGTTCCCTCGTTCGCGGTCGGCCGGACCCAACAAATCGTCTACCATGCGCTCGAGCTCTTCCTCGCCGGCCACGCGCCGCGCTTCCCGGTCCACATCGACAGCCCGATGGCCATCGAGGCGACGGAAATCTACAGTCGCCACCCCGAACTCCACGACGCCGAGAGCGTGAAACTCCTGCGGCTGGTCCGCGAGAACGGGCTCGCCAATTGCATCCACTTCTCCGCCTCGGCCGATGATTCGCGCGCGCTCAATCGGCTGACCGGCCCGCGCATGATCATCGCGGGCGCCGGGATGTGCAACGCCGGCCGGATCCTGCACCATCTGCGGAACAACCTGTTCCGGCCGGAGTGCCACGTGATGATCGTCGGGTTCCAGGCCAACGGAACCCTCGGGCGCGCGCTCGTCGACGGAGCCCGGATCGTCCGTATTTTCGGCGAAACCGTTGCCGTCCGGGCGAAGGTGCACACGCTGAACGGATTCAGCGCGCATGCCGGTCAGACCGACCTGCTCCGCTGGTTCGATGTCGTTGCCGGATCGGAGCCCCGGGTTCTCTTGAACCACGGTGAAGCGGGCCCGCGCGAGGCGCTCGCAACCAAGATCCGCGAACGCCACGGCATCACCCCCGAGCTGCCGGGTCCGGGCGACCGCATCGAACTCTAGCCCGCACCGGGACCGGAACGCGCGGCTCCGCCACCCCGAACGACACCGACTCCCTATGCCCACGCCTGCGCCCGGACCCGAGCCGGTTCCCATCCGCTGCTGCGATCTGGTGATGAAAGGGGGGATCACCAGCGGCGTGGTGTATCCGCGCGCCGTCACCGAGATCGCCCGCTCGTTCCGGCTGCGGAGCATCGGGGGCACGAGTGCGGGCGCCATCGCCGCCGCGGCGGCCGCAGCCGCCGAGTTCGGGCGGCTGCGCGGCATGCAGACGGGAGGCTTCCGGCTCCTCGAGCGGCTCCCGGAATTCCTCGGCGGGAAACTGCCGGACGGGACCGGCAATCTCTTCGCTTTGTTCCAACCCGAGCCGGGAATGCGTCCGCTTTTCCGGATCCTCACCGCGCCGCTGAACGCCCGCGGAAAGAGCGGGGCGTTGCTCCCCATGCTGACGGCCGCCGTGCGCTCCTTCCCTCTCGGTTCCCTCGCCGGAGCGCTCCCGGGCATCGCGCTCGGAGTGCTGGCCTGGACTTCTGCACCCGGACCGCTCCGCGACGTCTCGCTCCCGCTCGCGGCACTCCTCGCCACGGTCGGAGCCGTGGCCGGGTGCGCGATCCAGGCGACCCGCACCGCCTGGACCCGGCTGCCCGCACACTGCTTCGGGATCTGCTTCGGCATGGGGGCCGACGGGGGAACCACGACGCACGGACATCCCCCGGCCCTCACCGAATGGCTCAGCCGCTACTTGAACGAACTCGCCGGACTCGATCCCGACGGGCCGCCCCTCACCTTCGGCCAGCTCTGGGATCCCGAATGCCCCGCAGGCACCCAGCCCACCCCCGCAGACCCAGCGATCCGCCTGGAGATGGTGACTTCCTGCCTGAGCTGGGGACGCCCGTTCCGTCTGCCGTTCCGCCACGACGAAGAACTGCGCGAGAACCGGTTTTACTTCCGGGTCGAGGAGTTCGCCCGCCTCTTCCCGGAACCGGTGGTCCGGTGGCTCGCCGAGCGCCCGCGCGCGAGCAACCTCGACGGACGCTGGATCGCCGAGGGCTACCTCCCGCTCCCGGATCCCTGGAATCTCCCCGTGGTCGTGGCGACCCGGATGAGCCTCAGCTTTCCGGTGCTGCTCGCCGCCGTGCCGCTTTACGCGTACGAACAGGAAGCGCACGGAGCCGAGCGCGCGGCGGCACCGCCCCGCCGCTGTTGGTTCTCCGACGGCGGGATCTGCAGTAATTTCCCGATCCACTTCTTCGATTCCCCGCTTCCACGCTGGCCCACGTTCGCCATCAACCTCTTCCCGAAACCTGCAGGCACCCCTGCCGAAACGCTCGCCCGGCCCTGGATGCCGGCCGACAACCGCTAGGGCGTGCAGGAAGCCTAGACCCTCGACGAACCGCGTGGCGCCACCGGCACCCTCACCGCATTCCTGCGCGCCATCCTCGTCACCATGCAGAACTGGTCCGACCAGTCGCTCGCGCGCCTTCCCGGGTACCGGGATCGGATCGCCCACGTCGGCCTCGTCCCCGAAGAGGGCGGACTCAACCTCGACATGCCCCCCGAACGGATTGCGGATCTCTCGCTGCGCGGCGAGAATGCCGGACGCGAGTTCGTCAGTCGTTTCGTCCCCGGCTCCGACGCGCCAATGAACTGGGAGAACCACCGCTGGCTCCGTCTCCGCTCGCTCCTGGCCTCGCTCGAAGAAATGTGCGTTCGCATCGACCGCTCCTGTGCGGAGCCCGGCGCAGGCGACCCCCCGTTCTCCGATTGGCTCGCCGCGGATGAACCGCCGCCGAGCTACCCGTGGCACTCGGGCGAACAACGCCACCGGGCCGCCCGCACGCTCCGCGCCCTCCGCGCCATCGGCCGGCTCTGGTCGCGTCCCCCCCGCCCGACGAAACCGCCTGCTCCGCCGCCCGCGGCGCGCCCCGCCCCCGTCCCGAGCTGCGCCCGCGGGCACGGGTCTGAACCGCGACGGCCTCCCGCTACGGCTGCGCGGGCTCAGGCATTGCGGCGGCGGGCGTCTCGACCGGAGCGGCATCGGCGCTCGGGCTGGGTTCCGCGGACGGGGTTGGCGAAGGAACTCCGGCCGGCTCCGGCGCGACGGTTGGATTCGCCTCCGGCGTTGGGGACGGTGTGGGTGTTGGGGTCGGAGCCGGCGTAGGCGTGGGCGGCGGCACGGTCAGGTCTTCCCACTCCCGCAACGTGCCCGTGTACCCCCCGATCTCATTGAGCAACTCCTCGCAGCGGGCGCGCCATTTGGCGTAATCGGGCGGACCGAACGGCGTGTCCGCCGTGCCGGGGAAAAACAGGTAGGTGACCTTGAGATCGCTCTCCGGGCGGCGGGTCGCGGACGTCGCGGGGTTGATCTCGCGACAGAGCCGTGTGGTGGCCTCACCCATTTTCGTCGAGGGACCGACATCGCCGAGGATCGCGGGGAAGAGCCGGTCGCCATAGATCACGACGGCATAATCGCCGATCCGCGGCCGGTACGGGTGGTCCTGATGCTGGAACATGAATCCGGGCAACACCACCGCCGGATCGGCGCGCGAGATCAGGAAGCTGTTGGATTTCAGATCGAGGATCCCGCGTTTGGTCTCCGCGATCGACTCGCGCAGCGCGGCCGCGCGGGCGGCGGTCAGCCCCGGCTTCTTGAGCTCCGCCTGTTGCTCGGCAAGCCGCGCCTCCCAGACCGCGAGGAACTCGTTGGGGCGGTCGGTCCGCTTCTTCCACTTGTAGCTGGTGAACGGCTGGAACGTGCTGGAGGTCATATCGACCGGGAGCAGGCGGTCCCCGTCGGACCCATCCACATTCACGTCCATCTCGGATTGGACCAGCAACACCTTGCGCCCGCTGGCCGGATGCTTGAGCTCGAGCATGGTCTCGCAGTCGTAGAAATTGTGGCGCGAGAGGAGCAGGTCGAGCCGGTTGAGCCGACGCTGGAGATCCTTGACCTTGTTGGCGTACAGCCCGTGCCAGAAGCTCGAGACTTTGGCGGTGGAAAGCAGGGATTCGAGCGCGGGCAGCACCGTGGGCAGCACCGGGTTGATGCGTGAGAGCGCTTCGAGGCTGGTGTTCGGCTCGGGCACACGGACCCGCAGCTTCACGTCGAGCGTGTAACTGTCGGGCGCGACCCGTTCGGCCGAGGCGATCGTGCCGTTCTCGCTCGCGAAATCAGAACGAACGCGGATCCCATTCCACAGGAGCGCCGTGTCCAGTTTCTGGTACGGCACGAACGCCTCGGGGAGTGGCGTCGGGGTGGGAGTCGGCGTGGGCGGGGGCGGAGGAGTCGGCGTCGCCGAAGGGCCCGGGGTGGGGGTTGGCGAAGGACCCGGCCCGGGGCGCGTGGGGCGTTTGCACGACGGGAGCGCGAGCGCGGCGAGCAAGGCCGCGGCCAACACCGGTCGGGCGAGGCTATTTGCGGAACAGCGCAAGCAGCGTGAGAACGATGGCGGGAATGCTCAGCAAGGTCATCAGGCCGGCCGGCATGAACGCGGCCCCCTTTAGGAGCTTGGGTCCGAACTGGCCGAGCAGCGCGAGGGAGAGCACCAGGCCGAGGATCAGCCCGACCTTCGCCTGGACGGGGATGAGCAAAGCCGAGACCACGAGGAGCACCCCGGCAATCCCGCCGGCAATGAGGGAAGGCATGCTCCCCTTATTGAGATACCCCATCACCCCCCCGGCGATGGTGAGGAGGCCGAACACGATCAGGTAGATCTTGGCGTAGTTCATCGGGCGGAACCTCTACGCCACGAACCCCCGCCGCACAAGTGGCAAAGCGGATTCAGCGTCCGTCTCCGGCCTTCGTGGTGGTCGAGACCACCACATCGCGGATCGAGACGTTGCCCCGGCCGATGAGCTGGATGTGGAGCTCGGCTTCCACGCCCCGCGGGTATTTACCCTTGGGCACCACGGAGTCGTAGGTCGTCCAGGCCCCGCCGGTCGGAGGCGGAAGCAGCGTCCGAAACTCCGCGCCCCCGCCATCGCGCAGTTCCCACTTTCCGTTCACCATCTCGAAGAACCGGGAGCCGAGGGAGACGTGCATCCGCTCGAACCGGCCTTCGAGCTTGAACCGGAAGGTGCACCGCAGGTTCTCGTCCACAACCGTCTTACCCTGAGACCATTTGGAGTTCGGGAGGAGCGCGATGCTCACCCCCTGGCCGAAACGCGTCATGCCATCGCGCGGCTGACGGAACACCTTGTTGGTTGCCGGATCGTGCCAGGTGAGCCGGAACGTATTCCCCTCGCCTGCGCCCGGCGGACGCTCCTCGATCACCTCGAACACTTCGTACGGCACCGGGGCAATCGCCCATGAGGCGAAGGGGACCGGGGCCTCGTACAAAATCCTTCCCTTGCGATCCGGCTTGCCCCAGGTCTCCGGATCCCAGGACGGCATCAGGCCGTACATCAACGTGTGGCGGTCCGACCAACCGCGCTGGTTCACGCGGTCCTGGTTGTCCTGCGAATAATACCGCTGCGCATCGGCCGTGCCTGCCCGCAGGTTGCCTTTCGGGCCGAGCGTCGGCACAGCGCAGAAACTCGTGTGGCCGGGAAGGGCGAGCAGCCGAATCGAACGCGCGGCGGCGCTCCAGACCGGCGTGGGCGGACCGAACTCGGGCACGCCTTTGCCTTTCCCGAGCGCGTAGAAGATCCGCCCGAACCGCTCCCCCCAGATCAGGTCCATCACGCCGTCCGCGTTCCAATCGCACGGCTGCGGGACACAAAACGCGAAGAAGGCGTTGTCCTCCATTCCCTCGAACCGGCAATCGATCGCCTCGGTCATCTCCTCGGTGCCCGCGGTGTACCGCCCTTCGCGGTTCGGGAAGACCGTAAGGCGACCGCGGTCGTCGTTGACGAACAGATCGAGATGACCGTCGCCATCCCAATCCCACGCGAACGGTGCCAGGAACGTCCGCTCCTCGCCCACCACCAACGCCGTCTCGTTCGGGGCGCGCCCGGCGACGAGCGACGCACGCTGCGCATCCCGGAAGAGGCGGATACAGTTCACCGAATACGTCCCTTCCCCCACCAGAATATCCGGCACGCCATTGCGATCCCAATCCACCACATACGGCATCGCGTAGTTCATGAACTCCACCGGCTGATAGCTCGAACGCCGCGTCACCGGGTTGTACTCCAGCGCGAGTTTCAGCACGAGACGATCCTTCGTGCGCGTGAACGTGCCGAAGTTCGGCGCGGTGCGGGTGCCCGCGTTCCGCGCAAAATAGGTCGTCCCCTGGGCGTCGCCCACGAGAAAGTCGATCACGCCGTTGCCATCCCAGTCGCACGGGGCCGCCACGGCCCGCAACTGGCGAAACCCGTTCACCGTGGCGGTGGTCGTCCCGAGGACCTCGGTCTCCGCGGCCTCCTCCCACGGGTACGGAAACTCCTCCTCGACCATCTTCTTGAGCGACGATTCCGGCAGGCGTTCCCCGTCGCTCTTGCGGTCGTTCTGTTTCCGGAGCCGTTCCAAGGCTTTCTCGCGCTTCTCGTCCACCCGCTGCTTTTCGCGCTCATCCCCTTTCGAAAGCTGCTGGGAGGCGGCGTTGATCAGGCGCGAATACCGGGTGCGCTCGTTGTCCACCAGCAGGTTCATCACCTCGCCGGTGCCGAACTCGGGAGCACCCGGACGACCGATATTCTTCCAGAACCAGAAAAACCCCGCCCCATCCGGCGACACGATGTCGGGCAACCCATCTCCGTCGAGATCGACGAAGGAGGCGGAGTTCGGGAGGTGCGCGTAACTGAACTGGTTGCTCTTGTCCACGAACAGGTTGACCCCGAACTCCTGCACCGCCTTTCGCAGATACCCAAAGCGATCCACGCCGGTCCAAGGATAGACCGCCATGGCGGTTTTCTCGAACCGGCCGTTGACCAGGATGTTCGGCCGGGTCATCCCTTCCGGAATCGGTTCGGGGGTCGGAGTCGGCTTTTGTGCCGCGCTGGGTTGCGCCGCCGCCAACAACAACCCGAAGACCGCGGCGAACGCGGGTCGCCCGAATCGGCGCCGATGCGGGTAGAGACAGGTCTCAGCGCACATTGCCAAGCCGGTTGAGGACCGTCGGCCAGCGGCCGAGCATGTAGACCGTGATATTGGTGCCGAGGCAGTAGGCCTGAAGGATGTTCTCATCGCCCAGCCCCCGGAAAAACTCCCCGCGGAACTCCCACATCCGATTCACCCATTTCCCACGACCCACCTCGCCGCCGATGGTGAACGCGTTGTTCACGCGGGTCATTTCGTAGCGCAGGAAATTGCCGTAGGCATTCTTGGTCAGCACGACCGAGACGATGCCGGGCATGAGCTCGATTACCTCGATCGGTGAGGTGTAGAAATGCATCCCCGGGGGGAGCTCGGCGAGGTCGAAGAAGGCGTCCTCCCCTTTCAGGAAGAGGTTGTTGTTGTTGGGCAACACCCGGAACGGCTTGTCAGCATCTGGGATCACCCGCTTCATCTCGCGCCGGAACGCCACGTCGAATTTCGAACGATGCCCCGCGAACCCGCAGTCACCCCAGATCGCGCCCCCCTTGAGCACGTACTTATACAGCGTGTCGACCTCGATATCGGTCAGCACGAAATCGTCGTTGCCCGTGAAGTAAATGAACGGGGGAAACGGTTCGATATCGAGCAGGTATTCGACCAGGAAATCGGTGCTCTCCTTCTCCTCGGGTTCCGGGTTCCAGAGGTACCCGTGCACGCTGAATTTGTTGCCGCCCGGGAGGCTCGCGCGCAGTTTCTCGCGGAGCTTGTCGCGGGCTTCGGGGTTCCAGGTGATCTGGCGGCTCGCTTTGTCGTAACGGTAGGGCGCCAGTTCGGGATCGAGCACGACCGCCTTCGGTTTGCCGCCCCCCTTGATGTTGTTGTTGGAGGCGACCCGGATGAACTTCAGCAGGTTCGACATCGCACCCGGCGTGAACTCCACGCAGCCTCCCCGGTCGTCCAGGATCTGCCCCTCGCGGTTCGGGTGCTCGAAGAACCCGTAGTAGTAGGAGATGAATGGGCCGACGTCGTCGATCGGCTCGGTCTTGTAGAAGGAGATATTCTTGAGGTCGGGATGTCCGGGGGCGCTGCGCTCTTTCTGACGACTCTCCGGCGCCCCACGCCAGTCGAGCGCTGCATACCAATCGCCCGAGTGGATCACGAAATAGCAATAGAACTCGTTCAAGGTCTTGAGGTTCTTTCCGCGACCGCTGATCCCCAGCCCCTCCGATCCGATCCATTTGCCGAGCCCTTTCCCGAGGCCGCTCCCCGCCCCGAAGCGGCCCGCCCCGCCGAGATTCCCGGCCAGCCCGGAGCGGGCTCCGGAAAGCCTTGGCGTCGCGAACGAGGGCGTGAACCCGCTGCCCGCCGCCATCGAAAAGCTGGACGGCGCCGTAGAACTGGAAGTGATCGCCTGGAGCGATTCGCTCGGCTGAACCTGCGCGGTCGGATCGAACGCAACCTGCTCGGACTGCAACGGATCGGTGTTCTCCTGCGGCCGCCCCGCCCCCTCCTCCCCCCCGCCGACGAACCCGCTGCCGGATTCGCCGGTGAAATCGGTCACCTCCGGCTGCATCTGAAAAAGAACCACGCTCCCAAGAAGCAGCACCAGCAGCAGGTGCAACATCACCGAGACGGTGAAGTAGCGCATCTCCCCAACCTTCCGGACCCACCGTACAAAGCGCACCGTTAGCGGATCCGCACGACGGCGGCTTCCACGACGGCGGCGGGGGGGCGGTCGCTGCGAACGGTCGGGGGTCGGCAAGACCCCGCAAAGACAGCGGGACACCCGATCAAAGGCAAGCCGAATCGGCCCGGTCGAACCGGCTATCGACGCATCGCCCTCGGCGCGCCATATTTCGCGCGCATGGCCGCCGCCCCATTCCCGCCGAACGTCCGCCGCTTCATCGGATTCCGCGTGCTCTTCAATGCGCGTTTTTACTACCCGGTCATCGCGATCCTCTTCCTCGATCTCGGCCTCACCATGCAGCAATACGCATGGCTCAACGCCGTGTGGGCCGCGGCCATCGTCCTGTGCGAGGTCCCCTCCGGCGCGCTCGCCGACCGATTCGGACGCAAACGGCTGCTCCTCTTCTCGGGCGCCCTGATGGTCGCGGAGATGCTGCTGCTCGCGCTCGCCCCCGGCCATCCGGGTCCGCTCCTGCTCGGCTGCGTGATCCTCAACCGCATCTGCAGCGGTGTCGCGGAAGCGTCCGCTAGCGGCGCCGATGAAGCCCTCGCGTATGATTCGCTCGCAGCCGCCGGACGCGCGGACGAATGGCCCTCCGTCCTCTCCCAGGTCATGCGGTGGCAATCGATCGCGTTCGTCTGCACCTCGGTGATCGGTGCCGCGATCTACGACGCCCATCTCGTCAACAAGGCCGCGGAATGGGTCGGCTGGGACGCCCGCTTCGATCAGAGCGAAACCGCCCGCTTCCCGATCCTGCTCAACCTGATCACCGCCGCGGGCACCCTCGCGCTCGCCGTCGGGATGCGCGAAGCCCCGCGCACCGGCTCCCCGGCCGCCCACAGCACCTGGAGACTGATGGCCGCCGCCGCCCGCTGGATCCTCGGCCATCGCTTCTTCCTCGTGCTGATCCTCTCAGCCGTCTGCTTCGACAGCTTCGTTCGCCTCTTCCTCACCGTCGGCAGCAGCTACTACCGCCTGATCGGCATCCCCGAGGCGCTCTACGGGTTCATCGGGACCGGGTTCGCCCTGCTCGGCTTCCTCGTGCCGCAGCTCGCCACCCGCATGGCCGCCCGCAACTCACCCGGGCGCAACCTCTTCCTCACCGCATGCCTCGCCCTGGCCGGGCTCTGCGCGGTCGCCGCCGCCTGGCGCGGCTACGGCGTGCTCGCCGTCATCCCGCTCGGGATCGCCTTTTTCCTCCAGAGCTTTTTCCTGTCGCACCACTTGAATCGCGGGGTCGATTCCTCGATGCGGGCCACCGTCCTCAGCTTCAAAGGACTCGCGATGAATGTGGCCTACGGCGGGGCCGGACTCCTCTTCTCCGCGCTGGTCGCGATCGCCGCCGCCCGCGATCCCGCCTCCGGCGCCGACGGCGCCTTCCACCACGCCCTGCTGTGGCTCCCGCCCCTTTTCGTGATCGCGCTGCTCCCCCTGGCGCCACGCTGGCGCAACCTGCGCGAGGCAGCCTGACGCCGCACGCGCCGGCTCACGGTTCGGGCGGACCCAACCGCAACCCGCCCCGCGGACGCGTCAGCACCCGCAGATTGCGCACAAGGAGATCGGTGCGCGTCATGCACCGGATCGCGATGCGCCCGCACGCGAACGTCGGGCCGTGACCGGCGGCGGGGTCGTCGTCGGCATCGATCACCACGTCGCCGTTGATCGCCCCGCGGATCCGGCGTCCTTCCTGGAGAAACTCCAGCACCTGCCACTCGCCGACCGGATACAGCGGGCCATGGACCTGGAACGCGAGCGGGTGGAGCCACGGGTTCTTGAGCATGGCATGCGTGGCCACGTCGTTGCGCACATCGTTCATCTCCCGGTAGTACTCCCAATGGTAGTTGCGCACGTCCTCCCAGCAGACCGTGCGCATGGTGCCGTTGATCCGCGGCGCGTGGATCGCGTGGAAGTCCTCCCCCTGCATGCCGGAGCATTGCGTCATGAGCAGACTCAACCCGCCCCGACGCAGCGTCTGGAACTCATACCGCACATACAGATCCCCATGGAAAAAACGGCGGCTCCAGACGTACACCGCGTTCAGGTCGAGCACCGAGAAGTCGTGCAACGGCTCGCGCGCGGGTGTCGTGATCCGGAGTCCTTCCGGGGTGATCCGGACCGCATCGGGCGCCCCCTGCACTTCAAACGCGTAGCGGTCGGAGGGATCGGTCAACGCACATTCGAGCCCCGGTTCCCAATCCCCGGAGGGCTCGAACCCGAGGCGGGCGAGCCCGCGCCCCTCATACACCTCCCGGAGATGGCCGTCGAACGCCGCGTCCCGCTCGATCGCCTCCGCCTCGTACACGGCCCGCGCGCCCGCGGCATCCACATACCCCTCATACCCGGCGACCGCACCCGTGGCAAAAAGCGTGCTGCCCGCGCAGAGCAGGTCGGAGCAGGGCTCGACCACCAGATCCGGTTCCGGACGGAACGCATTCTCGGTGCCGATCAGCACCCCGTTCGCATAGAGTCGATGGCGGTTCGCCGGCGAATCCCAGGAATACAGCAGGTGGTACCAACGCCCGCCGGGGAACGCAAAATGGCCAGCCGCCGCCACCGCTTTGGAAGTCCCTTTGTACCCTTCGTACACGTGACCCGCATAACGCTTCACCCACAGCCCCGGATGCCAGTAGCTGTGCCACGTGAGCGCGAACCGAGCGGCGTGGCTCTGCTGCACGCACTCACGATCGCTCAGAAACGTGAACTCGTCCGCCTGCGGCACCCGGTCGCCGTGGTTCGCCATCCGACCGGCGCCGTGCAGGTCCTCCATCGGCATCACCCAAATCCCAATCGCACCGCGCGCCTCGGAGAGATGATGCGGCCCGAGCAGGATGCCGCCGAACACATCCGTGAGCACCCACCCGGCGCGCCCGCCGCGCTCCACCCGACGCACCTTGCCCCGATGCAGCCGGAGATCGGAAGCGGGGGTTGCGCCAAGATCGTACCGGAACCGCAGGGAAGGCAGCGTGGGTCTCATCTCTCTACCGCGTAACCAGCGTGGCCTGGGGTGTCAATGACCCCAAACCGCAGCCTGACCGCCGATCCACGCAGGAACCGAGATGCCGGACTTCCCATCCGGCACCGGGTTCGGGCAGATTCCCCGGCATGACCCCCTCTTCGCCCATCCGCATCGGCAGCAGTTGGTACCCCGAGATGTGGCCCGAAAGCGAGTGGCCAGCCGACCTGGCCCGGATGCGGGAGATCGGATTCTCGATCGTCCGGGTCTTCGAGTTCGCCTGGCACCGACTCGAGCCGCGCGAGGGGGAATACGATTTCGCGTGGGCCCACCGCCTGCTCGATCGCTGCCACGAAGCGGGGCTGGAGGTGATGATCGGCACCCCGACCGCGGCCCCGCCCGCGTGGCTGACCTCGCGCTACCCCGAGGTCCTGCAAACCCACCCCGACGGCTCGCATGCCACGCACGGCAAGCGCAAGCACTACTCGCACCACAGCGCCCGGTACCGCGAACTCTGCGCGGGAATCGTCGACCGGATGGCTGCGGAGTTCTCGCGCCATCCGGCGCTGCACTCGTGGCAGATCGACAACGAGATGAGCGGGGCCGATTTCGGTCCCGAAACGGCGGCCGATTTCCATCGTTGGCTCGAGCGCCGGTTCGGCACCATCGAGGCGCTCAACGCGGCATGGGGACTCGAGTTCTGGAGCCAGGCCTACGACCGGTTCGACCAGATCCCTCTGCCGACCGCGCGGCTCGGCTCCATCGAAGAACCCGAACGCCACCACCCGTCGCTCCTCATGGCCGTCGCGAAACATCGCAACGAGGCCTGGACCGATTTCATCCGGCTCCAGGCGGAGATCCTGCGCAGGCATTCCGACAAACCGATCACGTCGAACATGACCTGGAGCCTCGGGATGGACTGGTTCTCACACAACCGCGAGCTGGATCGGGTCGGGCACAGCCTCTATCGCGACGTCCTCCATTACCACTGGAACGCACACGTGTACGACCGGATGCGCGCCGAGAAACCCGAGCCATACTGGCTGTTGGAAACGGCCCCGAGTTGGTCCGCCACCGGCCGCCTCTGGAACATCCATCACGACGCCAACGGCGTGCAGGCCATGGCTTGGATGTCGCTCCTCATGGGAGGCGAGATGGTTCTCTTCTGGCAGTGGCGCGAGCATTGGGCGGGTCAGGAGATGCAGCATGGCGTCCTCGTCTCAGCCACCGGGAAATGGCGCCCCAACCGCGAAGCGATGCGGCAGCTCACCGCCGACGCCGAAGCCGCAGGACCATGGCTCGCGGCCAACCCGCCGCCCAAAGCCGAGGTCGCACTCGTCCTGAGCAACCGGGCCGCCGAAGCCTTCAGCATCGACCCCAGCGACGAAGGGATGCGGTACGACGAGCGGTGGCGGGACGACTATTACGAACCACTGCGCCGCCACCACATCTGGCGGGATGTGATCGCCGACGACGCGCCGCTGGACGGCTACCGCCTCCTGCTCCTCCCCCATCTCCCGATCGTTCCGGAGATCACGCGCGCACGGCTGCACGAGTGGGTGGCGGAGGGCGGACATCTGATCCTCGGACCCTACACCGGATACCGCACCCCCGAGTTCACCGCATTCCGCGACCGCGATTTCGGAGGCTTGGAAGCGCTGATCGGTGCGGAGAGCGCGCTCCGCTTTCCGGTGCAGTGGGTGGAAGACAAAGTCCGCATCGAGTTCGGCAATGGACGCAGCGGCTCCGCCAAATCGCTTTGCGAAGCCTGGGAACCGGAGCCCGGAACCGAGGTGATCGCCCGTTACCGCGGCGGCTACGGCGACGGGCTCGCCGCGATCGTCCGGAACCGGTTTGGCAAAGGGGCGGTCACCACGGCCGGTTGCCGCCTCGACGCGGACTCGTGGTGGGGCCTCGTCGCGCACCACCTCACCGCACTCGGGATCCGCCCGCTCGCCGAAGGAAGCGCCGATGTGGTGGTCACCCCGCGCGGTCCCGCCGGATTCGGCATCGTGAACCTGTCCACCCAGTCGCAATCCATCCGTCTCCCCGCCGGCGGGACCGATCTCCTCACGCAGACTCCGTGCGGCCCGGAGATCGCACTGGCCCCGCTCGCGGTGCGGATCGTCACGACCCGCCGCGAGGCCTGAACTCCTCCCCATGAACCGCACAACGCGGGTGCTGCCGCTCCTCCTCGGCCTCCTGGCGGTGCCGCACCAGGCGTCCGCCAATGCCGGGACGCCGCTGCTGTGGGCAGGAATGATTCACCTGACTGTCGGAAACGCCGTTATCGGTGTTGTGGAAGGACTACTCCTGGGTTGGTGGTTCGGCCTGCCTCGCGCCAGAGCGATCGCTGTGATGATCGTGGCCAACTACGCTTCCGCCTGGCTTGGCGGGGTGCTTATCGGCGGTGCCATCGCGGGCTCCCTACCGACGGACCTCAACAGTGGCTGGCGGTGGTTGTGGGGCATGGTCGGTATCACATACTGTCTGACGCTGCTGTTGGAGCTGCCGTTCGTCGCTTGGCTTTTCCGGGCGACCCACGGCGGCCTGAACCGGATTCTGCGGGCCTCGCTGGCGATACAGAGCGTTTCCTATCTCCTCCTGTTCGGTTGTTACTGGATGGCAAGCGATACGTCTCTCTACACGCAGGTGAAGGTGGTGCGGGCCAGCGACCTCTCCCTGCCGCAGTCGGTGCAGATCTACTACATCGATAGCTCAGACGGCCACATTTACCAGCGGGGGATCCGAGGCTCGGGAAACCGGAAGATTATGGAACTCCACTCGGCTGACGTGAATGACCGACTCTTTGTCCGGTCGAGCGACGCGAATCCCGATCGCTGGGACCTCGTCGCACGCCTTGAAACCCGAGACCGTCGCGGGCCAAAAGTTGTGCCGATCCTAACGAACATGGATGTCGATGCGGCGCCGGACTGGCGCACCGTCCGCGCCGATCCGACCAAGTATCCAGGGACATCCGTGATTTTTGGCAGCGTGTCGCCCCTCGGGAGTGCCGCCACCAGCCCATGGGAGTTTCGGACCGGGTCCTACCCAGTCCAGGGACTCCGCGCCGCTCGACGAGCAACCGGGGAGAACTTCCATTTCTCCTACGAGACCCCATTCGGCGCATGGGCCGTTCGAAACGCGGTCCATCTTCCGTCGGACAAAGTCCTGTTCCAGTTGGGCGCCAATCAGATCTGCGTTTTCGATCCCGCGTCCCGCCGAGTTGCGTTGCTCTGGCGTGGTCGAGGGCCGGTGCCCATCATCGAACGGCATCCCCCAAACCCGGCGGATCAGCCGACCGGATCCGACCGCTCCGATGGGGCCGCGTCACGCCCCAACGGACGCTCCACCCGCGTTACGGAGGAGTGAGCAGGGGCGCGGTTGGACGGGACACCCCGATCAACTGACCTCCGGCTCCGGCCGCCAACCCGCGGCGGCAGCGCGGTCCTTAACGAAACCCATGGCGTCCTCCGTTCGCTCCGCGGTGCGCAGCCGTTCGTAGAGGGGGCGCGCCAGCGGGTCGATCCGGTCGAGGAACGCCTGGCTCGTGATCCACTCGAAATCCGCGGGATCGCCCCACGGCTCGAGCGGCACCCATTGGGCCTGGGCCGAGTAATGCAACGTGAGCCGATCGCCCGTCACCGCCGAGCGGCCGCGGTGCAGGGTGTGGGCGTCCATATACAGGATGTCGCCGGGCGCGAGCACCGCCTGCACCTCGCCGGGCAGCGCCGCGGTCGGCTCGGAGCGGACCGCGCGCCACTCGGTCTCGGTGAGCGGACGCCGATGCGAGCCGGGCACGACGAGGAAACAGTCGTCCGCATGCAGCGCAGCGTTGAACTGGACGTGATCCTGCGCGGCCGGTTTGAGATGGATCCAGTCGTACATCTCCTTCTTCAACTGGTCGCGATGCCAACCGAGATCGTATCCGACCAGTTTCGGGGTCCAGAGCAGCTTGATCCCCCAGGCCCTGGGCTCTGGACCAAGCAGCGCATGAAGATGGGCGTGGACATCGGGGTGCGCGAACACATTGATCAGGTCCGGATCGAACAGCGAAGGCCGCGTGATCTCGTTCACCCCCCAGGTCGCCAGAGCGCGCTCCGCCCGGGTGGCCTCGGCGGCTTTCCCCTGGCGTCCGAACCAATACCGCGTCCCTTCGGGAAGCTCGGCTTTCACGCGGTCTCGGATCGCCGACGCCGCGCGGTCCAGGCGCTCCAACAGTTCCCCGGCAAAGACCGACCGGACGATCAGGAACCCATCGCTGCGGAACTGCGCCAACTGATCGGGGGTGAGCATGCGACCATCGTGAGTCGCCCACCCCCGGCTGGCAATCTTCGCGCGAAGGGCCGTGGTTCAAAGTGAACGACGCCGCGCGCACCGCCCTCTCCCGCTTCCTGGTCTCCTGCCCCCCTCTGCCTCTTGTCTCACTCCGGTTCCTCCCCCCCCCTTTTTCCCTTACCCGCCCCCTG
>Ga0073934_10005128_pt1 | contig 20720 bp, 18 predicted proteins | sample LarsenN4metaG_FD_76834 | JGI IMG/M metagenome (GOLD analysis project Ga0073934, IMG submission 76834) | Hot spring sediment bacterial and archeal communities from British Columbia, Canada, to study Microbial Dark Matter (Phase II) - Larsen... ... | reverse complement strand
GCGTGTTCATCGGCGCAGCATAGCGCCGTCGGGCTCGAGGTACAGCGCGGCCAGCCGCTCGCGCGCCGCGTCGTCGAGCGCCAGTTTCTCGGCGAGGTAGCGCTCGAGCCCGCCGTGCTCCTCGTCGATCACCGCGAAGGCGGTGTGCAGGAAGCCCGGCTGCACGCTCCACAGCACGCGCAGCGCCTCGGCCGGCAGCGCGCCGCCTTCCACCGGCGGCGCGCGGTAGCAGGCGTTGGTGAGCAGGAAGTCGGCCTCCACCACCTCGGCCGGCACGCCGAGCGCACGCAGCAGCAGCGCGGCGGCCACGCCGGTGCGGTCCTTGCCCGCGGTGCAGTGGAAGACGAGCGGCCGGTCGTCGGCCAGCAGGTGGCTGAACCACTGCGCGAAACGCGCCGCCTCGTGCGTGACGAGCCGGCGGTACAGCTCGTGCATCAGCCCCGCCATGCGTTCGGGCGTGGGCGTGATGCCCGAGGCGGCCAGCTCGGCGATCTGCTGCGCCACCGTGGGCTCGATGGCGAGCGAGTGCTGCGCGAGACCCGGCCAGTCGTACGGCGCGGCGGCGCGCTCGTGCACGCCGCGGAAGTCGAAGGCGCGCGCCACGCCCAGGTCGGCCAGCGTGCGGCGGTCGGCCTGCGTCAGCCCGGCCAGGTGGTCGGAGCGGAAGACGCGGCGCCAGCGCAGCGGCCGGCCGCCATGACCGCGGTAGCCGCCGAGGTCGCGGAAGTTGCTGGCGCCCTGCAGGGGCAGCACGCGGTCGGGTGGGGCGGGCATGGCTGCGGATTGTCGCGGCTGCGCCCGGACGGGCTTGACCCCGCGCTTCAAGTCCCCGCCCGCACTTCCTCGATCGAAGTCACGCCCGCCAGCACCTTCTCGATGCCGTCCTGCCTGAGCGTGAGCATGCCGTCGCCCACCGCGTGCTCGAGCAGCTGGTCGGCGCGCGCGCGCGTCTGGATCATCTGGCGCAGGCTGCGCGTCACGCTCAGCAGTTCGTGGATGGCGGCGCGGCCGCGGTAGCCGCTGCCGCCGCAGGCTTCGCAGCCGGGGCTGGTCCAGCGCATCAGGCGGCGGCCGCCGCTGTCGTCCTCGATGCCGAAGCGCCGCTTCCAGCCGGCCAGCACCTCGTCGGCGCGCGGCGCCGCGGCGTGGCCGACGTGGGCGTGCAGATGGTCCTGCAGCAGCTCGTTCACGAATTCGGCGCTCGCCGGCTCCTGCCTGCGGCACTGCGTGCACAGCCGCCGCACCAGGCGCTGCGCGAGCACGCCGATCAGCGCGTCGCCGAAATTGAACGGGTCCATGCCCATGTCGAGCAGCCGCGTCACGGTCTCGGCGGCGCTGTTGGTGTGCAGCGTGGAGAGCACCAGGTGGCCGGTCAGGCTCGCCTCGATGGCGACCTGCGCGGTCTCGTGGTCGCGGATCTCGCCGACCATGATCACGTCGGGGTCGGCGCGCAGGAAGGCGCGCAGCGCCTTCTCGAATGTCCAGTCGATGCGCGGGTTGACCTGCACCTGGCGCAGCCCGCTCTGCGTGATCTCGATCGGGTCCTCGGCGGTCCAGATCTTGCGCTCGGGCGTGTTGATGTAGCTCATCGCCGAGTGCAGCGTGGTCGTCTTGCCCGAGCCGGTGGGGCCGACGACGAGGAACAGGCCGTAGGGCCGCTGCACCGCGGCCTTGAAGGCCTCGAAGTGGCGCGGGCTCAGGCCCAGGCTCTCGATCGGCAGCGGCCGGTGGCCCGCCAGCAGGCGCAGCACGGCGTCCTCGTGGTTGCCGAAGGTGGGCAGGGTGGCCACGCGCAGCTCCAGCCGCACGCCCTGCACGAACTTGGCGAAGTTGATCTTGCCGTCCTGCGGCTTGCGGCGCTCGCTGATGTCGAGGTCGCACATGATCTTGATGCGGCCGATCAGCGCGCTGCGGTAGCTCGGCGGCAGCTCCAGGTAGGGGCGCAGCAGGCCGTCCTTGCGGAAGCGGATGCGCACCTTCTCGCGGCCCGGCGGGCACTCGATGTGGATGTCGGACACGCCCTGCGCGTGCGCCTCGAGGATCATCGAGTTGATCAGGCGCACCAGCGAGTTGTCGCTCTGCTCGATGGGCGGGCCGTCGTCGCCGTTGCGGCCGTCGCTGCCGTCCTCGCTTTCGGCGTCCAGCGTGGCCGCCAGGCGGCTGGCGTCGCCGGGCGTGAAGTCCAGGCGCAGCGGGTCGCCGTCGAGCGCCGCGGCGGCCAGCGCGGCCGCGGCGCGCGCGCCGCCCTCGGCCGCGCCGATGCGCTCGTAGGCGCGCTCCACCGCCAGCCCCAGCATGCCGGCGCGCGAGAGCACCGGCACCACCTTCATCTGCGCCGCGAACTCCACCTCGTCGATGGCGCCGCGGTGTGTCGGGTCCTCGAGCGCCACGATCAGGCGGGCGCCCTGCACCAGCAGCGGCAGTGCCGGCACGCGGCGCGCCACCGCGTAGGGCAGGCGCGCCACGGCGTCGGTCTCCACCGGGAAGTGCTGCACGTCGACCAGCGGGTAGCCCATCTTGCGCGCCAGCGCGGTCTGCAGGTCGGTGCGCGTGATCATGCGCCGCCGCACCAGCAGCTCGCCCAGCGGCACGCTGTGGTCGCCGCGCTGCAGCTCGAGCGCGTCGTCCAGCTGCTTGAGCGTGATGAAGCCGAGCGTGGTGAGCGCCTGGCCGATGCGCACCATCGGCATCTTCGCCTGCTGCTCGACGGCCTCGAGCAGCTCCTCGCGCGTGGCGATCTGGCGCACCAGCAGCAGATCGCCGAGCTCGCGGTCGGCCTGCTCGAGCGGCGTCGGCGCGGCGGAACCCTCAGGCATGCCGACGTCGACCTGCGCGCAGGCGCCACGCGGCACGAAGGTGCGGCGCAGCGTGCCGGCGCCGTCCACCGGCTCGAACAGGAACAGGCCCCAGGGCTCGTCGCAGTGGCCCACGGTGACGCCGCTCCAGTGCGTGTCGTCGGCGAACGCCACCGTGAAGGGCACGGCGGTGGCCGGCGCGCCCGCGTCGGGCAGCGCCAGCAGCGGCTCGAGCAGGCGCAGGCGGCGGAACTGCTCGAAGCGCAGCGTCATCGGCGTGCGCGCGCCGGCCAGCAGCAGCTCGATGTGGCCGCGCACGGCGTCCAGCGCCACCAGCTTGCCGGCCAGCACCTTTCCGTTGTTGCCCTCCACCTGGCAGGCCAGCGGCGCCGGCGGCGCGCTCGGCGCCGGGTAGCCGGGCAGCGCCGGCGTCGGCCAGACGAAGCCGGCCTCCTGCGGGGCCGCGAGCAGCGTGAGCGGCGCGTCGGACAGGTTGGACATCGGGGGCTCGGTCGGCGCGCTGCGGTGCGGCGGTTCAGCGGTTCAGCGGTTCAACGCTTCAGTGCTTCAGCGCGGTGCCGCCGCGACGGCCGGGGAGGACGCGGAGGACGCGGTGGACGCCGAGGCCGGCACACCGCCCGGGTTGACGGTGATCACCCGCCGCGGCGTGCCCGCAACGTCCGGCGCGTCGCGCCCGGCCAGCGCGGCCAGCGCCTGCTCGGTGCTGCGCTGCCACTCCTCGGCGCTCCTGATGATGGTCGGCTTGATCAGCACCACGAGCTCCTTCTTGCGCCCGCTGTCGTTGACGTTGCCGAGCAGCGTGCGGCCGAGCGTGCTGTTGCCGGTGCCGGGCAGGCCCGAGCGGCGACGTTGGCTCTCGCTCGTCATGAGGCCGCCGATGGCCACGATGTGGCCGTCGCTCACGCGCACCACGGTGTCGGTCTCGTTGACGCTGGAGGAGGCCAGCGGCAGCCGGTAGTTGCCGATCGCGCCCAGGTCCACCTGCTTGGTGCGCTCGGTGACCACGGTGACCGAGGGGCGCAGGTGCAGCGTGATCGTCTGGCCCTCGTCGATCTGCGGCGTCACGTCGAGCGCGATGCCGCTGAAGAACGGCGTCAGCGTCAGCGTGGGCAGCGTGGTGGTGTTGTTGTTGTTGCCGTTGCCCGGCGTGATCGAGCCGCCGGCGACGTTGGTCACGAAGTACTCGTCGACGCCGACCTTGAGCACCGCCTTCTGGTTGTTCAGCGTGGCCACGCGCGGGCTCGACAGCACCTGCAGCTCGCCCTGCGACTCGAGGAAGCCGAGCACCGCCTGGAAGCCGCTCGTCGCCAGGCTCAGGCCGAGCGTGCCGCTGCTGCCCGTGGGCAGGCTCACCGAGTCGACGAGCAGCCCGGCGGTGGCCTGCGGCAGCGTCGGCAGGCCGTTGGCGTTGCCGAGAAGCGGGTTGCCCGGGAAGCCGCTGGTCTGCCCGGTGGCGCCGCGCGACTTGAGCACCGACCAGTCGATGCCGCTCTGGAAGCCGTCGCGCAGCTCGACCTCGACGATCTTGGCCTCGAGCATGACCTGTCGCTCGATGGCGGCGCGCGAGCTGCGCAGGAAGGCCTCGACCTGGCGCAGCTCGTCGGGCATGGCGCGGACGGCGATGGTGCCCGACTGCGGGCTCGCGATGACCTGGCGGCCCTCGGCCTTGCCGAGCAGGGCGCGCAGCGCCTCGGTGGTCTCGCTCCAGTAGTCGGCCACCGTGCTCGTGCTGATGCGGCTCGAGTCGGGGATCGACTGCATCGTGGCCGGCGTGCCGGCGCTGCCGCTCGAGGTGCTGGCCGGCGCGCCGCTGCCGCTGACGCGCACCTCGCTGCGCCCGCTGCGGCTGGCGTGCAGGTAGTTGACGGTGAAGATGCGCGTCTGCATCGTCGGCGGGAACACCGTGATGCGCCGGCCGTCGATGCGGTAGTCGTAGCCGTAGACCTCGCGGATCGAGTCGAGCGCCTCGCGCACCGTGACGCCGCGCAGCGTCACCGAGAGCTGGCCGCCCACCTCGGGGTGCATCAGCATGCTGTAGCGCGTGTCGGCCACCAGCGAGAGGAAGACGTCGCGCGCCGCGGCGCCGTTGACGATGAGGTCGAAGTGCGGCTCGGGCGGCGGTGCCTCGGCGCGCGGTGTGCTGCCGGCGGCACCCGGGCTGCTGCCGGTCGCGTTCGCGGCGTTCGCGGCGGCGCCGGAGGCCGCGCCCGCGGCGGCGGCCGCTTCGGCCTGCGCGCGGGCGCGCTCGGCGGCCTGCAGCTCGGCGCGCAGCTGCTCCATCGCCGGCAGTTCGCGCAGCGGCGGGCGCTGCGCGCAGGCGGCGAGCAGCAGGCAGGCCAGCGCCACGGCGGCGCGTCGGGGGAGGTTGGCGTGGTTCATGGTGTCAGCCCGGGTGAGCCGCGGCGCAGCGTGCAGCGGCACGCAGCGGCGGAGAAGCAGGGGGGAAGGCAGGAGCGGAGACGGCGGGGGAGCGCGAGCGGTCGGGCGCCGGCAGCAGCGCCGCTTCGACGACCGCCTTCTTCTGCACCGTGCCGTACAGCGGCACGCGGCGCAGCGTCTGGTCGGCTTCGCGCAGCGTGACCGCGCTCTCGTCGATGGCCTCGATGCGGGCGCCGCCGAGCAGGTCGCCCGGCCCGTAGCGGCGGCCGCGTTCGACGACGTAGCGGCAGTCGCCCGCGCTGACGATGTGGCGCGGCTGCACGGCGGGCGCGGCGGGTGCTGCGGCCAGCGCAGCGGTGCCGCCGCGCTGGGCGGAGGCGGTGGCCGGCGCGGCGCTCGGTGCACGCATCGGGTCGCGCGGCTGCGCGCTGGCGGGCAGCGCGAGCAGCACGCCGAGGCCGGCCAGCAGCAGCGGGAAACGGAGTTTCGGCAGCGGTGTCTTCATGAACGCACCTCCAGGTCGCCGAGCAGCTGCACGCGCAGCGTGAGCAGCGCGCCTTCGCCCTCGCGCGTCAGCCGCAGCTCGGCCCAGCGCAGGCCGGGCAGGGTGCGTTCGATCTCGGCGAGGTAGTGGGCGATGTCGTGGTAGCCGCCGGCCAGGCTCAGGTGCACGGTCGACAGCGGCAGCGCCCCTTCGACGGCCGGCGACGGCGGCGCGCTGGTGTCCAGCCGCACCAGCGTCAGCCGCTCGTGGCGGCGCAGCACGCGCTCGAGCAGGTCGGCCAGCCGTGGCGCCTGGTGGCTGCGTGCGCCGAGCTTGTCGATCTCGGCGTCCAGCGCCTGGCGCTCGGCGCGCGCGGCCTCGATGGCGCCTTGCAGCCGGCGCGCCGGCGTGTCGGCGGCGCTGCTGGCCAGCGCCACGCGCTCGCGCAGCGCGGCCAGCTCCTGTGTGCGCTGCGCCACCTCGGTGGCCAGCCGCTTGTGCAGGCCGAGGGCCGGCGAGAGCACCGTGAAGTCGGCCAGCGCCACCAGCGCCACGGCCAGCGAGACGAACATGATGGCGCGCTCGCGCAGCGTGAGCGCGTCGATGCGCTCGGCCTGCTTGCGCCAGAACCTGGAGGGCGTGGCTTTCACTTGGCGGCTCCGGTGGCGGATCCGGCCGCTGCGCCCGCCGCCACCGCGGTGGGCGGCCCGACGCGGAACGACCAGGTCGGCGCCGCGTCGCCGGTGGCCGCACGCTCCACGCGGTGCAGCACGAGCGGCGTGCTCGACGCCGGGCGCTCGCCGGCCAGCCGCGCGATCCACGGGCGCAGCGCCTCGGGCTCGCGCGTGAAGCCGCCGATCGCCAGGCGCCCGTCGATGTAGTGCAGCTCGTCGAACCAGACCGCGTTCGGCAGACCCGCCGCGAGCCGCCGCAGCAGCGCCGAGGGCGGGCCGCCGTCGACCTGCAGCCCGCGCTCGAGCTCGGCCATGCGCGCGCGGCGCTCGGCCAGCAGCGTGTTCTCGCGCGCCAGTTCCTGCTCCAGCGCGCTGGTCGAGGCGGGCAGCGAGCTCGCGTTGAGCTTGTCCAGCGTGGCCTGCAGGCGGCCCTGCTCGGCGGCGTGCAGCGCGCGCGTGGCGGCCAGCTCGCGCTGCAGCAGCCGGCTGCGCCCGTCGGCCCACAGCGCCAGCGCGGCCAGGCCGAGCGCCAGCACGAGCAGCGCGCGCGCCATCGACTGCGCCGCGAAGTGCCGGCGCGGCGCGAGCAGGAACGGGCTGTAGAGGTTGATCTGGTGCGCCATCGCGGCTGCCTCGTCGTCAGAGCGTTCGGTCGTCGTGGCGCAGCAGCGCGCCGGCCAGCGGCAGCAGCGCCTCGCGCGCCTCTTGCGTGGGGGCCAGGCGGTCGAAGCCGGGCCACACGCGTTCGGCATCCAGCCGCGCCACCGGCACGCCGAGCGTGGCCTGCAGGCGCGGCAGCCAGCTCGCCGTGTCGTCGCCGAGCTCGATCCACAGGCGCGCCACCGGCAGCTCGCGCCAGGTGCGCTCCCACACGTCGAGCGAGCGCTGCAGCTCGATGACGAGCGGCGCCTCGTCCTCGCCGGCGGCCGCTTCGTCGGCGTCGGCGGCGCCGTAGTCGACGATGGCCGCCGACTCCAGCGCCTCGGCCAGCGCCGCCTCGGCGCGCGCGGCGGCGGCCAGCGGTGCTTCGACGCGCGCGTCGATGCCTTCGATGCGGCGGGCGTAGAACAGCTCGCCGGCGGCGCAGATGGTGAGCAGCGCCTGCGTGCCCTGGCGCGTGAGCGCGGCGGTGGCGACGTTGCCCGCGTTGCCCGCGTTGGCCCCGTTGGTGCGTCCGCCCAGGCCCTCGGCCTCGGCCAGCGCCAGCTGCAGGTTGCGCTGCGCGGTCTCGATGACTTCGACCACCGCCAGTTCGATGCCGGCCGCCGCGGCCAGCTCGACCCGCGCGCGGATCTGGTCGGTGCGCGCCGCGGCCACGAAGAGCTGGCGCTCGCGCTGCTCGCGGCCGTCGCCGACCGGCATGACGTCGATCGTCAGCTCGTCCAGGCGCTCCTTGACGAGGTCCTTGACGTGCCAGCGGGCGGCGGCCTTCAGCTCGTCGGGCGCGACCTTGGGCGCCTCGATCTGCAACAGCTGGCTCGCGGCGTAGGGCAGCAGCACGCTGGTGGCGCGGGCCGGCAGACCGAGGCCGCGCACGCGGCGCGTGAACTCGGCCGCGCCCTCGTCGGCCCGGCGCTCGAGCAGGCCGCCGGCGCGCAGGCCGCGCGGGCCGCGTCCACCGCCTGCGCCGGCGGTGTCGGCATGCAGCCAGGCCAGCTGCTCGGGCGTGCCGCCCAGGGCGGCCGCGCTGCCGGCGCCGCTCGTGAAAGGCCAACGCATCCGCATCAGTAGTTCTCCCGCCGGTAGACCAGCGCTGCATTGCCGCGCTGCTGCCCGAAGGTGGCGCGCGCGGCGGGGTCCTTGTCGAAGGCGGCGCTGCACCAGGCGCCGCGCAGGTAGGCGAGGTTGGCGCCGCTGGTCGCGGCGTCGCCGCTGCCCGGTGTCCAGGGCTGCAGGCACGACGCGTCGGTGGCGCCGGCGCCGAGGCTGAGCGCCACGTCCAGCGTGCCGCTGCGGCCGCCGCCGGGCGCCGCCAGCACCAGGCTGCCGCGGCCGGCGCTGAAGACGAGCGGGCCGCTCACCGCGGTGTCGGCGGTGGTGAGGGTGCGCCGCAGGTTGCCGAAGCTCACCGCCGCCGCGCTCACCGTGGTGCAGCTGTCGAGCGTGTTGTCGGTGAAGGCGCTGCCGTTCCAGGCCTGCACCGCGGCGGGCAGCGCGAGATTGCGGTCGGCCGCGCCGCTGGCATGGCCGAGCCACAGGCGGCCGTAGCGCAGCGCCAGCGTGCCGAGCGTGGCGCGGTCGTTGCTCGAGAAGGGCGCGGTCACCGAGAGGTCGAAGCTGGCCAGCGCGACGCCGTCGCCATCGGCCGGTGCGATGCCGAAGGCCACGCTGAACGGCCCCTCGGGCGCGCTGGCACGCACCGCGGCCGCGGTGAGCTGCACGTTGGCCACGCCGGCGGCGAAGCTGCCGCTCGCGCTGCCGAGCGCGAGGCGGCCGTTGCCGGTGCTGAACACGGTGCTGGCGTCGCGGCCGGCGAGGTTGAAGGCGGCGGCCGAGGTCGGGTCGAGCTTGGCGAAGGCGCCGACGTAGTTCTGCGTCGTTGCGCCGGCCGTGTTCTGCGCCGTCAGCGTGAAGCCGAAGCGGAAGTTCTCGCCCAGGTAGCCGAAGCCGGAGGCCGGCGAGCAAGACAGGCCCGAGCGCGGCGTCAGCGTGGCGCCGCCGAGCGCGAAGCGCGCCGGCACGAAGCGCCCCACGTTGGCCGAGGCGCTGCCGCTGACGTTGCCCGTGCCGAGGTAGTTGCCGTCGGCCACCGAGGGCGTCAGCGTGACGATGCCGACCTCGCCGTAGGCCAGGTTGTTCACGGTGGCCACGCCGTTGACGAAGCTGCCGCCGGCGATCGTCGCGTTCGCGAGCGTGCCGCTCACGCCGCCGGCGGGCGCCACCAGGCTCGCGGTGAGCAGCACGCCCTCGGCGCTCGTCTCCTTGCCGAAGTTGGGCGTGGCGTTGCCGGCGCTGTCCACCGCGGTGACGGTGGCCGTGAAGGCCGCGCCGGCCGGCATGAAGGCGCTGCCCGCGGCCGACGCGGCGGCCGGGTTGTTGCCCGGGCTGGCGATGGCGCCGGTGGCGCAGCTGCCCGCGGCGTAGGTGGTGCAGCGGATGCCGCTCACCGTGAAGCCGGCCGGCTTGACGACGAAGGCGTTGCTCGATCCGGCGAGCGCCGTGAGCAGCGCACCGCCGGCCGCCTTGCTCGCGCTCAGGCTGACCAGCCCGACGTCGGCGTAGTTGAACGAGAAGGGCGCGTTGCCGTTGGCGTCGAAGGTCATCGACACCGTGGTGCTCGACGGGCTGGCCGCGATCGGCGTGGCGGCGTTGCCGGTGAGCGTCATGCGGTTGCCGCTCGAGCAGGTGGCCGGGTTGCTGCACGTCACCGCCCACTGCACGGCGGTGCTGCCGGTGAGCGCGGCCTCGCAGGCCTGGGTGGTGGTGCCTGTGCGCACGGCGCGCAGCACGAAGTTGCCCGAGCCGGTGCCGGCGGTCTGCGTCGGGATCGTCGTCGCCGCGCCGCCGTTGCTGGCGGCGACGATGAAGCCGGCGGTGTTGAAGGTGCTGCTGCAGCTGTTGGCGGCGACGCAGTTGACGCCGTCGGGGCAGCAGCGGCGCGGGTTGCTCGCCGCGGTCTGCTCGCCCGACAGCGTGACCGTGACCAGCGTGCCGTTGGCCGCGCCGGGGTGCGCGAGCGTCGTGCTGGCCTGGCCGGCGGCGTTCAGCGTCAGCGTGGTGGCGCCCAGCGTGCCGGCGCTGGTGGCCAGCGTCACGGTGCGCCCGGCCAGCGTGGTCGACGGGTTGGTGCACGGGCTCGACGCATCGGCGCAGGCCGTCACGGTGACCGTGCTCGCGGCGCAGGCGATGCCGCTGGCGGCGAGCGAGAGCTGGTAGTGGTTGGGCCCCGCGGCGGCGCCGGACCGCAGCGCGATCAGCACACCGACGCTGCTGACGACGTCGGATGACGTCGCCACCCGGGCGCCGGTGTCGGTGGCCGCCGCCGCGTGGGTCGCGTAGGCGGCAGCGAGCATCACGCCGTTCGGGCCGGCCCCGCTGGAGACGTCCAGCACCTCGGCCATGCCCGTCGGCGGCGTCGTCGGCGTGTTGCCCTGGTTACCGGCGTACAGGGCCAGCAGCATCGTGTTGGCCGAGGCCGGCGTGACCGCGGGCGCGGTCATCGTGGCGCCGAGGGGGTTCGGCTGCGATGCCCATGCGTCGATCGGCGACGTGGCGTCGACGCCGCGGAACACGACGATCGCGCCGGCGGAGCGGTTGCTGCCGTTGAACTCGAACTGGTAGTTGGCCTGCTCGGTGGCGGTGGCGATCTTGCGGTAGACCGACACGCCGATCAGGTTGCCGTTGGTGCGCGTGCCGACCAGCACCCAGTTGGTGGGTGCGCTCTTCACGGTCGGCGTATTCCCGCGCTGCGCCAGGAAGGCGATCATCAGGTCGCCGGCGACGAGGCCGGTCGGCCGCGCGATGTTGACCGAGCTGATGGCGTTGCTCGAACTGGCGTCGGCCGACGTGGTCACGTAGCTGATCTGCGCCCGCGCGGCGGGCACGGCCAGCAGCGCGGCCCCGGCGGTCAGCGACACCAGCACAGCGCGCCGCCAGCGGCTCATCGCACCACCCGCCACGTGAGCTGGCGTTCCACGTAGGTGACCGGTGGCGTGCCGGCTGCCGGGCAGGCGCCGCCGCTCGGCGCGTTGCAGGCGTTGGCCACCAGTTCGAAGAAGGCGAGCTCGGCGGCGCCGTCGCTCACCGTGCCCGAAGCCGGCGTGCGGCTGCAGCTGACCGTGACGGTGATGTTGGCGATGCCCTCCGGCGCGAAGCTGGTGGGCGCGAAGCAGGCCGGCGCGGCGGCCGGCGGCGCCGGGTTGCGCAGCACCTGGAAGGCGGCCCACTCGAGCCCGGCGCGCGCGCCCTGCAGCGCGCGGGCGGCCTCGATCTCGGCCGCCGAGCCGAGCTGCTGGCGCAGGCTGATCTGCGCCAGCGCCGCGCCCAGCGCGGTGAGCACGACCAGCACGAACAGCACCGAGATCAGCGTGAAGCCACGCCGGCGCGGCGGCCGCAGTGCACGCCGCTCACGGCGTTCAAGGCAGGTTGTCGACGTAGACCGCATGGTGCAGGCGTGCGCTTTCGCTGCCCGAGGAGGTGGTGGTGGCCAGCGTCAGCGTCAGGCTGACGAGGGCGGCGCGCGCCGCGGCGAGCGTGCCGTCGACGCCGAAGCGGCACGCCGTGACGCCGGTGGCCACCACGGCGCTGGTGCCGCCGGCGGGCGGGTCGGGCTGGCTCGGCTGGAAGCCGTAGCCCTGGTGGCGGGTGAGGCGGCCGCTCGTCAGGTCGCAGCGCCAGCTGACCGGCGAGTCCACCGCCACCACGCGGTAGGGCGGCGCGAACGCCGCCACCGGCAGCGGCGCCAGCGAGGCCAGCGTGATGCTGGTGGCGCTGCCGGCCCCGTTGCCGGCGGTGCGCCGGTTGCTCGCGGCCTGCTCGGCGGCGCTGCCGCTGGCGGCGTAGGCGTCGCTGCCGGTGATGCCGCTGCCCAGGTTGTAGAAGACGAGCTGCTGCGCGGTGCCGAGCGTGAGCGGCGGGCCGAGCACGTCGAACGCGGTGTCGGCCACGCCGAACTGCAGCGCACCCGCGCCGGCGGTGGCGTAGCGCGCGCCGCTCGTCGTGGGGATCAGCTCCAGCGCCAGGCCCGAGCCGCTGACGCGCACGCTGCCCGGCAGCGCGCTGCGCAGGTCGCGGCCGACGCGGCGCAGCGCCAGGTCGGCCTGGTCGACGAGCGCGGCGCGCGCCGCGGTGGACAGGTAGGCCTGCACCGGCAGCACGATGAAGCGGCCGACCACGACCGCGATCACGCCGGTGATGACGATCACGACGATCGCTTCGAGGAGGGTGAAGCCGCGGCGCATGGCGGGGGCTCAGAACGACGCGTTGGGCGCGTGGCGCGCGCGGTAGCCGACCAGCACCACCTGCGTGCTGCCCGGCCCGCTGACGGTGACGGTGATGCGCAGCGCGTCGCGGCTGGCCGCGCCGATCGTGCCCAGCGCCGAGGCCGCCACCGCCACCTGTGCGCTGTAGCCCTCGAGGCCGGCCACCGCGGTGTTGGTGAGGTCGACGATGCCGCCCATCGTGTAGCCGTGGTAGTCGTTGACGTGGTCGAAGGGCGGGCTCGCCAGGCGCGTCTCGCCGGCCTCGGGGCCGTTGGCGTCGGCCGCGCCGGCGCAGCCGGCGGCGCTGGCGGCGGTCTCGACGTTGGCGTCGTCGCCGTCGCAGAACGTGAAGGGCATCAGCTGCACCTCCTCGAGCAGCGACTCGGCGATGGCCAGCGCCTGGCGGCGCAGCATCGGGTCGGCGCTGCCGCGCGTGGCCTCGAAGAACACGCCGACGAGGGCCGTCAGTGCGCCACCCACGACCACCACGAACACCAGCAGCTCGACGAGGGACAGGCCTCGCGGGCGGCGGTACGGCGGGTTCGAGCGTGCAGGCAGCGGCATTCCGGCCCCGGATGAAGACCCGGCCCATGCTAGGAGGGGGTGAACCGCGGCGAAGCCGCGATCAGAGGGGAGATCTGACGCCGAATCGCGCGCGGGGCGGGCGACCCGTGCGGCGCGTCACGCAGCGCCGCGCCGCGCCGCTTCGCTCAGGGCCCGGTGCGCAGCAGACCGCTGTCGTTCTCCAGCCAGTAGGCGATGCTGGTGCCGCCGTGGCTGAGCGTGATGGGCAGCGCGCTGCCGGTGGAGGTGAGCGTGGCGCCGCTGGCCGCGTGGTTGAAGGTGGCGCTGCGGCTGCCGCCTTCGGCGATGCAGGGCGTGGCGAGGGCCGGGCAGTCGAGCGTGACGAGCGTGCCGCCGCCGGCGTAGGCGAAGGCGACGCCGCTGCCGGTGATGGTGGCGACCACCGCGCGCCGCTGCGCCAGCGCCAGGCGCTGCATGGCGAGCGTCTGCGCGGCCAGCTCGTCGGCGTAGGCGCGCAGCCGCCAGGCCGACAGGTCGAGCAGGCGCGGCATGGCGAAGACGGCCAGCGCGCCCACCAGCGCGATGACCGTCACCAGTTCGACCAGCGTGAAGCCGCGGGCCTGTCGTTGCATGCCGTGAGGGCGCGCGCGGCGCGCCCCGCTCAGTTGATGCCGAGGATCGTGAACGTGGAGGTCGCGCCGCCCACGCCGTTGACGGTGCAGGTGGCGGCGGCGTCGGCGGCCACGGCCGCGGCGGTGATCGTGTAGCCCGTGGGCAGGCCGCCTTGCAGCAGGCTGCCGCCGTCGTCGCAGTTGTCGACCGCCGCGCCCTTGGCCGGGTTGGCCTTGCGCGCCGCGTAGTTGATCGACGAGGCCGAGTTCAGCGAACCGGCCACGCCCTTGACGGCGGCCGAGTTGGCCTCGGCGCTGAGGTCGATGAACTTGGGCACCGCGATGGCGGCGAGCACGCCGATCAGCACGATGACCATCACCAGCTCGATGAGGGTGAAGCCGCGTTGGAGTCGTTTCATGGTGGAGCCTTTGTGCGTGGGGGTCGAAGTTATGACGGGGTTATCGGGAGGCCGCAGCGCGGCCTTGAGGAACCGGCCCCCCGGTCACGGGGTGCGCCGGCGTGATGCAACGCACGCTCGATGGTGGCGTGGCGTTCATTTCGGTCCGCGGGCCGCCTGGCCGAGATCCCACAGCGGCAGGAACACGCCGAGGGCCAGCACCAGCACGAGCGCGCCGATCACGGTGAGCAGGATCGGCTCGATGCTCGCCGACAGGCCCTTGATCGCGTAGTCGGTCTCGCGCTCGTACATCGCGGCCACTTCCTCGAGCAGGGTGTCGAGCTCGCCGGTCTCCTCGCCGACCATGATCATCTGCATCACGATGGGCGTGAAGACGCCGCTCGCACCGGCGGCGCGCGACAGGCTCTCGCCGCGCTCGATGGCGTCGCGCATCTGCTCGATGCGCTGTCCGATGAAGGCGTTGTCGGCCGTCTGCGCCACCACCGTGAGCGCGCTCGAGATCGGCACGCCGGCGCGGCTGGCGATGGCGAAGCTGCGCGCGAAGCGGCCGAGCGTGGCCTTGAGCACGATCGGCCCGGCCACCGGGATGCGCAGCTTGGCGCGGTCCCAGCGGTAGCGGCCGCGCGGCGAGGCCAGCCAGGCGCGCACGCCCCACACCGCGGCCACCGTGCCGGCCAGCAGCAGCGGCCAGTAGGTGACCATCCAGCGCGAGAAGCCGAGCAGCATGCGCGTGATGAGCGGCAGCTCGGCCTTGAAGGTGGCGAAGATCGACGCGAACGCCGGGATCACGAACAGGTTGATGATGACCAGCGCGATCGCGATGGCCACCACCACCAGCGCCGGGTAGCGCAGCGCCTGCTTGACGCGCGCGCGCACGTCGAGCTCGAACTCGATGTGGGTGGCCAGGCGCTGCAGCGTGCCCGTGAGGCTGCCGGTCAGCTCGCCGACGCGGATCATCGCCACGTAGAAGGCGTCGAAGACGCGCGGGTGGCGCGCCATCGCGGTGGCCAGCTCGCGGCCCTGGTCGAGGCTGGCACGCAGGTCGGCGATCAGCGTCACCAGCGCCGGCTTGTCGCTCGAGGCCTGCAGGCCCGACAGCGAGCGCAGGATGGGCACGCCGGCGCGCTGCAGCGTGTAGAGCTGGCGCGTGAAGACCAGGAGGTCGAGGGTGCCGATCGGCGCGGCGCGCAGCGCCTGCCAGAAGCTGCGCGTCTCGGGCGTGCGCGCGGCGGTCTGGGCCGGCGCGATCTGCACCGGCGTGACGCCGGTGGCCAGCAGCATCTCGGCCACCGCGGTCTCGCTGGCCGCGTCGAGGCGGCCGTTGACCGGTTCGCCGAGGCCGTTGCGGCCGCGCCAGACGAAGCTCTGCATCGCGCGCCGTCTCAGTCGCTGGCCAGGCGCATCGCCTCGGCCACCGACACGCGGCCGGCGCGCACCAGCGCCAGCGCGCGGTCGGCCAGGGTCTTGCCGGCCAGCCGCTCGCGCGCGCGCGCGGCGAAGGCGGCGGGGTCGGCGGCCACGATGGCCTGGGCCAGCGCGGCATCGATCTCGAGCAGCTCGTACACGCCGGTGCGGCCGTGGTGGCCGGTGCCGTTGCAGTGCGAGCAGCCGGCGCCGCGCAGCGGGCGCGTGCCCGCGGCCGCGCCGGGGCCGCCGACCGCGTCGAGCCAGGCCGCCTCCTGCGGCGAGGGCGCGTGCGGCGCCTTGCAGTTGTCGCAGTTCGTGCGCACCAGGCGCTGCGCGATCACCGCCTGCAGCGAGCTGGCCACCATGAACGGCTGCACGCCCATGTCGAGCAGGCGGAACGGCGTGCCGGCGGCGTCCTTGGTGTGCAGCGAGCTGAGCACGAGGTGGCCGGTGATGGCGGCGCGCAGGCCGATCTCGGCGGTCTCGGCGTCGCGCATCTCGCCGACCAGGATCACGTCGGGGTCCTGGCGCAGCGTGGCGCGCAGCACGCGCGCGAAGTCGAGCTCGATCTTGTCGTTGACCTGAACCTGGGTCAGCCCGGGCAGGCGGTACTCGATCGGGTCTTCGACGGTGATGATCTTGTTGGCGTCGGCGTCGAGCTCGGCGAGCGCCGCGTACAGCGTGGTCGTCTTGCCCGATCCGGTGGGGCCGGTGACGAGCACCATGCCCGACTGGCGCTGCAGCACCTCGCGCAGGCGCGCGAGCAGCTCCACCGGCAGGCCGATCGAATCGAGCCGGCGCACCGCGTCGCCGTGGCCGAGCAGGCGCATCACCACCGACTCGCCCCAGGCCGAGGGCAGCGTGGAGATGCGCACGTCGAGCTGGCGTTCCTTCAGGCGCAGCGTGAAGCGGCCGTCCTGCGGCAGGCGCTTCTCGGAGATGTCCAGGCCGGCCATCAGCTTCAGCCGCTGGGTGAGCGCGGCGGCCACGCGCTTGTCGGCCTGGGTCTGCGTCTGCAGCACGCCGTCGACGCGGCTCCTGATGGCGAGCGCCGCCTCCTGCGGCTCGAGGTGCACGTCGCTCGCGCCGACCTGCAGCGCGTCTTCGAACACCGACTGCAGCAGCCGCACGACGGGCGCGGCCTCCTGGCCGACGCTGGCCTGCAGCTCGCCGAAGTCGACGGCGTCGCCGAGGTCCTTCTCGAGGGCACGGGCCAGGCCGCTGATCTCGTCGGTGCGGCGGTAGTGGCGGTCGAAGGCGGGCAGCAGCTGGCTCTCGGGCACCACCGCCATGCGCACCGCGCGCTTGACCAGGCGCACCACCTCGTCGTAGCCGGCGAGGTCCAGCGGGTCGGCGAAGCCGACGAGCAGGTGCTCGCCCTTGTCCTCGAGCACGATGGCGCGGTGCCGCCGCGCCGCGCTCTCGCCGAGCAGGCGCACCGTGTCGGCCTTGAGCGGGAAGTTGCGCAGGTTGACCACCGGCACGCGCAGCTGGCGCGCCAGCGCGTGGGCCAGCGTCTCCTCGGAGATGAGCCCGGCGTCGATGAGCATGCGGCCCAGCCGGCGGCCGCTGCTGCGCTGCTCGGCCAGCAGCTGCTCGAGCTGCTCGGGCGAGATCAGCTTCTGCTGCACGAGCACGTCGCCCAGGCGCAGCTTCTCGCGCTTCGCGTTCGCGTTCGCGGGCGCGGCGGGGGGCTGGGCGGCCGTGGCGGAGGTCGCGGCTGTGGCGGCTGTGGCGGCGACGGCCGCCGATTCCGGAGCGGGGTTGTGCATGCGGGCACGGCCGTGCGAAGAAGGCACGGCCGGGGTTCGGGGCATGCTAGGGGCCGCGTTGCAGAGGTGATGCGCGGAAAAGGCGGGCGCGGCACTGCCAGTTCGCCGGGGAGGGCGCAGCGAAGATGGCGAAGGGGGCGGGAGCGGTGCGAACGACACGGGCGGCGGCGCGAACACAATGCCGGCATGCCGCCGCCCCCGCCGTCGCCCGCCGCGCTGTCGCGAACGGCCTTCGCCACGCTGCTGCTGATCGCGCTGATGATGGGCGGCAACCATGTCGCGGCGCGCCTGGCCTTCGACCACGGCGTCGACGTGACCACCGCGGTGGCCTTCCGCAGCGGCGTGACGGCGCTCGTGGTCGGCGCGCTGCTGCTGCACGCCGGTGCGTCGTGGCGGCTCGATGCGCGCCAGCGCCGCGCGCTGCCGCTCATCGGCCTGGCGATCGCCGCGCAGAGCTGGTGCCTGTATTCGGCGGTGGCGCGGCTGCCGGTGGCGCTGGCGCTGCTGGCGTTCAACACCTATCCGCTGTGGACGGCGCTGGCCGCGCGGCTGCTCTACGGCCACCGCGCCGAGCGCCGCGTGCTGCTGGCCATGCCGGTGCTGCTGGCGGGGCTGGCGCTGGCGCTGGACGTGGCCGGCGCCGCGTCGGGCCTCGGCGCGGGCGCGCACTGGGGCCGCATCGGCGCCGGCGTGGCCTTCGCGGTGGCCGCGGCGGCGATCTTCGGCTTCGCGCTCGTGCTCACGCAGCACGAGGCCGGCGCGCTCGACGGCCGGCTGCGCACCGCGCTCACCATGGCCATGGTGGCGCTGCTGGCCGGCATCGTCATCGTGCTGCAGGGCGGCTGGCGGCTGCCGACGGCGCCCGCCGGCTGGTGGGGCCTGGCGGCGCTCACCATGCTGTACGGCACCGCGTTCACGATCATGTTCACCGTGCTGCCGCGGCTGGGCGTGGTCGGCAACTCGGCGATCATGAACGTGGAGCCGATCTTCGCCCTCGTGCTGGCCTGGGCGCTGCTCGGCCAGACCATCGCGCCGCTGCAGGTGGCGGGCGGGCTGGTCGTGGTGGGCACGGTGATGGCGCTCGGTCTCCGGCGCATGCGCTGAGTCCGCGCCGAGGCGCACGCAGTCCACGCCGGGTCGCGGGGCTTGCGTGTCGGCCCGCGCAGCGGCTAGCCTCGGGCGCCAGGGAGGGTCCGACGATGCGCAGGCCGGTCGTGCTGCGGGATGTTCTTGCCAAGGCAGCCGGTGGCGCGGCGGCATGGATCGCGCTGGCCGCGGCCGCCCAGCCCGCCCAGCCCGCCCAGCCCGCGCAGCCGCCGGCCGCTGCGGCCGTTGCCCTGGGCAAGCTGGCACCCGGCGACCGTGCCGAACGGTCGATGCCGGTCCTGGCGGACTACCTGCCGGCGCCGCGCACGCGGCCCTCCGCCGCCTGCGTGCCGGCGCCGTTGCGCGCGGCCGCCGAGCTGGGCGCGGTGGACGAGAGCCGGCAGCCGCTGCTCGCCCTGCTCCGGCAATGGGGCCAGCGCCACCTGGGTGCCGCGGCCGCGGGCGACGGCTGCATCGACTGGCCGCTGATCGTGCGCAGCTGGCAGCAGCTGGCGGGCCATCCGGCCACCGCGGTGCTCGCGCCGGCCGACCTGAACCGGCTGCAGGAGGAGCGCATGGCGCAGTTCTCGCGCTACCGCGCCGACCTGGCCGCCTGGCAGCAGGCGCGTGCCGAGGCCGCGATGGCACCGTCACCGCCGCGCCCGACGGAACTGCCGGCGGCGCTGCTCGTGCCGCGAGGGCCCGATGCGCTGGCCGACCTCGGCACGGCAGCGGCGCGCGTGGCGGCGACGGAGTCGCCGCTGGTGATGTCGCTGGAGTGCGCGCTGGCCGAAGGCATCGAGCAGGCGCGCCTGTGCCGCGCCGCGCTCGAAACGGGCAAGCTGAAGGGCTGGCAGGCCGCCAACGCGCATTACCACGTGGCCTGGTTCTATTACGGCCGCGACGATCTGGCGCGTGCGCTCGAGCACACCTCGGCCGGCCTGGCTGCCGACCCGCGCGACGGGCCCCTGTACACGCTGCGTGCGCAGGTCTTGAGCCTCGCGGGCGAACAGGCGCTGGCGCTGCAGGAGGTCGACACCGCGATCGGGCTGCTGCAGAAGCAGCCGAAGTCGCTGTCCAGCGCGTACTCGGTGCGCGCGGTGATCGTCGGCAAGTCCGGCAACCTGCGGGCCGCCTACGAGGACAACGAACAGGCGCTGCGCCTCAACCCCGACAACAAGCAGGCGCGCAACAACCGCTCGGTCATCGAGTCGCGGCGCTGAGCGCCGGCCGCCGCGCACACCCCGAATCCCCGCCCGAGAACTCCGGCCTGCCGACGATCGCCCCATGACCCCGTTGCCGAAGACCACCCCCAAGCCCGCCGCCGTTCGCGCCCTGCTGGCGCTCGGGCTCGCGGCCGCCTGCACCGCCGCCGCGGGGCAGGCGAGCCCGCGCGCCGAGCCGCGCGCTCCCGCGGCGGCCTGCCCGCCGACCATCGCACCCGCCGACGTGGTGCTGGCGCTGCGCGCGCGCGACGCCGATCGCGCCGGGCTGCTGCTGCGCTGCCGGCGTGACCTGGCCTACGCCGGCGAGGTGCGCGGCGCGCTGTCGTCGCTGTTCAGGAGCGTGGACTTCGACGGCCGCGTCGCCTTCCTCGACGAGCTGCGCCGCCAGGGCGTGCGCTACCTGGCCGACTTCAAGCCCGAGTTTCCGAGCGAGTGGGCCAGCTATGGCGATTCGCCGCTGCGCGCCGCGCTGGTCGGCCGCAACGCCGCCGGCGTGGACTTCCTGCTGAAGGGCGGCGACACGAAGGAGCTGGCCGCCTATCCGGCGCTGCTGCCCGCGGTGGTGGCCAACCCGCCCACGCGCGACGCGCGCGAACTGGCCGCCCTGGCCGACGCGGTGGGCCGGCTCGTCGCGGCCGGGCTGCCCACCGAGCTGCGCGAGCACGAGGCCTACCGCATCGCGCTGCGCCACTGGATGCTCGCCGAGCTCAAGACGCAGCAGAACGCGGTCGGCGCCGGCCACGTCGGGCGGCAGTGGGAGGCCCTGTTCGCCGGCGCCACGCCCGCGGGCGGGCCCGAGTTCTGGCGCACCCTGGTCGACCGCCTGAAGCCGCGCGACGCCGCGGCCCGCCTGGCGGCCACGACCCGCGTGGGCAGCGAGTTCGCGCGGCCGCGCCTGGACGCCATCGCGGCCATGGAGGCCGAGCTGAAGAAGAAGCTCGCCGGCCCCGGCCTGCGCCAGGTGCCCGCGCCGGGCAGTTCGCTCGGCTATCGCGAGGTGGAAGCGGCGGCCGGCACGCTCGGCGACGACGACATGGTGCTCGATGCCGAGCAGGAGTTCGGCGCCACCGGCTGGGTCAGCGTGCGCGGCGTGAAGGCGCGCCTCGGGGCCCTGCAGGCCTTGCGCGAGTTGCTCTCTTCGATGGCGATGTGAGCCCCGGGGCGCGAGGCCGGTGGTCGAGAATCGCCGCCGCATGCCGGCCCGCGAAGCTGCACCGATCGGCGAGGCCGCGCTGCTGCACCACGGCGGCCGCGGCGCTCGCGAGGGCGCCTGGGGCAGCCTGGGCCTGTGGCCCGATGCCGACGCGCCCGCGGTGGACTACGCGACCGCCTGCGCCGCGCTGGCGCGTGAACTCGCGCGCGCTGCGGATCTGCGGCGCGGCGCCCGCGTGCTCGCGCCG
>Ga0073934_10005127_pt1 | contig 20723 bp, 20 predicted proteins | sample LarsenN4metaG_FD_76834 | JGI IMG/M metagenome (GOLD analysis project Ga0073934, IMG submission 76834) | Hot spring sediment bacterial and archeal communities from British Columbia, Canada, to study Microbial Dark Matter (Phase II) - Larsen... ... | reverse complement strand
GGTTAAGTGAATACACTGCTCGCGTTTGGCTTCGCGGTGGCCCTGTGGATGCTGCCCGGCTTTTGGCGCCGCGCTTATGGGGCACGCGCCAGCGCAAGCGGAATATTGCGACGGCGAGCAACTCTTGCACCGGCGGCTCGAGGGCGAATTCCTGGTGAGCTACGAGACGCCGGGAGGATGGCTTGCCGTGAGCAAGGACGTGCTGACCGACTTTCTGGGCGCGCAACGCGACGCGCGAATCGCCGGCTTGCCGGAGACGGCCGCGCGCGTGGCGAAAGCGATGTGCCCGGACTTCGTCGTGCTCGAGGCCGACGTTGCCCCAGCCGATCTTCGCTAGCGACTGAAGCGCGAAGGGCGCCGACCGTCGCTGGCCCGCGGGCCCTCTCGAACGTGGCCCACCGAAATTATGTAGGGAACGTGCCAAGGGAGCATCTGACGACGATCGGAGCTCGCCCCAATGGCAGAGTAATTGCGTCCGACGCTGCGAACTACTCGGAAGGAGGAACCATTGGGATGCGCTGCTCGAGGGCGGAAAGCCGCTCGCGTGCGGGTGGATCAACAACCGATACGGCGTCTCATGCCAGATCACGCCCAAACGGCTGCTCGAGCTGCAAGCGGATCCCAACGGTGAAAAAAAGCAAAACGCGTCGGCGAGGCGATGATGAAAATGGTGAAGCTCGACATCGCCGCGATCGAAGCCGCCGCGCGCCGCGCATGATGCTTGCGCGTCAAACGGCTGCCCTCCACGCGGTAGAGCGTCTCCTGGATGACGGCGGCCCCGCGGCGCAGCGAACCCGCCCGCTCCCCGTGGCCGAGGCGCTCGTACTCCGCGGCCGCCGCCAAGCGCTCCTCTATCTCCGCCGTCAGCACCGCTTCGATGTCGGCGCGCGTGAGCTCGCGCCGTGGCACTTCGGTCGGACCGTCGTAGAGCGCTCCCATCGTTGGGGCCAGCGGCACGGCTGTTGCGTTGTCGAGCGCAGCCGCCGCGGCATCTCGGCTACTACGGCGCCCTCGGCGTGTATCCCGGCGAAGTGTTCCACACGTGCTCGGCGGCGTTTCGCCAGGCCCGGGCGCCATCCTGCGCCGCTTCGCGAAGATCACCCGCGATGAGCTCGTCGTGACGATCCCGAGCGGCAATCCGCAGTCGACGCTCGCTACCACGGTCCGCCTGCGGCGGCTGAGCGGCGCCGACGACATGCTGCCGCGCGCGCGATAGCGGAGCGTAAAGCGTCAGGTCGCCGAGCGCTGCGGCCGGTTGCGGAATCGCAGCCTAGCAGTGACGGCGTCGCCAAAATTGGCGGCGCGAACCCCGTGGCCCCGGCAAGACGAGGCATGGCATCTTGCTTGCATTGAGTCGCGTTATCCGGTGCGCGAAGGAGAGACAACTCGTGCTGAGACGCTTGCTGCTCTTGCTTCTGCTTTCGCTTTCGCACATCGCCGTTGCTGCCATCGGCTTCATGGCCGGCATCTACTTGTTGCCGACGATCATCGAACCCGCGCCGCCGGAGGCCGCTGCGCTGCATGCCGCCGAGTCCGCCGCGCTCTTTTCCGCGGAGGTGCGACGCGACCACCCAGGCAGCGACTTTCTGCACTGGGGCGAAGGTCGATTCGCGGTTGGCAAAGCCGCAATCGCGATGCGAGGCGAGCTCGCGCCAGGGCCCGACTACAAGCTGTACTTGAGCCGGCGGCCCGTCGGGAACGCGGCGGAGTTCGAGGCCGTCAAGGCGCATGCGCTACGGCTCGGCGACGTTCGCGCGTTCCACGGTTTCATCATGGAGGTTCCGCCGCACGCGGACGTTGAGCAATACAATACGGTCGTGATTTGGTGCGAGACCTTTCGCAAGTTCATCACTGCGGCCACGTATCGCTGACGAACGTCATCCAGCCCGGTACTGCGCTAGCGCGCGTTCGACGGTGTGGCCGGCGAGGTGGTGCGACTGCTCGAAATCGTATGGAAATCGTTCGAGGTTGACTCGGCGCAGATCCCACACACGGATCGCGTAGCTTTCGGGCTCCGCGGCTGCTCTCAAGAAGCATGCTCGAAGCTCAGCGTAGAACTCTTCGGCCAGCCTTTCGCCACCAACCTCTTCGTAGTAGCTCATGATCCGAGAAATGTCCGCTACAACCCTCGGATGAAACCTCAGACGCATTACTTGCGTCGGTTGCGGATCGAATCATCCAACTGTTCGAGGGAAATAGCCTGTTCAGGATGAGCATCGAGCTCGGCGTCGCGCTGCAAGGCTTCGGCGACTCCCTCGTCTTGGTCAGCGAGGGTGCCCGGAAGAGAATCCAGAATGCTCACCGCCAGATGAGCGCGCTCTTCCTCGCTCAGCGCAAGGATATCTCTCTCGATATCGGAAACGGCTCGCGCCATAGGAACCTCCGGTTTCGACCGTAGGCGGTGATAGTCAGCATAAACGACGCTGCCGCTGGGGGCCAAAGAGTGTTGGTCGGAGAATGCCTGCGCTGTTGCCCGCCACAAAACGACCCACACGGTCTGTTGCCTGACCGACGCCTCACGCCTCAGCGAGCGTGCTGCACGGCCGAAAAGTCGCCCGTCGTCGACCGCCTGAACCGTGACCGTCGGCGCGCCAGTTCGTCCGAGGCGCGATACGCTCATCAGTGACCATGCCGGCCGAGCGCGTGATCGTCGCGGGCGCCGGCGAGACCTCGGCGACGGCGGCGGAGCAGGACGTCGACGGCATGGCGCTCGAGCGCCGCGTCGAGCTCGACGTCATCGACGTCGGCGACGCGAGCCGCGTGGCGGAGCTCGCCACGAACTGAGGCACCGGAACGCGTGTTCCCCCGCTGTGGCCGGGAGCCGCCGTCCTCGACCGAGGCGACACTCCCGGCCGCTACTTCGAGCGGGATTCGAGTAAGGACTTGAGCGGCACGGGTTTGCCGCGCGGCAGCACGAGCACGCGCGCCGGCGCGACGAAGCGCGCGAGCGTCGCCGCCGTCTCGTCGGCCGGCACGGGCTGCTCGGCCGATTCGCTGACGATGACGCCGAGGAGCGGCACGCCGCGCACACGCAGCGCGGCCGCGGCCGTCAGGCCGTGGCTCAGCGTTCCGAGATAGCTTCCGACGACGAGCAACGCCGGCGCGCCGAGCGCGGCGATCCAGTCGAGGACCGTATGCCGCGCGTCGAGCGGTACCATGACGCCGCCGACGCCTTCGATGAGCGTGACTTCGGCGCGCTCGGCGGCGGCGCGGCAGTAAGCGACGAGCGCGTCGAACGGCACGGCGCGGCGTTCGCGAGCGGCGGCCATGTCCGGCGACAGCGGCGCCGCAAAACGCCATGGGCTCACGGCGTCGAGATTCTCCGGCGTCACGGCGAGGCCTTGCGCCTCGAGCAGCACGGCGCTGTCGCTGCCCGCGGGCCGCGCTCCGTCGAAGCCGGACGCGACGGGTTTCAGCGCCTGGACGCGCACGCCCTCGGCTGCGAGCTCCGCGACGAGCTGCGCCGTGACGAACGTCTTGCCGATGCCCGTGCCCGACGACGTGACGAAGACGGTCGTCATGACGTGAGCAGCGGCCGCACGGCCGCGGCGAGCGCCGCGACTTGCTCCGAGGTGTGCGCGGCCGAGAACGTCACGCGGAGCCGCGACGTTCCGGGCGGAACCGTCGGCGGGCGGATCGCGACGACGAGAAAGCCGGCCTCGCAGAGCGCCGCGCTCGCGCGGAGCGCGCGTGCGGCGTCGCCCATCGGCAGCGACACGATGGCGCTCGACGCGGGCCGCAGGCCGAGCGCGGCCGTGAGCTCGCGTGCCCGCGCGAGCGGCCGGCGCACGAGCTCGGAGTCGGACGAGATGAGATCGAGCGCGCGGCTCGCGGCCGCGACGGTGGCCGGCGGCAGCCCCGTCGAGTAAACGAAGCTGCGGGCGCGGTTGCGGACGAGCTCCGCGACGCTCGAGCTCGCGCAGAGATAGCCGCCGTAGCTGCCGACGGCTTTCGACAGAGTGCCCATCTGCAGCGGCACGGCCACGGGCGGATCGAACGCGAAGCTCGAGCCGCGTCCGCCGCCGACGACGCCGAGCCCGTGCGCGTCGTCGGTCATGAGCCACGCATCGTGCTCGGCCGCGAGCGCGGCGAGCGGCGGCAGCGGCGCGAGATCGCCCTCCATGCTGAACACGCCGTCGGTCAGCACGAGGCAGTGCCGATGTGCGGCGCGCTCGGCGGCGAGCAAAGCCTCGGCGTGCGCCACGTCGTTGTGGCGGAACTCGAGCACGCGCGCGCCGCTCAAGGCGGCGCCCGTGAGCAGCGAGCTGTGGCAGAGCTCGTCCATGAGAATCAGGTCGCTGCGGCCGACGAGCGCGGCGATCACACCCACGTTCGTCAGATAGCCGCTGCCGAAGACGACGGCATCCTCGGCGCCCTTGAGCGCGGCCAGCTTGCGCTCGAGCTCGGCGTAGAGCGGGTGATTGCCGTTGACGAGCCGCGACGACCCGGCACCGACGCCGTAGCGGCGCGCGGCCTCGACGCTCGCCGCGACGACGTCGGGGTGGTGCGACAGCCCGAGATAGTCGTTGCACGAGAACGAAACGAGCTCGGCGCCGTCCCGCACCGCCGCCGTGGCGCCCGGCCGCCCCGTCTCGATCAGCCGGCGGCGCAGCTGGCGCCGCTCGAGGGCTTCGAGCTTGCCGCGTGCGACCTCGTCGAGCGAAGGCGTCGAATGGCTGCGGGCGCGTGGTGGCAAGGCGAAAGCTCCGGCCGGTGAGCGCGCATTCTCACCGACCCGAGCCGATCGCGGGAAGCCGTGACGAGCCGCGGCGAAAGCGCCTCAGGCGACGGCGCGCGCGCGCTCGCCGGCGCCGGCTGGGGGATCGAACCCGGCCTCGAGCGCGTCGTCGATGTTCTCGAGGAACACGAACTTGAGCTTCTTGCGCGCGGGCTCCGGAATCTCCTCGAGATCCTTCTCGTTGCGCTTCGGCAGCAGCACGGTGTCGATGCCGGCGCGCAGCGCCGCGAGCGACTTCTCCTTGACTCCGCCGATCGGCAGCACGAGGCCGCGCAAGCTGATCTCGCCCGTCATCGCGATGTCGTTGCGCACGGTGCGCTTCGACAGCAGCGACGCGACGGCCAGGAACATCGCCACGCCGGCGCTCGGGCCGTCCTTCGGAATGGCCCCGGCCGGCAGGTGAATGTGCAGGTCGTTCTGCTCGAGCACGGTGCGGTCGACGCCGAGCTTGTCGAGCCGGCCCTTCGCGAGGCTCACGGCAGCCTGCGCGCTTTCCTTCATGACGTCGCCGAGCTGGCCCGTCAGGATCAGCTGGCCTTTCCCGGGCACGAGCGTGGCTTCGATGAACAGGATGTCGCCGCCGACGGGCGTCCAGGCGAGGCCCGTAGCGACGCCCGGCACGCTCGTGCGCAGCTTCACCTCGTTCTCGAAGCGCGGCGGCCCCAGGATCGCGGGCACGTCCGGGGCGGCGATGTCGACGCGTTCGGCCGCGTTCTCGGCGATCTTCATCGCGGCGTGCCGCAGCAGCGCGCCGATCTCGCGCTCGAGATTGCGCACGCCTGCCTCGCGCGTGTAGCCCTCGATGACGGCGCGCAGCGCTTCCTCGCTGATCGAGGCCTGCGCGTCGGTGAGGCCGTTGGCCGTCAACTGGCGGCCGACCAGATAGCGCGTGGCGATGGCGAGCTTCTCGTCCTGCGTGTAGCCCGGCAGGTCGATGACCTCCATGCGGTCGCGCAGCGGCCCCGGAATCGTGTCGAGCCTGTTGGCTGTCGCGACGAAGAACACCTTGCTCAAGTCGAACGGCACGTCGAGGTAGTGATCCGTGAACGTGCTGTTCTGCTCCGGATCGAGCACCTCGAGCAGCGCAGCCGACGGGTCGCCGTGGAAGCCGACTCCGAGCTTGTCCATCTCGTCGAGCATGAACACGGGATTGTTCGTGCCGGCCTTGCGCAGGCTCTGGATGATCTTGCCCGGCATCGAGCCGATGTACGTGCGGCGGTGGCCGCGAATTTCGGCTTCGTCGTGCACGCCGCCCAAGCTCGCGCGCACGAACTTGAGCCCGACGGCGCGCGCAATGCTCTGGCCGAGCGAAGTCTTGCCGACGCCGGGCGGGCCGACGAAGCAGAGAATCGGGCTGCGGCCGGACGCGTTCAGCTTGCGCACGGCGAGGTACTCGAGAATCCGCCGCTTGACCTTCTCGAGGCCGTAGTGGTCCTCGTCGAGGATCTCGCGGGCCTTCGCGATATCGATGGCTTCGGCGTCGCTCTTCGACCACGGGAGGCCGACGAGCCAATCGAGGTACGTGCGCACCATCGAATGCTCCGTCGACGCCTCGGGCATGCCCTCGAGCCGCCGCAGCTCCTTCTGCGCTTGCTTCTCGACCTCTTCCGGCATCCCGGCTTCGGTGACGGCCTTGCGTAGCTCCTCGAGCTCGCTCTGCGTGTCGTCCTCGCCGAGCTCCTTCTTGATCGTCTTCAGCTGCTCGCGCAACACGTACTCGCGCTGGCGCTCGTCGAGCTTGCCTTGCGTCTGCTCGCCGATTTCGCGCGACAGCTTCAAGACTTCGATGCGGTGCGTGAGCACCTCGATGACGCGATCGAGACGCTCGCGCACCTTCAAAGCTTCGAGAATCGTCTGCTTCTCGGATGGCTTGATGTCGATGAGGCCGCCGACCATGTCGGCGAGCGCGCCCGGCGACTCGATGTTCTGCAGCGCGGGCGCGAGCTCCGGCGGCACTTGCGGCAGCAGCTCTATCGCCTCGATGGCCTTCTGCTTCAAGAGAGCGGCGCGCGCCTCGATCTCGGCGTCGCTGTTCACTTGGTCGGGAATCAGATCGAAGCGCGCGGCGAGGAACGGCAGGCCGTTCAAGTAGTCGAGCGTGCGGAATCGCTGCTCGCCTTGGCAGATCAGGTGGTGGACGCCGTTCGGCGCGCGAATGTAGCGCACGACGGTCACCGTCGTGCCGATCTTGTACAGGTCGTCGGGCCCCGGCGTGTCGGTCGTCGCATCCTTCTGCAGCACGATGCCGAGCTTGTAGCCGTGCTGGACGGCTTCCTGGGCCGCGCGCATCGAGAAGTCGCGCGTCAGCGCGACCTGCGTGACGGCGCCGGGGAACATGACGAGATTGCGCACGGGCACGACGAGCAGCACGTCCGCGGGCAGCGTGACGGGCCCGTTGTCGCGGGTGGCCTGCGGCAGCTGGTGATCTTCGTCGTACATGATGTGCCTCGATGGGTGATCCGAGTGGGCTATCTGGGGCCGTGGGCGAGGGCGTTCAAGGCTCTTGCCCTGCAAGTATCAGGCCGCCGCGCGGAGGCGGGCGGCGAGCTTGGCGTACTCGATATTTCTCTCGGTATCGACCGTGATGGCTTGGCGCCGTTCGGCTCGGTCGAGCGGCTCCGCGGTGCGCAATTGATGCTCGAGCACCGCAAGATCGGCTTCGGATGCGTCGCGGCCCGCGCTCGCGCGGGCGCGGATGCGCCTTTCGAGCTCGCGCCGCGAGGCCGTGCAGTCGAGGATCGCGAACCCGGCTGCGTTGGAGGCAGCCACTTGGCGAAATTCGAGGCGCTCGCGGCGAGCGAGGAACGCGGCGTCGACGAGCGCCGTCTCGCCGTTGCGGAGCAGGCTATCGGCGATCTCCGCGAGCGCGCCGTACGTGCGCCGCGTGGCCGCGGCCGTATAGAGGCCGGCACCGACTTGCGAGCTCGAGCGCGCCGACGCTTCGAGCCCGTGCAGCCGCTTGCGCTCGACGTCGGATCGCACGCGCAGGGCGGGCAGGCGACTCACGAGCTCGGCACAGACGTGGCTCTTGCCGCTGCCCGAGAGCCCGTGGGTGATCACGAGCAGCGGCGTCTTCGGGGCCGTCAGGTCGAGCCCCGTCGCGAGGTAGCGCTCGACGCCATGGTCGTCCGCAGCCGACTGGGCGCGCTTGATCGCGGCCACCTTCGCGCGAACGAGCGCGCGGTAGACGAGGTAGAAGCCGAGCACGTCGGCTCCGCCGTAGTCGCCGCTCACCTCGAGATAGCGGTTCAGGAACTCGTAGGCCAAGTCAGTGCGCCCATGCGCGCGCAAGTCCATCGCGAGAAACGCCGCTTCGCTGATGACGTCGATGTCGCGCAGCTTGCGGTCGAACTCGAGCGCGTCGAATGCCACGATCTTGCCGTCGCGCCACAGGAGATTCTGCAAATGCAGATCGCCGTGGCACTCGCGGTGAGCGCCCGCCGCGGCGCGCCGCTCGAAGATCGGCAGCAGCGTCCTGCAGCGCCGCTCGGTCCACGCGCGTAGCGCTGCGATCTCGTTCCGCCGCTGCGCGGGCATCAGCGCCGCGAGCTCCTCGACGTTGCTCTGCGCCGTCGCGGCCGTTTCCGCGCTCGCGACGCCGCGAATCGGCGGCAAGCCGCCGTGAAACTTCGCGAGCCGTGCGCCGAGCTCGGCCGCCGCCTCGCGCGGCACGCCGTTCGCTTCGAGGCGCCGATCGAGCCGCGCGTCGGCCGGAAACTCGCGCATCTCGACCGCGTACTCGAATGCCGGCGCGCGGCCGATGCGCGGCGCCTCGACGGTTCCGCCGATCGGCACGACGCCCAAGTACAGCTCCGGCGCGAGGCGCCGGTTCACGCGCAGCTCCTCTTCGCAGAAGTGCTTGCGCAGCTTCAGCGTGCTGAAATCGACGAACGGCAGCTTGACGGGCTTCTTGACCTTGTAGGCGTGCCGCCCCGTGAGGAACACCCAGGACACGTGGGTTTCGACGAGCCGGACGCTCTCGACGCCCGGGCCGTAACAGCGTGGGTCGAGGAGCGCCTCGGGTAGCCCGACGCGCGAGGATGATCCCCTGCGGCGGGCCGTACGCTTGCCGCGCGTGTTGCCAGTGCGCGGCACGTCCGCCTAGCCCGGCTCTCCGCCGAGCACGGCGAGCAGCTCGGCCGTCTTGGCGCGCATCAATTCCGCGTCGCCGCGGCTTTCGACGTTCAGCCTGAGCAGCGGCTCGGTGTTCGACGAGCGCAGATTGAAGCGCCATTCGGCGAACTCGACGGAAAGCCCGTCGGTGCGATCGACGGCGACCGAGCCGCGCGTGTATTTTTCCTCGACGCGCGCGATGACGGCGGGCGCGTCCTCGACTCTGCGGTTGATCTCGCCGCTCGCCGGAAACGCGCGCATGCGCTCGCCGACCAACTGCGACAGCGACTGCTTGCGCTCACTCATGATCTCCGTGATCAGAAGCCACGGGATCATGCCGCTGTCGGCGTACGAGAATTGCCGGAAGTAGTGATGCGCGCTCATCTCGCCGCCGTAGACGGCGTCGACCTCGCGCATGCGCTGCTTGATGAACGCGTGCCCCGACTTGCTCTGCACGGCCTCGCCGCCGAACCGGCTCACGATGTCGAGCGTGTTCCAAGTGAGGCGCGGGTCGTGCACGATGCGGCCACCGGGCGTCTTCTTGAGAAACGACTCCGCGAGCAGCCCGACGATGTAATAGCCCTCGATGAACTGGCCGAGCTCGTCGAACAGGAAGCACCGGTCGTAATCGCCGTCCCAGGCGATTGCGAGATCGGCGCGCTCCGCGCGCAAGCGCTCGATCGTCACGGCGCGGTTTTCCTCGATCATCGGATTCGGCACGCCGTTCGGGAAGCTGCCGTCCGGCTCGTGGAACACCTTGACGAAGCGAAACGGCAGATGCGGCTCGAGCAGATCCACGATCGGCCCGGCGCCGCCGTTGCCGGCGTTCACGACTATCTTGAGCGGTGCGAGCGCCTTCGTGTCGACGTACGACAGGAGGTGGTCGATGTAGTCCGGCTTGACGTCGACCTCGCGCACCTTGCCGCGGGCGGCGGCCGGTGCGCCGAACTCGCCGCGCTCCGCGAGCGCGCGAATGTCTTTGAGTCCCGTGTCGGCGCTGATCGGCCGCGATTCTTCGCGCACGAACTTCATGCCGTTGTAGTTCGGCGGATTGTGGCTCGCCGTGACCATGATGCCCCCGTCGAGCTTGCGGCTGAACGTGGCGAAGTACGACAGCTCCGTGCCGCCGATGCCGATGTCCTCCACGTCGACGCCGGAGTCCGTGAGGCCCTTGATCAGCGCGGCCGTCAACACCGGGCTCGACGCGCGGATGTCGCGGCCGACGGCGACCTTGCGCGGCTCGACGAAGGCCGCGTAGGCGCGGCCGATGCGATACGCGATGTCCTCGTCGAGCTCCTCCGGAACGCGGCCGCGAACGTCGTAGGCTTTGAAGCAATCGATCTTTCTCATCTTGCTCATGTTGAATCCCGCCGGCCTGCAACGAGCCGCAACTTGCACACTGTGTAATGATGCCAGCTTGAGCGCTGGCTCGGTGTAACAACTTTGGCTCACCTCTGGCTGCCATACCGGCAGATGAAGACTGCGCCGCGGCCGCTGGCCGTCGAGCGCACCGACGGCGTGCGGCTCTATCTCGCCGACGGCCGCGAGCTCATCGACGGCACCGCATCCTGGTGGACGGCGTGCCACGGCTACAACCACCCGCACATTCGCGCCGCCGTCCGCGCCCAGCTCGAGCGCATGCCGCACGTGATGCTCGGCGGGCTTAAGCACGCGCCGGCCGAGACGCTCGCCGCGCGGCTCGCGGCCCTGTTGCCAGGGGATCTCGACCACGTGTTCTTCAGCGAGTCGGGCTCCGTCGCCGTCGAGATCGCGATGAAGATCGCGCTGCAGTATCGGATCAATCGCGGCGAGCGCACGCGGACGCGCTTCTTGAGCTTCCGGGGCGGCTATCACGGCGACACGTTCGCCGCGATGTCCGTCTGCGACCCCGAGGAGGGAATGCATCGCCTCTTCGGCGCCGTGCTGCCGAGGCAGCTCGTCGTGGCGCTGCCGCGCACTCGCGAGGCGCTGGCCGAATTCGAAAGCGTCGTGGCCGCGCACGCGCACGAGCTCGCCGGCGTAATCGTGGAGCCGCTCGTGCAAGCTGCCGGCGGCATGAAGTTTCATTCGGCCGAGACGCTCGCGGCGATCGCCGGCGTCGCGCAGCGCCATGGCGTGCTGCTCGTTCTCGACGAGATCGCGACGGGCTTCGGCCGCACCGGCACGCTTTTCGCCTGCGAGCAGGCGGGCGTGGTGCCCGACATCGTCACGCTCTCGAAGGCGCTGACGGGCGGCACGCTGCCGCTCGCGGCCACGGTGGCCAGCACGCGCGTCTACGAGGCGTTCCTCTCCGACGACTTCGGCCACGCGCTGATGCACGGGCCCACCTATGCCGGCAACCCGCTCGCGTGCGCCGCGGCGAACGCTTCGCTGGATTTGTTCGCCTCGGAGCCGCGCCTTGCGCAGGTCGCGGCGATCGAGGCGCAGCTCGTCGACGGCCTCGCGGCGTGCCGCCGCTTGCCAGGCGTGCGCGACGTGCGCGTCAAAGGTGCGATCGGCGTTGTCGAGCTCGAGCACGAGCCGAAGCTCGAAGCGCTACGCGCGCGCTTCGTGGCGCGGGGCGTGTGGGTGCGGCCGTTCGGCAACGTCGTCTACTTGATGCCGCCGCTCGTCATCGGCGCCGAGGATCTCGCAGCGCTCACGGCGGCGGTGCACGACGTTCTCGTCGAGGCCGCCGCAGCCGAGGATCTATAGCAGCACGATCCGCCCGCGCGCGAGGACGCCGTTCGATTGGCGTCCAGCCCCGTCGCGCAGCTACGGGGGCTGTCGCTGCCAAATGAGCTCGAGCAGACGATGCTGCGCGGCAACGCCGAGCGGCTGTTCCCCCCCCGGGTTAAGGTCTGACGGTCCGGCAAGCGTTAGACGCGTTAGTCGGCTGCCGTGGGCGCCGCCAGGTAATCTTCGTCGCCGGTTTTCGATCGACTCCTCCGCGCGCGCGGCGACGCAGAGCGGAACGCCGCGGCGCAGACGATGCCCATGGGCTTGCTCGTCACCACGCGCTCTAACGCCTGTCGGCGTCGAGATGCTCCGAGAAGAACGGCAGCACCTTCGCAGCGAACCGCTCGCGAACGCGATTGCCGTGGTCGCCCTCGTACTGCTCGAACGTGTGCGGCACGCGCAGACGCTTCAGGGCGGCATCGAGGTTCACGTTGTCTTCGCGCAGCGGGTCGGCGTTGCCGACGTCGAGCGCGATAGCACGGTAACGCCTCAGGCTCGGGACGTACTGATCGACCATGAGCAGCGGCGCGTTGGCCAGCCACTTGGCTGCGACGAGCGGATCGAGCTCGCCGTTCTTGAACGGCAGATCGAAGTACTGCGGTGGGTTGTCGGGGTTCGGCGCCCAAGCCGCCGCTTGCGCCGATAGCGCGTTCGCGAAGCCGGCCGCAGGATCGGGCCGCCCGCGCGGCGCCGCTTCGGGCGCGGGCGCCGCCGCGGCCCGCTCGCGCGCAGCGCGCATCACCACGTCGCCGCCGCGCGCGGGATCGATCAGCAAGCAGCACGAGCTCATTGCATAGAGCGCGCCGAACGCATCGGGACGCTTCATTCCGATGTGCACCGTGCCGTAGCCGCCCATCGAATGGCCGCTCAGGCCTCGGCTCTCGCGCCGCGCGATCGTGCGGTAGTGGCCGTCGATGTAGTCGACCAAGTCGCCGGCGACGTAACTCTCCCAATCGCCCGTCGTCACGGAGCTCGAGTACATGCTGCCGCTGTAGGCCGTGAACGCGTCGGGAAGCACGATGATCATTTCTCGTGCCCCGGCCGCGATGGCGTTGTCGGCTGCTTGCGGCAAGTCGAGCGTGCGCACGTACGCCTCGGCCGTTGCGGTGTAGCCGTGTAAGAAGATGACGACGGGATAACGGCGGCGCGTGTCCCGCGAATAGCTGGGCGGTAGGTAGACGAAGACGTCGCGCGTTGCGTCGTCACCCTCGAGATTGCCTTCGAGGGACGGCCCCGGCACGCGAATGCGCTCGAGTTTCCCGGCGGGAGGTTGCGCGGCGAGCGGGCTTGTTACGAAGACTGAAACGGCGACGAGCAACGCCATGAAGCGGCGGCGATTGGACTCGAGCATTGCATTGACTCCGACGTGCTGCGGTACTGAACGATGATGGTGGCACAGTCGACGTTCGCAATCGATCGCAGGCAGAGGTACATCCTCGCCCGCCGAGGGTTATACTCGCGCGAAGGCTTCGGTTCGGTGACGCGATGCACGCAGTGTCCCGCATTCGGCGACGGTCGCTACTTGGTGCATTGTGTGCCGGCGTCGGCGCGACGCTGCTGCGTCGGCGAGCTCACGGCCAGACGCGCGCGGCCCTGCCGCTCGAGAATCTCGGGCTCGAGCATCTCGATATCGTGGTGCCCGACACGGCCGCGTCCGCACGCTTCTACAAGCGCGTGTTTTCCTCGCCGCTGCACGAGCAGGAGTTCCGCGGCGCCAAGCGTTACTTCGTGCTGCTTGGAGATCTGCCGCCCGACCAGCAGGTGGGCTACATCGCGATCGGTGCGGCGAACGGCCGTCCGATCGGCGTGGGTCACTACTGCGCGCTCGCCAGGTCGGCGGACCTCGCGGCCATCGGCAAAGAGCTCGCGGCGGCGGGTTATCCGGAGCCGGGCGGCGGCTTCGGCTTGATTCCCGATCCCGACGGCCTCGAGCTGCAGCTCTTCACGCTGCCGGCCGGGCTCGTGACGGCGGCCAAGCCGTCGACGCTCGAGGTTGCAAACGACGCACCGCTGACGCCGCTCGGCCTCGACCACGTGCTGATCGCCGTCGGCGATTTACAGCGTGCGCTGCGCTATTACCGCTTCCTGTATGGCGAAGGCATCGAGACGCGCGATGCCGAGGTACCCGAGCGCGTCTGGTTCAACCTCGCTCGCGACACGCGCATCGGCATCGAGCCGGCCGCGCGAGCGGCAGTGCCGCAGTTCCTACGCTTCGGCATCAAGGTGGCGGCGTTCGACGGTGCGGCGGTGGCACCGGCTCTACGAGCGGCCGGCGCCGAGATTCTCACGGTGAAGCCGTCGCTGATCCGCTTCCGCGACAACTACGGCATCACGCTGGAGGTCGTGGCGAGCTAGGGACTCGGTGACTCGGCCTGCCGCTCGAGGTAGCGCGCGGTGGACAGCATGTTGCGCATGCCGAAGTTGCCCTCGTGGCACGCGTACTCGAATACACCGGCATCGCTCGGCCTCGCCTTCATGTCGAGAGCCGCGGTCCACGGCGCCGTCCACGTGTGTGGGTCGACGAAGGTCACCTGATATTCGATCAAATCCTTCGACACCCGCGTGAAGCGCTCGACGAGGCGCAAGTCGGGCGTCGCGCCGCGCGTGCCCGTCTTCAGGTTCGTGGTCTCCACGACGAGCGTCTCGCCTTCCCAGCGACCGCGCGCGTCGCCCATATACATCCTGATCGCGGGCGACAAGCGCTCGGCTCGCGGCGACGAGTCTATCGGGATGATCCGCGTGTCGTGGATCAGCTCGTAAGTGATCGCGACGACACCCGGCGCCTGGACGATGCGGAAGTTTGCGTTGTAGACGGCGGGAAACATCGCGTCGGGAAATCCCCCGCCGTGCACGATGCAGCGCACGCCGAGCCCATAGTCTTCGTACGAGTCGCAAGGCTCTCCGCGCTGCAGACTGCCGCAGCGCTGCACCGGCGGCGGCGCCGCGTCGGCGGTTCGCGGCGGCAGCCGCCCATCCGGCGGATCGATCACGAGCGACGTGCGCCGCGAGTCCGTGTCGTACTCGCGCCAATGCGGAATCGGCGCGTTCGGCCCCTCGACTTGACCCTCGAGCACCTTCACGGCACGCAAATCGCGTTCGTTGCGTTCCTGCACGCCGGCGAGCCGCTTCGCATACTCTTCATCGGTGAGGAACTGGCGGGTGCCGAATTCTCGCGGCCGCTCCAACGGGACGCCGTACTCGCCTTCGGTCGTCCACTCGCCTTGAAGGTCGAGGTCGCCCCAGGAAGTGCGCTGCGTCCATGCGCCCGTGCTCTCTTGCGCCTCCGCGCGGCCCGAGTACGCGGCGCCCGCTGTTCCGAGCACCAATGCAACGATCGACCCAACAGCCCCAACGTTCATGTCGTTGCCCCTCCGAAGGTCCTCGAGCTCATCGTCCGCAGCGCGCCGAACGCGCCGGGAACACTAGAATACGCGGGACACGCTACACGCGCATCGGCCATGGCTCGAACGAACAGCGCTACACCGAAGATGGCCGATATCGGCGGCACACCGCGAAGCAACGCTACTGTGTCGTCGGCCCGCCGGTGGAGCGGCTCGACTTCGCGGCAGGGGACCAGCTGCGGAGATCGCGCCGGCGGTAAAAGGCGCGGCGAGCGGCGACGCAGTTATTCTCGCGGTGCGGCCCAGTTTGGCGTGCGAGCGCGAACGAGACGCCCAGTCGCGTTCGGCCGCGCGCTCGAGATCGGGCACGTCATGACGATCGGAGCTCAGCGCGTCTGGTTCGGGCTCTGCAGCGCGTTGAACCGCGTGCCGTCGGGCAGGATGACCGCCTTCAAGAACCACGCGTCCGGATCGTCGTGGCGCGGGGCGCCGATCGCCGTGATCTCGGTGCCGGGCGGGATCAGGTCCGGCGTGAGCCCCAACCGCGCGAGCATGTTGGCCGGCGCGCCCTCGACGAAGTTGATCGTCTTCTTCTCGCCGTTCTCGGTGACCGTGAGCGTCATCGCCATGTGCGGGTTGCGGAACTTCACGGTGTCGACGACGCCGCGGAATTCGACGTTCTGCTGCATGTCGTAGATCGCGAAGGAATGGTGGGCGGCGGCAGGCAGCGCGAACGTTCCCAACGCAAAGCAAAGAGCGGCGGCGCGCATCATTAGAACATCTCCGATTTGTCGGGCGGCGGCGGTTTACCGAGGTTGGCGTAACGGTTCGGGATGAAGTCGCCCGTGATCATGTCCTGATACGAGCGGCCGGGACCCACCATCGGGTAGACGCCCGCGGTCGGGTCGATGATGACCTCGAGGAACGCCGGACCGCGGAAGCTCAAGAAACTTTCGATGACGCGCGGCACGTCGGCCTTGTTCTCGAGGCGCTCGACGAAGCCGAATCCGTCCGCTTGCGCCGTCTTGACGAAGTCCTTCTTGCGCAGCGACTTGTCGCTCGCCGACAGGCGGCCGTCGTGAAACAGCCGCTGCCACTGCATGACCATGCCGTCGCCGTAGTTGTTCAGCACCATGACCTTGATCGGCAGGTCGTACGTCGTGACGGTCTCGAGCTCGCCCAAGTTCATGCGAATGCTCGCGTCGCCGTCGACGTCGACGACGAGCTTGCCCGGGTTCGCGATCTGCGCGCCGATGGCCGCGGGCAGGCCGAAGCCCATCGTGCCCATGCTGCCCGACGTGAGCCACAGGCGCGGCTCGCGAAAGTCGCAGTACTGCGCCGCCCACATCTGGTGCTGACCCACGCCGCTCGTGACGATGGCCTCGCCCCGCGTGATGCGATTCATCGTCTCGAGCACGTACTGCGGCTGGATCAGCTGGCTGTCGCGGTCGTAATTGAAACCGTAAGTGCGCTTGAGCTCCGCGATCTCGCCGAGCCATTCGGTGAAGTCGGCCGTGAAGCCCGTGCGGCGGGCATGGGCAACGAGCGCCTCGAGCGCCGGCCCGAGCAGTCCGACGTGGTACCAGTCGGCCTTCTTGACCTTGTGGATCTCGGACGGATCGATGTCGAAGTGAACGATGCGTTTGGCCTTCGGCGCAAACTTGGCCGGAATTCCCGCCACGCGATCGTCGAACCGCGCGCCGATCGCAATCAAGAGGTCGCAATCGTCGACGGCATAGTTCGCGCAAGCCATGCCGTGCATGCCGAGCATGTGCAGCGACAGCGGGTGTTTCGTGTCGAACCCGCCGAGCCCCATCAGCGTGCTCGCGACCGGGATCTTGAACGCGCCGGCGAACGCGCGCAGCGCGCCGCTCGCGTTCGCGTTGATGACGCCGCCGCCGGCGTAGATCAACGGCCGCTTGCTTTCGCCGAGCATCGAGAAGAACTCACGGCAGCTCGCCTCCGTGAGCGTATGGCTCTCGACGGCCTGCAGGCGCTGTCGATAGCCCGGAATCGGCAAGTGATTCTCGCCGACGAACGTGCCTTGCCAGTTCTGCACGTCCTTCGGCACGTCGACGACGACGGGGCCGGGGCGCCCCGTGCGCGCGATCTCGAACGCCGTGCGCATCGTGGCCTCGAGACGCGTTGGATCGGTGACGAGGAACACGTGCTTCGCGACGGAGCCCATGATGGCCGTGACGGGCGCCTCCTGGAACGCGTCGCTGCCGATCGCGCCGGTGGCCACTTGGCCGCAGATCACGACGATCGGAATCGAGTCCGCCATGCAGTCGCGCACGGGCGTCACGCAGTTCGTGGCGCCGGGGCCCGACGTGACCATGACGACGCCGACGCGACCGCTCGAGCGCGCATAGCCGGCCGACATGAAGCCGGCGCCCTGCTCGTTGGCCGGGACGATCAACGGCATCGGCTCGACGCCGCCTTTGGCATGCGTCTGGTTGTAGCGGAACACGGCGTCGTAGGTGGGCAGAATGGCGCCGCCGCTATAGCCGAAGATCGTGCTCACACCCTCGTCGGCCAACACTTGAACGAGGATGTCGGCGCCGCTCATCGTGGCACCCGCGAGTGGGTGCGAGCGCGCGATCTTGGGCTGAATCAAGGTGTCCATCGTGGGTCGCCGCAGGCCGGATATGGGCTCAAAGCCGCTGAGCGGTTGGAGTTTTGACGAAAAGAAAGTTCATTGCAATAGCTCGGCCGGTGCGCCAACATGGCAGGCCCTGCGCGCGCCACGCCCGCACCTTCGAACCATGCGACATATCATTTCGATACTCTTGCAGAACGAGGCAGGCGCCTTGGCGCGCGTCGCGAATCTGTTTTCCTCGCGCGGCTACAACATCGAGAGCCTGAACGTCGCTCCCACGGCCGACGAGACGGTATCGCGCTTGACGCTCGTCACGTCGGGCTCCGAGACCGTGCTCGACCAGATCGAGAAGCAGCTCGGCAAGCTCGTCGACGTCGTCGACATCGTCGACATGACGAAGTCCGATCACATCGAGCGCGAGCTCGCGTTGTTCAAGCTGCGCGTCTCGAACGGCGCAGCCGTGAACCTGAAGCCCGTCATCGAGCAGTCCGGCGCGCGTGTCTTGAGCGACGCAGGCGAGCACTACACCGTCGAGCTCGTCGGCGGCAGTCAGGACATCGATCGGTTCTTGAAGCGCTCTGCGCAGATCGCGGACGTCGTGACGCTGGTCCGCAGCGGCGCCGTGGCCGTCCTGCGCGGCGCCGCGTTCGACAAGAGTTAGCGATTCGCCGCTCGGATCGAACGAGCGGAGCCCGACCATGAGCACCGCAGCGCACGTGACGCACGCCGAACGCCTCGCCAATGCGCGCCGCGTCGTCGTCAAGATCGGCTCCGCGCTGTTCGTCGATCAGCAGACGGGCTCCATGAATCGCGCATGGCTCGAAGGCGTTTGCGCCGACGTCGCCGAGCTCAAGCGCGCGGGCAAAGACGTCGTCGTCGTCTCGTCGGGCGCCGTCGCGCTCGGCCGGCGCGAGCTCAATCTGCCGCGCCGGTCGCGGCTCGAGGAGAGCCAGGCTGCCGCGGCGGCGGGCCAGATCCTGCTCGCGCATGCCTATCAGGAAACCCTGCGCGCGTTCGGCATCACGGCTGCGCAAGTGCTGCTGACGCTCGACGACAGCGAGCGGCGCGAACGGTATCTCAACGCGAGCAAGACCTTGCGCACGCTGCTTAGAGTAGGCGCCGTGCCCGTCATCAACGAGAACGACACCGTCGCCACGCAAGAGCTGCGTTACGGCGACAACGATCGGCTCGCGGCGCGCGTGGCGCAGATGGTGAGCGCCGAGTGTCTCGTTCTGCTTTCCGACGTCGACGGTCTGTATACGGCCGATCCGCGGCACGACAAGGACGCGCGGTACGTCGACGAGGTCACCGAGCTCACGCGCGAGATCTTCGAGATGGCCGGCGGGCCCGGCTCGAGCCATGGCTCGGGCGGCATGCGCACCAAGCTCGAAGCGGCGCGCATCGCGATGGGTGCCGGCTGCCGCACGTGCATCGCGACGGGCCGCGTCGCGCGCCCCTTGAGCGCGCTGCTCGGCGGCGGCAAGGCCACCTGGTTCTTGCCGAACGCGACTCCGGGCGCCGCGCGCAAGCAGTGGATCGCGGGCACGCTCAAACCCCGCGGCACGCTGCGTGTCGACTTGGGCGCCGAGCGCGCTCTCGCTTCGAACCGCAGCCTGCTGCCGGCCGGCGTCACGGCCGTCGAGGGTCCGTTCGGCCGCGGCGACGCCGTCAGCATCGTAGCGCCCGACGGCCGCGAGATCGCCCGCGGCTTGACGGCGTATCCGGCCGACGAGGCCGCGCAGATCGCGGGGCGCCGCTCCGGCGAGATACAGGAGATTTTGGGTTACAGCGGCGGCGATGAGATCATCCATCGCGACGACTTGGTTCTCTTGAGCCCGAAGCAGTCATGAGCACCGTGAAGCACAGCATCTCCGACGGGTTGCGCGAGCGCATGTTCGAGCTCGGCCGCGCGGCGCGCGCAGCCGCCGCCGCGTTGGCGCAGGCGCCGCCCGCCGTGAAGCGCCAAGCGCTCGAGGCCGCGGCGCGCGAGCTCAGGAAGGCGCGCGCGGAGGTGCTCGCCGCCAATGCCGACGACGTCGCCGAGGCCAAAGCGAAAGGCACGTCGAGCGCGATGCTCGATCGCCTCGCGCTCGACGACAAACGCATCGAGGCCACGGCGGCCGGGCTCGAGACGGTGGCCGCGCTCGACGATCCCGTGGGTCAGGTCATCGCCGAGTGGGAGCGCCCGAACGGGCTCAAGATCGCGCGGGTGCGCGTGCCGCTCGGCGTGATCGGCATCATTTACGAGAGCCGGCCGAACGTCACCGCGGACGCCGCGGCGCTCTGCGTGAAGAGCGGCAACGCCGCGATACTGCGCGGCGGCTCCGAGAGCGCGCGCTCGAGCGCGGCGATCCATGCCTGTCTCGTGCGCGCGTTCCGCATGCACGACTTGCCCGAGGCGGCCGTGCAGCTCGTGCCGACGCAGGATCGCGAAGCCGTCGGCATCATGCTGCGCGACATGGCCGGCTACATCGACGTGATCGTGCCGCGCGGCGGCAAGGGTCTCGTCGCGCGCGTGCAGCAGGATGCGCGCGTGCCCGTGATGAGCCATCTCGAGGGCATCTGCCACACGTACGTGCACGCAGCCGCCGATCTCGAGATGGCACGGCGCATCGTCAAGAACGCCAAGCTGCGCCGCACGGGCATCTGCGGCGCGACGGAGACGGTGCTCGTCGACCGCGCGTGCGCGGCGACGCACTTGCAGCCGATCGTCGCGGACTTGATCGCCGGCGGCTGCGAGGTGCGCGGCGACGCGCGCACGCAGGCGAGCGACGCGCGAGTGCGCGCGGCCGCCGACTCGGACTTCGGCAAGGAGTTTCTCGACGCGATCGTCGCGATCCGCGTCGTCGACGGGCTCGACGAGGCGCTCGCGCACATTCGGCGCTATGGCTCGGCGCATACGGACTCGATCGTGACGGAGGACGCCGCGGCCGCCGAGCGCTTCCTCCGCGAGCTCGACAGCGCGATCGTCATGCACAACGCGTCGACGCAGTTCGCCGACGGCGGCGAGTTTGGCTTCGGCGCCGAGATCGGCATCTCCACCTGCCGCCTGCCACCGCGCGGGCCCGTGGGGGCAGCCCAGCTCACCAGCTACAAATACGTGGTGCGCGGCAGCGGCCAGACGCGGCCCTAGGCCCGATGAAAATCCGCGACGCCGTTGCGGAAGACGCACCGGCCGCCTGTGAGGTCCTGCGGCGGTCGATCACCGAGCTCT
>Ga0073934_10005125_pt1 | contig 20732 bp, 17 predicted proteins | sample LarsenN4metaG_FD_76834 | JGI IMG/M metagenome (GOLD analysis project Ga0073934, IMG submission 76834) | Hot spring sediment bacterial and archeal communities from British Columbia, Canada, to study Microbial Dark Matter (Phase II) - Larsen... ... | reverse complement strand
CCCACACTCCCCACACTTCCCACACTTCCCACACTCCCCACACTCCCCACACTCCCCACACTCCCCACACTCCCCACACTCCCCACACTCCCCCTGCCCCCCTGCTCCCTTGCTCCCCATCTCCCCGTCTCCCTGTCTCCCCACGAAGGGTGGGGACGCCCACAGTTCCGGGAACTGATTACATGTTGCCGCCGCGCAGGGCCAGCAAAAAGATGACGATCGGACCGGCAATCATAATCAAGGACACAAAGGTGAGCTGAAAAATCACTTCAAAGTTCAGGTTGCCGAAAAGATTCATTACAAAGTCCATCGTTCCTCCCTAGCTGTACCAACAGTTTTAGTGGCTGATTACAAAATTCGGATCTAATTCTATCCGAGTTAGGCCCGTTTTTTTTAAGGAAGTTTACAAAATTACAAGAAAATGAAGCAAAAATTAACCTCAGCGCGGCGGCCCCCCTGGTGTTTCCAGGGCAGATGGTGTGGGTTGCTTTTTCCGGGGGATATCTGGGAGTATGGAATCAGAACACACAACCAGGGAAAAAACCCCAGTGAAGACCGATTCCCGATCGCCAATGGCAACCCCTTCCGAACCTTTCTCGCCAGAGTCTCCCACTTCAGAAGTCCAGGAGTCCCCCCAAGGCGGGCAAAAGCCCAGCTATGAAGCCTGGACCGTGTTTGCCTCCACTTTCGGCACCATCTTTTTATGCGAGTTGGGAGATAAAACCCAAGTCGCTACCCTGTTGATGAGTGCTGAATCCCAGGAACCTTGGGTGGTGTTTGCTGGCGCGGCGGCGGCTTTGGTGGCTACCAGCTTGCTGGGAGTTTTGGTGGGCCAGTGGTTGGCCAGTCGCGTCTCTCCCAAAACCCTGGAACGAGCCGCCGCTGTGGTGTTGCTGTTCATCGCCGCTAGTCTGTTTTGGGATGTGCTGGCTTGAGCCTGTAATTATCGATTCATCAATAAGCTGAAGATTATGGACTGGCAACTTTTGGGACTGAGTTTTATTACTGTGTTTCTGGCGGAGTTGGGCGATAAGAGTCAATTAGCCGCGATCGCTCTTGGGGGCAGTTCCCGCCACCCCCGCGCTGTATTTTTCGGCACCGCAGCGGCTCTCATCGTCGCCAGTTTTCTCGGCGTCATCGTGGGAGGGGGAACGGCCATGCTGCTCCCATCACGGTTGGTCAAGGCGATCGCCGCCGTCGGATTTTTGGTGATGGCAGTACGCCTCCTCTGGCCAACATCTGAGAACCCCGAGGCGGAACCATAACAAAACCCCCAACCCCGATGATGGGGCTGGGGGCTCAAACGTCCCTATTATCACCTATTCCGCAACCATTTGTTGCTGGCGGCTAAACCAATACAATACCATACCGCCACCCAACACCTTGATTACTTCCAAAACCCAATAACTTTCGTGCATTCTGTCCATTGCTACTGGCACTTCCGCCGCCGCATCGAACAAGTTTAACTGCATTCCCAAAGCGCTCATCTGAGGGGTTAAACCGTAAGTATCCACACATACTATCCCTAGCAACATCACCGCTGCTAACACTGCCCATCTACCCCAGTTACCGCTTACAGGAGATTGCATTTTTACCGTTACTAGCAGTCCCGTCAGTACCAAAGCCGCGCAGAGCAACTCGATGCGATTAAATGTAGAGAAAATGCTGTAACCCGCTGAGACGAAACCTGGTTCGCCCATCATCCCCGCCCCATACATGGTAGGCATAATCACTAAATCTAACAGTAGGCAACTGCTGAGCCAAAAGCCCAGGCTCACCGCCGCCACTGTCTGCCACATGGGTTTTTTTGCTTGAATATGATTGCTGGTAAATTGTGACATGATGATTACCTCTGTATCACCCCGCCGGGGCACAAACTTATTTTTGCCTTATATTTCTACCTTAGCGAACATCTGGGCGAAAAAACATGAAGTATCTTTGCAAATAAACACAGAAAGTATAGCCAAAGCGCCTTTTTTGGTGAAGATTTGTTAAGCTAATCCCCCCAAAAAAGGCGCCACCCCCATCAGCGATAGCTCTGGGGGAAATGTAAAGAAATTTAAACCCGCCTCCACACCCCCCAATGGACATCAATGGCAAAAAGTACCTACATATGGGGGAAGATGGGGGTAGTACCCTAGAAGGTCAAACCGTGAAAGCTGTTGTCTTGTTATCAGGTGGCATGGACTCTACAACCGTGCTATATCAAGCCAAGGCGGATGGGTGGCAATGTTATGCCATCTCTTTTGACTACCGCCAGCGTCACCGCCGGGAACTGGAAGCGGCAAAAGCGATCGCCGCCGCCGCTGCAGTCATAGAACATCAAATCGTCAATTTCGACCTGACGCTCTGGGGGGGTTCTGCCCTCACCGATCGCGCTATCGACTTACCGGGCGATCGCTCCTTCGCCGAAATGGCTACCAACATCCCTATTACCTACGTTCCCGCTCGCAACACCATTTTTCTCAGCTTTGCCCTCGCCTACGCCGAAGTTATTGGCGCACAGCGGGTGTATATTGGTGTCAACGCTTTAGACTACTCCGGCTATCCCGACTGTCGCCCCGACTTTATCCAAGGAATGCAGGAAGTCTTCCGTTTGGGGACGAAACAAGGACGCGAGGGAGACCCGATCGTGATCACCACCCCGCTCCTCCACCTCAGAAAAACCGAAATCATCCAACTCGGCGATCGTCTCAATGTCCCCTGGGCACAAACCTGGTCCTGCTACGCTGGCGGCGAGTTAGCTTGCGGCACCTGCGACGCCTGTCGCTTACGCCTAGCGGCTTTCGCTGATTTAGGTCTCACTGACCCCCTCCCCTACCAGGAGCAGCCGTAAACCTACGATGCCTGCATCAAAGCATATTCATCTAAAACTTCCTGTATTCCCTGATGCACCATAAGCTCGATCGGCACCTGCACTTCCCACGAAATGTGACTATGAATCGGCGCGATATTTTTACCTTCTTCCTCGATGGTATATTTGTTAGGAACCCGATTCAGGACATAAGCGATTAACTGTTGGCGCAAAGTCCCATTATCAAATGCTTTTTGATACGGCTCCTCTGGATAACCCGAGAGAATGCTTTCGATAGTCGAAGTCACCACTGAAAATGTTAAATTAATTATTTTGGTGGACATAATCTCCCCCCCTGCATATGCACTGCGGCTTTTGAGCTGATGTGCCAAGAGTAATCACCCCGATTCCTTGACAGACATCGCCTCTAATCCCAGCTTAGATGGCAATTGTGAAAATCTTGGGTAGATAGTTGGGGAATATCCGGAATAGAAGATTGTTGCAGGGGGAGAATGATTACCTACCCCTGGGGAAAAAGCATTTTTCCGATGATATACAACTCCTATTGGCTTCGTTGGTGAATAAATAATCGAGACGGGGAGACGGGGAGACGGGGAGACGGGGAGACGGGGAGACGGGGAGACGGGGAGACGGGGAGACGGGGAGACGGGGAGATGGGGAGAACTGCCTCAAAAAACCAGCTTGGGATGTCCCCGGACTTGATATGAGACCTTTTATCTGGGACAGACATTGCTTTATCGCAGATTGCCAACCAGACATTTTCGCCACATCCCATCGCTGAAGAGATGAAAGAAAAACAGTTAGCTCCCTCGTGCTTCTGTGCCCTCCGGGGTTTTTTCAGTGGTGAAAATCAATCCATATGGTGAAAATTGAGCTGGGAATAATCGACTGTTCAAGAAGCAATTCGCATCTCCTCCATCCCCGGACGATCGGGGAAGAGTTCCTCTCCCGATAATTCCTGTTGCCAAACTGTTAGATTCTCTGGGAGGCATAACCTAATCTGCACCAACATATTATGATGTCCTTCTGCTAGGAGGTCTTCCATATAGCCATGCTTAGCCATTTCAGCTTCCTGCTTAGTTTCAAATTCGCCAAAATAGTAAGTACAAGGCTCTTCAACCGTGACTATTTCCACCCACCATCCCCACGCATTTTTTATGATGTTTTTTCCATGATAATTCATAAAATTTACCCAAAGTCTAATTTTGCTCAACTGGTATATGCCCAAAATGGTCAGAAAAAAACTGATTTATGGTGGTCTAATCAATGGTCAATCCTCTTTTCATTAGAAATTGAACTTATTTCACAACTTCGGCCAGCGCCTCATCAACAACCATGAGATATTTGCATGAAATATTTTCAAATTTTGTTACTCCGTATTCAGTTTTTTCATAAATTTCTAAATGGTCAAAATGGTGGGCGGCAAAAAAAATTCGCTCCTGGGGAAATACCACCCGCTCCCAATAAATTTTTTGACCTTGTTTCACCCTTAAAATCTGGATCTGGGCTGTCCGATTGGCATAATAACACAAATTGAGGTGTGACATGGCAAAAACCTGATCAAATTTTGAAATTGAAGATAATTTTCTGGTGGTGAGCCAATAGTTTAGCTGGCTCTTTTCTTAATTAATTCCCAGTCATTATGTAAAAAATGCTGGCCTAGTTCAAATTATGTGATGCGATTTGGTAAAGCCAGGTTTGCACCATTTCTGGAGTTTCACAGGAGGGAGCAAATGGGGGGATTGGAGGAAAAAAAATCCTCCCTTTCCCTGGCGCAGAGCCTATGGGGTTTTGGGTGGATTCCCAGTAGTCTGGATTCCAGCAATTTAAGCAATATCGAGATGTCTCTGAATTGAGAAAAAACCGGGGTTTCATATGGGGTTTCATATGATGTTAAAACTGCTCCAAACAGGTTTTCAGATAAATTCCTAGCCAATAGTCCTAAAGCAGATTATTTTCAGAAAATGGAGTCCCGCGTCAGCGGGAATCACCGCCAAGTTTGAATGATGATGTATGTCATCACTGGATTGAATATCAGCGGTTCTCAACTCTATGGCGAGCTAGCCCTGGCCATTTGCCGGAGGCACCAGTAGAGGATAAACAAGTCATTACTAAAGAAGTAATCCCCCAAGGAGGGGGAGGCAACTTAGGGAGCTGGACTCGCCGGAAAGCCCATAACCCGTGTATCTGAATGTAAGATATCGGGCGAATGTGAAAATTTTGGGTAAGAGAAGGGGAAATAATGGGAAAAATCGGGTAAATTTTCGGCTAAAGAAGAATTAAGGCAGGTGTTTGAGGCGGTAGCCGAAACCCTGAACAGTTTCCACAATATCGTTAGGCGCCCCAGCGGCTCTGAGTTTTTGGCGCAGGCTTTTAATGTGGGTTTTGACCGTATCCTCGGAGGGAGGGTCTGCCAAAGACCAAATGCGCTCGACGATCGCACTGCGGCTGAGTACCCGGCGACCATTGCGCATCAGCAGTTCCAGAATAGAATACTCCTTCGGGGTGAGCTGAACCATCTCGCCTTCATAACTCACATCGTAAGTGCTAGGATCCAGAGACAACCCCCCCCACTCCAAAACCGGCATTCCTGAAGAGTTACCACGTCTGAGGAGAGCCCGCAACCGAGCCGACAACTCAAAAAAATCTACTGGTTTCACCACATAATCATCCGCTCCCGCATCCAAACCGCCGACTTTATCCATACTGGTGTCCCGAGCCGTGAGCATGAGGATGGGTTGGCTGTAGCCAAAAGACCGCAGGCGGCGGCAAAGGCTAATCCCATCCAGCTTAGGGAGCATCACATCCAGTACCATCAAGTCGTATTCCACCATTTTCACTTGAGACCAAGCGCTTTCTCCGTCACCAACCACATCTACCATATATTGCTGGTCGCCCAGAGCTTCCGCCAGGGCTTCCGCCAAAAGTAGGTCATCTTCCACAAGCAAAATTCTCATCTGATTAATGTGAGGTAATATTGACAATTAAAGGTAGGGTCAGGGGGATTCGCGAATCGCCCCGTCACCCCGTCACCCCGTCACCCCGGTCGGTGAGCTTGCCCTGAGCCCTGCCCTGAGCGAAGCCGAAGGGGAAGTCGAAGGGCGAAGTCGAAGGGCGAAGCCGAACCGCGTCTCCCGGTCTTCCCAGGGCCGCGAGCTTCATGGTAGGGGCGAAAAGCTCTTCGCCCCTACGCCAGATTCCATGCCATGATTAGCCGTTGTGATCAATCACCCATCAACGACTGATTGAGAGCCAACCCTAGGACCATCTCACAGAGAAATAGCCGTCACTAGGTCAGTCCCATATGACTGATTCTCTGAATGTTAGTCACGATCGTTAACTATGGTGCAGCTCAAAAAGATTTCCGCACACCGTAAGGCGTCACGTTAGCATCGTCTGAACCACCCCACACATGAGATGTTAACCAAATTGTCTGTATTTTATAATTGATTATAGGGAAATGTACGGTGAATGAGAGTAATTACTCATTCAACCTGATGAGGAAAAGACAGCGATCGGGCAACGGGGATGGTGGTCATTTCAGGGGAAACGCCTTATGGAGTGGTTTCAGATAGGAAAAATCATTGCCCGGAGCTTGTTGCGGGCATCAACAGTAATATGGGTGCCTCATCCGCTCAATCTTGGGGCACGCTCCGGCTTCCCAGCCTCCCCGCTCCATAGCCCCCCAGCTCTTCAATGGGGGATAGTAGTGGTGGCTGTCACCTTGGGACTGCTGGCGGGAGTGGCAATGGTGTGGCGGCGTCATCCCCCAGGGATATGGGTCAAAAGTCGTTTGGTAGGGGCGGGTTTCAAACCCCCCCCTACCAGTGAAAAAGCCTGCGATGAGCGAAGTCAAAGGGAACAAGGGACAAGTGACAACATTAATGAAGAGCGATCGCGTTTGGCGATCGAGGCGGCTAACGATGGCATCTGGGATTGGGACATCAAAGGCGGAACCTTTTTTGGCTCCGATCGAGCCCACCAACTATTAGGCATAAAACCAGGAGCCTATGAGTGGAACTACAAAAACATCTCCCGGCTGATACATCCAAAAGACCGAAAGCACTTCGTCTGCTCCCTGCGCCAACACTTGCGCACAGGAGAACTATTCCGAGTTGAGTTGCGCTTGCAGATGGCTGATGGCAGCTACGGCTGGTTTATGGTTAAAGGCAAAGCCATCTGGGATGCTGCCGGAAAACCCACCCGCATGGTCGGTCCCCTCATCAGCATCAACTACCGCAAATCGATAGAAGAAATTGAGCGGCAAACCAGGGAAAACCTAGAAAAAAATGTCACAGCTAGCACCACCGAGCTGACCAGAATCAACCAATTCCTCAAAGCGGAAATTAGAATCCGCAGCGTGATCGAGGACGCCCTGTGGCAAAATATCGAAAAACTGCACCTAAATGGCCTACTGCTGCAAAATATCCTTGATACATTACCGGTAGGAGTCTGGGTGGTGGATGGAATGTGTCGCATTGTCCAAGCCAATCCCGCCGCTAAGGAAATTTGGGGTCAGACTAGGGCCGAATTTACCCCAGATTTGGCGCAATACAAGGCTTGGCGTCGGGGCGAAGAGCTTTTCGCCCCTATTGGAAAACCGATCGCCCCCGATGAATGGACGATCGCCCGGGCGGTGGCGCGAGGAGAAAGCAGCTCCGGCGAAATCCTGGAAATCCAATGTTTTAATCACGATGCCAACACAACCCTTGAGGGTGTAGGGACAGGGGAAGAAAATTCCCCACAGGCGACGCCTGACGGCTTGCGCAAAACGATCGTTTGTTGGGCAGTACCCCTATGCAATGCCCAAGGGGAGGCAATAGGAGCCATAGCCGTATTCCGGGATATCACCGAACTGCGACAGGTAGAAGCCGCCTTACGCCGTAGCGAACAGGAATTGCGCAAAGAGCGCAACTTCATCAGCACGATTTTGGATAGTGTGGGGGCTCTAGTGCTGGTACTTGACACCCAGGGACGGATTGAAAGTGCTAACCGCGCTTGCTTAGAACTACTGGGTTTAAAGGAAGATGGGGATAACTCCCAGGAGGTAGAAAGGGTTTCCCTGTGGCAACCTGAATATGTGGACTCGCCGCCACATATCCGAGACAGCCACAAGAGTGGTTTTGACTATCCCCTCAATCAAACGCCGCTACTGGAGGGGCGCTACTTCTGGGATATTTCTGTAGGCGATGGGGCGGAGGTGAGGGCAATTTGGGGACAGCTCACCTCCGAGATGGTGCCCCTGCAGTTAGAAAATTACTGGCTGGGTGCAGATGGGGAGCAGCACCTGATATCTTGGTTTCTCACCTTGTTGCCCGATGCGAATGGGCAAATTCAACATATCATCGCCGCTGGAATGGATATCAGCGATCGAGAGCGCACCGCCCAAATCCAAGCCTCCCTAGAACGAGAGCGAGAACTCAGCCAGCTACAAAGGCGCTTTTTCTCAATGGTGTCCCACGAATTCCGCACCCCCCTAAGTACGATTTTGATGTCCACACAAATCCTGCAAAATAGTAGTTCTCAGTGGCTAAATCCCAAAGCCATTCGTAATCTGCTGCGGATTGAAACCTCTGTGTTGCGAGCCCTACGTTTGCTCGATGACATTATGACTATTAATCAGGCGGAAACCGGACGTTTGAAGTGCCAACCCCACCCGATCGACCTCTGGGATTTCTGCCGCCAGGTAGTTGAGGAAATGGAAATGCTCGGAGATGGGGCAACGAAGATTGATTGGGCAGTAAAGGCGGAAAATGTGCCCCAGCCAGTGATGGTATTTTTGGATGAAAAATTGCTCCGCTCCATTCTGTGCAATCTCCTTTCCAATGGCTTAAAATATTCCCCAGCCGGTGCCAAAGTGGAAATGCTCGCTTTGGTAGAACCATTCCAAGTAGTTTTGCGCATCACCGATACCGGGATGGGCATTGCCCCCGCCGACCTATCGCGTTTGTTTGAGGCATTCTATCGCACGGAAGAAGCCCTCAAGCTGCCCGGATCGGGACTGGGGTTGACCGTGGTCAAAAAATGCGTAGATTTACATAGAGGCACCATCACTGTAGAAAGTCAACTGGGGTTAGGTAGTATATTTACTGTCACCCTCCCCCAAATGACAAACTTTGGTGTATAATTTAATTACTCAGTGGTAGCACCCCCTCCCAGGTGTGGAAGCATAACAACCAGATAAATTATCGGTTTGGCAAAGAGAGGGGTGTGCGTAGATCGGTTTTAGCAAAATAGTTCTGACCGGATATTTCCCCAAAAATTTGAGGCGAAATATCCGGTAAGGCACATATATTGTTTGCGGTTGAAAATAGCTTCTGGGGAAGCTCAACCGAAGATATCAGTAAACCCCGAGAGGGGCTTCTTTTGAGCAAGAAAACCCGATGAAATGGTTTTTCGCAAAAGTTATCTCAGGCGGTTGGGCCTGGTTATGGCTACTAATGGGAGCGATCGATAGAAGAAAGGCAGAGCCGGAGCCGGGGACGGGGAGATGGGGCGACTGGGGGAAGGGGAAGAGGGGGAAGATGGGGAAGAGCCCACACTCCCCACACTCCCCACACTCCCCACACTCCCCACACTCCCCACACTCCCCACACTCCCCACACTCCCCATCAGAGTCCCCATTCGCAGTGGCTGACGCTGTGGGGGATGCCCTGATGTGGTGGGGGGAGGACGGGAGCCTGCTCTATGCCAATCGGGCGGCATGTCAAATGTTGGGTGTAGTTCCCTCCTGCCTTTTCCGCGTCGGGGGGCTGGACCTTCCGGTGACCCAGGTGTGGGATGTGGAACTAGACTTGGACGAGGAATCGTGGCGGGCTCGGTGGCGGCAAATCCAGCAGCCACAGAGGTTTGAGGCGCCGAACCAGAGCTATAATCCCGTTACTTACCAGACAACTTACCGCTGCCATAATGGGAAGCCCTTGGCGGTAGCCATAACTGCTCAGTTATGGCATTGGCAAGGTTCCGACTGGGTTTGCACAGCGGCTCGTTTACGCATTCCGGATCAGAGCGATGCCCATATAGGGGCGAAGAGCGAATCGCCCTTATATGGGGCAAATGATTACGATGATGATTGTGAATTAGCTTTGTGCTGTTCTCCGGCGTTTATCTTTCACCAAGACCTGAATTTGTACTACCGCTGGAGTTTGAATAGCATTTGCGGGCTGACGGCGACGGATGTGGCGTGGAAATCCGAGTGGGAAATTTTTGCCCCGGAAGATGCGGAACGGCTGGCGGCAATTAAGCGGCGGGTGTTGGCAACGGGGGCAGCGGTGAAGCAGGAGACTTTTGTAGAAATTAACGGCCAGATTTGCTACTGGGACTTGACGGTACATCCTAAGCGCAATGTGTGTGGGGAAATTGTGGGTATTGTGGGCACGGCGGTGGATGTGACGGAAATGCGCACCCGGAGCAGCCAGCTAGAAGCGATGTTTATGGGAACTCTCGATGGCATCGTGATTTTGGATGATGAGGGTATTTGTTTGGATGCAAATCCTGCGGCTTGTGGGATGTTTGGCTTGGAACTGGGGGCGCTGCGGGGGCGGCATTTGAAGGAGTTATGGTTTTCTGAGGCGGCAGAGCCGATGTGGCAATGTTTCCTCCAAGGGGATGAGACGCTCAGGGAATGTGTGTTATGCCGTCCAGACGGTACGCAGCGGATTGTAGAGTATGCGGCTACGGCCTATTTTCTGCCGGGTAAGCATTTGGGTGTGATGCGGGATGTGACGGAGAAGATTCTGGCTTTGCAGGCTCTGCGGCATAGTTCGGCGCGTTATCGTGCGATCGTGGAAGACCAAACAGAGCTGGTTTGTCGTTTCAAACCTGATGGAACGCTGACTTTTGTTAATGATGCTTACTGTCGCTATTTCCAGACGCAGGCAGAGGCAGAAATCGGTAATAGCTTTTTAACTATAGTTGCTCCAGGAGAAGTAGAGCGCGTGTTAGAGCATTTGGCAGAGTTGACGGTGGAATCTCCCGTGGGAAAAATCGAGCATGAGGTGATTCTGCCTAGTTCAGAGGTGCGAATTCAGCAATGGATCGATCGGGCTCTGTTTGACGAAGCGGGCAATGTGGTTGAGTTTCAGTCTGTGGGCAGGGATGTGACCGATCGGGTGCAAGCGGAGCGGGCTCTGCGGGAGCGGGACGAACTGCTCGCAGCGATCGCTGCCAACATTCCCGGCGTCATCTTTCGTTGGTCTGTGCAAAAAGATGGCGCCATCTCGTTACTCTACATCAGCGACGGTTTGACAGAACTGATGGGAATAGAACCAGCGGCGGCTTTTGCCAATCCAGATTTGGTGTTGCAGGCAATTCATCCAGAAGACCGCAACCTCTTCTTGGCACACCTGCGAACGACTCAGGAGAATCTCGAACCAGTCCCCATTGAATACCGGATCCTCAGCCCATCATGTGAGTGGAAGTGGGTGCGCCACACCACCCGCTTTTCCCGCTATATGGGAGGGGAGCGAGTGATTGCGGATGGGGTGTTGCTCGATATCCACAGTCGCAAGCAGGCGGAATTGGAACTATACCGACATAAGCAAGAATTCCGCACTCTGGTGGAAAATTCCCCAGATATTATCGCCCGGTTTGATACTCAGATGCGCCACCTGTACATCAGTCCGGCGATCGAATCTGCCACCGGGATAGCGCCTGGGGCATTTCTTGGCAAAACTAATCAGGAGTTGGGAATGTCGCCGCACTTGTCATCCTACTGGGGGAGGGCGATCGAAAAAGTCTTCCAAACCGGCAATCCTGAAGTCATAGAATTTGATTTTGCCAATCCTACGGGCAATCCTACAGACATTCATCGCTACCAATCTCGCTTAGTGGCGGAATTTGCCCCCAATGGTCAGGTAGAATCTGTCCTCAGCGTGACTCGGGATATAACTGACATCAAACGTGCTGAGGAGGCGTTGGTGGAGGAGCGCAACTTCATTAGTGCCATCCTAGAGACTGTGGGCGCTTTGGTGCTGGTTCTGGACTCTTCTGGCCAAATTCTGCGCGCAAACCCTGCCACTGGTGCGATTCTGGGTCAGGGAGAAGCGGAATTGCAAAATAGTTATTTTTGGGATTTTTTATCTTCAGATGAAGGATTGGCATCCGTGAAGGCGGCTTGCGCGCAAGTAGCAGCTACTGGGGAAACTGCGAACTTGGAAACTTACTGGCGTGCCCAGACGGGCAACCGGATCCTGATATCTTGGTCTCTGACGGCTTTGGGGAATGATGCTAACGCGATGGATATTCATTCTCGTGGGGGACACCTGAAGTATATTATCGCGGCGGGGATGGATATCAGCGATCGAGAGCGCACCGCCCAAATCCAAGCCTCCCTAGAACGAGAGCGAGAACTCGGTGAGCTACAGCGGCGCTTTTTCTCAATGGTGTCCCACGAATTCCGCACCCCCCTGAGTACGATTTTGATGTCGGCGCAAATCCTGCAAAACAGTAACCCCCAGTGGTTGAACGCCAAAACTTTGAAGAACTTGGAGCGGATAGAAATCTCTGTCAAGCGTTCCCTCCACTTGATGGAAGATATTTTGACCATTAATCAAGCAGAAACCCGCCGCTTAGAATTTCATCCTCAATCTATCAATTTGACTCCTTTTTGTCGGCAAATAGTAGAAGAAATGCAAATCTTCTTGCCCGACAAAAAACACAATATTCGGTTAAATATTGATTATAATTATTTGGCTAACCCTGAATTTACTAGCCCCGAAACACTTGGGGAAAAATCCCAGGGTCTGCCGCCAGAACATCAGTCTAGTGAAGACAGTTCACCGAATCCTGTGGAACCTGAAAAAGATACATCCCATGATGTGTCTGTATTTCTCGATGAAAAATTACTCCGGTCAATTTTTACCAATTTGCTCTCTAATGCCATTAAATATTCTCCCGGCGGCGGTACGATTTCCTGCTCTGTGGTCGTGGAATCAGAACGGGTGATCATCCGCGTGGGTGATGAAGGTATGGGGATTTCTCCAGAAGAGCAACAGCGCTTATTTGAGGCTTTCTATCGGGGCGAAAATGTGATTGATATCCCCGGTTCGGGACTGGGACTAACCGTGGTGAAAAAATGTGTGGATTTACAGGGGGGTACAGTGGAGGTGAAAAGTGAACTGGGCAAGGGGACAGAGTTCTGCGTCACCTTGCCTCGGCGGTGATGGGGGTTCGAGGAATGGCTTTAGCCCTCTTAAACTGAGATTTTTTTGGGCTGAAGCCCAACTACAAACCTCTGATTGGGCTGAAGCGCTCTAAACCAGGTTCGTAGTAGGGCTTTAGCCCTCTGAAACGGAGATTTTTTTGGGCTAAAGCCCTACTACAAACCTCTGATTGAGTTAAAGCCCTACTAAGAACCTTCTTCATTCAGCCCCAAGTCTGGATCTGTTAAAGGTGCTTTTGGTGATGGCTCGATCGGCTCTGATGTATCCAGAGTGATTTCTAGCGGCGGTGATGTATCTAGAGTGATTTCTAGGGGTGGTGATGTATCCAGTAGGGACTGTTCTTTGGCTTGTCCTTCTAGCGGTGGTGATTTTTCCTCCCCTTCTCTCTCCATTGATTCCCATTCTGGGGTGACTCTTTCTATCTGGTCCCCCCGTCCAAAAGCTCCCTTGCCCAAGTGGAGGCGAATCTGGTCTAATCTCGGTCCATCAGCGGAAACAACAGTGAATTCTAGGTTGTCGTGGTAGAGGGTTTCGCCAACGGCGGGGATTTTTTGGAAATGGTAGAGGATGAAGCCGCCGAGGGTTTGGTATTCGTCGATGAGGGGTAGTTCTAAGTTAAGAAACTCGTTGAGTTCTTCCAAGTCGATCTGGGCTTGCACTAGGAAGGTGAAATCGTCGATCGGGACGATCTCGGGACTGTCCTGGTTTTCTGGTTCGTGGGTGTCGCCGATGATTTGGGCGATGAGGTCGTTGATCGTGACTAAACCGGCGGTTCCCCCGAATTCATCTACTACCATCACCATTGGGCGGCGCGATCGCTGCATCAGGGGCAGTAGTTCACTCAAAAGCATATACTCCGGTACGAAGCGAGCTGGACGCATCCAGGGTATGATGCTGGTATCCGGGGAGCTGGCGGCTTCTGTGCTGACGTTTCCCAGGGATGAGGATGGACTAGAATCACTGTTGCTCGTCCCTGTGGGCTGAGTAGGGCTCATGGCTTGGGCGATGACATTGGCCAATTCTTTAAAATCAATAATGCCGCGAATGTCGTCGAGGGATTCTCCCATGACTGGATAGCGGGAATGACCGTTAGCGGCGACTTCCGCGATTAGATCGTGTAAGGTCGTATCGCTGGAAATCGCCCGGATGCTGGTACGGGGAATCATTACTTCCCCGGCGGTGACTTCTCCAAACTCAAACACGTTGGTGAGTAGCTGTCGCTCTTCGGCTTCTAAGCCGCTGGACTCTCTCTCGGTGGCGACGATCGTGCGCAGTTCTTCGGGAGTGATGCGGTTATACCAGCCTTGACCAGCGTAGCGAATGCCCGCTAAACGCAGCAACATCTGGGTTGATTGGTTGAGGATCCAGATAAAGGGGTTGAAAAAGCGGGCAATAGCTAGACTCGGCGGACCGAGAGCCAGAGCTAATTGTTCGGGATAGAGCAGAGCCACAGACTTGGGACAGAGTTCTCCCAAGACGATTTGCAAATAAGCTACTCCGAAAAATGCTACCGGGATAGCTAGGGAATGAACCATGATGTCACTGATATCTCCGGGTAGGGGTAGCTGCTTAAAAGCTGTAGCGACCAAAGCAGCCATCGTTTTTTCGCCAATCCATCCCAAAGCTAGACTGGATAGGGTGATGCCTAATTGGGTGGCGGACAGCAGGCGATCGATATTCCGCTGCAAGATTTGCACCCTTTTGGCCTGTAGGCGTTGCGTTTGGGTGGCGCCTTCTTCCACTAGGTGGTTGATGCGCGATCGCCGCACCCACACCATTGCAAATTCTGCTGTCACAAAAAAGGCGTTGATGGCAATCAGTCCCAACACCGCAACTAAGCCTAATAAAACATCTGCCCAATCCAAAGCCGCCTCCACCTTGACCAATTGATAATTGATAATTGACAATTGATAATTGATAATTGATAATTGTCAATTATCAATTGTCACTGGGATTTCGTCAATTTTTAATTCCACTTGTCGATCGGGATAGTCGGTCAGGCTCAAGGAGAGCTTTTTCGCTTCCTCTACCAAAGATATGGGGAGGTTTACTTTCCCGCCATAAACCTTGCCATCTGACGGCACCTCTGAGGGTAGTCCCTGAGTAGTAGCGCTCAGAGTTTTACCCCCGTCGTCGGTGACGTTCAAGAAACTGTAAAGAAACTGTACCGCTCTCGTCCCATTGTTCTTTAAGGTGACATCTAGCACCAGGTTATCCCCCTCTTTTTTGACCGATCGTACCGTCATCGTCACATCATCATCCCGGTTTTGAATGGGAAACCGGGGGTCAACAGCGGGCGGTTGATTCTGAGCTGGAGCTGGTTTCGCCGCCGTCTCAGGAGCCTTGGTTTCTACTGGTTTGGGCGGCTGTTTGGGTTTCGCTGGTTCCGCTGGCGCCTTCCCTTCCATGACCGCCTTAATATTTTTGACAATATTTTGCTCCTGCAAAAATACTATCCCCTGTCCCCGAATCAGCCCTTTTTGTGCCGCGTCTCGCTTGCTCGTAGGACTGATTTCTGGTTGGGTAATTTCTTTCAGGGCGTCTGTGCCCAATTTTAATCCCCATCTGGCGCTGACGCTCCCAGCCCCAAACATCATACCCAAAAGCGCTAAGGTTAGGATTACGGTTGGATTTATCTTCATAGTTATTACTGGTTGGTTATTGGTCCGCGAATATCCTGCCTAGATTGTAATTACCTCTCCCCAGTTCATCAATCCGCATGCACAGGCAACTGTGCCTAACCAGGATACTAGGAGCATTACCTTGACAGGGGTGGGGGCGTTAGTCTATAATTAATCCATTGCTAGTGATTACCAGTGGTTTTCCCTGGAATCTATCCTGCGCCCTTGGCCGAGCGGATGAGGCAGCGAACTCATAATTCGCCTCAGAGTGGTTCAACTCCACTAGGGCGCATTTAGTGATTTGTCATTTGTCCTTGGTCATTTGTCCTTGGTTCTTTGGTGACAAGGGACAAGTGACAAGTGACAAATGACAAATATCTATCGTGATGGCGGACTGAGCAGGAGGGAGGAGTTGAAGGGGTTCTCCAAGTCGGGAGTGCGAATAGTCCGATCGCTCATCGATTGCTGCTGCATCAGTTCTCTGTAAAGGTCTTCTACCCGGTTCCCTGCTCCCACCATTTCCCGGTCTGGGTAGAGGACAAAGCGCTCCAATACTTGCCCCCAAAGGGATGTCCTCCAGCCAAAAGTACCGGTCAAGCCATAAAACGCACTATCAAACCGTTCTGGAATCGTTGGCTCGGAAGATCCACTGCTTTGGGCGCGGGCAGTTTCCGTCACCCCGAAGATGCAGGCGAGCAAGACTGCCCCGGCGAGGAAAGTTTTACAATTGCTGGTCATGGTTCGGCACCAATAAATTTTATGCCTATCTTAGCCGAAATTTTCCGCTAATATGGCGAAGGCAGATCCGCGTCTGACGCCGCCAACTAGGTATCATCTAGCGAAATTGTATTTATGACCCCTCCAACCTCTCCTCTTCCCACTAACCTTGCTGCCCTCCGCGCCGAACTTCTGGATTTATTCTGCGATCGGGCTTATCGCGAAGGAGATTTCGTCCTCTCTTCGGGCAATCGCTCCTCCTACTATATCAACAGCAAGGAAGTCACCCTCCACCCCAAAGGTGCCTTAGCTGCGGGTCAGTTAATCCTCTCCATGCTCCCCCCAGACACGGACGCTGTAGCCGGGTTGACTTTGGGCGCCGACCCCTTAGTTACTGCGGTTAGCGTGGTCTCCGCTGGGGAACAGCACCCGGTATTTGCCCTCATCGTGCGCAAAGAGGCTAAAGGTCATGGCACCAGGGCTTATATTGAAGGACCAACACTGGCACCAGGGGCGAAAGTGGTGGTTTTAGAGGATGTGGTGACTACTGGCGCCTCGGCGATGAAAGCGGTGGAACGTCTGCGCGATGCTGGTTATTCTGTAGAGCGGATCATTGCTTTGGTCGATCGGCTCCAAGGTGGAGCCGAATTTTATGCCCAGCAAGGACTACAGTTTCAACCAGTCTTTACCATTACCGACATTCAACAGCGGCGGCGAGAAATTATGGTTGTCAGTTAATCCATTTGTAGGGTGGGCATTGCCAGAGGGCGAAGCATCCGCGTACAGAGTCTGCGGTTAAGATATATAGGTTGACGGCGCGGATGCTTCGCCCCTACCAAATGACAAATGACAAATGACCAAGGACAAATCACCAAGGACAAATGACTAAGATTTAAACCGCCGCTTGATTTCTTTCGCCGCCCGAAGACCGGATAGCAAGGCGCCGTGAACTGTCGCCGGATATTGGGTTGATGTGGCTTCCCCGGCGAAAAATAACCGTTTCCCCACCGGTGCGGCGAGGGTCTCCCGGTCTTCCGTTGTAGCGCCCACGGGAATATAAGAATAGGAACCGAAGGAAAACGGGTCTTGACTCCAGCTAGTTCTCAGCATTTGGACTGGTTCTGGGATATTGGTGCCATACAACCGCCGCAGCACCTCCATCACTTTGGCTTGCAATTCCTCATCAGATAAACTTTCCAAAGATTTGGCAAAACTCCCCGCCGTCAATGCGACTAAGACGGGCTCTCCCCCGTGACGACTGAGGTTGAGGAATAATCCAAAATCCGGCTGTTTATCGCTCACATAACCTAAAAAATCCCGATTTTCCGGCCAGAAGATTTCGGGGAATTTCAAGACTACTTTATTATATACGCCCATACTCAGATTTTCAATCGCATGGCGTTTTCCTAGGGGGAGGTTGGGCGAAAACTTCACCTGATTAGATTTTAATACGCCTAGGGGTAATGTGAGTAATGCCCCATCGGCTGTATATTGTTCGCCGGTGGCGGTTTTTACCTCTACGCCGCTTTCACTCCAGATTACTTCCGTGACTTTTTGCGATAACTCAATCTCTAATCCCGCTGCCAATCCCTGGATAATTTGGTCGTAACCGTCGGGAAAAATGTAGTCTTCTCCATCAAAAGCCTCATCATCATCCACATACCACAGGGAAAGATTATCTAAGTCAGTGCCGTTGTCCAGTTCTATCTCATAGTTCATATACCATTTGAGGATTTTTTCCATTTTTGGTGATGGCTTTTGCTGGCGAATTACCCGGCGCCACCCTTCTCCCACAGATATATCCTCATCTAGTTTATCGGCTAAGTTTTCTACTTCTTCTATGATGTTATCATACAATTCATACGCATCATCTAAAATTGTTTCCGACAATGATTTACCTGTACTGTTATAAACCTGGATATTTTCATAATCTGTCTCTTTAATGTTAATTTTAAATTCTGTGGCTAGGCTGGTGAGGGGATTATCTGTGATACCGTGAATCCAAGCTGCTCCTAAATCCACAGCTAATCCTAGGCTTCTATTTGTATTAATTCTGCCCCCAATGCGGTTTCTTCCTTCTAATATTTTCACGGCAAAACCATTTTTGATTAATTTTCTGGCGGCAGCGATGCCAGCGATACCGGCGCCGATAATGAGAATATTTTTTTCGGTCAATTTTGCCATACTATTATTGGGGGAGCATGAGTGTAAAATGGCGGTGGCGGCGGCCAGTAAAGCTAGTTGGAGAAACTGCCTCCTTTGGGAGCCGTTGTTGTTGAAAAATTCCATATCTTTGGGATTATATAATATTTTTTCTAATCTGTCAATAGCAGCCAGAAGATTATTTTTATTATGGGAAGCTGAGGCTGGTCTTGTGTTGCATCTAGATTGATTGATAGCTAATGTGGATGATTTACAGCGTTTTGCCCGTCTATGCGGTACAGTCCCTCACCCCAAACCCCAAGAGCCAAAAAGGGAGAGGGGTTTTGATAATACCGCATCATTTCGCTAAGTGCTGTATGTCATCTGGAATGGGGCCGCCACGGGGGCTCGCCTCTACATGATATATGTAAAGGCACGGCGTCATGGATGACGCCGTGCCTCTCAGGATGCTAGTTTTTCATCAAGAGGGTTAACTTTGGGGAACTGGTTCTTTGGCGAGGAATTTTTCCAGTTCTATGAGGGCGTCAGCATCTACTTTGGTCTGCATGGGGCAGAATTTGGGGCCGCACATGGAGCAGAATTCGGCGGTTTTGTAGATGTCTGCGGGGAGGGTTTCGTCGTGGTATTCCCGCGCTCGATCGGGGTCGAGGGATAGTTCAAACTGGCGGTTCCAGTCGAAATTATACCGGGCGTGGGAGAGTTCGTCGTCCCGATCGCGCGCACCCGGACGGTGACGCGCAATATCCGCCGCATGGGCCGCAATCTTATATGCAATCAAACCATTGCGCACATCTTCCTCATTGGGTAAGCCCAAATGCTCTTTCGGCGTCACATAGCAAAGCATCGCCGTCCCATACCACCCCGCCATCGCGGCCCCAATGGCGGAAGTAATATGGTCATAACCAGGGGCAATATCCGTCACCAAAGGACCGAGGACGTAGAAAGGCGCCTCGGAGCATTCTTCCATCTGCTTTTTGACGTTAAACTCGATTTGGTCCATCGGCACGTGTCCGGGACCTTCCACCATCACCTGCACGTTATGTTCCCAGGCTTTGCGGGTAAGCTCGCCGAGGGTTTTCAGCTCTGATAGCTGAGCGTCATCGGAGGCGTCGTGGGTACAGCCGGGACGCAGAGAATCCCCTAAACTAAAAGAGACATCATACTTTTTAAAGATTTCTATGATGTCTTGGAAATGGGTATATAGGGGATTTTGCTTATGGTGGTGCAGCATCCATTTGGCAATGATACCGCCACCGCGAGATACGATACCGGTGATGCGGTTTTTCACCAAAGGCAGGTACTGAATTAAAATCCCGGCGTGGATGGTCATGTAATCCACACCTTGCTGGGCGTGTTTTTCAATCACGTGCAGAAAGTCATCCGCCGTGAGGTTCTCCATCCGTCCGTAAACGCTCTCTAGTGCTTGATAGATGGGCACTGTGCCAATGGGAACGGGAGAGGCGTTGATGATGGCGGTGCGAATTTCGTCTAAATTGCCGCCGCCAGTGGACAAGTCCATCACTGTATCGGCACCATATTTAATGGATGTCCGCAGTTTCTGCAATTCCTCTTGGATGTCTGAGGAGTTGGGCGAGGCGCCGATGTTGGCGTTGACTTTGCATTTAGACGCAATGCCAATGGACATCGGTTCTAAATTGATGTGGTTGATGTTGGCGGGGATAATCATCCGTCCCCGCGCTACTTCTTCCCGAATTAGGTCTGGTGGCAGGTTTTCCCGCGCCGCCACATAGTGCATTTCTTCGGTAATTACACCCTGACGGGCGTAGTGCATTTGAGTAACATTACTCTGCCCTCGCCGCTTAGCAACCCATTCTGCTCGCATATTTGGTTTCCTCTATTAAGAGCTTTCCTCCGCCGGTATTACCCGGTGAAGGTGGAGCGGCTACACTGCCCTATCCACCTTCATTTCAGGTTCTAAGGGTATCATCTCAGCCCAAATAACCCGGGCACCCCTAGCTAGACTTGTCATTATATCATTGATTTGCCTGCTGGCTACCTGTAATTATGCTTCCTCTGCTGGGACTGGGAGACGGGGGGACTAGGGGACTGGGGGACTAGGGGGACTAGGGGGAGTGTGGGGAGTGTGGGGAGTGTGGGGAGTGTGGGAAGTGTGGGAAGTGTGGGAAGTGTGGGGAGTGTGGGAAGTGTGGGGAGTGTGGGAAGTGTGGGGAGTGTGGGGAGTGTGGGAAGTGTGGGGAGTGTGGGGAGTGTGGGGAGTAATCTTCCCCCTCT
>Ga0073934_10005124_pt1 | contig 20733 bp, 17 predicted proteins | sample LarsenN4metaG_FD_76834 | JGI IMG/M metagenome (GOLD analysis project Ga0073934, IMG submission 76834) | Hot spring sediment bacterial and archeal communities from British Columbia, Canada, to study Microbial Dark Matter (Phase II) - Larsen... ... | reverse complement strand
TGTCCGCGCAGGCGCTGGCCAATGCGAGTCATGCCGCCGAAGGCTTCCTTTTCTTCGTCGGGCGTCCCGCCCAGGGCTCGGAACCACCAACGAACCATTCCGCGGATGGAAGGCACTCGCAGTTCAGGGGTGTCCTGGTAAGCGCCGCGATTGAACAGCGGCGTGAGGACTTCGATGTCGCGTTGCCAGTTCATACGTTCAGGTTAGCTTCAGCCCTAATCGGGCGAGGATTTTCTGACCATCTGCCCCCGCTTTGCCGGAAGTGAAGGCCTGCCAGTAGGGGTTTTGTTTGCGCAGTCGGCCACGTTCGTGGGCAGGCACCAGCGTTTCAAAGGCACGGCGCAGGTCGGCATCCGTTGGCAACGCAGCCATGAGCGGAAGAGCAGCTGGGAAGTTATCTTTGGTGTTCAAACTCTTGAACCGGGAAATGAGTTGGTCAACGGGAGAATCTGGAACCGCAGGAGCAGCAGTGCCAGCATGCGATTGCGCGGCGGCTGCGTTTGGCCGGACTTGCTTACGACCTAACTCAAACCAGCCGTAGCCGGCGGCCGTTTTCGCGCCGACTCCTTTGCGGGTAACGCCGCGTTCCAGCCATTCCCTGGCCTGTTTCATGAGGTCGGCAGGGGAAAAATGGAAGGGTTCAGGGATTCGGTTAAGAAGGACGGCAAAGCCAAAAGAGGAACCTGCTTCCACCGCTGGAAAGTAATTGGGAATGGGACTTTCGTTGTCCTCAGCGCGTTGCCTGCGTCCGGCGTAATAGTCGGGATAGTGTGGGTTGACCATGTCCACAACCAGGTTTGGAGTGGTAGTGGGATAGGCAGGCAGGAAACAGGCGCAGCCTTTGAAATCCCTGGTGCCAATTTCATCCCCAACGGCTTGAGCTTGCGAGCTGCCGGCCCAGCCGAAGTCACCTTTCGTTGTGAGATCGTGCGCGCCATAGCCGAACAACAGCATAGCCAATTGAAGCAACCGAAGCTTGTCCTCGCCTTTAGTTTCGTGAATTTCCCAAAGGGCTTGCGCACGAGAGATTCCTTTAACCGCGCTGCCCGGGATGAACGGCAAACCGAAGCATCGATCCAGAGCGATGCCGGCATTTTCGACCACGCCTCCGGCGAGATTCACCATCATCCGTGAGCCGAGGGTCGCCTCGAAGGTGACGATCTGGCCAGGGAAGGACTTGCCAAGGTCAGTCAGGAACCGAATGGCATTCTGGCTCTCGACGCTCGCGAGCGCCGTGTCCACTCGCGCGATATTTGCCATCTTTTCGGCGATGCGGGCTTCGTGTTCCTTCCGCTCCGCGACATCCGGACGAACGTTACGGCCGCTTGCCTCCCGGCGCAGGCGTTGGGCATCGCCGCGCAGCAAGTCCGCGCCGCGAGTAACGATGCGGAGGACGCTCCAACGCCCGGCGTCATTGAGCTTTGAATGCTCGCCCGCGTCCCACACTTTGGGCAACGCAAACTTCTCGTGGAGCAAGGAACGGTTTTGGACACCTTCAGCCCACTCCCCTACGAGCGCGGCAACATCTCTAGTCAGTGGAATCATCGGGGCCTCCATTTTCCGGGGCTTGCTCGAAGCGCCGAGCATAGCTGAGCCAGGCCAGAGTTTCCTCGGTGGCAAGTTTGAGCACCTGGCTGTCAGCTTTAGCAGAAAGAAAATCCATCAATCTCTCAAGGTTATCCTGGCCAGGTGTGATGCTGATGTCGGGATGTGACAGGTGCTTGGCGATGTGATCGAAGCAGCTTCGCCAGCCGCTGTCGGTCTTCTGAGCGTAGGCAAAGGCGCCGGCGGCTAGCAGGCCGTTGCTCATGACCAGTGCAGGCAGCTTCTTGAGCACGTTGCCTCCCTGCCTTCCCCTTGTGCTGAGACCGGCCTTGGCATAGGCCAAAGCATTCGCGGCGCGGACTTGTTCGAGATTCTTCATAGTTGTCTCGTTAGCTGAGTTTCACGGTGCAAAAGCCGAGGCCGGTTGTGCTGTCACCGCCAAATTGAAGCAGCGGCTTTCGAGTGAAAAGGCCGGCCAGCTTCTCGAGTTCGTCCGTCGCGCGGGCGAGAAGTGTGAGTGGCGCGAAGAACATCGTTTCAGCCGGGACCGCCTCAAGATTGAACAATGCGCCCGGCTTGGCCGTGCCCCTCTGAGGGTCGATGGCGACATGCTGGCTGACCTCGCATGCGTTCTTCGCAAAATGTGCAAAATCGCCGTTGCTGAGCAGAACGAAGCGTCCTTTGCCGGCTTGCCACACCGGATCATCAAGGAGCCCGAGCAAGGCGGTTTCCCACTCACTTGGGAACCTGCCTGCTTCACCAGAGGAGCGGTTGAACCGGTATTCCTCAAGGACCACTCCCGTCTGACCATTGCGCGAGATGGTGACGGTGTCCCCGGCCAGGCATTTCATGTCTTCGGGCTCGGAGGGGACCGAAAGGGAGCTGAGGCGGCCATGCTCGCGCTGGAAACGCTCCAACGCCAGCGGGCAGGTCGCAAACGCAAAGCTGCCTTTGGCTGAACGCACTGGGAACGCCAGTAACTTGGCTTCCCCCAGGGACAGGCGTCCGGCGTCTTCTTGAGTGCCAAACACGCGGTCGGCATGCGCTCTCATGCTCTCATCGCGCCCTGCGGCATCTCTGAGGACTCCTTTTAGACTGCTTCCCGGAATGACGGGAAACCCTGTGTGGCGTTCGCGGACGATGGGCTGGTCAATGGCCCCGACGCTGGAGCCAGCGCCGACGTGGAGTGGGGTTCTGGTGAAAAGATAGAGGATTCGAGTTTGCATAGATGGTTTGGTTAACGGTTCGACTCGGCTCTGAGGTTGTTTGTCACGGGAATATTTTGCAGGGCAGTTTGAAGTTCGGCGTGCGATGGGACGTCCGGCAACGTCCTTGGAGGTGGGTTAGACCTCCGGTCTGACGGTTGCAGCTTGCTCCGCAAGCTTAAGGCTGATGGTTCGGCAGCTTGACCTCCCGGGGAACCGCCCGGACGGGAGCCGGAGGCTCCCGGAACTGGCAGACCGGAGGTCTGCCCCACGGAGGTTCGCGCGATGTTGGCGCTCGACCATGGCCAATCCCGGGGATCGGCGCACAGGCCGGCAGTCACAGGATTGCGCAACGTGTATTCGCAACAGCGCGCGCGATCGTCCTGGTCGCGGCAGCAATGGTCGTACGATTCGCTTTGCCAGAAGGGGTGCCCCGTGCGGTTGAGAAGGCGATTGGCTTGAAGGGCGGTGTAGGTTTTCCAGCTCTTGAGAATGGAACTGAGCGGATGCGAACCGCGTGGATGGACGACCACATGCACATGGTTCGGCATCACTACCCAGGCGTGCAAATCGTAACGGTCACCCTGAAAGAATTGGAGCGCGTCAAGGACAAGTTTCGCCACGTCCGGCCGGCGCAACCAGCAGTCGCCGTGACCGGCGTCGAGATAGGCATCCACTTTGGCAGAATACCAGTCGAATAAATCGCGTTGTTCGCTCCAGGTGAGCGGGCGATGATGGGCGCAAGCCTCGGCCACAATACTTTCCCGTTCGCGCTTGAGGCGCAAAAGGACTTCCTTGGGGAGGGTTCCAGCCAGGCGGAAAGTAACAAAGTAGCTGGCGCCCTCTCGCTTCAGATGAGGTAAAGCGCCGCGCGAATGCAGACCTGCGATGAGGCGGGACGGGCGGGTGGGCGCAGGAACGAGCGGACCATCGTTTCCAGTTGCGGGTGGGTTAGACCTCTGGTCTGACGGTTTCAGCTTGCTCCGCAAGCTGAGGGTTGGCGTTTGCTCAGCTTGAACGGCCGAGGTTCCCGGGGAGCCGGAGGCTCCCTCAACCGGCAGACCGGAGGTCTGCCCCACGACGGATTGTTCCGCTGAGCCAGCAACTGGCGCTTGTCTTGGTGCGAGTCCTTTCATGGCCGTGGCTGTTTGCCTGCGTTGTTCTCGTAGAAGTTCCAGGTGCCGCACACGCCCAGGCCGAAGCCCTTTTCACCGAGGAGCGTGCTGCGGCGGTTTTTGATTTGGGTGCCGGGAGTGTCGCCGTGCCAGTTGAGCGCAGCGGCCAGTTTGGAGGCTTCCTGAGGGGAGTCGGCTTCGAAGTAATAGACCGCGCCGGCTGGAACAGCGAGATGGGTGGACTTGGCACCGCCTTGAGGGCGGTCAGTGTCATTCGGCAAGGCCCAGCCGGTGACGGGTATGGGTTTGGGCACAAGGGCAGCGACCAGGCGAGCGGCGATTGTTCCACCAGCGGCTACGCGTGGTTTGCGTTGGGACTTACGAATTCCTGCTCCAGAAGTGAGCAGGACTTTGCCAGTCCGTGCATCCACCCAGTTTGGCAACCAACCACCCGGATGCGGGTTTTGCGGGCTGCCATCCTTCTTTGTTGCGGGAATCTCCGGGAAGATGGCCGGGCTGAGGAGAATCCACTTCAGGGCAATTCTGCCGTTGGACAGAACCGTGAAGTCCGCCGCAGTCGTTAGACCTCTCGGCATGGGGAGGCCGTTTCCAGCACAGGACTGAAGGGTTGCGGTGCAGATGCGTTGCTGGCCCCCGACAACGATGCGGGTGGGATTCCCGTTCAGCAGTGATCTGAGCAAATCCCTGCCATGCTCTGGGTGCTGATATTCCTTGTCCTCGGCTGCGGCAATGAGGCCCATTTGAAAGCCGTCACGCAAGCGAAGGTAATGCGCGGTGTAAATCTTTCCCGCGGCGGTCTCCTGGCCGGTGGTTTGGGTGTCCGGGTCGATCCCGATGCCCAGATTGGCTTCCCTGTCCGCGATTGATTCATCGCGCAGGAAGTGGTCAGTTCCCGGCTGGAGACGGTGTTGCCGCAAGTACTCGGTGAAGGCGTCGGATGAAAGCCAGGGTTCCTCCCCCGCTTCTTTGTCAGGAGGCCGAGTGCTGGCCACGGCGTATTCGAGGGGTTTTGGCAAGCTGCTACCGGCCCAGGGACTTTCATCCCCGTCCTTCTTCATCGAGCGGACTGGTTTGAAGGTCAGCTCGACGGAACTTTTTTGCTGCGCATCTTTTGGACGCGGGAAGAACCAGCGCCCGTGTTCGTCCACCGGGAAGGGGCCGGCGCTGACCACCGAGCCGAATTTGCGGTCGCGCTGTTCAGAGTATTCCCCACTCCGACCGCGCCGATGCGAATGGACACCGTCCAATCCAGCCCGATGCAAAGCTGCGTGCAAGGCGTGATTGGTCACATCGGGCAAAGGCCAGGCCGCGGTATGCCCCGCGAGTGAGCCGCTCATCGGCCGGCCATCGCGGAAAAACAGGACGTCGGTAGGTCTCAAGAGAATTGCATTCATTGGCTGCCTTTCGGCTGCGAGTTGTTGTTGGGTTCAGTGCGCGTGCGATGAGCGAAGGCGGCCGTCTGCATAAGGCCGATAAGATCCTGCAAGAGTCGCTCGGGATTGGAGTCTTCCACTCCAGTCAGGTACTCCCTCGCCTTTGCCGACAATGCGTCGGCAAGTGCCCGTTTCGCCGGCCCCTTGAGGGGGCATTGGCGGTCCAAAGCATGGTTGAGTTCTGCCAGGATAGTCCCGGAGGCATCGAAGGTCTCTACCGATCGAAGGTTGCCCTTTTCCTTCAAAAGTGGGGTGGAGGCGGTAAGATAGGGCTCGAGCAATTCGACGACGCGATGGGGGAACTTGTTGTTCAGATGCTTGGCTGCCAGCGCTTGCTGAACCTCCTTGAGCAACTCCAGTCCGCGAGAGTTCCAGCGGCAACCCCATTCGAGCATTTCTCCACTCCGCTTCATCAGCGTGACCGCAACCGCACCGCGGCCCAATCCGCCGCTCTGCAGCGGTTTCTTTGCTCGTTTCTCGGCAGCCTGGGCGGCCCGAACCACATCCTGCAACGGTGCCTTGAAATGGGCGATGGCGATGCCGACGGAGCAGTCTGCGGCGGGACCCGGGACGAGGAAGGGAATGGGGCGGCCTCGACCGTGATCGTCCTTCCAGGTGTCGGTCGCAAGAAAACCCTCCGACGGACTGCTCAGGATTGATTCGCCATCCGGTCCAACTACCGTGGTCCCCCGGAAGGCGTTGCGCAACGCGCGAGCACAGTCCAGGGCCGAATCCGCGGGCAGCATGGCGAGAACATCATCGCCGCCAGCGTAGATGAGACGACCATCAAATGCCTCGACGATTGGCCTCGCGCAGAGCACGGCGAAGTTGCTCAACGCTTCGCTGAACTGCAGATGATAACTGGGTGACACCAGGCGGCGGGTCCGAAGCAGATCAGCGAACCGTTCGGAGAGCTTGCCTCTTCCGTCCGGGTCGCTGGGGCGTGTAAAGTATTCAAGCGAGCCGTGAGCTTGAGTGTTTGTGGAATCTGAGTAGGTGGCAAGCTGAGTGCGGTAGCTCGGGCATTTTTCGCCCGAAACCCACTTGCCGATCGAGTCTCCATCCAACGCGAGAACCGCGAAGTATTTGCCGCCTTTTGCCTCATCGCTGATCTTCTCGATCTCGTCTTCCGAGTCGTCACCGGACTCGAACGGCTTATGGTCAGCAACCATACGGGTATTCGGCATCGGGAATTGGTTTCGCCTGGTTCTAAGTCCCTGTTTTTCCGCAAGCCACGACCAATGCCAAACTCGTTTGACCAGGGTGATGGCGCCAACCTCGTCATCGTGCCGGAAAAGCCTCGACCACTCGGGGTCAGAGAGCTTGCTGACTTTGTCAGCGAACCCGGAACCCCCGAAGAGCATCTCCTCCCGGCCCGTCAGCCCATCCTTGTTGTGCACCACGCCAGTTCCCCATCCGCCTGCGGACCAGGCGCGGAAGTCACGGGTTTGGCGGACCGCATCGAGTGACCAACCGCTGAGGGCGGTGAGCAACGCCCAGCCAAGGCCGATATTGTTCAACGAATCCCTGGGACCGGTGGCGCCCCCCTTATAGTAACGCGGGTCGCGGTGGTCCTTGGGCATGGCTTGAGTGGCGGCGTGAATGACAGTATCGAAACGCTGGAGCAAGGACTTTTCCCCCGCAGCCTGGTTTCCTGCCGGGAGTAGGCGACTTGCGATCTGCCTCGCTTCGGTCAAATCAACCGGCCAAGGCAAGGCATGCCAACTCAGGTTCCAAATCCGCTCGGTTTGTGCCACGAATCGCTCGTGGGCTTTTCCTTCTCTCAATGGCGGGGGGCAGAGCTCGAGCAGCCCGGAAGCTTGCACCTTTTGCCACACGGACTCGCAAATAGCTCTCCACTCACCCCGAATTGCGTCCGCGATCTCCTGACCAAGCCGTGCCACGGCCTTCGCTGGCACTATCGCGAAAAACACGTTGGGTAAGTTTGGCGTCAAAAGGTCAAGGTCAGGATTGTTGGCAACGTTGTCATGTCGTGTACGGCGGGCACGTTCTCGGAGCGACTGCCAAACGGGCTTGTCCCCGATGCAGACCCGTTCCCAGAGATCGACTCGCCAGTGCAGATCGAAGAGTGGTTGATTGCGAAGGTTCGGGTAAATAACGGCATCAGGGCCAAACTGCGCCGAGAGTGCCTTTAGTCCTGCTGCCATCAACCAGGAAAGCAAATAAGAACCGCTCCATAAATCGCGCGTGCTGCGAGCTTGCGCGATGAAGTCCTGAACTGGTCCCAGTTGAAACTTCAGAAACGCTGGGCGGAGAGCGGCCGTCCGCAAAGCCGCGGCGCACTCCTCTGGATTCGTTGGAGGCGCCCCATCACCCAGGTCGGCGCATCCCGCCAGTGCCGCTACCACGGTATTGTGGGTCCAGATAGTGTGATCCGGCAGGCGAGTGTCTGCCGGGAGAAAGGCAAAGCGGGCGTCGCGTTCCGCAGCGAACTGCGGCCACAGCCTCCAATGGGCAAAAAAGCGGGCCCGCCACTTGTCTTCCTCGCTCCAGTCGTCGGGAACCTGGTTAAGGACCGGCTGAATCGTTTGCTCCCTGTCTTCCAGCTCTCCTTCGATAGCGTCAAACCCCGTGACTTCCCGCCCGGATTCGAAGCTCAACACTGCTGGCTGGTCCTGACGAGCACCGCCAAGCGGGTGATGAAAGCCCGCCCTGACTCCGTCGAAAGCACAGGTCATCCCGGCGCTGCGCGAGCCAGGGAAAGGGAAACGGTCCGCGCTGGAGGCGGTGAGATCAGCCTGCTTGGCGAAGGCACGCAATTCTTCCTCCGAAAACCCTGCGGCGCGCAGCGCCCGTTCGGAACGCAGGTCGTGCGTCGCGATGTCGGCGCACTTGCTTGGCGGATCATGCAAATACGCGGCCAGTTTGTTTTTCCAGAAGCTTCTCACTTGGGGTTATGCTCCTTCTTGAGGGTTAGGTCCGAACAGGTGATGCCTGCCAGGCTGAATGCTGCGTGTTTCTTCATGGCCGGCATCATACGCCAGCAAGTTGCTTGAAACGAAGTCGCGGACGTCCGCGGACGTTCGGAGGCAAGCAGGGCGGTCGTTGCAGGCTGCGATGGGGTCGGGCGAGTCAGGAGACTCCTGAAGAGTGCCAAGCCATGATGGGTTAGCCCGGACATGGCGCTGAGGTTAATTGGGTCAAGCGGGGTGTCAACCCCAACCGCAACCCAAGAGTAATTCCTGCCAAATTCCTGGCTGGATTCGTGACCGATTTGACGATTTGAAGTCGATTTGACCGAAATGGAGAAATGGACCAAATGGACCGAAATGGTTTGGCTTTGGTTAGATTTTCTGCTTTAAGTACCGTTTCGGCTTTAGAAATGAAACACCTGCTGAGCATTGAAAAGACGGCGTTGGCGGACATGGAAACAATCCTGTCCGAGGCCGTGGTGATTAAGAAGGAACGAGGGCGGCACGGGGCGAAACCTCTGGCCCACCAGATTTGGGCGATGCTCTTCTCCAAGTCTTCGACTCGCACCCGGGTGTCTTTCGACGTGGGGATCCGGGAGTTGGGAGGAGAGGTGATCTTCCTGCCGGCGAGCGAGATTCAACTGGGCCGCGGAGAGCCGGTGAAGGATACGGCGCGGGTCCTGGGGCGGATGGTGCACGGCGCGGTGTTCAGAACATACGCGCAGAGCGATGTGGAGGAGTTCGCCGCGTATGCCGGCATACCGACGATTAATGCGCTGACGGACGATGAGCACCCGTGCCAAATCCTGACGGACATCTTCACGTTCCAGGAGAAGCGCGGGTCCATTCGCGGCAAGGTCGTGACCTTCGTGGGCGACGGCGCCTGCAACGTGGTCAACTCGTGGATTTTCGCGGCGTCGAAATTCGGCTTCGAGTTGCGCATTGCGGCGCCGAAAGCGTTCCAGCCTTCGCCGGAACTGCTGCGGCGAGCCGGAGGAAAGGTCGTATGCCTGGAAGATCTGCGACCGGCGGCCAGCGGGGCGGATTTGCTGTACACGGATGTCTGGGTGTCGATGGGCAAGGAGGCCGAAGAGGAACAGCGGCTCGCTCAGTTCAAAGGTTACCAGGTCAATGAGACCCTGGTCCGCCTTGCCAAGCCGGACGCCCTGGTCATGCACTGCCTGCCGGCGTACCGCGGCAAGGAAATCGACGAGGCGACCTTTGACGCGCACGCCCACACGATCTTCGACCAGGCGGAAAACCGGTTGCACGTGCAGAAGTCCATCCTCACCTGGCTCACCAAAGGGTGAGCGAATTGCGGCACGGCTGAATCCGCGAAGGCCGAATTACCGGTCAGTGGATCCCGGCCCGACCTGGAGGGGTTGGGCGGTGGGAGCCTGCCCCGTGAACCGCTTGAGATACTTCAGCGCCACGCAAATATCTTTGGGCCACGGCGCCTCGATGCGGAGCGGGGCGCCGCTGACCGGATGGACCAGGTTGAGCGCGGCGGCATGGACGGCGGGCGATTGAATCAAGGGCCGCTCGGTTTGATCGGGTCGGAGGCGGTAGTCGGGCTTGAGGGTGGAAAGCAACAGCAAGCGCCCTCCATAAGGGCGATCTCCCAAAGCGGGAAGGCGAGCGCGCCGCAGATGTGCCCTGACCTGGTGCGGCCGGTCCGGGACGGGCAGACACTTCAGGAGGAGGAATTTCCCGATGCGTTCAACTGTTTCGAACGCAGTTCGCGCCTTCTTGCCGTGGTGAGGATCCACCTGCATCAAACCAGGCTTGAACCGATGCGGCGCGAGGGCGCCGATGACTTCGGAGGGCGGTTCGATGGGGCCGGCCTGGACCAGGGCAACATACTCCATCATCGGCTTTTCGTTCCCGAACTGGTTGGCAAGGCTGGCCAGGGCCTCTTTCGAACGAACGAACAGCAACACCCCCGACACCTCCGTATCGAGCCGGTGGACGTTCATGAGGTAGGACAGCCCACGCTGGCGCGCCCAGCTTTTTCCCTCGGCGATACCCTGGTGCAGCCAGCTGAGCAGGTTGCCGGAATCGGGAGCCGCGCTCTCCGGAGTGGACGCCAGCCCGGCCGGTTTGTCGACTGCGAGCAGGTGCTCGTCCTCAAAGAGGACACGCAGCTCCCAGGATTGCTTCGATTCCGGGACGGACAGCCTGATAGTGTTGCGCTCCATGGCGAGAGGATTACACCCGGGACCGGAGGGAACAAGGCTGCGATAACCACCCTGGGCGAGAAAAAGGCGATCTGGCTGGAACCGTCCCGAGGCGGCGAGGGCTCACGGCAACCCTGACGGGCAATCGAAAGGCAGGCTTATGATTTCTTTGTCGCCGGGGCCGCGTTCAGGTCGGGAGGCGGAGTGCGCGGGGCGTTAAGCGGGGTATCACGCAACGCGATGGGGGCTTCTTTGCGAAACCAGTTGTTAAAGACTTCAGACTGGCGGTTTTGCCGGACGGCGTTGAGGAACTCCGGCAACTCCGCCTGCAACCTGGCTTCATCAACGGGCAGCTTTGCCTTTACGTGCATGATTACACCGCCGTCGGCGGTTGGGTAAAAGCTGCTGACCTTGCCAGGCTCGGTGCTGAAGGCGATCTCCTTGAGCTGGTTAAGGCTGGTGCGCTGGTCGAATCCGGGAAGTGAACGGGTGGAGATCGAAAACGGCGGCAGGGTGACCAGTCTCAGCCTGGCTTCCTGCACCACAGACGCGAAATCTTTGCCCTGGGCCATGCTGTTGGTGAGGGTGCGATGGAAGTTGATCCCGGCCTGCCGCGCCAGGGTGGCCGCCTGTTGCTCCTTGTAGTCCTTGGTGACCCGTTCCCGGACCTGTTCAAAGGAGGGAATTTCACTGGCTAGCCGGCGCCCAAAGGCAAGCACGTATACGGCGTTCTCACCCACAATGGGACCGCCAAAAGGGTCATTGGTGAGGTTCATGCCGAAAGCAGCCGTGGCGAACGCGGAGGCGGCCTGGCCAAGCTGCAGCTCCTGGGGCGGCTCGCTGCGGGAGAAGGGTGCGGTGGTTTTGACGGTGAGGCCGCGCGCCTTGGCCAGCTCGTCCATGTTCTCCGGTCGCGCTGGCTGGGTGTCGAACAGGGTACTGGCGAAGGCGTTGGCCTGGCGGCGCGCATCCATGAGGGCACGATTGCGAATGAACTCCTCGCGCATTTTGGCCTTGGCCAGCTCCGGGGTGGCTCCCAGGCGCGTGTAGTTGGTGCCCAACCGCTGCATGTTCATCTCGATGACTTCGTCCAGGTTGGTCTTGGTCAACTCCGCTTCAGCGGCGGCGAGGTGATTGGAGAGGCTGAACTCGACGTACTTGACCTCGACCCGGTCAGGCACTCTGTATTCGGCCAGATGGTTGGTGAAGTAGGAAGCCAGCGTTTCCGGCGCCACCTTGACGCTGTCGAGATAGTTCGTGGTCTCGAAGAACACCGCTTCGGCAGACACTTCCTGATTCTCCCGGATCCAAAGCTCGCGTGCCTCGGCGGGAGTGATGAGTCTGCCACCGACCCCCACGGTGCTAACCAACTGCTGAACGCCCAGGTAGTGCTCAACAAAGCGCTGGAAGTCACTCAGGCGCATCCCGTGTTCTCTAAGCACCTGCTCCTCGAAGGCTTGCGGAGTGGAGATACCCGCGCTCTGGAACTGGCTCAGCATGTTGCGGGCGACCTGGACCACCATCTCACTGCTCGTGTGAATCCCCATTTCCTCGATCTTCTGCAGGAGGAAGAGCCATTGGTAAGTCTCGCGCTCGAGGTCGAAGCCCATGCGCTCTGCATCCGTGTCGGGCCAGCGTCCTCCGCTCATGAAGAAGTACTGCAGCATGGCCTCGCGTTGCGCATGGATGAACGCTTCCTCGCTGATCGGTTTGCCGCTGATCGATCCAAGCCGAACCACGCCCTGGTCCGTGTTGAGCTTGGAATAGGGCGAGAAGAAGACAACAAAGGAGATGATTGTAAACGTGATGATGATCGCCCAAAGCCAGGTCTGGTGCTTGCGAATCGTGCCGAACATAAATGCAATTGCGATTACTTTAAAGGTGAGCAAGCTACCTGTGCGTGGCGGAGGGGGTCAAACGCAAAATCCGACCTTTACAAGGCAAATTCGCTTTGTCAGGCTTAGCCCGGACTATGAAAAAGCTTCTGCCGGTCCTGTTGATGCCCCTGGTCTTGGCTGGGTGCGCCGCCACGTTTACCAACCTGACGCCCCAGCAGCAGACGCGGAACCCCGAGAACGTCTACCCGGTGGAAGTGGCCTTGCACACGCGCCAACAGACGATGCGGTGGACGAGCATCCGGCCGATGATCGTTGTGGGCACCGAGACCTACCCGATGCGCCCGACCCCCCTGATGACCAACCGCTGGGAAGGGCTCGTCCCGGTGCCGGCAGGCCAGAATGCCGTCCAGTACCGCTACAAGTTCGACTACGACTACAATAGCTTCGGCAAGCCCAAAGCCGACAGCGCTTTCTCCCCTGAATACACCCTGCGGGTTGTGGAAGAAAAGAAATAGCTGCCCTTCCCCGTCCCCGCCTCCGCGGGCTTTCAAGTGACTTTTTCCGGGTAGGACCGTAATTGTCCTACCCCAGGTGTTACTCTGCCTTCATGCATGGCACTGTTGCGCCTCCCGCCTTTTGGGCGGGATTGGAAAACGACCCTGGATTCTGCGCCGTGGCCCGCACGTGGGCTCGCAGGTTGGGTGCCGGCTATGCCCTTGTGCGGCGCGCCCTTCTGGAGCGCCGCCCGGGCTTGGCCCGCTATTACCCGTGTCCACAGGATTGCGGTTGCGAGCACCAGGTGCTGGCCGGCCCGCCGGGCGAGTGGTGCGGCGTTTGCCAGTGCGAGCCGTGGAACTGTCCAGACCTGCGCCTTGCCGAATCCGACCTGCAGCTTTGGGAACTCAGTCTCCCCAGGCTCGCCCGGTCGATCTGCGGCGCGCTTGGCTTGCGACATCGCTTCTGCGAGATGGGCCTGCCCGGCGTTGTTCAAGCCGGCGAATGGGTCGCGGATGCCTTTCCCGTTTTCCTGGCCGTTCTGGGCCGCCCGGAACGGTTCGGGCATGCGGTGGGTCAACTCTGTGCCCGGCTGCACCGCAGGTTTATTGTCGTCGGCCCCACGGATGGCTTCATGAACGCTGCAATCGAGGAGATGCTCGCGCGGGAGCGGTCCGCGTTCTTCGCGCTGGACCGCTGCGTGGCCTTGACCGCCTCCGGGACGTTGGCGCCGGTGGTCCAACCCGGAGAGTTGTTTGCCGCCTTCCGGCCCGAGAGCGCCGGCTTGCTGACGGAAGAAACCGCGCGGGGCGCCTTTGAACTGGTGCGGCGATTGGATGTTTCCGAGAGACTGAAGCCGCCCACGTTGCTAACCGTGTTTCGGCTCTACTGCATCGAGCAACTCTCCGCCGCCCGCATCGCGCGCATGACCGGATGCGCCAAATCGACGGTTCTCGAACGTCTGAAATTGCTGCGGCAAAAGACCGGGGTGGAACCGGCCGATTTCAGGCCTCTTTCGCTGCACCTGGCGCGAATGGAAGACGCCCTGACTGATTCCAGAGCCAGGCGCATCCATCGTCGAACAGCCGCTCTCGGAGAGGAAGAGGACCCGGAGAGCTGACGAAAGCGCGCGGAAATCCGGCGCCGGTTTCGAGCCGGGACTTCCATGGGCCGTCACCTCGCCAAATAAAGCAACTGCCAAAAAAAAGCGGAACCCGGCAAGCCAGGTTCCGCTCAATAAGGGACTTTGAAAGGCCGGTTCGCAACCGGCCGTTAGATTAACAGATTAGCGACCGCGCCGGCCGCCGAAATCCCGGCGTTGGCAGCCGGAATCACGTCGCGGCCCGCCGAATCCCCCGCCGCTGTTTTCCTTCGGCCGGGCGATGTTAACGGTCAGGTTGCGACCATCCAGGGAAGCGCCGTTCAGGGCGTCGATGGCCTTCTGGGCCTCTTCCGGAGTGCTCATGGTGACGAAGCCAAAACCGCGGGGCCGTCCGCTCATGCGATCGGTCATCAGGTTGGCTTCAACGACGGTACCGTGGGTCGCAAAAGCGTCCTGGAGGTCGTTTTCGGTAGTGTTGAAGGAAAGATTTCCTACAAACAGCTTTGTGTTCATGTAATGTATTGTCCCTAGATTCTTGAGCCCTCCCGCACTGTTCCCGACTGCCGGGTTTCAAATCATCACTGAACACAGGTTCAATTGAGGATTACCACGTCCTGGAAGCTTCCAAGCTATCTAATCGACGCGTTCAAGATGCCTGATTGGAAGCAAGTTGCAAGCACTTTCACGTCGCCGCTTCACCCGCCCGCCATCGCGCCGACGATCAGGAAAGGCTCCAGACCGCGGACGACTTCGTCCGGCAAGGCTGTGTCCGGAGGTTCCAGGGACAAGTCATCCTTGCACGCAAAGAACCGGACAAATGGGCGGCGCCGTCCCGAATCGTGGTCGCGAATGGTCCCGCGCAGCATGGGAAAGCGGGCTTCGAGCGCATCGAGCACCGAGCGGATCGTGACTGGTCCGGCAACTTCCAGCCGCACCTCGCCCTCTGCGCGCGCAAGATTTCGCAAGTGATAAGGAAGCACCACGCGAATCATGGCAGCACTTGCGTCTCGACGGACAGGACGGCCGGCAAGTCGCGAACGAGGGCGTTCCACGTGTTGCCACCATCCGCCGAACCATAAACCTGGCCGCCGGTCGTGCCGAAGTAAACTCCGCAAGGCTCGAGGGAATCGACCGCCATCGCGTCACGCAACACGTTTACGTAACAATCCTTCTGCGGGAGCCCGCGGGTGAGAGGCTCCCATTCGTTGCCGCCACTTCGGCTCCGGTATACGCGCAGTTTCCCTTCGGGGGGAAAATGCTCGGAGTCGCTCTTGATCGGCACGACGTAGATGGTGTTCGGTTCCTGGGCGTGAACCTCAATCGGGAACCCGAAATCGGTTGGCAGATTGCCGCTCACCTCGGTCCAGGCCCCGCCGGCGTCTTCGGTGCGCATCACATCCCAGTGTTTTTGCATAAACAAAACGCCGGGCCGCGAAGGGTGCATGGCGATGCGATGAACGCAATGACCGACTTCCGCGTCCGGGTCGGGAAGCTCGTATTGCGATTTCAGTCCGCGATTGATCGCCTGCCAGGTCTGGCCGGCGTCATCGGTGCGGAACACGCCGGCGGCGGAGATGGCCACAAAAATCCGGTTCGCATTCTTCGGGTCGAGAAGGATGGTATGCACCGCCATGCCACCAGCCCCCGGCTGCCACAGGTGCCCCTTGACCTTGCGCAATCCCGGCAACTCCTTCCACGTTCGGCCACCGTCCACGGTCTTGAAAATCGCCGCGTCTTCCGCTCCGGCATAGACGGTGTTCGGGTCCGTGAGCGAAGGCTCGAGATGCCAGACGCGCTTGAATTCCCAGGGATGTTGCGTTCCGTCGTACCACTTGTGCGTGCCCACCTCCCCCTCATAGAGGAACTTGTTGCTCACCCCTTTGGGGAATTCGCCGGGAGTTGGCTCGGGCGTTCCATCCGGTGTGGCCCAGGTTCGACCGCCGTCGTCCGATCGTTGAATGATCTGTCCGAACCAGTCGCTGGTCTGCGAAGCGTAGATCCGCTTGGGGTCCGCGGGGGAGCCTTTGAGATGGAATATTTCCCAGCCCGCGAAGAGAGGGCCGCTTACCTGCCAGTCCTGGCGCTTGCCGTCCGCAGTCAGAATGAACGCGCCTTTCTTCGTCCCGACCAATAGCCGCACGCTGCTCATGGATTCTCCTTTGTTGGTGCACCCACGCTTTGAGCCTCTGAGTCCTGGTCAGCGCCTGGCAAAGCGGGTTTTGCACTTTGTCGTAATGTTCGCCGCAAAATGAGTCGAACAGGCCTGAACCAATTCGACCGATTTTTCAGAGACCATCAGCCGATCCCGGTCAGCCGGGGACAGAGGCCGCTGTTCACCAATTTTCACTTTGGACTACCCCAGTGGGGCAGACCTCCGGTCTGCCGGTTGGCGGAGTCTCCGACTCCGCGCGGGACCGGAGGTCCCTGCCACCGGCAGACCGGAGTTCTGCCCCACAGCCCCACAGTGGCCAAAACGGGAATTTTTGTCGCTGTTCCAGGAACAGGCTTACCTTACCTCGGATTTCGCGGCCGGCAACCGCGGTGAGACTCAATCAGAGCGGCATCTGTCCCATGGCGGCCAGCAGCCGCTCCTTGAAATTCCTCCCGACATTGAGCTGAGTGCCCGATTTGAGCACGGCTATGCAATCACCGCGCCCAAGCGTAATCACTTCCTGCAATGCTTCCAGGTTCAGGAGGTGTGAGCGGTGGATGCGCACGAAACCAGAGGGACCAAGTTGTTCCTCGAGGGCAGTGATGGACTGGCGAACGAGATGATGGCCGGAACGGGTGTGGAGCAGCACGTATTTCTCTTCGGCTTCGATCCACTCGATTTCGCCGGCGTTGATGAAGAACAGCCGGTCCTCCTTGCGAACCAGGATGCGCGGCGCGCGCTTCTGGTTGCGGGACATCTTCTCCAGCAGACGCAGAACCTTGTCCTCCGGCTGGCCTTCTTTTCCGAGTCCCCGCAACGCACGGTCAACCGCAGTGTGAAAGCGGTCCGCTGTAAAGGGTTTCAGCAGGTAATCGATGGCCTCCACTTCGAAGGCTTTCAAGGCGAACTGGTCGTACGCCGTGGTAAAGACGACGGCCGGCTTGAGGTGCGGGTAGACTTCGCGAAGGACATCAAAGCCATCACCCCGAGGCATCTGGATGTCCAGGAAGAGCAGATCCGGGCGAAGTTCGAGCACTTTCTCGATCGCGGTTACGCCGTCTGCCGCCTCACCCACGAGTTGAACATCCGGACGGCCCTCGAGGAATTTGCGGATCTTGCTCCGCGCCGGGGGTTCGTCGTCGGCAATAAAAGCGCGCGCCTTCATGCGGGCTGAAGCCTGGCGGCAGACTGGGCCGGGACGGCGAGGTGCGCGTGGAGCCCGCCTTCGGGCCGGTTGGAGAGGTCGAACCGGAACTGGTCGCCGTACAACGCCCGGAGCCGCTGCCGCGAATTGGAAAGACCTACACCTTTGCGGAGCGCCTCATCCAGGCTCTGAATGCCAGGGCCATTATCGAGCACATGCAGGTGCAAGTGGTTCTCATCCCGTTCGATCTTTACCCGCACGCGGATGACCGCGGCCTCTCCGCCCGAGTGATGCTTGATCGCGTTCTCGAGCAGATTGTGAAGGAGCATGCCGGGCACCAGGCAGTCCAGCGCGTCAGGAGCGCAGTCGATTTCAATGTCCACCTGGTCTTGAAAGCGCGCGCGGATCAGTTCCACCGCGCATTCCACAAATTCCAGTTCGCGACGGAGAGGCACCAGCGGCTTTACGTTCTCCTCGAGCGACATCCGCAACATGCGGCTCAACGCGGCAATCATGTGGTCGGCCCGATCCACGCTTTCGTACATCACCGAGGAAATCATGTTGAGCGTGTTGAACAGGAAATGCGGATTGAGTTGTGAGCGGAGCCCCTGGAGTTGCGCCTCGGCCAACTGCCGCTGGAGTTCGGAAGTTTTCAGCTTCAAGGCGGCCGCCGCTCTCTCCTGCTCGCGCGTCTGCCGGTAGAAAGCGATCCCGCGCAGCACGGCGTAAGCCGCCCAATAATGCAGGAACTGTTTGTGATACTCCATTAACAGGCGATATCCGAAGTGCCCGTACTGGTATTCCCCCAGGCCAAACAGCGCGTAAAGCGCTTGGCGGCTGCCCGTCATCAGAAACGTGTGGACGATTCCCAGGGCGATCGAGATCAGCACGTGAACGGGGATCACCCACCACCAGTTCGCCCTGGCAACCGGCAACCTGGAAAAAGCGAAAACAATCAGCGGAACGAGGGCGAACGCGGTCCAATAGCCCGTGATCTCCCAAAGCAGCGGATAGTAGTATGGTTGTTGTGCTCCCTCGGCGAGGCCGGAGGTGAAGACCGAACCCGCCGAAATCAGGCCGCTGACCGTGTAAACCAGGAACACCAGCCCCCAGTTCAAATCGGACAACTCGATCCACCGCCGTGCGGTGGGCCCCGCTTCAACCACGCTGTCGGCCGAGCTTTTCATGTTGCACTGCCTGTAACGCCGGCTGGCCCCGACCCGCCGGCGCATCGCCGATTGGCATTCGGCAGAACGGCAAGGCGGGCGCTCATCGGGTGGCAATTCCCGGCCCTTGCAGCGCCTTCGCCATCCCTGGCAGCATCGCATTTTCCAGCCGCGCGCCCAGGGTTGAATCATGACCGCCGTCACTCACGACCAGGGAGTTGGGAACTTCCATCGAGCGCATCAAGCGCGAAACATATTCCGCGCCCATGCGAATGAACTGATACTCATCTCCTTGGCCGTACTCAATGGTAATAGAGCGCAAGCGCCGCGGTCCGTCCACATACGCGCGGACTTTTGCTTCCCAATTCCCCATGATCCGGGCCCAGACGTCCTCCCGCTCCTTGTCTGGCTGCGTCCCCGGGCTGGGAAACACAATGTGCGGGAAAGGCGCTGCCAGCGTCGGCGCCGCGGCAGCAAGGCACGAAACCCGAATCGCCTCGAACTGCGCGTTGCGGGAAGAGCTATTCATCCGGCTCTGCATATACAGCGTGAAACGGCGGCGCGCGTCGTGCTGATCCAACTGTGCCCATTGCTCAACCGTTCTCTGCCACCCCGCGGCCTGGGCATCGCCCGCCCTGGTAAAATCTTGCACTCCGCCCTCATCAAACACCGCCGGACTCATCGCATACACGCAACTAAAGACGTCCGGGTGCTTCAGCGCCAGTTCGAGCGCCCCGGTTCCCCCCACCCCATGCCCGGCGAGCCCCCGCGACCGCGCGTCACGGATGGTCCGGAAATGGGCGTCAATATAGGCTACCACGTCGTGGACCACATAATCCTCCCATCGCCCTGTCAGCGGTGAGTTGCGGTACCAACTGCTTCCCAGGACGTGGGAGGCATTCGGGACAACCACGATTACCTCCGGGATGGAACCGGTCCGGATGAGCCGGTCGGCAGCCTGGCGAAGCCTGAACCCCTGGTAATTCCCCCCGGTGTAGCGCCAGACCGGCGTGTTGAAGTTGGGTAGAACGTAGATGACCGGGAAGCGGGTCTCGCCCGCGCCGTACGAAGGCGGCAGATACACCGCCGCCGGCTGGCGATCCGGGATTTCCATCAGGTTGTCCTCGAGTGAGGGCGAAGTGATCATCACAGGTACGAGCCTCCCTTCGCGCGCCTGGGCTGAGCCTCCCCACATGCAGGCGGAGGCAACCACCACCAGGCCGGTCAGTGTGGCAGCCGGCCCGACGGGCAAAACCGGGCCGTTTCCCGCAGGCGACTGGCTCGGCTGCCTGTGCTCAGCCGCGCTATGCGCGCGAGGGCGCCGCGGCTTGAGTCCGAAGCAAACTCGCAGCACATTCACCCTCGAAATCACTCCCTCATACAGCATCCAGGTGATCAAAGACATGCCTGCCAGCACGACAAAGTACTTCGGCCAGAGGCTCAAATCGACATAGACCAGCCAAAGACCCAGAACCACAATGATCGTCTGATGCAGGATGTAGAACGGATACACCGCGTCGGTCGCGTAGCGCAGGAACCGGTGATTGAAGTTCAAATATTGGCGTCCAAAGCCCAGCGCCGTGAGAATCCACATCCAGGTGTGGAAATTCGATAGGCAGCGGTAGCCGATGTGTGCCGCCACGCCGACGCGAGAGTGCATGGCCCACACCTGCTCAATGAGCAGCAGAGACACCAGGGCCGCGGCCAGGAATTTGCGGCGGTGCCGCGCGAGCGTGTCCGAAACGTGGGTCCCCGAGGCCAGCATGAACCCAATCACAAAGAACGTCAGCTTGTGTGTGAAGTTGGCCCAATCATTAATCAGGTCGCAACTGTCGCCGGGATAAAATGGACGCAGGAGGATTTCCGCGATTGCCGATGGGATGAACAGCGCGAACAGCGCGACTGGTGAAGCCATTACCTTCTGGAACTTGCTCAGAAGCTGTCGGCCTGTCGCTGACCTCAGCCAGGCGAAGACCGGCAACGTGATCATCGAGAATGCCCAGATGTAAGGAACATACCAAAGATGGTGCCACGACAGGTCCCCGTGGAGATACGGTCCGGACGAGAAAAGCGTCGTGTAGAAATCCAAAAACGAGGCATAGCCCTGCCGCTGGTAAACACGCTCGCAGTAAACCTGCGGTGGAATGACCACCAGCAACCCGAAGAGCAGAGGAATGAGCAGGCGCGTCTGGCGTTCCCGGACATAACGCCAGGTCGAATACTTCTCCATCGCGAACCACACCGCCGCGCCGGAAATAAAGAAGAGCAGCGGCATCCGCCAGGTGTGCAGGAACTGAATCAGGCGGTCGATCAGCGCGCTGGTCTCGAAGTTCTTCACGTGCCAGTCATAGCTGCTGAACATCATCCCCGTGTGAAAGAGCATGAGGATGGCGAAGGCCATCACCCG
>Ga0073934_10005123_pt1 | contig 20741 bp, 14 predicted proteins | sample LarsenN4metaG_FD_76834 | JGI IMG/M metagenome (GOLD analysis project Ga0073934, IMG submission 76834) | Hot spring sediment bacterial and archeal communities from British Columbia, Canada, to study Microbial Dark Matter (Phase II) - Larsen... ... | reverse complement strand
CGTTTAGCTGCGACAGTGCAGCCAGATCGACAGGTATCGCGCCAGCACTCGACGAGCGGCAAATCGACCCAGCGGCGAACTGCTGCGAATTCAGCAAGCAGGGAGACAACGGAGGTGCTGCTGGTGAAATGTGTGCGGGTGATCATGTAGAACACTGGGTGCTGGCCCCGTGTGATGGCAGAATGAATGGTCGAGCCGATACGACATCGCCATCGCAATCTGTACACTCGCCAACAAATTGGTACGGATCGTGTAGACGTTGCTCGCCAAAGGTGGCGAGCCCGTAGCCCCGTGCCGTGACGCAAAAAACGACACCGCGGGATAACCCCTGCGGCGAAGACAAGCCTGCTTTTGCAACGACAGGGGCCGATGGCGACAAGTGGCCCACGGCCTGACAGGCAATGCGGAAACCGATTATAGAAGAGCTGCTATTCCTGCTAGGAATAGCAGGAATAGCAGTCACTATGTGGGTACCTTCAGTTTTTACTTTAAAAACAGCACGCTGATCGCGTTTTGCCAAGCAAAGGGGTCGGGGGGCTGGTCGGGATGCAAATCAACAAACGAGGTCTGTTGGAAGGAGCACATCGCAACAAGCCCACATTGCACCAGCTGCATCAGTGCGTCAAAGAACCTGCCGTTCTTCCGCAAATTTGATGGGCAACGCTGGCGCAGAGTCGTTTTCTTTATATAGCGTAGCCCAGAACGCCTCAACTCCCACAGCCATTGATTTAGCTCATTGGTATCCTGCTGAACTTGCGGGAGGGGTGGCGGCGGGACAAAGATCCGCATGAACTCACCCGAGAACCACATACAAACCTTAATGGCCGACTCCAAATCTTCCAGTGAGACCTCGCCTTCTCTCCCTTCAAAAATATGAAATATTGCAGCCACCCTAGCAATATTATCAGCCAGTTTTGAGGCATGGTCTCCAGCACGGTGGTAATAACCTCCAACCTGAATTGCCTTCTCAATTGCATTAAAAATCTCGATCCAACGCGCACTGGCACTCATTGAGAAGCGAATCACTGACTTCGTGTACCTAGGATTCTCTAACAGCACCAAGTTTTGCTGCAAAAGCTCCTCCACCCGAGTATCAAATTTCTTTTGTTTCTCCTGTACGGCTTGAACATGATCAAGAAAACGCGTGCCAATCATGGAGTTCGGCCGGCAGACCAGAAACCGAGCCCAAAGTCCCGTACCCCGGGACAGTTCACCTTGCTGCTTCATGTATTGGTCAAATCCCTCATCCTGAACCATCAGCAAGATGCCCAAGCGAGCGCCTTCAAGGCGGAAACTCTCCGCTGTAACACGATCCACTGCGATGTCATCCCCGCTCCATAGAGCATTGGGCTTAGCCATGTCGCGTAATACCGGACCATTCAGTATCTTGATCGCTTCACTAGAAATCAGCCCGGCAGAGGGGAGGCCCAGATGAAGTCTCAAGAGCAATTTTTCTGTAGTGGTATCGTCAAGCAGCATATGAAATGGACGTGGCTCGACCGGCTGCAAAGCCCCATGATCCAGTAGCCGCTGAGTGGCCTCCTCCCCCCCCTCGCCAGTGCTCACCGACTTTTCAATCGACTTCAGAAGGACGGTTTGCTCTCTCTCCCAGGCAAGTTGACGGAGCTCCCATTCCTTGCGTTTCTGATTGTTGAGATCGAGCTGGTCACGCTGAAACGCCTTGATGGGGTTAAAGTAAATGTTCTCAATGGTGGATTTCCGTTCGCCCGAACCGGCAATGACCATGCACATGAGCGAGGCCGGCACCCGTTGGCCGTTAGGTTTCTCGACATCGTAGAGCCCTTGAATCGCTAAGGCAGCGGCACTGAGCGCCGTAGCGAAAACAAGAGGACTTGAGGCCTTCGCAGTGTGATGGACCTCATGAACGGACTCCCGAAACAGAGGAGGCAAATCAAACTCCGGGAAAAGAGACTGCATTGGCTGGGATAGCATCATGGTTACGCTTCCACCAGCAATTGTGCGATAGCATCACTCGGCCAATACAAGCGCCCGTTAGACAACTTGATAGGTTTGATTCCCAAATAGGCACCAGTTTGCGAATAGCCTTTACGGATCGTTTGAGGCCGTAACGAAAGCTTGTCGGCAAGTTGGTTCGTGGTCAGGAACTGTTGAGGCTGATTCATAAAAATCTCTCCGGATAAAGGAGAAGGGAGGGCCCATCCCTTCGTAAGTTGATCCCCGTGGATGTGCAGCCAGATTACTGACCGTGCATCGGTAGAGGCACCCGGAAATCTGCAGAGACACTTTGAGGTTCTGTCACGGGCCAGCTTCCCATCGCATCAGGAGCTGGCGACGCTCCTACCTGCATCAGCATGATGTGTTTGCTGAGATATGCCATATAAAATGTTAATATCATTTTTCTGGAAGACATACTTGGCTCAAGCGGCAGAAAGCGGGAACGTACGGCTGATGAGTTTCACCAAAATGAATACTGGCCAACTGGAAGGCATCAACTACCAGATCAAGGTGATGAAGTGGATGGCCGACAGCTACCGGGGCCGCGAGTACTTCTGACTGAAATCAAAACCGCTTTTCCCGGCAATTTGTGAAAAGCTATTTTTTAATGACCACCACTAAAAAACGAATGCCCTACCATCAGCTCTAAGTGAGACTATCAATAATGAAAACTCAGAGTGACATCGAGATATTTGCAAAAAAAATGATGGACTGTGGAAATGAAAAAAAAATAACCACACCAAGCTATGCCGAATTCATCGAGTTATTGGTAAACATATTTGACCTAAATACTATCAGCAAGATAAGTACAAGACCCAAGGAAATGACGGAAGCGCGTAGCATGTATAAAAGGCAGCTCGCACACAATGAAGCACTCACACAACTGTTCTTGGTACTGGGTGTGAAAGAGGAAGATCATGCATTTTTGAGATGCTGTTTTCTGAAAATAGAAAACATGTTGTCCTTCTTGAAGTCCATCACTATCTGCACACCTCAGCCTGCCGAGTTGGGCACTTTCAGTTTTCTGAAGCTGGTCGCTCTTCCGCAAATATTGGAAGTTCTTTGCTTTTTTTATATAAAAAGAAAAATTGGTTTTTCATATAAAATGGTATTCTATCTTAACCGCATAGTTCAAAAAGGGGCAAAAGAGCGCGATTGCTTGCAGTTACTAAGAAAGGACCTTGGTGAGCTACTGAAGGATCATGCGTGTGCTGATTTTCGCATTGAACTTGGTAAACTTGATGTTCGCTCTTTTCCAAAAATAAAAAGCATTGATAAAATGCTGGACAGTCTTCGCAGCGATCTGTCAAAAAACATTAAGGACAAGGAGAGAATAGATCGAATCATTGCGCAAGCAAAATTTAGTTTTTTGGGTGCGAAGGCGGCCTTCAAAGCATTAAAGTTGCTAAATGACCATGGGGTCTACGGGGAACTGCTAATCTGGAATGGGCTCAAATGGATACATAGCGACCTCTGCAAGCACTACGTATGCAACGAGAACGTGAGCGAGCTGGACTATGTTCTCACCAAAGACGGGGATCTTGAGTGGATTAGCAATATCTTTCTGCAAGCGATCGGCCATGCACAATATGAAGATATTCCGGCTGAAGTCGCTAACTCACCCTCATGCCTGATCCAGTATGAGAAAAATGCATTCCTGCCCTGGTGTGTCTACAAAAAATTAGTATGGGACTTGAAAAGGGGACGAGTTGACGAAGCGTACCTCAAACACTTTGAGCAAGCGTTCTTGTTCACGGCTAAAAAACATCAGTACGGAAAGATCGCCGTCAATATCGTAACGGTACTCTTGGCGATGAAAATCAAGATCGTTGCTAAACGTCCCCACCAAAGCCTTGAACCACTGGCAATGGTCTTAATGGAAAATAGTCCAATCGGCAATGAGTTCTCTTTGGTATGGCAAACGCCTTTCGGTGTAGAAGTGCCGGAGTCAGTGTATACATCACATTTCAATGTCGCCAAAGCCGTTTATAATTTCAACGAATTCATCATCTCAGAGAAAATTGATGAAACCCTGTGCAATCCGTTGGAAGGGCTTGACCATATCTTGAGGTATGTTTTTGATGAGATAAATAAAAAAGTGTTCTTTGGTAAGAATTTTGTGCTGCCTGTCTCATCAAAATTCAAACGGCCAGTCAAAATTCTAGACCTCGACCTATACGACACCTTGAAAAGTATCAACAGGCTGCTAGACCAATTTAATCTGATAAAATCCATACGGGATAAATGTAATGTAATTTGCGTCAGCGCCTCAAATGCGGGCGATTACATCAATCAGTATTTGGCGCTTGAACCTGCCGAGAAGAGAGGAATTCTGGAAAGAATCGATCCAGGAAAATATAAAGAGGATTTTGACAAGATGAAAGAAGGAGGATATAGCCTCCCAAAGAGGACCTTCGAATTAGGCTGATGCCAGATTTGAAAGCGGCAATGCAACCTGCTCCAGCATCCACGCCCCTAGGCGAGAAGAACAGGCTGTTCGCGGGCAGCAAAAAGGCAGGACATCAAGCAACCACAATTTAAAGCCTGCTAGCCACCCCGCAAAGCTGAACAGTCTCAGCCTGCGGTCTGGCCCAAGATATCTCAAAAAAACTTCCCACCTGGCGGATATACCCACCTCGATGAACTGCGGCTTCTGTCCCCTGAACAACAGAGTATTTGGACAGGAGAGCCGACCAGATGCTCACGAATCTGAATAGAAATTTTAGCCCATACACGAACCACAACTACTATCAGCTGGAGACTCCTAATACATGCCAATAGGGCGCAAAGCCATCGCGGACACACTCAGCAACCAAGGCCACGAAATCACGGATATCACCATCGACATGTGCTTTATCCAGCGCTTGGTAATAAGTCAAACGGCGCTCTACTGGCAATACAATGGCAGGAAAGCCACTCTTCAATAGCTCTAGGTTCAGCAGAAGCCTGGCAGTACGGCCATTACCATCAATAAATGGGTGAATTTTTACAAAGTCAGAGTGTAGCCGCGCGGCACGCTCAACTGGATGTAGATCACCGGCCTCATGATCGTACCAATCGAGTAGTGCTGCCATCTGTTCGGGTACCTGTAACATGTCAGGTGGCACATGACGTGCACCGGCAATGGTGACATTCAATTTACGGTAGCTACCGGCATTGTCGTCATCAATTTGCTTCAAAACTAAACGGTGCAGATTCCGTATCTGCCATTCAGTCAGCGGCTCATCTCGACGTACCACATCCTCTACATACAAAATAGCATCACGATGGTTAATTGCTTCGAAGTGCTCCCGCAGCAGCTTGCCACCAACGGTGATGCCCTCCAGTACCACCTTGGTTTCCATGAGCGTCAGCGTATTACCCTCAATCGCATTCGAGTGATAGGTCCAGCGTAGTACCAAATCATCATGCAAATTACGAAGTGCGGCCTGCGACAACGGGCGCAAACCATCTAACTTTTGCTTGAGGCCATCCAGTTCATTCAATGTCATTTTGTGTTTCTACGATTGTTTGTGTGTCGATGCTGACCTGCCAATACTAATCGAGACGACTCAAAGTGCTATACCTCGTCACACTGAGTGCCATCGTCAAGACCAGCCTGCTGAAGAATCCAAGTTTCAATTCTGGTATGCCACATGCGCAAAAGATCTAGAGGGCGCTTTCTATAGTGTTTCTCTGCAGTTGCACTGGGCTTATGCCCCTGGATCTGCGCAACCACACCGACCGGACATTCCACCCACTCTGACAAGGTACCAAAAGAGCGACGTAGACCATGCAATGTAAGATTAGGCAAATTTGCAGCCGCCAGGGCTCGGTTATGTGCATCACGTGGATCTTGAATACGGCCGCTTTGAGCTGTCTTACTACTGAATACCCAGTCATTGATACGCGGCAAGTCTGCCAACAATACCGCAACGTGGGGGGTCAACGGTATAACTCGCTCACTCTCCACCTTGTCAGCGATTCGCAAACTCTTCCACTGGAAATCGATATCAGACCAGCGAAGGTCGGCCAACTCCTCCCGGCGAGTACCTGTTAGAAGCAAGACTTGAAGATAGGCACTGAACACTGGGCTAAGCTGTTGGACTGCAGTAAACCATGTAGCCAACTGCTCACGCTGCAAACAATCATCCTTGGCATTGGACTTGGCAACTTTTTGCCTGACTTTCTTCGCTTCATGAGCACCTGCAGGTACAAGCTGAGCATATTCAGGCTGCTCGTCACACCAGTTCAAGAAAGCACGCAGCATTCGAAACGCGAGGGCCGTCACCGTAGGTCTGGTGGCATTTTCCTGCTCCACCCATGCAGCGAGTCGATCTGCCTCAAGATCTTGCAGCCTGGCATCAAGCAATGGCGCAAGAGGGCCGGGAACGGTTACCTTTACTTTGGCACGAACGCGAGGCTCTCCACCTCGATGAACCAAGCGCTCATGAGCAAGCAGATGAGTCCTACTCCATCTCGCCGCGTTCGCACTCACGTAATGTGGCCAGACGTCTGCCAAGGTAACGTCTTGACGAACCTTCTCTGCATGTTGCCGCTCGCTCTCCGCCTTTGCGAGCTTCTCTTGCACTCTAGGGTCAACCCCCTGATCTATCATCCCGCGTAGTTCACGAGCACGCCGGCGCGCATTTGGCTCGGTGCTACCTTTCGGAGCATCCAGCAACCAGGCTGGGTATTCCCCAATCGTCACACGAATCGTCTTACCGTGCAGATCAGCCTCGAAGATAAACGTCTTGCGTTTGGCTGTGCAACGTATTCCAAAACCAGGTACCTCACTGTCCCGCAAAAAGACCTGCGTCTTGTCTGGGGGACAGGTAAGTTTGTCGATCCTGTTGATCGTAAGTAAGACCCTCGACATCACATTCCCCTACAACTCAAAAACTTGTAGGGCTATTGTAGGGGAGAACGCTCAATCTCGCTCAACCAAGATCAATATCGAAGCAACAAAAAACAATGCAACAGACTGTTTTTTATGATATTTTTTAAAAAAACTCAACCAAAATCAACCTAGATAAACACCAACAAGCTAAGACTCATAATCCTTTGGTCGCGGGTTCGAGCCCCGCAGGGCCCACCAAGTAAAATCAAGGCTCTCAGCGAGTTTTTACGCTGAGAGCCTTTTCTTTTTGGCAATCCCATGTGCAAAATTCTTGCACACGGCGAGTAAACGAGGATGCTGTGTGCAACTGGGAGACGCAGCATGGGCATCACGCAACTGAAGAACGGCAAGTTGCGGCTGCAGATTCGACGGAAAGGATATCCGACCGTCGACAAAGTGTTCGAGTCGGCAGAAGAAGCACAAGCCGCGGAAACTGCGGCAATGAAAAAGCAGAAACCTGTTCAAGACGGCATTACGCTGAACGAGCTGTGTGAGCGATACCACGACTCGCGAGAATTCTCTGAGAAAGCAGAAAATACCCAGGCGACAGAGCGCTGCCGCATCAAGCCGGTGCTCGAGAAGCTCGGTGAGTATTCCCTGAAAAATCTGGAGCAAGACACCGCGGCCATCTACGACTACATGGATAAACGCTCGAAAGAGGTGTCTCCCCGAACAAAAGTCAAAATCTCGGGAACCACGGTACGCCTAGAAATCGCCGCACTGTCAGCTCTCGTAGCTTTTGCTAAAACGCGCAAGCTGGTTAAAGAAAACTTTGTCACTCACGTCAGTCGACCGGCGACAAAGAAGCGGCGGAGGCGCGTACCGCCATCAGAGTTGGGGAAAGTGCAGGTGTTTGCCCGGTCTGCAGACCCCGACATAGCAAAAGCGGCGCGTTTCGTCGCGGCGGTGCGACATCTGGGCTGCCGCCCGGGGGAGCTGAAAGAACTGCTCGTAGAGGACTTGCGGCTAGAACAACGAGAACTGACATTCAGAGACACAAAAAACGGCACCTACCGCAACGTACATATCACGAGTGACGCCGAACAGATGTTGCATCTGCAGCTAGCTGACATGCCGGCCGACAGTAAGTACGTATTCTGTACCCGAGCCAGAACAGGAGCCTGGGTGCCCTACAACTACTCGTACGGCATCGTCCAGCTTAAAAAAAATGGTATTGTCGGTCCGGACTTTCACATGCATGCCGGTCGCCGGGAGTTCATCTCACGGGCCATCGAAAGCAACGTGCCCTACGCGACAATTCGCAAGCAAACGGGACACAAGAGCACGCAAGCTCTTGAGATTTATGATGAAGGACTCTCGACGGCACCGGAGATTCGCGCAGAGCTTGACCGCCTGGGCGGCAAAGTGCAACAAGAGAGCCTGCTCGGCGCGTTCGAAGCCCTATGCACAACTGACGAACAACGGCAAAAAGTGCGGGAAATGCTGGGCGAAGACAAGAAGAACTGGGTCTCATTCGACGACATGGCAAAGCGCAAGTCAGAAAGGTAAACAGATTTATCCAAGTTTCAGGAGTTGTACGGGGGCGAAGAAAGGCCGGACTCAGCCCCTTGTTACACTGACCCGCGAGACACCCAAAGAAGACCGGGCATCGAGCTAGATGCCCGGTCTTGAGTTGAAAAATACCGACGAAATAGTGCCACTTCTCGCTATCTGACCGGCCAAGGCCAGAGTTCATTCTTCCCGCCGCCAAGCGGGAAGAATGGCACATCACTACAACGGGCCGCCAAGCCCTACCCCCCCCCCCCGAAGAGGCCACACACAATTTCCACCGCTGGCAGTTTTCGAGTGCACTACCGTGCATTCCGTCTGGCTTGAGTGATTAATTCTCGCCATTCAGTCAGACTCTACTCTCCGCCGCTCCCCCTCTTGCGCTCATCTTCACCAGTGCCACCCGGTACAAGAGCCGTCAGAGGTTCCCACGTTAGTTGACTGTGTCGAAACCACGATTTCGGCGTACGTCGTCTCTAGTTCAAAGGCATCGCATACGCTTACCCGGCTTATCCGGTTTCAGCGCCTCGATGTTCCATAGCAGGCGCTTACCCGCCTTTGAACCGTCATCAACAAATCACCCCATAAGGGGCGTACCCAAGGTTTCTTACCGCGATAAAGGGGACTCCCACCCCTATTTACGTGCTTAAGCTATCCAGCGACCCTCCCATTACGGAGGTGCCACCGCTTCCAGGTTTCCCCTCTGCGGCCTGACGCATTTCTACGCCCTCAGCAGCCCACACGCGCGGTCTCTGTCACGCCGTTCATTTCCAAACGTCCCAGAGCCCGGATTTTCACCGGTTCACGAATCAACAGGGTTGGTCTGCGTTACCGCAGCGCCCGTTTCCGCGTCGCCCAACACCGCCGCATGGCGGATTGGGTCGAAGGTGGCATGTCTGCCACCAGCGCCCGTTTCAGCCGCACCAGCCCCGATTAAGAGGCATGCAGCTAAGGCGGTGTACGAAGGGTTGGCGACCCTTCGCGTGTCTTTCGACATGTGTGTGTTTTGCAGTTTGGCGGTCTGCGCTATGCCCCCTCTGGGAAGGTGCATGGCGCAAGCCGCCGTGCGTGCGAGTCACCCAAGCCTTCGCCTGGTTGCTTGCCTTTGCAAACACGTCTGACCTATTTGCGTATAGCGCGAGTCCGTGCTCTGCACGGAACATCATTATGTTTCACTCTCCCTAGCCCACTCACATTGCAAACACAGCATGCTTTTTCGCTATACGCAGGCATACCATCACAAAGGAGCAACACAAAATGCCTGCATACACCCCGGTTGCACGAAGCAAGACAGCGGCGCTCGCCCGCGTCTTGGACTGCGTATCAAAGGGCTATCACCGATACACGATGGGCACAGTCAAGGCAGGGAAGGCTGAAGCATTAGCCCGGAAATTTCATGGTTTATATGGAATTGGGTGTAGTCCTGCACAGCGTATCACCCGTAAAGAGAAGGGACTGGCCAATGCCATATTGGTTTTGTATTGGCCGGAAACAGCTGAACTCATCAGCTGGCTGTTGCTGTCAACGGATGGCACAGGGCTGGAAGGCGAAGCGATGAATTCCGTAACACAGCGGCAGCGCCTGACCTGGCTGGGGTACGAGCTGGTTCGCCATACGACCAGAGGGCGGGCGGCGTGGACCTGGAGGCGTACGAAGCAGGAGATGGAGGAGTTGTATGCACTCATCGCTACGCAAACCAGTCAGCGGCAATATCGGGCGGTAAGCGAATCATTGGAGCGCATTGCGCGACAGCCTGGTTTTCACGGTGTGCGCGAACAGTCGTGGAGGCTGTGCCAAGAGGCCCTCCGACGTGGCTATCCTGGCGACCTACCTTACCTTTTTCATGTTCAGAAAATCAGCCATGAGGAGCGGATGGTTCTGGAAGGATAAAGCTTGTCTGTCGGACGTATCACTGATGAGTGATGGTTCCAGCCGAATACCTGCCATTGAACCGGTAGCAGCCCACTCCGTGCTAACTCTGGGTCGCGACATCTAAGACAGGCCCCACACGGTCCAGCAGAGTAATGTCATTTGACAAAAGCATAACGCCACGGCAAAGTACAAAACTCTCACTTGTCAACAAACAGAGAAAATAACCACTATGAAAGCACAAAAAACAATAGAATTTGTAACAAAAACTATTGAATACTTGGAAGCACTAACGAAAGACATCAAGGGCAATGCTCTTTACCTTGGAAGCCCGCAAAAAGCTTCAGGATATGCATCTCAACTTGCTGCCATCGCAACTGAATTCTCTGCATTCCTTGAGGCCGTATCTCAAATGAATCATGATGAAGTGCAAAGAAAACGTAAAAGCACAGAACTCGCCATCGAACAGTGTAGCTCTTGGCTCAATGGGAACTGCCAACTACAGTAACGGAATACCACTGCCAGCGATGGGTGTGAATATTTCCGTTAACTCATCTATCTAGCTCACATGGCCGGAGGTAAAGACAGCAAGAGTCACCGCAGCTCTCCTCTGGCCATAATGTAAATGGCATGCATCAGTAAAAGATAATCTTGCTACAAGTACCCAAGGTAGTTACTCTGTTAAATCCACCCCTCCCCCAATGCCTCGGCCTGCTGCAACACCAATTCCACCGCACCCTCTTGCTGGTCCGGCGGATACTTGTACTTGCGCAGGATGCGCTTCACCATCAGCCGTAGCTTCGCCCGGACACTTTCGCGTGCCGACCAGTCCACGGTGATGTTTTGGCGCAGGTTTTCGGTCAGCTCGTGGGCAATCTTCTTCAGGGTCTCGTCGGCCAGTTCGCGCACGGCGGATTCGTTGTTGGCCAAGGCGTCGTAGAAGCGGATTTCATCCTCGGTCAGGCCCAGTTGCTCACCGCGGCTGGCGGCAACATGGAACTTCTTGGCCATCTCGATAAGCTCCTCGATGACCTGGGCGGTTTCGATGGCCCGGTTCTGATAGCGCTTGACCACGTTGGCCAGCATCTCGGAGAACTTCTTCTCCTGGACGACGTTGCCGGCGAAGCGGCTCTTGATTTCGCCTTCCAGTAGCCTCTCCAGCAACTCCACCGCCAGATTCCGTTCCGGCAGGTTGCGGACTTCGGCTAGGAAAGCATCATCGAGGATACCGATGTTGGGCTTGTCCAGGCCCACTGCCTCGAATACATCGACCACCTCATCGGATACCACCGCCGAGCCGATGATTTGACGGATAGCCAGTTCCCGCTCTTCATCCGTACGTCGCTTCTGGCTGAGGTCACGCTTGGTCAGGATGACCTTCACTGCCTGCATGAAGGCCACTTCCTCGCGTTCCACCTTGGCTTCATCCAGAGTGCAACAGAGGGTGAAGGCCTTACTCATCGCCAGCGCGGTGTCGGCGAAGCGCTTCTTGCCATCCTCCAGTCCCAAGACATGGTTGGCCGCACCCGCCAGGCGCTTGTGACCGGCGGTCAGGAAGTCGCTGTAGTCGTAGCCGTGCAGCATGCCGCGCAGAATGTCGAGCTTCTCGGCCAGAATGGCGTACGCTTCGGCTGCATCCACCGTAGGACGGCCCCGGCCACGGCTAGCGGTGTATTCCTTGAGAGCCGTCTTTAATTCGTTGGCGATGCCGATGTAATCGACGACGAGGCCACCCTGCTTGTCTTTGAACACCCGGTTCACCCGGGCGATGGCCTGCATCAGGTTGTGGCCCTTCATCGGCTTATCCACGTACAGAGTGTGCACGCAGGGTGCATCAAAGCCGGTTAGCCACATGTCGCGCACAATAACCAAGCGCAAAGGGTCGGCTGGGTCCTTGAAGCGCTTCTCCAGACGCTTCTTGACCTGGTTGCTGTAGACATGGGGCCGCAGCAGCGCCTTGTCGCTGGCGGAGCCGGTCATCACAATCTTGATGGCACCTTTCTCCGGGTCGGCGTCATGCCAGTCGGGACGCAGTTTGATGATTTCGTTGTAGAGGTGGACGCAAATATCCCGGCTCATGGCAACCACCATCGCCTTGCCACTCTGCGCCTTGTTGCGCTCCTCGAAGTGGCCCACCAAGTCGGCGGCCACGGCCGCCACGCGTGGTTCAGCACCGACCACCTTCTCCAGCGCCGCCCAGCGGCTTTTCAGCTTGGCCTGCTGGCTTTCCTCCTCGTCCTCGGCCAGCTCATCCACCTCCGCATCGATGTGGGGTAGCTCCTCGGCCTTGAGCGACAGCTTGGCCAGCCGCGACTCGAAGTAGATGGCCACGGTGGCACCATCTTCCTTGGCCTGCTGCATGTCGTAAACGTGGATGTAGTCGCCGAACACCACCCGGGTATCTCGGTCCTCACTCGACACCGGGGTACCGGTAAAAGCGACGAAGGTGGCATTGGGTAGCGCATCGCGCAGATGCTGGGCGTAGCCGACCTGGTACTTCTCCTTGCCCGGCTTGCCCTTCAGCTGCGCTTCGAAGCCGTACTGGGTGCGGTGCGCCTCATCGGCGATGACCACGATGTTGTGCCGGTCCGACAACATCGGAAAGGTATCTTCATCCTCCCCGGGCATGAACTTCTGGATGGTGGTGAACACGATGCCACCGGAGGGTCGGTTAGCCAGCTTGGCGCGCAGGTCCTGCCGGGTGCCTGCCTGCACCGGCTGCTCGCGCAACAGGTCTTGCGCCAGCGAGAACACGCCGAACAGCTGCCCGTCCAGGTCGTTGCGGTCGGTGATGACCACGATGGTCGGGTTCTCCATCGCGGTTTCCTGCATCACTCGGGCCGCGAAGCAAGTCATGGTGATGCTCTTGCCGCTGCCCTGGGTGTGCCATACCACGCCGCCCTTATGACTGCCGCCGGGGCGGGAGGCCGACACCACCTGCTGGATGGCAGCCCGCACCGCGTGGAACTGGTGGTAGCCGGCGATTTTTTTGACCAGCGTACCGTCATCCTCGAACAGCACGAAGAAGCGAAGGTAGTCGAGCAGGTAGACCGGCGCCAGCACCCCACGCACCAGGGTTTCCAGCTCGTTGAACTGCCCCAGGGGGTCGAGGGCGGTACCGTCGATGGTGCGCCACTGCATATAGCGCTCACCGTTGGCCGACAGCGAGCCCATGCGCGCCTCGGAACCGTCGGCAATCACCAGGATTTCGTTGTACTGGAAGACGTCCGGAATCTGTTCCTTGTAGGTCTGAAGCTGGTCGTAGGCCTTCCAGATGTCGGCGTTCTCGTCGGCAGGGTTCTTCAACTCCAGCAGCACCAGCGGCAGACCGTTGAGGAACAGGATGATGTCCGGACGGCGGGTGTGGTGCGGCCCCTTGATGGAGAACTGGTTCACCGCCAGCCATTCGTTCGCGGCCGGATTGGTCCAGTCGACCAGGCGAACGAAGTCGCCCCGGGTCTCTCCGTCCTTCTGGTATTCCACCGGCACACCGCCGACCAACAACTGGTGAAAGCGCCGGTTGGCGGACATCAGCGCCGGGATACCCAGCTCCTGCACCTGGCGCAGCGCATCGTCGCGGGCAGCCTGGGGGATGGTTGGATTGAGGCAAGCGATGGCGCCGCGCAGTCGCTCCAGCAGCAGCACCTGGCGGTAGTCGGCCCGCTCGGGCTTAGCGCCCTCGGGAGCCAGGTCGGGACCAAACAGCGGGGTATAGCCAACCTCGCTCAGCCAGCCGAGGGTTTCCTGTTCCAGTTGGTCTTCGGTCATGGTGTCCTCAGGCGATGAGCGCTTCTGCCTCGGGAAGGCGGAGTTGGCCGGAAATCAGGCGGGGGAGGAGCGTGTTGCGGAGAGCCGAGAGGGTTTCAACCTGTTGTAGGTTGGCATGAATCTTGGACCAGAGTGGGGCTACGGTCTGGTCAAACAACATCCTCAGTTCTTTGCATGGAACCAAAACCTTAAAGCCTGGAAACTCTTTTAGTGCGATGCGATTTACTGTAGCCCCGTGCACCGTGTGTTTGTCCAGAAGCCGCTGAAAAGGCTGCGCGACAAATTGATGGAACCAGAAATGCGAACAACCATAGTCTTCTAATGGCCGAACCAGAGCCAACCTTCTACCAAGACAGCAACGTATCTCCGGAGGAATCAAGGCAAAGAAACCTAGTGTCGCTTCGTAGCTAAATACAATATCACCAGCTTGGGGCGTTACCCGACGAGTCCATTGAGCCCAATGTTCCTCATTAATGTGTCGTACCTCGGCAAAATCCAGGCCAGTGCCTGTTAGATTTTTGATGCCCAGAAAGATGGGACCTTCATCCGATTCAGGTGGAGTTGCGTGTGGGCCGTCGTAGATGCCTTCGACCATCTCCCCCACCGGCTTGGCTAACCACCCCCTCGGCACCAATCCCAACTCCGACTCCTCGAGCCCATCCGGAAACAGTGCAGCGATAGCTTCGTCCATCCCTTCTAGGGCACGGCCTTCCATCTTGGCGCGCACGGGGTCGAAGTCGACAAACCAGGACTTGAACAGGGCTTGGGCGATGGCTTCCAGCGTAGCGTTGGTTTCGCGCAGGAGGGCGATGCGGTCGTCGAAAGTTTTCAGCACCTTGGAAGCAGAACGCTGCAGCTGAATTGGGGGAGTTCGAACAGCAATTTTACGAAGTTCACTCTGCTTAATACCTAGGACGGTAGTGCCGGTTGCACGAGCTTTCAACTGGCTTTGCATCTCAGAGGTTTGCAAAAGATAAAGGAGGTATGTGTTATCCAGAAAATCTTTTTTTCCTCGCAATACAATTATGCGCTGGGCCAGCGCCACTTTCTTTTCATCAAGCTGCGCCACCTCTCCTAGAGGCGCCTCCGTGGTCATAACAACATCCCCTGCGAAAGGAATCCCTCGGCGCATCCATGAGTCATACTCCTCTGGGGCAATAAACTCGGTTGGAGTTTCAATGCGCCCTCCTTTTACTATTTTTGCGGTCACTAGAGGGATTCCAGAGTTAGTCTTCTCTGGGGTCTTTCCTCGATAGTCAATCAGAGCCTCTAGGCATTCATCTAATGCATAGGTGGGGAATTGCGTTGCAAGCTCCTGCTTGGTGCTTGCAAGTTTCACCACAACTTTGTCTTGTTCGATAATTTTTCTAAACGAATAACTTGTTGCTGCCCAATCTACAATGTCAACTCTGATTGATAAAATGGATTCATCAAATGCCTCTTTAATAGCAGAGAACCTATCTAGCGAAAGAGGCCTATCTGTTATAATTGCGAGGTCTAAATCAGAGTAGGACTTTGCTGTCCACTTTGCCCGCGAGCCAAAAGCCCATACCTCAAACTCTGGAACGTATTGCTGCAGAATGCGGATTACCTCTTGGAAATCCAACGGATTAAGGTCAATGTTTGGGAGGTTTTGTTTCACTATTTCTTTACTCGCCCTGTTAGCTCGCGCAACAAATATCGGGCCTCATCAAGGAAGTCTGGTGAAATTTCGAAAACCGCCTCGGCCTTATCTACATCATAAGTGTGACTACTGTCTGTACGTGCCTGACGATAAGCACGCCACTTTGTCCAGTCCGAGCGCAGCAGTCCTTTTTCGTTGCCTAGACGTATCAAGTTCTGAAAGGTACTTACATCAATATCCTCAGGGCTCGCTGCGGTTTCTTCTAGGTATCTTTTGAGCATCTTGTGGCTAAGCTCGTATGTAAATTCAAAGCATTGAATAACCGAATTTCTTAGCTGCTCTCTCAAGCCGGCATCTGACTTTGCAAGGTCGGAATTAGCATACTCAATGCTTTTTTCAAGTTGGCTAATTGCGTTAGTGAGGGAGGAAAAATCGAGGCTCATACTTGCTCCTTATTCAAATCCCAACTGTGACAGAATTTGTTTGATTAACGAATCGAGCTCCGAGCCCTTTGCCATCTGCTCACCCAACTCCTCAGTCAGTTTTTGCATCTTGTCGGCAAAGGCTTCGTCGTTATCCTCGACCTCCTCGGCGCCCACGTAACGTCCCGGGGTCAGCACATGACCGTGCTCGGCAATAGTGGCCAGCGTAACACTACGGCAGTAACCTGGGATGTCTTGGTAGTCGCCAGCCCCGGTTTCGCCACGCCAGGCGGCCACGGTGCTGGCAATTCGAGCTATGGTGTCATCGCTCAGTTCCGCCTGTACCCGGCTAATCATCGAACCTAGCTTGCGGGTGTCAATAAACAGCACCTCGCCTTGGCGGGTGGTCTTCTGCTTGGCCAGGAACCACAGGCAGGCCGGAATCTGGGTGTTGAAGAATAGCTGGCCTGGCAGTGCAACCATCACCTCCACCACGTCGGCGTCGACCATGGCGGCGCGGATGGTAGCCTCGTTGTTCTGGCTGGAGCTCATCGAGCCGTTGGCCAGCACGATGCCGGCCCGGCCATTGGGGCGCAGGTGATACAGCATGTGCTGCAGCCAGGCGTAATTGGCGTTGCCTTGTGGCGGTGTGCCGTACACCCAGCGCGGGTCGCCCTCCAGGCTGCCGTGCCACCAGTCGCTGATATTGAACGGAGGGTTGGCCAGGATGAAGTCGGCGCGCAGGTCCGGATGCTGGTTACGGATAAAGGTATCCGCGGGCTCCCGGCCCAGGTTGTAATCGATGCCGCGAATCGCCAGGTTCATCGCCGCCAGGCGCCAGGTGGTCGGGTTGGACTCTTGGCCGTAAATGGACACGTCGCCCAGCTTGCCGCCATGGGCTTCGATGAACTTCTCTGACTGCACGAACATGCCGCCGGAACCACAGCACGGGTCATAGACCTTACCGTGATGTGGCGCGAGCACGGCAACCAGGGTCTTGACGATGGCGGCCGGGGTGTAGAACTGACCGCCTTTCTTGCCTTCCGCGCTGGCGAACTGACCAAGGAAGTATTCGTAGACCTGGCCCAGCACATCGCGAGCCTGGCTGGCGTCCTCACCGAAGCCGATGGTGGAAACCAGGTCGACCAGCTCGCCGAGCTTGCCGTCCGGCAACTGGGCCCGGGCATAGCGCTTGTCCAGGATGCCCTTGAGCTTGGGGTTTTCACTCTCGATTTCAGCCAGCGCCTCGTCTATGCGCTTACCAATGCCGGTCTGCTTGGCGGCGGCACGCAGATTTTCCCAGCGAGCGGTCTCCGGCACCCAGAAGACGTTGACCTCTTTGTAGTAGTCACGGTCTTCCAGTTCTTCGGCCAGCAGTTCATCGTCGCAATCGTGCAGAAAGTAGTCATCGGCCTCGTCAGCGAAGCGACGGGTCAGCTCTGCGCGACGGGCGGCGAAGGTGTCGGAGATATACTTCAGGAAGATGAGGCCGAGCACGAGGTGCTTGTATTCGGCAGCGTCCATGTTGGCGCGCAGCTTGTCAGCCGTAGCCCAAAGTGTTTTTTTAATGTCGTCAAGCATCGGCGTTGAGGTATCCGTTCACGAGAGCAGCTGTGGCCGGGCGCAATGTCCGACACATTATCAGCAAGAAGTAATGAGCGATTTTATCTCAGATGACATGAGGCTGGGGTGGGAGGCGCAAGAATTGGCGCCCCTAAGGTGACTGTGCATAGGAGGCTACTGCGCCGACTCCGTCTATTCAGCACACTCGCTCTCCACCCGGCCACCTGGACAAAAGGCTCAATGTCCGTCCCCATGCCAATGCAGCAGGAAAGATGTGACTCATAATGACAATGTCGAGCTATACAAAAAGCAGTCATGTGACTGCTTTTCCGTAAGTCCAAGACATGAATCGATTGCTGTTGCCTCGTGGCCGAAGTGCCTTTTCTCACCCCATCCCGACATCCATCTACGGCTACTGCTCAATAGCAGGGAGCCGGGCACAAACCGGCCATAGCGGCTGGCTGGCGCCTTTCAGTGTGTCAGCGGTTATGACGAAGACAGGGAGCAAAGCATGAGCCGCCTTCCCGCTTTCGAACCCATCCACTTTGCCGAACGTCTTGAAAAATCGGGGGACTACGCTTCCGACAATTGCCTGCTGTATGAATGGACCGGTACTCACTGGAAAGCGCTTGAGGACGCTATGGGGGAGCGTCTGGCGCTCAAATGGATAGCATCTGACGGCCGTGGTTCGGTCACTGCAACTAATGCACGAGCGGCGTACCAAACGGCCTTGCGCTGGCTCCCCATGATTGGCGAGCCAACCGACACCACTGTTATCCCGGTCCGCAATGGGTACTTGCATCTGGACCACGGCTTAGTGCTTAAGCCGCATGACAAGGCCCTGGGGCTACGACACATCCTCTCCTGTGATTTTGACCCAGGTGCACCGGTCCCCGCTGAGTTCAATACGTTCATTGAACGCATCCTCCCTGACTCAGCGGTACGGGCCAGGGTGCAGGAGTATATCGGCTACACGTTGCTGCCGGACGCACGCTTCCAACGAGCACAAATCTGGTTGGGGTCCGGTGCGAATGGGAAAGGCACCCTGGCCAACCTGGTCCAAGCTTTGCACGAACGAACCGCCGCCATCCAGCTGGATGCCTTGGAGGGTTTCCGCATGGCCAGCATGATTGGCGCCTCATTGATTTACTGCGATGAAGCCCCGCAGCGAAATATCAACGAGCAAGCCATGAAGTCGCTGATTGCCGGCGAGTTAGTCCAGATTAACCGCAAGTACCGAGACCCCCTCACGGTGCGCGTGAATGGCAAATGGCTGATTCTTGCGAACCACATTCCGGCCGTGACCGACCAGTCTACCGGCTTTTGGCGACGCTTCGATGTTGTACCCTTCCCGGTCGAAGTCCCCGAAAGTGAGCGCGACCCGTTGCTGGCAAAGCGCATCGTCACCCGCGAGCTTACCGGAGTACTGAACTGGGCACTTGAGGGGTTGCTTCGTTTACTTGCTCGAGGTCGGTTTGACGAAGTCATACCCGCATCTATGCGTAGTGCAGCGCAGTCTGCCCGTACGGAAACAAACTCGGTTCAGGCATGGAGCCACGACCTCGGGATTGAACTCACAACGACTGTCGAAACCCCCAAGGCTGACGTCTACGCCAACTATGCGGGCTGGTGTCGTGAAAACGGGATGGTTCCGGTCGCATCGCCCAAGTTCTGGAAGCGCTTACCAGACTCCATCGGAGCGGTCGCAGAAGGACGCATGACGACCAAGGCTGGCCGCATCCGAACCTGCAATGTCCGGCTGTGACCAACCAGCCTGTGCCCCTGGCCAGCCAAACCACCGCCAAAAGCGGTGGTTTTTTGATGTGACCGCCTGGACCGGGCTGTATGGAGAAATTTCTATATCGTCTTTCTCTTCCGGAAGGGGCACAAAGAAGTGAGACCGGTAAAGAGTTTTCTCTTGTAGCCGGTCAATCTGGTCATGCTCAAAACACCGAGCAATCGAGGAGTTTATTCGTGGCCAAGTAGTTTGGCTATTTGGGCGGATGTGGGGACGCTGCGCTCCCCACACCCCTGGCGGCTGGCCAGGAACAAGCCAGGTTCAGGCTCGCACTGGCTTGGCGAGTCGACACGCGCCATGGTCTCCATCCTGGTTGCGCTCGTCATGCAAGACATTGCTTGCACGCTCCTGCATGGCCAAAAATGCTGGCTGCTAAATACAGTGTCAAGCATACGTCTGGGGAAGCAACAGGAGCTTTACAGAAGTTGGAAACGAGCAAAGGAGCAGCTAGACGAGGTATTTCAGCGACCTGAGCACACTATTGGGGAAGGGTCACCAGAATTGTACGACCCTCGGCCGCAGCGAGGCCGTCACCCGGAGAAAGGTCGCCAAGACTGTACGCGACGAGCCGTCACTTCCGGCCAGCTCCAGGGGAAAGGTTACCAGAATTGTACGCATGGCGAGCAGCACGGGTGAGGATGATGACCTGCGGCCCCTTCACAGGAGGACAGGTTACCAAGATTGTACGCACTGAACCGTTGCGCGCAGCCGGTGCATGAGGCGCCCGGCAGCCCGTCACCGGAGGTGAAGTTACCAAGATTGTTCGCACTGAACCGTCGGCTCCCGCCGGTGCCCGGGGCAAAGTTACCGAGATTGTTCGCATTGTAGCGTTACACGCAGCCGGCGTGAGGCGACCGGCCGCCCATCACCGGGGGAATTGTTACCAGGATTGTACTCACCGAACCGTCGCACACAGCCGGCGTGAGGTGCCTGGAAGCGCAGCACTGGGGAATTGTTACCGAGATTGTACGCACGGCACCGTCACACGCTGCCGGCGTGAGGCGCCCGGGAGCGCCGCACCGGGGAATTGTTACCGGGATTGTTCGAGCAGAGTCGTCACTCCCTGCAGGCACCACGGTGGAATTGTTACCAGGATTGTACTCACCGAACCGTCGCACACAGCCGGCGTGAGGTGCCTGGAAGCTCAGCACTGGGGAATTGTTACCGGGATTGTTCGCTCGGCACCGTCGCGGCCAGCCGGTGCCAGGGGGGAATTGTTACCAGGATTGTACTCACCGAACCGTCGCACACAGCCGGCGTGAGGTGCCTGGACGCTCAGCACTGGGGAATTGTTACCAGGATTGTACGCACCGAACCGTCTCACGCCGGCTG
>Ga0073934_10005121_pt1 | contig 20746 bp, 34 predicted proteins | sample LarsenN4metaG_FD_76834 | JGI IMG/M metagenome (GOLD analysis project Ga0073934, IMG submission 76834) | Hot spring sediment bacterial and archeal communities from British Columbia, Canada, to study Microbial Dark Matter (Phase II) - Larsen... ... | reverse complement strand
CATGCCGAAGAGGCCGATCGGCGTCATGACGATGAGCCACGAGTAGTTGAGCGCGGAGATCGCGCCCGAGCCGACGGTGGACGCGAAGAGCGTCGCGACGACGAAGTTGAGATGATAGGCGCCGAGGCCGATGACGCGCGGCGCCATCAGGCGGCCGACCTCGCGGACGGCGCTGTCGGTCCAATCCCAGACGGGCTGCCAGACCATGCCGACGAGGCGCAGGGCCGGCACCTGGATCAGCAGGTGGAGGAGCGCGCCGACGACGACGGCGAAGGCGAGCACCTTCACGTCGTCGGAGATGAGCGCACCGACGATGATGGCGAGGTTGTAGAACATCGGCGCGAGCGCGGGCGCCAGGAAATGATGACGGGCGTTGAGGATGCCCGTGATCATGCCGCTGACGGCAAAGATGATGGGCGAGAGCATCATGATGCGCGTGAGGTCAACGGCGAGATCGTTGAGCTGCGCGCTCTGACCGGTCTCGTCGCCGAGGCCGGGCGCGGTCGCAGGCACGAGCACGGGCGCGAAGAGCAAGCCGATGAGCGCGAGCACGAGCGTGGCGAGCAGGACGAGGTTGAGGACCGATGAAGCGAGCCGCCACGCTTCCTCGTCGCCGCGACGCGCCATGACCTTTGCGAAGGTGGGGATGAAGGCGGCGCCGAGCGTGGCGCCGGCGAGGAGCTGGAAGATGAGGTCGGGGATGCGGAAGGCGACGAAGTAGGCGTCGAGGTTGGGACTGGTGCCGAACTGGTGGGCGATGGCGACGGTGCGGACGAGGCCGAGGAGGCGGCTGCCGAGGAAGCCCAGTGCGACGATGGAGGCGGCGGCGGCGAGGGTCGGGACTTCGACGTGCGCGGCATCGCCGGCGCGCTCGTCCTCTTCCTCGAAGAAGCGCGATCTGAGCGTACGTAACATCAATTACGACTCGATACCGGGGCGGCCGCCCCGTGGCGCGCGTCGCAGCATCATACTACGGTCTGATCGGCCCTACAATTGGCTTGCAGTGAATTCAGGTTCGCTGGACACACCCTACCCCGTCCGATAGCATGACGCGCAATCTCTGATTGGAGGAATCTTCTTTGGCTCACTCTCGATCCGCGCTCAAGCGCTGGCGCCAGAACGAGCGCCACCGGGCGCGCAACAAGGCCGTGCGGACATCGAGCCGCACAGCAATCAAGAAGGCGCGCACGGCCGTGTCGGAAGGCGGCGCGGAGGCCGAGGCGGTGGTCCGGGAGGCGATGAGCGTGCTGGACCGGGCGGCGAAGCGGCGTGTCATCCACCCGAACGCGGCGGCGCGGCACAAGTCGCGGCTTATGTCGCGTTTGAACAAGGTCGCGGCGGGCGAGGAAGCAGCGCCGAAGCGGGCGCGGAAGTCGCCGGCGAAGAAGACGGCCACGAAGGCGGCCACGAAGGCGGCCACGAAGGGGACAAAGACGGCGGCGAAGCGCGCGTCGAAGACGGCGAAGAAGTAGCTCGTCACGGTCGATCAAAGGACAAAAGAGAGCCCTCGGATCTCGAGGGCTCTTGTATTTGGGCCGAGTGGTCGCGACTAGCGTTTGGTGTACTGCGGGGCCTTGCGGGCGCGCTTGAGGCCGACCTTCTTGCGCTCCTTCATGCGCGGGTCGCGCGTGAGGAGGCCCTGGCGGCGCAAAGCGGGCTTCACGGCCTCGTCGTTCGTGGCGAGGGCGCGGGCGATGCCGTGGGAGACGGCGCCGGCCCAGCCGGTGATGCCGCCGCCGACGACGCGCGCCTGGACATTGAACTTCGTGTCGGCTCCGGCCGCCTTGAGTGGCGCGAGCACGCGTTGCTGATGCGAGCCGCGTGTGAAGACGTCGAGGTAGCCCCGCCCGTTGATGAGGATCTCGCCTGAGCCGGGGTACAGCCGGACACGGGCGACGGACGTCTTCCGCCGGCCGGTGCCGTAGAGATAGCGCTCGGTTGCCATGGGTTACTTCTCCTCAGCCGCGCTCTTGCGCTTGCTGTTGCCTGCGTTGACCTGCGCGGCGTGCGGGTGCTCGGGGCCTGCGTAGACCTTGAGGCGCCGCATCAGTTTCGCCCCGAGCGAGTTGTGCGGGAGCATGCCCTTGACGGCGTACTCGACGACGCGCTCCGGGCGCGTGGCGAGCAGCTTCTCCTGCGAGATGCTCTTCAGTCCGCCCGGGTACTGGGAGTGCCGCCAGTACTTCTTCTCGCGCGTGTCGCCGGTCACGCGAACCTTCGCGGCGTTGACGACGATGACGAAGTCGCCGTTCGGCATCGAGGGCGTGAAGCTGGGGCGGTTCTTGCCGCGCAGGGTAGCGGCGACCTCCGAGGCGAGCCGGCCGAGCGGCCTGTCGGTGGCGTCGACGACGTGCCACTTCTCCTCGATGTCCTTCGGCGTCAGCGTATACGTCTTCATCATCAATCCCTATTGTTCGGGCCCGAAATCGAGCCCGTCATACTCTATGTGCGCGAGATACAGCCCGCAAGCAGGCGCGGCAGGCCCCGCGCTCGACGGAATCGCCTCGTCGAGCAGCCGCGCGATCCGCTCGACGTCCAGGCGGCCGAGCCCGACCTCGACGAGCGGGCCGACGGTGCGGCGCACCTGGTGCGGGAGGAACGACTGCGCCTCGAAGCGCAGCGTGACCTGCCCGCAGTCGCCCAGCACCTGGCAGCACCGCAGCGTGCGCACGGTGCTGCCGTCGTAGGGCCCGGCGAAGGCCGCGAAGTCGTGCGTGCCCTCGAGCGAGCGAGCCGCCCGCGCCATCGCCGCGACGTCGAGCGGCCGCTCGACGTGCCAGACGCGGTTGCGCATCAGGGGCGATCGCACGCGCCGGTTGTCGATGCGGTACGCGTACACGCGGTTGGTCGCGTGGCGGCGCGGGTCGAACGCCGGATCGACGTCGAGCGCGCGCTTGACGGCAATGTCGTCGGGCAGGAAATGGTTCAGCCCGCTGACGAACGCGCCAATCTCCAGCGACGCGCGGGTGTCGAACGCGGCCACCTGGCAGAGCGCGTGCACGCCTGCGTCGGTGCGACCGGCGAACGCGACGCGGGTGCGTTCCCCGGTTAGGTTGTTAATCGCCGCCTCCAGCGCGCCCTGGATGCTGGGGGCGTTCTCCTGGTACTGCGATCCGCTGTACCCGGTGCCGTCGTACTCGAGAGCGAGCGCGACGCGGCGCACGCGCGACTGCGGATCGCCTTCGCCGGCGGCCACGGCCGTTACTCGGCGGCTGCCGCCTGCTCGACGAGCTCGATCTGCGCCATCTGCGAGGCGTCGCCCTTGCGGACGCCGAGCTTGATGATGCGGGTGTAGCCGCCGGGACGCGCGGCGAAGCGCGGCCCGATGTCGTCGAACAGCTTCTTCACGACGTCCTTGTCGTTGATGTACGCGAGCGCCTGGCGGCGTGCGGAGAGCGTGCCCTGCTTTCCCAGGGTGATCATGCGCTCGGCGATGGGGCGCAGTTCCTTGGCCTTCGCCTCGGTGGTCTTCAGGCGTTCGTGGCGCATGAGATCACCGACGAGGCCGCGGAGGAGCGCCCTGCGCTCGTCGCCCGGCCGGTCGAACTTGCGTCCGCTTACCTTGTGGCGCATGGCTACTCGTCCCTCTCGCGGCGGCGGATGAGCTCCGACGGATCCTCGCCGGCCTCGCGCAACGCCTCGATGAGCGCGGCGCCGAGCGGGCTGAGGTCCTCGGCCTCCTCGCCGGCGTCACCGCGGGTGGCGCCGAGCGGCATGGGCGCGAGGTCCTGGCTGCTCGCCATGTCGCCAGGCTGCAGCAGGCCCATCTCGATGAGCTTGTCGCGCAGCTCGTCGTAGGACTTGCGGCCGAAGTTGCGCAGCGAGAGCAGCTCGTCCTCGCTCTTCTCGAGCACCTGGCCGACGGTCATGAGGCCGCTGCGCTTGAGGCAGTTGTAGGCGCGCACCGAGAGGTTCAGGTCCTCGATTGGCATGTTGTACTTGTCGGGCGGGAGCGACGTGCCGACGCCGAGGCCGCGGTCGACGGTGGGGGGCAGCGGCTTGCCAAGCTGGGCGAACATACGCAGCTCGTCCTGCAGGATCTCGGCGCTCTTGCTCACGGCGTCGACGCCGGACATGGTGCCGTCGGTCCAGACCTCGAGCGTGAGGCGGTCGTAGTTGGTCATCTGGCCCACGCGCGTGTGCGTGACGTGGAAGTTGACGCGCCGCACGGGCGAGAAGATGGCGTCGACAGGGATGACGCCGATCGGCAGGCCATCGCTCTGGCCGGCGGGCGCGTAGCCCTGGCCGGTCTCGACGTTCAGTTCGACGGTGAGGCGGGCCTCGGGCGCGTCGAGGGTGGCGAGGTGGAGGTCCGGGTTGACGATCTCGTAGTCGGCGGTTGCCTGGATGGCTGCGGCGGTGACGGGGCCCTCGCCCTGCGCCTCGAGGTAGAGCTTCGCGGGCCGGTCGGCGTAGGCGCGCAGCCGCAGCTCCTTGAGGTTGAGGAGGAACTCGGTGGTGTCCTCCTTCATGTGCGGGATAGTCGAGAACTCGTGCTCGACCTCCTCGATGCGCACGGAGGTGACGGCGGCGCCGGGCAGCGAGCTGAGCAGGACGCGCCGGAGCGCGTTGCCGAGCGTCGTGCCGAAGCCGGCGTTCAGCGGCTCGGCGACGAGGCGGACGTAATTTTCGGACTCCTCTTCAATCTCGATGTGTGCGGGTTCCAGTTCGTTCAATGTGTCCTCCCCGGGCGTGACATCGTCGCGGCGGTGGCCATCGCCTCGCCACGCTCACACGCCCGTACTGGCCGTTACCGTGAGTAGTATTCGACGATGACCGCAGGGTCGAACTGGGCGACGACTTCGCCTGCGGCGGGCGCCGTCATGACGCGGCCCGTCATCGCGCTTGCGTCGACGTTGAGCCACGCGGGCGGCTTCTTGCTGTCCATGTTCGCCTGCGCGTACTTGAATGCTTCTGTCTTGCGTCCGCGCTGGGTCCAGCCGACGACGTCGCCGGGCTTGATGGCTGCGGACGCGATGGTGGTCTTGCGCCCGTTGACCATGATGTGGCCGTGGTTGACGACCTGGCGCGCCTGCTTGAGCGAGTCGGCGAAGCCCATCTTGTGGACGACGTTGTCGAGGCGCATCTCGAGCTGGCGTACGAGGTTCTCGCCGGTGACGCCCGGCAGGCGGACAGCGTCCTCGTAGTACTGGACGAACTGCTTTTCGAGGACGCCATAGGAGTAGCGCGCCTTCTGCTTTTCGCGGAGCTGGAGGGCGCGGTCGGACAGCTTGCGGCGGCGGGCCGTGGACTGCTGGCCGGGAGGCGAGGGCCGGCGTTCGAGGGTGCACTTGGTGATGCACTTGTCGCCCTTGAGCATGAGCTTCTCGCCGTAGCGACGGCAGATGCGGCAGACGGGTCCTGTGTATCGAGCCATATCGTCCTTGTCTTCCTCTCCGCCTACACTCGCCGTCGCTTGGGTGGCCGGCAGCCGTTGTGCGGGATGGGTGTTGCGTCCTTGATGCTGAGCACCATCAACCCGCTCGCCTGGAGGGCGCGGATGGCGGCCTCGCGGCCGCTGCCGGGGCCCTTCACGAACACGTCCACCTGGCGCATGCCATGCTCCATGGCGCGGCGGGCCGCCTGCTCGGCGGCGATCTGCGCGGCGTAGGGCGTGCTCTTGCGCGAGCCCTTGAAGCCCGCCTGGCCGGCGCTGGCCCATGAGAGTACGTTGCCGTTCGGGTCGGTGAGCGTGATGAGCGTGTTGTTGAAGGTCGACTGCACGTAGGCGCGCCCGCGCGGCACGGATTTGCGTTCGCGCTTACGGCCCTTGCCCTTACTCGTTGCCTTGCGTTCAGCCATGCGTCTCCTTCACGCGCTCTTCGGCGCCATGTGCTCGTCCGGCCGAGACCGGGTGTTACTTCTTCGCCGCCGCCTTGCGCTTGCCGGCGACGGTGCGGCGCGCGCCGCGCTTGGTGCGCGCGTTGGTGCGCGTGCGCTGGCCGCGGACAGGCAGGCCGCGCCGGTGGCGGATGCCGCGGTAGCAGTTGATCTCGATTAACCGCTGGATGTTCTGGCGCACCTCGCGGCGGAGGTCGCCTTCGACCGTGTACTCCTTGTCGATCAATTCGCGGATGCGGTTGACCTCTTCGTCGGTGAGGTCGCGCACCTTGGTGGCGGGGTTCACCTGGGCGACGGAGACGATGCGATTCGCCGCGGTCGCGCCGATGCCGTAGATGTACCGGAGCGAGATGTCGACTCGCTTGTCGCGGGGGATGTCTACGCCGGCAATTCTCGCCATATCCTGTTACCCCTGGCGCTGCTTGTGCTTCGGGACCTCGCAGATGACGCGAAGCACGCCGTGGCGCTTGATGATCTTGCACTTCTCGCAGCGCTTCTTGATGGAAGCACGTACTCGCATCGCTGCGTCCCTCTACTTGAACCGGTAGGTGATCCGGCCGCGCGAGAGGTCGTATGGTGAAAGCTCCACCAGCACGCGGTCGCCCGGCAGGATCTTGATGAAATTCAGGCGGATCTTCCCCGAGATGTGCGCGAGCACCTGGTGGCCGTTCGGCAATTCCACCTTGAACATCGCATTGGGCAGGGGCTCCTTGACGAGGCCCTCCACCTCAATCGCGTCTTTCTTCGCCATGCGCTCCTTCTCGAGGCCTCCCTGATCGGCCTATTGTTATACCAAATTTCCTCTCGTTCCGGCGAACGAGAAGTTTTATCTCCCTACGGCACCGTCAGCACCCGGGCGCCATTCTCCGTGATGGCGATCGTGTGCTCGAAATGGGCGGCGAGGCTGCCGTCGGCGGTGACGACCGTCCAGTTATCGTCGAGCTGGCGGGTGCGCCAGTCGCCAACGGTGACCATCGGCTCGAGCGCGAGCACCATGCCCTTCTTCAGGATGGGGCCGCGGTCGGGCGGGCCGAAGTTGGGCACCTGGGGCTCTTCGTGCATCTGGCGGCCGACGCCGTGGCCGACGTACTCGCGGACGACGCCGAAGCCGTTGGCCTCGATGTGCTGCTGGATGGCGTGGGAGATCTCGCCGAGGCGGCTGCCCTCTTTCGCGTGGGCGATGCCGATGTCGAGCGCCTCCTTCGTCACCCGGACGAGCTTCTCGGCGACGGGGCTCTTCGGCTTGCCGACGATGACGGTGACGGCCGAGTCGGCGACGAAGCCCTTGTAGGTGCAGCCGAGGTCGATGCTGACGACGTCGCCCTCCTGGATGACGCGTTTGCCGGGGATGCCGTGGACGACCTGCTCATTCACGGAGACGCAGACGGTCGCGGGATAGCCGTGGTAGCCGAGGAACGTCGGCACGACGCCGTGCTTCTCGAACTCTTTGCGGGCGATCTTGTCGAGCTCCTTGACGACGAGGCCGGGGCGAAGGGCATCGACGAGGAGCTGCAGCGTGTTGGCGACGATGCGGCCGGCTTCGCGCATGATTGCGATCTCGTCGTCGGACTTGAGGATGATGGGCATCGGCGGCTACCTCGCCGGGGCGCTCAGCCCCAGTTCGGCGACGATCGCCGCGGTGACGGCGTCGACGGCGGGCGTGCCATCGACCTCGCGAAGCTTGCCGCTCTTGCGGTAGTGGTCGAGCAGGTCGGCGGGGGGCTTCTGCTTTTCGAGGCGCGTACGGATGGCCTCGGGCGTGTCGTCGGAGCGGCCGGAGTCCTGCGCGCGGCCGAGCATGCGCTCGATGAGCACGTCATCGGGCGCGGTGATGTTGATGGCGACGTCGATCGACTTGCCACGCGCGGCGAGCGCCTCGTCGAGCGCGACAGCCTGCGGCAGCGTGCGCGGGAAGCCGTCGAGGATGAATCCCTGGTCTGCGCCGAGGTTGTTGAGCCGGTCGAGGAACATGTCGATGACGAGCTGGTCGGGGACGAGCAGGCCCTGATCCATGTACTGCTGCGCCTGCTTGCCGAGCGGGGTGCCGTCCTTCACGTGGGCGCGCAGCATGTCGCCGGTGGAGATATGCGCCCAGCCGGCGCGCTCGGCGATGATGGCGGCCTGCGTCCCCTTCCCGACGCCGGGCGGACCGAAGAAGATGACGTACATCTAGCGGATGAACCCCTCGTAGTTGCGCATCAGGAGCTGCGCCTCGAGCTGCTTCATCGTATCGAGCACGACGCCGACGACGATGAGCATGCCGGTGCTGCTGATGGTGAGCGACGTGATGTCGAACCAGTTGGTCACCAGGTACGGCAGGATGGCGACGAAGCCGAGGAAGAGCGCGCCGGCCCAGGTGATGCGCACAAGGACGCGCATGATGTACTCGGCGGTCGGACGGCCGGGGCGGATGCCGGGCACGAAGCCACCCTGCTTCTGGAGGTTCTCGGCGAGGTTCTGCTGCTGGAACACGACGAGCGTGTAGAAGAAGCTGAACAACACGACGAGCACGAACACGAGGATGTAGAAGCCGGGGCTGGCGCCGGAGCCGCCGGCGCCCGTGCCCGGGCCGAGCACGTCGACGAAGAAGCGCGCGGTGTCGCGGACCCACGGCGTCTCGGACGAATCGAGCATGAACTGCGCGATCGTGACGGGCAGGATGACGATCGAGTAGGCGAAGATGAGCGGGATCATGCCGGCGGAGTTGACGCGCAGCGGGATATGGCTCTGGCCCGACTGGCGGTACATCTTGCCGGCGCGGAAGACGCTCTTGGCGTATTGCACGGGGATCTTGCGGGTGGCCTCCTGCATGAAGACGATGGCGGCGACGAGCGCGACGGCGAGGACGGCGAGCAGGATGACGCCGAACATGCCGATCGTGGAGTCGAAGACGCGGCTGAGAAGCGCGGGCAGACCTGCGACGATACCGCCGAAGATGATGATCGAGATGCCGTTGCCGATGCCGTTCTCGGTGATGAGCTCGCCAAGCCAGACAAGGAACATCGTGCCGGCAGTGAGCGCGAAGAGCGCGGTGATGGTCGGCAGCGCGTCCTCGCCGGTGAGGCTGGGGCTGAACTGGAGCGCGCCGGGGGCGACGCCGGAGATCGACTGCTCGAGGATCACGAGCTGCGCGTAGCCCTGGATGAAGGCGAGCGGCACGGTCATCCAGTGCTGGTAGAGCTCGATGCGGTGGCGGCCCTGCTCGCCCTCCTGCCGCAGCGACTGGAGCTGCGGGATCATGGGGGTGACGAGCGTCATGATGATGGACGCGGTGATGTACGGATAGACGCCGAGGGAGGCGATGCTGAGCTGGAGCAACGCACCGCCGCTGAACAGGTTGAACAGGTTGATCAACTCGTTGTTCTCGAGCGCGTCCTGCAGCAACGTTGGGTCGGCGTTGGGGATGGGGATGTGCGCGATGAAGCGGAAGATCACGAGGATCATGCCGGTGAAGAGCAGCTTCTTCCGGATGTCCGGCTGCTGCACCGCGTCGAACACGGCCTGAAGGAGCCGTGGGCGGCTTGCCGCCTGCTGTCTGCTAGCTGCCAGCGCCATCTGATGCCTCTTCCTGCTCCGGCGGCGAGCCAGTGGATTCGTCGGCGGCCGCGGTCTTCTTCGCGCGGGCGCGCTTCGGCTTCTCCTCAGCAGGCGCGCCGGCGGGTGGCGCCTCCTTCGCGGGGGCCTCGGCGGCCGCCGGTGCCGGCGCGGTCTCGGGCTCGCCGTTCAGCCAGCGGACGGTGCCGCCGGCCGCTTCGATCTTGGCGCCGGCGGACTTCGAGAAGCTCGCGGCCTCGACGGTGAGCGCGACGCTCAGGTCGCCGTCGCCGAGGACCTTGACCGGCCGGCCGCCGCGCACGAGACGCGCGTCGCGGAGCGCCTGCTCGTTGACCTCGGCGCCGGCGTCGAAGCGGGCGAGCTGGCCGACGTTCACTTCCTCGTAGTCGACGCGGAACTTGTTGGTGAAGCCGCGCTTGCGGGCCATGCGGCGGATGAAGGGGAGCTGGCCACCCTCGAAGCCGGGGCGGACGCCACCGCCGGCGCGCGCCTTCTGCCCCTTGAGGCCCTTCGTGGCGTAGGTGCCGTGGCCGCTGGCGTTGCCGCGGCCGACGCGCTTGCGCTTGTGTGTGGCGCCCTTCGGCGGGCGCAGCGTGTGCTGCTGCATCTACGCCTCCTGCACCTCGACGAGGTGGCGCACCTTCTGGATCATGCCGCGGATGGTGCGGTTGTCGTCGTGCTCGATGGTCTGGCCGAGGCGGCGGAAGCCGAGCGCGCGGATGGTGCGCTTCTGATCCTCACGCTGGTTGATGCCGCTCCGCTGCCAGGTCACTTTGATTTTCGCCATGCTTCTACGCCTCAGCCGCCGCCGGCCGCACGCTGGCGCGACGCCGGGCGGTCACTTGCTCGGGATCGCGCAGCTCCGAGAGACCCTTGATCGTCGCCTTGACGACGTTGATCGCGTTGGCGGAGCCGAGCGATTTGGTGAGCACGTCCTTGATGCCGGCCGCCTCCATGATGGCACGCACGCCGCCGCCGGCGATGACGCCGGTACCGGCGGAGGCCGGCTTCATCAGCACCTTCGCGGCGCCGAACTGGGCGACGATGGGGTGCGCGATGGTGGTCTTGTTCATCGGTACGCGGATGAGGTTCTTGCGCGCTGCGGCCGAGCCCTTGCGGATGGCCTCAGGGACCTCGTTGGCCTTGCCCATGCCGGCGCCGACGTGGCCCTGGCCGTCGCCGACGACGACGACGGCGCTGAAGCTGAAGCGCCGGCCGCCCTTCACCACCTTCGACACGCGGTTGATGTAGACGACCTTCTCCTGGAGCTCCAGCTCCCGGGCCTCGATCTTCTCTCGTCTCGCTGTAACCATCGATCGCCTCTCCTGCGCGGCTAGAACCGCAGTCCCGCCTCGCGCGCCGCATCCGCGAGCGCCTTCACACGGCCGTGGTAGCGATTGCCGCCGCGGTCGAACACGACCTGCGTGATGCCCGCTTCCTTTGCCTTCTTCGCGACGGCTTCGCCCACGGCCTTCGCGCGCGCGGACTTGTTGCCGTCGGTCTCGCGCAGCGCCTTCTCGACATCGGAGGCGGCGACGAGCGTGCGCCCCTGCGTGTCGTCGATCACCTGCGCGTAGATGTGGGTGAGGCTGCGGAAGACCGCCAGGCGCGGCTTCTCGGACGTGCCCGCCACCTTTTTGCGCACCCTGATGTGCCGTCGTTGTCGCGCGGCTCGCGCCGTCTTTCCCGCCTTCATGTCACTTGCCTGCCTTACCAGCCTTGCCGGCCTTGCGGCGCACGCGCTCGCCGAGGTAGCGGATGCCCTTGCCCTTGTACGGTTCGGGCTTGCGCACCTTGCGGATGTCCGCGGCGACCTGGCCGACGAGCTCCTTGTCGATGCCGCGCACATGGACGCGGTTGTTGCCCTCCACCTCGAGCTGGATGCCGGGCGGAGGCACGATCTCGACCGGGTGAGAGTAACCGACAGCGAGCGTCACTTTCTCGCCGGCCTGCTGGGCGCGGTAGCCGACGCCCTGCAGCTCGAGCGTCTTCGTGAAGCCGTCGGAGACGCCGACCACCATGTTCGCCAGCAGCGTGCGGGAGAGGCCGTGCAGGGCACGCGTGCGCTTCTCCTCGTCGGCGCGGCCGACCGTGACCTGGCTGTCATCGAGCGACAGCGTGATGCCTTCGGGGAAGGAGCGTGAAAGCTCGCCCTTCGGCCCCTTGACCTTCACGTCGCGGCCGCTGATCTCGACCGTGACGCCCTTCGCTACTGGTACCGGTAGTTTGCCGATTCGTGACATTTCGCTACCACACGTAACAGATAACTTCGCCGCCGATACGCCGGCGCCACGCGTCCTGACCCGTCATGACGCCCTGCGGCGTCGAGAGGATCGCCACGCCGAGACCGCCGTAGACGCGCGGGATCTCGCGCTTCTGGACGTACACGCGCAGGCCGGGCTTGCTGACGCGCTGAAGGCCCGTGAGCACCGGCTCCTTCTTGCCCGTGTAGTTGAGCTGGACGCGCATGAGCTTCTTGTTCGCTTCGTCGGTCAGCTCGTAGTCACGGATGAAGCCTTCGCGCTTGAGCACGTCGGCGATGGCGACCTTCATTTTGGATGCGGGGATGTTGACGTACTCGTGCTTCGCCGTGACGGCGTTGCGGATTCTCGTCAGCATGTCCGCGATCGGGTCTGTCATGTTCAAGGCTTCCGCCTCCCTCGTTCTCCCGCGCTCTGGCCTGCCGGCCAACTACGGGAAGCCTGCGCCCTCGTCAGGCCGTCTACCAACTCGACTTCTTCACGCCCGGCAACTGGCCCTTGAGGGCGAGCTGCCTGAAACAGATGCGGCAGAGGGCGAACTGCCGCATGTACGCGCGCGGCCGGCCGCAGAGCTTGCAGCGGTTCTTCTGCCGCGTCTTGAACTTGGGCTCCCGATTCGCCTTGACGATCATCGAGGTCTTGGCCATGGTTAGCCTCGCTCCTTCGTGAACGGCATCCCCATCAGCTCGAGCAGGCGCTTGCCTTCTTCGTCTGTCTTCGCCGTCGTGACGATGTTGACCTGCATACCGCGGATGCGGTCGACCTTGTCGTAGTCGATCTCCGGGAAGATGAGCTGCTCGCGCACGCCGAGGCTGAAGTTGCCGCGGCCATCGAACGCCTTGGCCGGCACGCCGTGGAAGTCGCGGATGCGGGGCAGCGCGGCGTTGAGCATGCGGTCGAGGAACTCGTACATGCGGTCGCCGCGCAGCGTGACGGCGACGCCGATCGGCATGCCCTCGCGGATCTTGAAGTTGGCGATGGCCTTCTTCGACTTGGTCACGACGGGCTTCTGGCCGGTGATCGTGGCGATATCGGCGGTGGCCGACTCGACGGCGCGGGCGTTCTCGCGCGCTTCGCCGAGGCCGATGTTGACGGTCACCTTTTCGACGCGGGGCACCTGCATGATGTTCTTGTACTTGAACTCACGCATGAGCTCGGGCGCGATCTCGGTCTTGTAGCGTTCCTTCAGTCTCGGCGCCATCAGTCGATGTCCTGCCCACACTTCTTGCACACGCGGTGCTTGCCGTCGCCGCGCGCGGCGAACCCGACGCGCGTCGGCTGATTGCAGCTCTTGCAGATGAGCTTCACCTTCGAGAGCGGCATCGGCATCTCCTTCTCGATGATGCCGGTCTGTGCGACGCCGGGCTGCGTCCGGCGGTGCCGCTTGACCATGTTGAGGCCGGTGACGATCACCTTGTCCTCGACGAGCTTCGGGCGGTGGCCCTTCACCTTGATGACGTCGCCGCCGCCGATGACCTGGCGGACGACGCCGGTCTTGCCGCGGTCACGCCCGGAGATGACGAGCACGTTGTCGTCGCGCTTGATTTTCCGCATCTACACCACCTCCGGGGCGAGCGAGACGATCTTCATGAAGTTCCGGTCGCGCAGCTCGCGCGCGACGGGGCCGAAGATACGCGTACCCCGCGGATTCTGCTTGTCGGACAGCACGACGGCTGCGTTCTCATCGAACTTGATGTAGGAGCCGTCGGGGCGGCCGTACTGCTTCGCCGTGCGCACGACGACGGCCTTCACGACGTCGCCCTTCTTGACGCTGCCGCCCGGCTGCGCCGCCTTCACCGAGGCGACGATGATGTCGCCGACCTCGGCGTAGCGCTTGCGCGTGCCACCGAGGACGGTGATGCACATGAGCTGGCGCGCGCCGGAGTTGTCGGCGACCTTCAGGCGCGTGTACTGCTGGATCATCCTTCGTCCTCCCCGGCCGGCTCCGCCTCGGCGGCGGGTTCAGCCTCGACGGAGGGCTCCTTGGCGGCAGGCGGCTCCTCGACGGTGGGCGGCGCCTCGGCTTCCGCGCGGGCGGCGGCTTCGGCGGCTGCGGCCTCGCGGGTCTCCTCGAGGATGCGGGCGCCGATCTCGCGCGGCGCGACTTCGGCGACGTCGCCGCGCTCGATGATCTCGACGACGCGCCAGCGCTTCTCGCGCGAGAGGGGGCGCGTCTCTGCGATGCGCACCTTGTCGCCGAGATTGCACTCGTTGTTCTCGTCGTGCGCCTTGTAGCGGCGCGTGACACGCAGCGTTTTGCGGTAGAGGCGGTGGCGCTTCTGGCGGTCGATGCGGACGACGACCGTCTTGTCCATCTTGTTCGACACGACCGTGCCGACCTGGCTCTTTTCCTGCGAACCCATCGGCCGCTACCTTCCTTCGCCCATCGCCGCGTACGCCGCGGCCAACTCGCGCTCGCGCTGGATCGTGCGGATCCTTGCGATCTGACGCTGCACCTTGGCGCGCTCGGCGGAGTTCGTGCTCTGCCGCGTGCTGAGCTGGAGCCGCAGGGTGAACAACCGCCGGTACGTCTCCTGCAGCTCCTTCTCCAGATTCTCGTCGGAGAGGGCGCGGAGGCCTTCCGCGCGCTCCTTCTTCTTTCGCTTCGCCATCAGAGCGACCCCTCGTGCTCGCGGACGACAGTCCGGGTCTCGAGCGGGAGCTTGTGCGCGGCGAGGCGGAGCGCCTCTCGCGCGAGCTCCTCGCGCACGCCCGCCACCTCGAAGAGCATGCGGCCGGGCTTGACAACGGCGACCCAGTGGTCGGGCGCGCCCTTACCGCTGCCCATGCGCGTCTCGGCCGGCTTCGCGGTGACCGGCTTGTCCGGGAAGATGCGGATCCAGACCTTGCCGCCGCGCTTCAGCTCGTGCGTGATGGCGCGACGGGCGGCCTCGATCTGGCGGCTGTCCACCCAGGCGTGGCCGACGGCCTGCAGGCCGTATTCGCCGAAGCTGACCTGGTTGCCGCTGTTGGCCTGGCCGCGGCGGCGTCCCCGGTGCTGTTTGCGAAACTTCGTGCGCTTTGGTTGCAGCATCCCCGCTACTCGCTTCCACCCTCGGGCGGCGCGGCCACGGCCGGCGCCGACGCCGGCGGCTCGCCGCCGGCCTGTGCCGTCGAGGCGATGATCGTCTCGTCCGTGACGCGGCGCGCGCGGCCCTGCGTCTGTTCGGTCATCTTCGGTTCGGGCATGATGTCGCCCTTGTAGATCCAGACCTTCACGCCGATGCGCCCGAACGTCGTGTGCGCCTCGGCGATGCCGAAGTCGATGTCGGCGCGGAGCGTGTGCAGGGGGATGCGCCCCTGCTTCTCGGTCTCACGGCGGGACATCTCAGCGCCGCCGAGGCGTCCGCCGACCATGACCTTGATGCCCTTGGCGCCGCGGGCCATCGTGCGCTGCACCGCCTGCTTGATGGCGCGGCGGAAGGCCACGCGCCGCTGGAGCTGCTCGGCGATGCTGCGGGCGACCAGGTAGGCGTCGAGCTCGGGGGTGCGGATCTCGTTGATGTTGACGCGCACCTTGCGGCCGGTCTGCTTCTCGAGGTCGTTGCGGAGGATGTCGACGTTGGCGCCGCTGCGACCGATGACGATGCCGGGCTTGGCCGTGTGGATCGTCACGGTGAGCTGGTTGGCGTTGCGGTCGATGTCCACGCGCGAGATGCCGGCATCCGGGTTCTGCATGATGCGTTTGCGGATGCCGATGTCCTCGTGCAGATGATCTTTGTAGTTCTTGCCGGCGTACCACTTGCTCTGCCAGTCGTAGATGACGCCGAGACGGAAGCCTGTGGGATGTACCTTGTGACCCATTACGCCTGTTCCTCCACGACCACCGTCACGTGACTCGTGCGGCGGAGGATCGGGGCGACGCGCCCACGCGCCTTCGCCTTGAATCGCTTGAGCGTGCGCGCCTCGCCGGCGTACGCGCGGATGATGCGCAGGTCGGCGGGGTCGAGCGCGTAGTTGTTCTCCGCGTTCGCCGCGGCCGACTTGACGACCTTCTCAACGAGGCGAGCGTGCGGCGTGGGGAGGAAGCGCAACATGACCATGGCTTCCTCAACGCGCTTGCCGCGCACCTGGTCGAGCACGAGGCGCACCTTGCGGGCGGAGACGGGGAGATACTTCGCGGTTGCGCTGACTTCCATCGCCTAACCCTTGCGCGCCTGCTTCTCGGACTTGCTGGTGTGGCCGCGGAACGTGCGCGTCGGCGCGAACTCACCGAGCTTGTGGCCGACCATGTTCTCGGAGATGAAGATGGGCACGTGGCGGCGTCCGTCGTGCACGCCGATCGTCATGCCGACCATATCGGGCATGATGGTCGATGCGCGCGACCACGTTCGGATGACGGTGCGCGCGTTTGTGCGGCGCACCTCTTCGACCTTTTTGAGCAGCTTGGGGTCGATGAACGGACCCTTCTTGAGCGAACGAGACATCGTCTACTTCCTCCGCCGCACGATGAACTTGTCCGACGGCTTCTTCACGCGCGTGCGCTTGCCGAGCGTCGGCTTGCCCCACGGGGACTTCGGGCCGGGGAGGCCGACGGGGGCCTTGCCCTCGCCGCCGCCGTGCGGGTGGTCAACCGGGTTCATGACGGCGCCGCGCACCTGCGGGCGGCGGCGGCGGTGGCGCACGCGTCCGGCCTTGCCGAGCTTGATCAGACTGTTCTCGACGTTGCCGACCTGGCCGACGGTGGCGGTGCACGTCGCGAGCACGCGGCGCATCTCGCCGGAGGGAAGGCGGACGAGCGCGTATTCGCCCTCCTTGGCCATGAGCTGCGCCGACGCGCCGGCGCTGCGGACGATCTGGCCGCCGCGGCCGGGCATCAGCTCGATGTTGTGGATGACGGTGCCGTTGGGCATGTTGAGCAGCGGCAGCGTGTTGCCGGTCTTCACCTCGGCCTCCGGCCCGGCCTCGATCATGTCGCCGACCTTGAGGCCGACGGGCGCGATGATGTAGCGCTTCTCGCCGTCGCGGTAGTGGACGAGCGCGATGCGGGCGGTGCGGCCGGGGTCGTACTCGATGGCGGCGACCTTGCCGGGCACGCCGACCTTGTCGCGCTTGAAGTCGACGATGCGCAGGCGGCGCTTGTGGCCGCCGCCGCGGTGGCGGACGGTGATGCGGCCCTGCTGGTTGCGGCCGGCCATCTTCTTGCGGGTGGCGAGCAGCGACTTCTCCGGCTTCTTCCTGGTGATCTCCTCGAAGGAGTGGCCGGACATGCCACGGCGGCCGGGGGAGGTAGGTTTGAACTGCTTAATCGCCATGGCTACACACCCTCAAACAGCTCGATCTTCTCGCCCGGGGCGAGCGTGACGATCGCTTTCTTCCAGTCAGGCCGCGCGGAGTAGTTGCGGCCGAAGCGCTTCATCTTGCCCTTCATGAGGATGGTGTTCACGTGCTCGACGCGGACGTTGAACGCCGTCTCGACCGCTTCCTTGATCTGCATCTTGTTGGCGCGCTTGTCGACCTCGAAGGCGTACTTGCTCTGGCCGGCGAGGATCTGGGCCTTCTCGGTGATGAGCGGGCGCATGATGATGCCGAACGCGTTGAGCTGCTTTGGCATGGCTACGCCTCCACCTTCTCGGCGCGCTTGCGCGCGGCGCGCTCGCCGCCCCAGAGCGCCTCGGCGGCGCGGACGGCGTCGACCGTCATGAGCAGCGTCTGGCTGGCGAGCATATCGGCGACGTTGAGGTATGCGGCGGGCAGCAGGCTCACCTGCTCGAGGTTGGCGACGCTGCGCTTCACGTTCGCGTCCATCTCGCCGGTGACGACGAGGACGGAGCGCTCGATGCCGAGAGCCGCGAGCGCGCCTGCCATCGCCTTCGTGCTGGGCTCGGTGACACCCAGGCCGTCCACGACGCGCAGCGTGCCATCGGCGGCCTTCGCCGAGAGCACGGAGCGGATGGCGAGCCGGCGCATGCGCTTGGGCAGCGCCTTGTCGTAGTCGCGAGGCGTGGGACCGAAGACGATGCCGCCGTGGCGGTGGTGCGGCGCGCGGATGGAGCCCTGGCGCGAGCGGCCGGTGCCCTTCTGCCGGCGGATCTTCACCGTGGAGCCCTGCACCTCGCCGCGCGTTTTCGTCGACGCCGTGCCGGCGCGCCGGTTCGCGAGCGACGTGACGAGCGCCTGATGGACGACGGCCTCGTTCGGCTCGATGCCGAAGACGGCGTCGTCGACGTCGATGGTCTCGACTTCCTTGCCTGCGGCGTCGTGTACGGTCAATTTCATCGCTGTTTCTTGTTCCGCTTCTTCGTGTGCTTGACGCGCACGGTCGCGTTCGTCGCGCCGGGCACGGAACCCTCGACCATGAGGAGGCCGCGCGCTTCGTCCCTGGCGACGATGCGCAGGTTGCGTACCGTCACTTGCTCGGCGCCCATGTGGCCGGCCATCTTCTGGCCCTTGTAGACGCGACCGGGCGTGGTGCCGGAGCCGATGGAGCCGGGCGCGCGGTGGCGGTCGGACTGGCCGTGCGTCTTCGGGCCGCCTCGGAAGCTCCAGCGGCGGACGCCGCCGGCGAAGCCGCGCCCGCGGGACACGCCGGTGACGTCGACGTAGTCACCCTCCTCGAAGAGCTCGACACCGACCTTGTCGCCAACGGCGTAGTCGCCGTCGCCGCGCACGCGGAACTCACGCAGCACGCGGAAGTCGCCGAGCTTCTTCCGGTGGCCGCGCATGGGTTTGTTGACGCGCTTGCGTTCGCCGTAGCCGACCTGCACGGCGCCGTAGCCGTCCTTCTCGGGCGACTTTACCTGCGTGACGACGACGGGGCCGGCCTCGATGACGGTGACGGCGTGGACCGTCCCGTCCTTATCGAAGACCTGGGTCATTCCCAGTTTGCGCCCCAGCAAACCCTCGAGCGGCATCTCTATCCCCTACAGCTTGATCTCGATGTCGACGCCGGACGGCAGCTGCAGCCGCATGAGCGTGTCGACGGTCTTGGACGTGGGCTCGAGGATGTCGATGAGGCGCTTGTGGGTGCGCATCTCGAACTGCTCCTGCGAGTCCTTGTCGATGAACGGCGAGCGGATGACACAGTACTTCTTGATCTCGGTGGGCAGCGGGATCGGACCGGCGACGGCGGCGCCCGTGCGTTCCGCGGCTTCGACGATCTGTTCCGCACTCTGGTCGAGGATGCGGTGGTCGTACGCCTTGAGCCTGATCCGAATCTTCTGCCTTGCCATGGTCCTGCCTTCCGGCGGCTACGCCGCGTCGCCCGCCCTTCGCGGCCTTTTTGCGCGTGTCCCAAGGATCTTCTCCGCGACGCCGCGCGGCACTTCCTCGTAGTGGTCGAATTCCATGCTGTAGCTCGCGCGCCCCTGCGTCAGCGAGCGGAGGGCCGTCGCGTAGCCGAAGGTTTCGGACAGGGGGACGAAGGCGCGGATGACCTTGAGGTTGCCGCGCTGGTCGTACTCGGTGATCGTGCCGCGACGGCCGCTGATGTCGCCGAGGACGTCGCCATAGAACTCTTCGGGCGTGCTGATCTCGAGCTTCATGACCGGCTCGAGCAGCACGGGCGCGGCTTTCTCCATCGCCTGCTGGAAGGCCATCGAGCCGGCGGTCTTGAACGCCATCTCGGACGAGTCAACGGGGTGGTAGTCGCCGCCCGTGAGCGTCACGCGCACATCGATCACCGGGTAGCCGGCGACGACGCCGCTCTCGAGCGCGCCGCGCACACCCTGCTCGATGGCGGGGATGTACTCGCGCGGGACTTCGCCGCCGACGACCTTGTCGACGAACTCGAACCCGGCGCCGCGCTCGAGCGGCTCGATCTCGATGCGGGCGACACCGAACTGGCCCCGGCCGCCGGTCTGGCGCACGAAGCGGCCCTCCGCCTTGGCGGGGCTGGTGATCGTCTCCTTGTAGGCGACCTCGGGGCGGCCGACGTTCGCGTCGACACGGAACTCGCGCTTCATACGGTCGACGATGACGTCGAGGTGCAGCTCGCCCATGCCGGAGATGATGGTCTGCCCGGTCTCCTGGTCGTAGCGCATGCGGAAGCTCGGGTCTTCCTCGGCGAGTTTGGCGAGCGCTTCGCCCATGCGGTCCTGGTCGTCCTTGGTCTTGGGCTCGACGGCGATGTGGATGACGGGCTCGGGGAAGGTGATGGATTCGAGGAGGACGGGGTGGGCGGGGTCGCAGAGGGTGTCGCCGGTGGTGGTGACCTTGAGGCCCATGGCGGCGATGCCGCCGGCGTGGATCTCGGGGATGTCCTCGCGGTGGTTCGCGTGCATCTGCATGATGCGGCTGACGCGCTCGGTCTTTTCGCGGGTCGAGTTGTAGACGCTGGTACCGGCCTTGAGCGTGCCGGAGTAGACGCGGAAGTAGGCGAGCCGGCCCATGTGCGGGTCGGTCACGATCTTGAAGGCGAGCGCTGTGAACGGTTCGTCGTCGCGCGCATGGCGTTCGACCTCGTTGCCGGTTTTCGGGTCGACCGCCTTGACGGGCGGGATGTCATCGGGCGAGGGCAGGAACTCGACGATGGCGTCAAGGAGAAGCTGCACGCCCTTGTTCTTGAGCGCGCTGCCGCAGAGGACGGGGGTGGCCGTGTTGGCGAGCGTCACGCGGCGGAGGGCGGCGAGGATCTCGTGCGTCGTGAGCTGGTGGCCCTCGACGAAGCTGATCATCGTCTGCTCGTCGACCTCGCCGATCGACTCGATCATCTTGTCGCGCCATTGCTGCGCCTCGGCGGCGAACTTCGGCGGGATCTCGCACTCGATCGGCGGGTCATCGCGCTCACCGGTGAACTTGTACGCCTTCATCTCCACCAGGTCGACGACGCCTTCGAAGTCGGCTTCGGCGCCCATGGGGATCTGGATGGGGATCGGCTTGGCGCCGAGGCGCTCGACGATCATGTCGACCGTGCGCCAGAAGTTCGCGCCCATACGGTCCATCTTGTTGACGAAGCAGATGCGGGGCACCCGGTACTTGTCCGCCTGCCGCCAGACGGTCTCGGACTGCGGCTCGACGCCTGCGACGGCATCGAAGACGACGACGCCGCCATCGAGCACGCGGAGGCTGCGCTCGACCTCGACGGTGAAGTCCACGTGCCCGGGCGTATCGATGATGTTGATGCGATGGTCGCCCCAGAACGCGGTCGT
>Ga0073934_10005119_pt1 | contig 20753 bp, 16 predicted proteins | sample LarsenN4metaG_FD_76834 | JGI IMG/M metagenome (GOLD analysis project Ga0073934, IMG submission 76834) | Hot spring sediment bacterial and archeal communities from British Columbia, Canada, to study Microbial Dark Matter (Phase II) - Larsen... ... | reverse complement strand
TCGAGGATCTCCGGCCGGGAATCTATAAAGTCACGTTCACCCTTCCGGGTTTCAGCACATTCGAGCGCGAGGGCGTCGAGCTGACTGGGTCGTTCACCGCAACTATTAACGCTGAGATGCGCGTCGGCGGCCTCGAGGAGACAGTCACAGTTACGGGCGAGAGCCCCATCGTCGATGTGCAGAGCGCGCGGCGGCAGACCGTGTTGAACAACGACGTCCTCAAGGCGATCCCCACGGTGCGCAGTTATAACGCGCTCGTCGTCGTCGTGCCTGGCGTCGTCACCAACACCAACGACGTCGCGACGGGGACCGCGACGACGCAGTTTCCGATTCACGGCGGCCGGAACAACGAGGGGCGCATGACCGTCGACGGGCTCAACGTCGGTAACCCCCCCGGCGGCAATCAGCCTCCCGGCTACGCTGTCGATGTCGGCAATTCTGAAGAGATCTCCTTTACGACCTCAGGCGGACTGGGCGAGTCGGAAACGGCCGGCCTGGTTATGAACATCGTGCCGAAGACGGGCGGCAACGAGCTGCACGGATCACTCTTCTACAGTGGGAGCGGCAAGAATCTACAGGCCGACAACACTGAAGGAACGGGTGTGGCGGCGCCGACCCCACTCACGAAGGTGTACGACGTCAACGGCGCCGTGGGTGGACCGATCCTTCGGGACAGGCTGTGGTACTTCGCGACTGCGCGCACGCAAGGCAGCACTCGCGGCAATGCCAACCAGTTCTACAATCTGAACGCTGGCGACGCCACAAAGTGGCTCTATGCCGGAGGGCCAGGCGTCAGCGAGGTGGGGTATTCCGATCGCACGTGGGAAAACGTCAGCGGACGCCTGACGTGGCAGGTCACACCGCGCAACAAGATTGGCGCCTTCTGGGACGAGCAGTGGGTCTGCCGAAGCTGCGAGGGGAACACGATCGGCATCACGACGCCGCCAGTCGTTTCGCCAGAGGCGAACGGCACACTCCAGACTCTGCCGCTTCGCGTGCCTCAAGCCACCTGGTCATCGCCGGTGACGAACCGTCTGCTGCTTGACGCCGGCTTCGGGGGAACGTACTACGGGTGGGGCAACTTCGAGCGTGACCCGAACCCCACGCGCGATCTGATCAAAGTGACCGAGCAGTGCGCCGGTGGATGTGCAAACAACGGCGGCCGCCCGAACCTCGTGTACCGCTCGCAGGATTGGGGTGACAATCGCACTGGATCGTACACGTGGAGGGGCTCGATGTCGTACGTGACGGGCCGCCACAGCTTCAAAGTCGGATATCAGGGAACGCTGATGACCGACGACCGGACGTGGAACACCAACAGCACCGATCTGTGGTACCGCTTCAACAACGGTATCCCGAATCAGCTGACGCAGACGATCTCGCCGTGGATCAACAACGCGCGGGCGGGATGGGACGCCGTCTTCGCGCAGGAACAGTTCACGATGGGCCGCATGACGCTTCAGGGTGCGTTGCGCTTCGACGTCGCGCGCAGTTGGTTTCCTGAGCAGAACATCGGTCCGGACAGATTCCTGCCGGTGGCATACAGCTTCCCGGAGACAAAGGGGGTCGATAGTTACAAGGACATCACACCCCGGATGGGAGCGGCATTCGACGTGTTCGGCAACGGCAAGACTGCTGTCAAGATGAACCTCGGCAAATACCTGGAAGGCGTCGGCGTGCAGCTGACGTACGCCAACTCGAATCCCACGCTCCGAGTGCCGAGATCCACTGGTCCTTTCGGTGTGCCGGGTGTCGTTCGGACGTGGATTGATGCCGATGGAGACTTCGTCGCTGACTGTGACTTCTCCAACCCTCTCGCGCACGGCAATCCGGCTGCGGTGAACGGCGGCGGGGGCCCGGACTTCTGCGGCCAACTGTCAAACGTGCGGTTCGGACAGCCAGTTCTGACGGGCAACTACGATCCCGACCTTCTGACGGGCTGGGGCGTACGCTCCTCGGACTGGAGCTTCGGCCTGTCTGTTCAGCAGCAGCTCCTTCCAAGGATGTCCATCGAAGTCGGTTACTACCGACGCTGGTTCGACGGATTCACGCTGAACGACAATCTGGCGACGCAACCCAGCGACTATACGCCGTACAGCATCACGGCGCCGCAAGATCCCCGGCTGCCGGGCGGCGGAGGTTATTCAATCACGGGTCTCTACGACGTGCTCCCGAGCAAGGCTGGTCAGGTCAACGACCTGGCAACGCTCGCCAGCAAGTATGGCAAGTGGTATCAGAACTTTAACGGGGTCGATGTCACGCTCAATCTGCGGACCGCAGGGGGATTCACCATCCAGGGCGGCACGAGTACCGGCCAGAACGTGGCCAACAACTGCGATGTGAGAGACAACCTCCCCGAACTCAATGTGAATATTGGGGCCGGACTGGTCGGTTCCGGCGTCAACCTGACGAGTCCGTACTGTGACGTGAAATACGGCTGGCTGACGCAGCTTCGCGGACTCGGCTCTTATGTCATCCCGAAGATCGACACGCAGGTCAGTGCCGTGTTCCAGAGCAAGCCTGGGGCCTTGCTGGCGGCGAACTATAACGTGCCCGCGTCGGTCATCGCGCAGTCGTTGGGCCGCGCGCCGTCGGGAAACGTGACCAATGTGTCCATCAACCTCATAGAGCCGGGTTCCAAGTACGGCGATCGCATCAACCAGCTCGATTTCAAGGTTGCCAAGATACTGCGATTCGGGTCGACGCGGTCGACCGTGTCGTTGGATCTCTATAACGTCCTGAACGCCAATGCGGTGCTGACCTACAACCAAACGTTCGTCCCGAACGGCCCGTGGTTGCAGGCCAACTCGATCCTGACGGGACGACTGGCCCGCATCAGCGCCGAGTTCTCGTTTTAGCAGATGGTCCGTCCGGCCGGCTCCGTTTCGGGGCCGGCCGCTCTCACCCGAGCCAGTCACCTGCACGCCGGGGCGAAGCGGGGACGGGCAAAGACCGACCCGGAAAGCTCCGATAGATCACTCGTGCGCAATTGTGTCAACTGCGGCGCGCCGATGCACGCCGACGGAAACAACGGTGTCCTGACGTGTCGTCACTGCGGCTCGAGCGCCCCTGCGACGAAGATCGCCAGCCTGATTGAGATCCGCGGGAAGAGCCACAGACCGTGTCCGTCTTGCGGCACGGCCCTCGCAGAGGGCCGACTCGAAGGGAACGCTGTCTCCTTCTGTCACCGGTGCGAGGGGCTGCTGATAGCGATGGAGCAGTTCGTGCCGGTCATCGAAGCAGTGCGTGCGCATGAAGAGCCCGCTCGCGCGCTTTCGCCCCGCCAGCAGACGCCTGGCGACCGGACCATCGCGTGCCCTGGCTGCGGCATGCCGATGTTGAGCCACTTCTACGGCGGACCGGGCAACATCGTGCTCGACACCTGTGAGCCGTGCCGTCTCAACTGGCTCGATCCGGGTGAGCTGCGCCGGATTGCGCGCGCGCGATAGATACGGGTCCAAACAGCAGGACCCACCCTACTTGGTTACTTCGAACAGAAATCTCAGCGCGGGGATCTTGTTGCCCGGGTGATCGTCAGCGTAGGTGAGTTGCGCCTGCCGGTAGAGCAGTTGTGTCTCGGTCGGGGGGCCCTGATAGATGCCCGGATACAGATCGATGATGTGCTGGCCGGGTGCGCCGGTCGCGTGAAAATTGATCACGACGTCGCCCTGGCTGTTGAAGCCGCACACATAGCCCATATAGGCGTTGTCGTACGTTGCCACGTAGATGTTGTCGTACTCGGTCCAGCCGACGCCTTTCAGGTGGATTGTCACCGGCGTCCCCACCGGCCCCGACTTGGGCGAGATGCTGACGATGCTCGTTTCGATGACGAAGAAGGTGCGCGCCAGCGTCTTGTCGCCATCGCGAAGCGCAAGGCCATGCAGTCCGCCGAGGTCATCCGGGATCGTCACCGGCATCTCTATCCGGCCGTCGTCGCTCACGGCAACGGTACCGAACTCTTTCTCCTGCGGTTCGAATCCGTTGCCGCTGACCCGGCTGCCGACGTAGGTCTGCCACGCAAGCTGCAGGGTTGCTCCCCTCGGGAAACCCGCGCCGCGGAGCATCGCCTGCGTGCCGACGGGACCTTGCGTCTTGTCGAGTGCCAGCACCGCGTCCTCGACGAATACTTCGGTACCGGGAACAGGCTGGCGCTGATACGGCTCGGCGAACGCCACCGGTGCCGCCGCTGGTCCGGGCGTCGTTCGGAACGTGAACTGTGGCCGGGGGAGATGGGCGACCGGCGACTGCTCGTAGTTGAGATATCCCTGCCCCTGATATCCCGTCAGCACTCGTATTACGTGATCGCCGGCAGGGCCGGCAGCGCGGAATCTCGCGACGGCCGATCCCTTGGTGCCCGCTGCCGACACGAAGCCAACGAGATTGTTGTCCCAGTTGACGACCCAGGTGCTCTCCATGGTTCGCCAGCCGAGACCCTTGACGCGCAACTCGACCGGCGTTCCAACCGGGCCCGAGGACGGAGTGAGCTCGAAACTCTGCGTCACCTCGATGCCGTTCTGAGCGACCGCCTTGCCGTCGATGCGCGCGATCACCTCGTGGACACCGCCGTAGTCTTCCGGGATGGTGAAGGATGCGTCGAGCCGGCCGCTGGCATCCACCGTAAAGCGGCCGAGCGGGGTCGTGGACTCCGTGTACTTCTTTCCCCGGAAGCGGTAGTAGTCTTCGATCACCCATCCGCCTGTCACGGTTCCCCACGTCAGATCGACGGTCTTGCCGGGCGGCAGCTCCGATGCCGACACCTGCACCGGGGCGCCAACCGTTGGTGTCTTGTAGGTGAGGGTGAGCGGCTTGACGTCACTCGACGCCGTAGCTGCCGATGCTGAATCAGATGCGTCCTCGGACGGTGAGGCTGCCGTGCGCGAGCAGCTCGCCAGCGCAAGCAACGCAAAGAGCAGCAGCGCAGATCGGCAGATGACCGTCATCGAGCGTCACGGAACGATGACGAGCTGGGAAGCTTCCGCCGAGAACGGCGTGAACGTCGCCTTTCGTCCGAACCGATCGGTGGCCGTAACGGTGTAGCTGATTCGTCCAATAGGCGCGTCGTCGGGCACAGTCCACGATCCGGTCCACAGCTCGGCGGGCGAGCGCAGATACCCGCGCGGGGGTGGTGCGTTCGGCCCTGCAGCACCGCGCCACCGCATCGGCGCATCGACGGTCTTGTCGGCGTAGGTGACGTGCGCGACGAGCACTGCCGTGTTTTCCACCTCGCCGCTGCCGCCGTCGATGGCGGTCATCCTGAACCCAACACGCTGTCCGCGCTTGAAGCGATTGGTGAGAATGCAGTTGTCAGGGTCGGTCGGGTTGTTGAAAAGCGCGACGTCGCCCCAGATGACGAGCTGTCCCGATGGGTGCCCGGCCTGAGGTGGTGGCGGAGGCGCGGGCTGGCCGCGTCCTTGTCCTTGTTGCGCGGGAGCCTGCGCCTGTCCTGCAAAGGTAGAGAAGGCAATGACGGACAGCGCGACCAGGCTGGCGGAAAACGCGAGGGCAGGCAGCGTTTTCATACGCGCGGACTATAGCCGATTCGTCGCCAATTGGCCAGCTTTCACACGCTCTACCATCCGCGTGGCTAGAACGCGAGATAGCACCCGATCGCGCCGACGACGGTCATCGACAGCCCCCACGCCAGAAGCTTGTTGTAGGTCGGGCGCACCTGCTCGGGATCGCTGATCCCGGCGATGCACATCGCGCCAGTCGTCGAGAGCGGCGACATGTCCACGAGGTGCGCGCCGATGTTCATCGACGACGCGACGGCGAAGGGATCGCCGCCGAGCCGGTCGATCAACCCGGGCACCGTGGGGAGAAACGCAGGCAGTACCACGGCCGAGGTGCTGCTGTATACCGAGATTACGCCAGTGACGAACGCGATCACGCCGGTCAGCGTTCCCGGCGTCGCGAAGCGCGCAAGTATCGCGGTGAAGAGATCGAGGCCGCCAGTCTTCTCCAGCAGCGCGACCAGAACACTGACGCCGCTGACCATCAGGATCGGAATCCACGGCATCTTGCGAATCGCCTGTTCGTGATCGGCCACGCGCAGCGCGCCGAGCACGACTGCGCCGGTGAACGCGGCCATCCCGACATTGGCATCGAAGAACAGGACCGGGATGAGCACGGCTGCGATCGTCGCCAGTGTGACCCAGTGCGCCGGGGTCAGGCGTGTTGACGCGGCGTCCTGCTCACCGCCGACGTAGCGGCGGCCGAAGAGGCCCAATCCCCCGAGCAGGAAGTAGCCGCCGAAGGCGATGATCGCGTGAGCCACGAGATTGGCGGCGTAGGTCTGCAGCTCGAATCCGGCCAGGCCGATCTTGTCCATCAGGCTGCTGACGATGACGCCCGTTGGTGCGACAGGAGAGAGCGCGCCGGACTGTGCGCCGTTGCCGACCATGATGGCCATCAGGAATGGTGGTATCGCCGCGCGGCCGGCCACGGCCATCGCCATGGGCGCAAGCATCGCAGCCGTGGCGACGTTACCTGGGCCGAGCGACGCGATCGACGCGCCCAGCGCGAAGAACATCACGGGGATCAGGCCGGTGTTGCCGCGGCACACGCGCACCGCCGCGTGCGTCACTTTGTCCAGCGTGCCGTTCAGGGTCGCCTGCGAGAAGAGCAGTGTCACGCCGGTGAGTGTCAGGAAGATCTGCACCGGGAAGCCGTTCAGCACCTCGTTGAGCGACATCGTTCCGATGTAGACACCGACGATCCACGCCAGCGAAAGTGCCAGCACGCCCACGTTGAGCGTCGTGAAGCAGCTGACGATCATCACCGCGACGAGCGCGCCGAGAGACAACCAGGCCAGCGTCATACGGAAGTCATCTGGAAGTGGGAAGTGTCAAGGTCAAAGTGGAGAGTAAGTGGAAAGCGCGTCACCGGAGCAAACTGTCGATGAGCACTGCCGGGTGAAGCGCGGTCTCCCCGGTGAAGTCGGCGATCTGATGGCGGCAGGAGGTGCCTGCGGCCGCGACGACCGCCCCTTCGGCCTTGTTTCTAACGGCCGGGAACAGCTTGCGCTCGCCGATCGCGCGCGAGACGTCGTAGTGGCCGAGCCCGTATCCGAACGATCCCGCCATCCCGCAGCAACCGGCGTCGAGATCGACGACGTGGGTACCGGGAACGCCGGCGAGCAGCGTTCGCGCAGGTGCGACGAGGCCCATCGATCTCTGATGGCAGTGGCCGTGTAGGAGGATGGAGGCGGGTCCCGGCGTGAGCTCAAGGCGCGGGAGCAGAGTGGCCGCGAACTCCTCGAACAGCACGCTGACCGAGGCAACCTGTTCGGCTTTCCTGCGGCTCTCACCACGCAGCAGCGCCGGGGCGTCTTCTTTCACCGCGGAGAGACAGCTCGGTTCACAGAACACGAGCGGGCGTCCGGCAACGGCGCCGGCGTAAAGCGCCTCGGCGTTGTGTGCGGCCATCTGCCGCGCCGAGGCGAGCAGACCCTTGGAGATCTGCGGCCGGCCGCAGCAGCGGTTTGGCGCAAGCGCCGCGCGGACACCGGCCCGCCGCATCACCCGGAGTGCGGCCAGGCCGATCTCCGGCTCGTAGTGGTTCGTGAACGTGTCGGTGAAGAGCAGTGCGTCGGCTGGCTCCGGCCCCGGCCGGGCCGCGGCGCGCAGAGTGCGTCGCTTGAATGGCGGAAGCCGCCGCCGGCGGTCGATACCGAGCAACCGCTCGTTGAGACGGCGCGCTGGCGCACTGGCCGCGATCCAGTTCGAGAGCGGCGCCAATCGGCTGCCCCACGGCGCGAGCGACGAGATGTTGCCCAGCGTCCGCGCCTCGAGAGACGTGCCGTGGCGCTGCCAGTAATCCGCGAGGAACTCGCTTTTAAACCGCGCGACGTCCACGCCGACCGGACATTCCGCTTTGCACGCACGGCACTCGAGGCACAGGTCGAGCGTTTCGTAAACGCCGCGTTCACCAAGTCCTGACTCACCGAGCCGACCGGCAATCGTCAGGCGAAGCACGTTGGCGCGCCCGCGCGTCGAATGCTGTTCCTCGCGAGTCGCCATATAGGACGGGCACATCGTCCCTTCCAGCGTCTTGCGGCAGGCGCCCAGGCCGCTGCACATCTCGATGGCGCCCGCGACGCCGCCGCCCTCGTAATCGAAGAACGTGACCGGGTTACGCGCGCTGTAACGGGGTCCGAACCGGAGGTTGGATGTCAGCGGGGGAGCGTCAACGATCTTGCCTGGGTTGAGGATCCCGGGCGGATCGAAGGTGCGCTTGATGGTTCGGAACGCCTCGTAGAGCGTCGGCCCGAACATCTTCTCCATGAACGGGCTGCGTACCAGGCCATCGCCGTGTTCCCCCGAGAGTGCGCCGCCGAACTCGAGCACCAGATCCGAGATGTCGTTCGCAATTGCTTCGAACTGCCTGACGCCGGCATCGGTCTTCAGATTCACCACCGGGCGGACATGGAGGCATCCAACCGATGCATGAGCGTAGACGCCGGCTGTCGTGCCGTGCCGCGCGACGATGTCGAGGAACCGCTCGATGTAGTCACGCAGCCGCTCGGGCGCGACCGCGGTGTCCTCGACGAACGACAGCGACTTGGCGTCGTCACGCATGGCCATCGACAGGCCAAGGCCCGCTTCGCGAAGGCTCCAGATGCGCGCCTGCGCTGCCGGGTCGAGGGCGTGGTGATAGCGATAACCGAGTCGATTGGCGCGCAGGTCCTGCTCGAGCGCAATTAGTCGCGGTGGAAGGTCGTCCGCGCGGTCGGCATAGAACTCGACGCAGAGGAGCGAGCCGGGGTCACCCTCGATGAAGCTCTGCCGCAGCGCCTCGAGCGCGGCGCTCTTGCGCGTGTGATCGAGGATGGACTTGTCCATCACTTCGACCGCCGATGGTCCATGCCGGAGGATGAGAGGGGTTGCCGCGAGCGATTCGAGCAGATCCGCGAACTGGATCGCGAGCACCGCCTTGGCTTTCGGCAGCGGTACCAGGTTCAACTTGGCCGACGATACGACACCGAGCGTGCCCTCGGAGCCGACGATCATGCGCGCCATGTTGAAGGGGCGTCCCGGCAGGAAATCGTCCAGGTTGTAGCCGCCGACGCGCCTGAGGACTCTGGGAAACCGGCGCTCGATCTCGTCGCGATGCGTGGCGGCGAGCTCCGCGACCGTTCGGTAGCACTGTGCCTCGAGGCTGCCGCCGGCGCACTTTCGAGCAAGCTCACCCTCGCCGAGCGGCCCGAACGTCACGACCGATCCATCCGACAGCACCACTTCCTGCTCGATGACGTGATCGATCGTCTTGCCGTAGATCACCGATCGGGCGCCGCTCGAGTTGTTGGCCATCATGCCGCCGACAGTGGCTCGGCTCGCAGTGGAGACATCGGGTGCGAAACGCAGACCGTACTGCCGCAGCTGCGCATTCAGTTCGTCGAGGACGATGCCTGGCTCGACGCGTACCCAACGCTCGGCGACATTCAACTCGAGGATCGCGTTCAGATGCTTCGAGGTGTCAACGACCACGCCAGGGCCGATGGCCTGTCCGGCCTGCGACGTCCCGCCGCCGCGCATCGTGAGAGGGCACGCCAGACGGGCGCACGCCTGAACGATCCGGCGCAACTCTTCTCGCGATCTGGGCAAAACCACGGCTTGAGGCTCGATCTGATAGACGCTGGCGTCGGTCGAGTACAGGGCTCTGGTGACCTTGTCGAACCGCCAGTCGCAGCGAAGCTCTCTGGCGAGTTTCTGAGCCAGCTCCGAGCCCGGAGCGCCTCCCTCGGCCGGAGCGCCACCGGTATGTCGCCTCAGTGGTGTGCCACCCGTCTCGACCGTCTGGATCGGTCCCATATGAGTCAGGTTTCCCGCGGTCAAGACGGCTTGCCCCACGACGCGGGGCCCCAAGACACTGTCACTGGCGAGGCGATCCGAGGCAGCGCCTCGCTTGTGCTCACAGCGCCTCGAGCCCGGCGCGGAGTCGATCGAGCCCGCGGGCAAGGGTATCCCCACCGCTGGCGAAGGACACGCGCAGCGTGCCTTCCCCTCCAGGGCCGTAGGCCGCGCCATGGATAACTGCGACACCGGCGTCCTGCAGGAGCCGCCGCCGAATCTGGTCGGAGGGAACGCCGGTCTCGCGCGCATCGACCATCGCGAAGAACCCGCCCTCGGGCGGCATGACTCCCACGTGGCGGATACCGGCGAGCGCGTGCAGCACGAGCGAGCGGCGTCGCGTGTACTCCTCGCGCATCTCCGCGACCGCGTCCTGCGGTCCTGTCAGCGCAACCGCGGCGGCGTCCTGGACGAACGTCGCTGGTCCGCGGCTCGACTGCTGCAGCGACAGGAACATGCTCTGGATGATTGGTGCCGGCGCGGCGCAGTATCCGACACGCCAGCCGGTCATCGCGTAGGTCTTCGAAAGGCTGTTGAGCAGCACGGTCCGCTCGCGCAGATCGGCAGAAAGAGAGGCGGGCGAGATGTGCCGGCATCCTTCGTAGGTAATCGCCTCGTAGATCTCGTCGCTGATCAGAATCAGGTTCCGGCGAGTGACGATGTCGGCAATGGCGCGCAGCTCGGACTCGCGGAACACAGTGCCGACGGGATTCCACGGCGTGTTGAGCAGCAGCACACGCGAGCGCGAGGTAACGGCATCTTCCAGCGCCCTCGCATGGACTACGAATCGACCGTTCTCGATCGCCGAGCGAACCGGCACCGGCCGTCCCCCCGCGAGCAGGATTGGCGATTGATAGGCGTCGTAGATCGGATCCGGCAGCAGGACCTCGTCGTCGTCGTTCAGCAGCGCGAGAAGCGCCGAGTGGATGCCGAGCGTGGCTCCGGTCGTCACCAGGATTTCCGAGGCCGGATCGTAGACGACGCCGTTCTCGCGTGACAGCTTCTCGGCGACTGCCTGACGAAGCACCATTTCTCCGCGGTTGTCAGGGTAGCGCGTGCGGCCCGCCTTCATGGCCCGCGTCGCCGCTTCGATGATGTGAAGGGGCGTGTCGAAGTCGGGCTCGCCGCGCATGAGCGACACCACCGAGTGGCCGCGCGCCTGCACCTGACGGATCTCCGCGAGGACAGTGTTGACGGCGGTCGGACGGAGGAGCGTGGATCGACGTGAGACCTGGAGCGTGGTCAAGGGTCTTAGTGTAGTTGGTGTCGCGACGAGAATGGAATGAATGCCGGTGCGAGTCGATGCTGCAGTTTGCGCGAGCGTCCGTCGGTCGTGTGATCAATCGCCGGACGTCGGACAAAGAGCTTACGGCGGCCGGTGTAAAACGCCATCAACAGGCCGCGCCGGCAACGGAATTCGTTGACCAGCGGTAAGTTCCTGTCCGATAATCACATCGGCGTGGAGCCGCAACGCACTGAACCTGCCGACGCTGGCCCGTTGAGTGAGGCCGATCGCGCCGCACGGATCGAGCAGTTGCTGTTATCGGGGCTCGATCACTACTTCGGCGGGAATTACGAACAAGCGATCAACGTCTGGACGCGCGTGGCCTTCCTCGAACGTGGCCACGGACGCGCCCGTGCCTACATCGAGCGCGCCCGCAGCGCGCTTGCTGAGCGTCAGCGCGAATCGGAGGAGAACCTGCATCAGGGGATCGCCGCGTACCAGGCCGGCGATCTGCAGCGGGCTCGAGATCTGCTGACGCAAGCCGTTGAGGACGGCGGCGCGAACGAGATCGCGCTCGTGTTTCTCCAGCGGCTCGGCCACCTGGACGCGGTTACTCCGCCGTCGGCGCGCGCTCGCACGGCCTCGCGACCGAATCCGGTGCGCCGCCTGATGAGCACGGCAACGATGCGGCGCAGGGACTGGGTGGTGACCGGGCTTGCCTGCTCGCTCATCACTGCCGTGATCCTGCTCGGCGCCCTTCGCACCGCATCGTGGTTGCGCGAATCACCGGTGTCGGTCCGGACAGGCGATGGAGCGCGTGACCCGTTGCCGATCGTGCGCGACGGCGAGCAGCGCATCGATCGCGCGCAGGCACTGCGGGCCTCCGGCCGGATGCGCGAGGCACTTCGCGAGCTCGACGTCATCGAGCTGGGAGACCCGCTTCGGCCTCAAGCCGATCGGCTGCGTTCGGAGATCCAGCGCCTGCTGCTCTCCAGCGTATCGCGCGGTGGGGAGCAGCCTCGATGAAATGTCCGAAGTGCGACTACCTCGGATTCGAGACCGGCGATCGCTGCAAGAATTGCGGCTACGACTTCTCCCTGCTCGCAGCGGCATCGGCCACTGCCCCTCCAGAACTGTCGTTGAAGCCGGCGTCGCGGGACGATGTGGCTGTTGGGGATCTGTGGATCGATCCCGCTGATGCCACGCCGCGGGCGTTTTCGGCGCCGGACCGCCCCGCGGCACTCGAGTCCTTTCCGTTGTTCTCGCCGGGCGGCGATGACGAACCGCTGATAAAGACGCCATCCGAGCCACGCCCGCCGCTCTCGGTGCGCCGGACGCCCGAACTTTCCCGATCGAGGAGCGCATCGCGGCCTCGTGCCATCGACACGGGGTTGACCCTCGAATTTGCGGAAGAAGCGCCGGTCGAGGTCCTGATCAAGTCGGAGCCGCCGGCTCCACTCAGATCGGAGCAGGCGGCGCCACCCATCGAACTGCCGGTGGCCGCGCCGTCACGGCCAGCGGCGGCGGTGACCGGGTCGACGGCAAGTCTCGGCAGCCGGACGCTTGCCGCGGCAATCGATCACACCATCCTGTTGGGTATCGATGCGATCGTTTTCTACTCGACGCTTCGCATGACGGCGCTGACGGCCGATGAGTGGCGTGCGCTGCCTGCGCTGCCGCTGCTCGCCTTTCTGGTCTTCATGAAGTTGGCGTACTTCGCGGCGTTCACCGCGATGGGCGGCCAGACCATCGGCAAGATGGCCGCAGGCATACGCGTCGTTGCGGACGAACATCTCGTCATGGATCCGTCACGCGCCATCACGCGCACGCTGACGGGGGCGGTGTCGCTGGCGACGCTCGGACTCGGGCTGATACCGGCGCTGATCGGGCCGGATCGGCGCGCCTTGCACGACCGCGTGGCGCACACGCACGTAGTCGATCTACCATCCGCCTGATCCCCCGGACCCTGCCGATTCCCCTTGTTCATGCGCCTCGGTCTCTTTGTCGCAACGTGCGGATACATCGGGTATGTACCGCTGGCTCCGGGGACATTCGGCTCGGCCGCCGGGCTCGTCGTGTACACGGCTCTTCGGTGGTACGGCTCGCCAGCCATCGAGATTGCGGTCATCCTTGTACTGCTGATTGTCGGATGGTGGAGCTGCAACATCGCCGAGAAGCACTTCGGCGGCGTGGATCCTGCGCCCGTCGTGCTCGACGAGGTCGCCGGGATGCTGATCACGCTGGCGCTGCTGCCCGTCACCATCACCGGTGCGATCGTCGGATTCCTGGTATTTCGCGTGTACGACGTGATCAAGCCGTGGCCGGCCAATCGATTCGAAGCCTTGCCCGGTGGGCTTGGCGTCATGGCTGACGATGCGATGGCCGCGGTATACGGAAACGTGACCATGCGGATCCTTGTGGCAGTGCTCCCGGCTGGATGGCTCGTGTGACGCCGCTCCTCAGCGCCGGCATCATTGCGGTTGGAAGCGAGCTGCTCACCCCCTCGAAGATAGACACGAACTCGCTGTTCATCACCGAGCAGCTCAATCTTCTCGGCATCGACGTGCGGCTGAAAGCGGTCGCCGGCGACGATCGCGCCGAGCTCGAGCACGTCGTCCGCGCATGGCTGTCGCGCGTCGATCTGCTCGTCCTGTGTGGTGGACTCGGCCCGACTGACGATGACCTGACGCGAGAAGTGGTGGCGACGGTGCTCGATCGTCCGCTCGCTGAAGACGAAGCCATCACGGCGCACCTGCGCGCACGCTTCGCCGCGCGGAATCTGCCGGTGCCGATGCCGGAGAACAACCGGCGGCAGGCGATGGTCCCGCGTGGCGCGCGTGTGATCGCGAACGCGCGCGGAAGCGCCCCCGGACTGTGGATCGATCACGATGAGCGCGTAGTTCTGCTGCTGCCCGGACCGCCACGAGAACTTCGCCCGATGCTCACCGAGCTCGTCGAGGGTCCGTTGCAGGAGCGCAGCGGCGGCGGGGCACTGGTGCGTCGGGTGGTGCGCGTGGCCGGTCGATTCGAGTCACACGTGGACGAGGCGCTGCACCCGCTGTATGGCGCGTGGGAACGGCGGACGCCACCGGTGGCGGCGACAATCCTCGCAACCCTCGGGTCGATTGAATTGCACCTCTCGGCACGTGCCGCGACGCGCGAAGGGGCCGCTGCCGCCCTCGAGACCGCCGTCGCCGAAGCGATCGCGGTGCTCGGACCTGACGTCTACAGCACCGATGGACGTTCTCTCGAAGAGATCATCGGCGGTCTGCTCGTTGCCCGCGGGCTGCATATCGGCGTCGCCGAGTCGTGTACCGGCGGGCTGATTGCGTCGAGACTCACGGATGTCGCCGGCAGCTCGCGCTATGTCGATCAGGCGGTCGTGGTCTACGCCAACGACGCCAAGACTGAACTGCTCGGCGTGCAGGCAGATCTGCTTCGTGACCATGGTGCAGTCAGCGAGCCGGTGGCGCTCGCGATGGCGGAAGGCATCAAGGCGCGGGCGCGAGCAGGTGTCGGAGTCGGGGTCACCGGCATCGCCGGCCCGGGCGGCGGAACACCGGAGAAACCCGTCGGCACGGTCGTGGTGGCGGTCGTCACCGATGCTGAACGGCGCGTTCGCACGTACCGGTTCTTCGGTGAACGCGAGCAGGTGAAGTTTCAGGCGTCCCAGGCGGCACTCGATATGGTCAGGAGAATGCTGCAGGGGTGAGGCTCTTCGTCGCAGTCGAGATCGGCTCCGAAGTACAGCTCGAAGCTGCCCGAGTCGTCGAGGAGCTGAAGCAGCGGACGGCGCGCTCCGCACCACGCGCCAGGGTGATGTGGGTCAACCCCGCACACCTCCACATCACGGTGAGATTCATCGGCCACGTCGACCCTGACGTCGCTGCTCGCATCACGGCAGCGCTGGAGCCGCCATTCCCGCAGCCAGCGTTCGACCTCACGGTGGAAGGAACAGGCACGTTCCCTCCGAAGCGTCCCCCGCGCGTCATCTGGGCGGGTATCACCGATGGCATGGCGCCGCTTCAGGCGATCGAGCGGAAACTGCATTCCCGCCTGGAGCCGCTGGTCGCGGGCGCTGAACGCGACTATCACCCCCACCTGACTCTTGGCCGCGTCAAGTATGCGGCGGGGCTTCGCCCGGCTGTGCTGCTCGCCGGTCTCGAAAAGACCACCTTCGGCATCGTTCCCGTCCGCGCGGTTACACTGTTTGAGAGCCGGTTGTCGTCGTCAGGCCCGACCTACGTCGCGCTTCGCCGCACTGCCCTCGGTCATCATTCATGAACACCGTATTCGCGGTCGCGCTCGCATACCTCGTGGGATCGATTCCGTTTGCCTACCTGCTCTCACGGCGTCAGGGCATCGATCTGCGGCGCGCCGGCAGCGGCAATGTTGGTGCATCCAACGTGCTGCGGACGACGGGAGCGCGCGCCGCGGTGATCGCGATGGTTCTCGACGGCGTGAAGGGCAGCGCTGCCGTGCTGATGGCGCAGCTGCTGTCGGCGGGAGCGGTGACCGCGGTGGCAGCGGCGTGCGTCTCGGTGGTCGGGCACGTCTACCCGATCTGGCTCCGCTTCAAGGGAGGAAAGGGCGTCGCCACGGCGGCGGGCGCCTTCGCCGTGCTTGCGCCCGAGGCGCTCGGCGTCGCCGCGGCCGTGTTCGTGGTGGCCGTCATCGTCACGCGATTCATCTCTCTGGGATCGATCGCCGGTGCGCTCACGCTGACGCTGGTCGCCGCGCTCAGCGATGTTCCGGCGGTCGTGACTGTCGGCGCGACCGTTGCGACGCTGATCATCATCTATCGTCACCGCGACAACCTGGCGCGGCTTGCAGCCGGCACCGAGCGCCGTGTCGGTCAACGCGTGGTCGAACCAGGTGGCTCCGCTGCTGATGCACATGCGGGGCCCCTTGGCTAATGACAGTCTGAAGCAGGAGTCTTCTATTCGCCAGGTTGCAATTCTTGGGGCTGGAGGCTGGGGCACCGCGCTGGCCGTCCATCTGGCACGCGTCGGTCACGAGGCGCGGCTATGGGCCCGTGATCCGGCTCTCGTTGCCGACATGCGGGCACGCGGCGCCAACGCGGTCTACCTGCCCGACATTCGATTCCCCGCGAATCTGTCGGTCACCGGCGATCTCGCCGTCGCGCTCGACGGGACGGCGTTCATCGTGTCGGCAGTGCCCTCGCACGGCACGCGCGAGATTCTCAGACGGGCGGCGCCATACGTGCATCGCGGGTCCACCATCGTCAGCGCCACGAAAGGACTGGAACAGGACACGCTGCTGCGGGTGTCCGAGATCATCGGTCAGGAGCTCGGCACGGGAGTCAACGTGGCGGTGCTGTCTGGTCCGAGTTTCGCCGCCGAGCTCGCGCGCGAGCTGCCGACGGCCGTCTCGATCGCGTCGCTCGACGCCGACCTCGTCCAGCGAGTGCAGGCCGAGTTCAGGGCGCCGTACTTGCGGCTGTATGGAACCGACGACGTGGTGGGCGTCGAGATGGGTGGGGCGCTCAAGAACGTCATCGCGATTGCCGCGGGAATGGTCGAAGGGTTGGGACTGGGGCACAACGCGCTGGCTGGCTTGATCACCCGTGGACTGGCAGAGATGTCGCGGCTGGCGTGCGCGGCTGGTGCGAAACGGGAGACGCTCGCCGGCCTCACCGGCCTGGGTGACCTCGTGCTGACGTGCACCGGAGCGCTGAGCCGAAATCGTCATGTAGGGATCGAGCTGGCCGGCGGTCGGGCTGTCGCCGACGTGCTCGCCGGGATGAAGATGGTGGCTGAGGGCGTTCGCACCACCGAGGCGGCTCTCGCGCTTGCAGCGCGATACAACGTGGAGCTGCCGATCGCAGCGCAGGTCGGTGAACTGCTGGCCGGACGCAAAGATCCGAAGACGGCGCTGTATGAGCTGATGTTGCGGCCGCAGCGGGCCGAAGTCGGGTAGCTGAATAGCTGGGAGGTTGGGTAGTTTGGAGTTGGTAGGTGCCCCCTCCGCTTGTCGCTCACGGTGAGCGACGAGCATTGTTCGAGGTCCCGCCTACGCGCGCGTGAACGTCGTGCGCGAAGGCCGAGGAGTTGAGCCGTGGGTTTGTTCGACCGCCTTCGTGAAGGGCTGACGCGAACGAAGCAGCAGATCGTCAGCCGCTTCGAGGAGATCGTTCAGCAGGCCGATTCGGGCGAGCAGCGAACACGCCCGATCGACGTCGACACGATCGAGGCGCTCGAGGAGCTTCTGATCTCCGCCGACGTCGGTCTGCCGGCAACCGAGCGAATCGTGGCGGCTGTCAGATCGCGATCGCGGCGGGGAGAGAGCCTGCGCGATCTCGTGAAGGACGAGATCCGCAAGATCTTCGACGGCGCCGAGCGACCGGCGCCAAACGGTCATCAGCCGCACGTCACGCTGATCGTCGGCGTCAACGGCACGGGCAAGACGACCACGATTGGCAAGCTCGCGAATCTCCTGAAGGCGGCCGGCAAGACACCGCTGGTGTGCGCCGCCGACACGTTTCGTGCGGCCGCCGTCGAGCAGCTCGAAATCTGGGCCACGCGTGCCGGAGTGGACATCGTGCGAGCGCCGGAAGGCTCGGATCCGGCCTCCGTGGTGTTCGATGCCATCCAGTCGGGGAAGGCGAAAGGGCGCGATCCGATTCTCGTGGACACGGCCGGCCGTCTCCATACGCGCGTCAACCTGATGAACGAGTTGGACAAGATCCGACGCGTCGCGGCGCGCGCGGCCGAAGGCGCGCCGCACGAAGTGCTGCTGGTGCTCGACGCAACGGTTGGACAGAACGGGCTGCAGCAGGCGCGTGAATTCACGAGCGTCGCTGGAGTGACCGGCATCGTGCTGACAAAGCTGGACGGCACCGCCAAGGGCGGCGTCGCGGTGTCGATCGCGCACGACCTCAAGCTCCCGATCCGCTACGTCGGCGTGGGAGAGGGGATCGACGATTTGATTCCCTTCTCACCGCAGGACTACGTGGACGCCCTGTTCCAGGAAAAGTGGTAGACGACGAACGCTGGATGAAGCGCGCGCTCGAGCACGCGCGCCGTGGCTTCGGCCGCACGACGCCGAACCCGGTCGTGGGCGCATGTATCGTCTCCGACGAAGGCGTGGTGCTCGGGCAGGGCGCACACGAGCGCGCCGGCGAGCCCCATGCCGAGGTCAACGCGCTCGAGGAGGCCGGCAGCCGCGCGCGCGGCGCAACGCTGTACTGCACGCTCGAGCCGTGCGTTCACACCGGCAAGACCGGACCGTGTACCGAGCGAATCATCGCGGCCGGTATTCGTCGGGTGGTGGCGGCAATGGAGGATCCCTTTCCGCTCGTCGGCGGCCGCGGGTTTGCGATGCTGCGCGCCCATGGAATCGAGGTGCGGACCGGCGTCGGGTACGAAGCGGCGGTTCGACTGAACCAGCCGTTTCTCACGACCACCCGGAAGGGGCGGCCATTCGTCATCCTCAAAGCGGCAACCAGCCTCGACGGCCGCCTGGCCGCCGCACCTGGGCAGCGCACGCAGCTGACCTCGGCGCGTGCCATCACTCACGCGCATTACGTGCGGGCGCAGGCCGACGCGATTGCGGTCGGTTCCGGGACGATCCTCATCGACGACCCGCAGCTCACCGCCCGCGAAGTCTACCGGGAGCGGCCGCTCGTGCGGGTCGTATTCGACCGGCGGTTGCGCACTCCTGCCTCGGCGCGGCTGTTATCGACGCTCTCGGCGGGACCGGTGATAATACTGACAGCGGCCGAATCATTCCGCAGTGACCGCGCCGACGCGCTGCAGAAAGCCGGCGCCCGAGTCATTCCGGTCCCGCGGCAGGGCATGGCCGCCGCACTCTCGGTGCTGCCGAATTTCGACGTGCAAAGCCTGGTGCTCGAAGGAGGCGCGCGAGTCCAGCGCGCCGCGTGGGACGAGGGCGTCGTGGACTACGTCCAACTGTACGTCGCTCCTGTGTGGCTCGGTGACGGAGGCGTTCCGCTCCTCGGCGACTCCACGTTTTCACCGACCTCCCTGATCGAGCGCAAAGTGGAGCAGCTCGGACCTGACGTCCTGATCGAGGGCTATGTTCACCGGCCTCATTGAAGCGGTGGGAAACGTCACCGATGCCGCGCCGGCGTCAGCGGGCGTCAGGCTGTCGATTGGAACGCCGCTTGCCGCTGAGCTGCGCGAAGGCGACAGTGTGGCGGTCAACGGTGTATGTCTCACGGTGACGACTCGCACCGACTCGGCGTGGGCGGCCGACATCGGCCCTGAGACGGCGCGAGTGACGACATTGGGCAGTCTCGTGCGGGGTCAGTCAGTGAACCTCGAACGGCCGATGCGTGCCGACGGCCGCTTCGGCGGCCACTTCGTGCAGGGACACGCAGACGGCACCGGCGTCGTTGAATCGGTCCAGCAAGAGGGCGAGTCGTACTGGATCGCCGTGCGCATTCCCGGTGCGCTCGAGGCGTTTCTGATTCCGAAGGGTTCGATCGCCATCGACGGCGTCAGCCTGACGATCGCGCGGCTCGAGCACGCCACCGTGCACGTGATGATCATTCCGTTCACGTGGGAGCACACGACGCTGTCGTCGCTGCGTGCGGGCGACCGCGTCAACCTGGAATGCGATATGGTCGGCAAGTACGTAGCGCGATCGCTCGAACTGGCTGCGCGGAGCGGGGTACGATGACACGCGAGACCTTAACTACGCCTGCCATGGAAGGAGTCGCTCGTCCGGCAGTTTTGGCTGTGCCCCGCTCAGGCACCCCCACGCCGCAGGCGTGCGGCGCGGGGCCCGGCTGTGTGGGGCGAGCCGTTTTGACCGGGGCACAACATGACTGATTCGTCATCCATCCGGCCGGTCAAGCCGGCGGGCAAAGACTCTCCGTTGCGAATCGCCAAAGGCGCTCGTCGTCGAGGACCGTTCGCGTCGATTGACGACGCGGTCGAAGCGATCCGCGCCGGGCGGATGGTTGTCGTCGTGGACGACGAGGGGCGCGAAAACGAGGGCGACCTGACGATGGCGGCGTCGAAAGTGACGCCCGAGGCGATCAACTTCATGGCGCGGCATGGGCGCGGGCTCATCTGCCTGGCGCTGATGCCCGAGCGGCTCGATCAACTCGCGATTCCGCTCGAGGTCAATGACAACTCGTCGCGCCGCGATACGGCGATGTGCGTGTCGATCGATGCGCGCGAGAACACGACCACTGGAATCTCCGCGGCCGATCGCGCGCAGACGGTGCGGGTGGCGATCGATCCGGCATCACGGCCGCGCGACCTGACGCGTCCGGGCCACGTGTTTCCACTGCGCGCGCGCAAAGGCGGCGTGCTCGTACGGGCGGGCCACACCGAGGCGGCAGTCGATCTGGCGGCAATCGCCGGGCTCACGCCCGCCGGCGTGATCTGCGAGATCATGAACGAAGACGGCACCATGGCGCGGGTGCCGGAGCTCGCGAAGTTTGCCAGGAAGCACAATCTGCTGGTGGTGACGATCGCAGACCTGATTCAATATCGCATGCGAACAGAGCGGCTGGTCAAGCGCGCGGCGTCAGCGGACCTCCCCACCATCCATGGCGCCTTCCGAATCTACGCCTACGAGAGCCAGCTGGACAGTCAGACGCACGTAGCCCTGGTGAGGGGCGATATCGGCGACGGCAAGGACGTGCTCGTGCGCGTGCACTCCAAGTGCCTGACCGGCGACGTGTT
>Ga0073934_10005118_pt1 | contig 20761 bp, 18 predicted proteins | sample LarsenN4metaG_FD_76834 | JGI IMG/M metagenome (GOLD analysis project Ga0073934, IMG submission 76834) | Hot spring sediment bacterial and archeal communities from British Columbia, Canada, to study Microbial Dark Matter (Phase II) - Larsen... ... | reverse complement strand
GTACCGGCACGCCTGCTCGAGGTGGTAGCCAACGATCTCCTCCTGCTCACCGACCGCGTCGCCGGCGACCCGCTCGAGCCAGTCCGCGAAGCGCTCGTGGAGCTCGGCCCGCTGCGCCTTGGGGATCGCCTCGTACGAGGCGTCGCGGATCAGCAGATGCCGGAAGCGGAAGGCGTCCTCCCCCGGGAGGGTGGCGCGATCGGGACGGATCAGCTCCTTGCGGACGAGGGACATCAGGTCGCCGGGCACCCGCGGACGGGCATCCTCGGGGACGAGGTCACGCACCGCGCTCGCCGGGAACAGCTTGCCCACCACGGCCGCCGCCTCGAGCACGGTCCGCTCCTCCGACGTCAGGCGGTCCAGCCGCGCGGCGAGCAGCGCATGGATCGAGGGCGGGACCGTGACCCCCGACAGGTCGCCCGTCGCGACCCACCGACCGTCCTCACGTGCGACGAGCCCGTCGTCGATCAGCATCGCGAGGGTCTCCTCCACGAACAGCGGGTTGCCCTCGGCGGTCTCGACGATCCGGCCGGCCACCTCGGTCGGGAGATCGGCCGACCCGAGCAGGTTCGCGATCAGCGTCTCGGCCTGGTCCTCGGACAGCGGCTCGAGCGAGACGGTCGTCGCGTTGAGCTTGCCCCCACCCCACGTCGGCCGAGCGTCGAGCAGGTCCGGACGGGCCATGCACACCAGCAGGATCGGCGACCCGCGCGACCAGTCGGCGATGTGCTCGACGAGGTCGAGGAACGTCGGCTCGCCCCAGTGGATGTCGTCGAGCACCAGCACGAGCGGGTCTTCGCGGGCCGAGGCCTCGAAGAACCGTCGGATCGCCCAGAAGGTCTCCTCGCTGGCCGCGGTCTCGGCCACGCCCATCAGTTGAGAGACGTGGCCGCACACGCGCTCCTGGTGCTGGTCGCCCTCCAGCAGAGCGCACACCTTGGTCTCCACCACGTCCGGCAGGTCGAAGTCGCCGAGGCCGGCCGCCTGCTTGATCGCCTCGACGATCGGGAAGTACGTGATGCCCTCGCCGTATGGGAGGCAGCGACCGCGGAGGACCTTCGCCCCGTCGAGCCCGGACAGGAACTCCTCGACGAGGCGCGACTTCCCCACGCCCGCCGGCCCGAGCACCGTGAACAGCTGGCACGCCGCGTCCTCGACCGCCGCCTCGTACGCCTGACGCAGCTGCACGAGCTGGCGCTCGCGTCCAACCATCGGCGAGTCCAGGTGCCGCCGTATGGCGGTCGCGGCATCCCCGACCGCCAGCAGCCGCCAGGCCCGGAGCAGCTCACCTTTGCCCTTCACCTCGAGCGGCTGGACCGGTTCCGCGTCGACGGCCTCCCGGATCAGGCGATGGGTTCCCTCGCCGAGCAGCGCTTCGCCCGGCGCCGCGTGCTGCTCCAGCCGCGCCGCGACGTTCACCGTGTCCCCCGTCACGAGGGCCTGGCCGGTGGCCGGGTCGCCGGCGACGACCTCCCCGGTGTTGACGCCGATCCGGACCTGCAGCGCGACGCCCCGGTCGCGCTCCAGCTCCTTGTTGAGCGCCGCCAGTCCGTCGCGCATGTCCTCGACGGCGCGCGCCGCTCGCAGGGCGTCGTCCTCGTGCACCTGCGGGATGCCGAACACCGCCATCACCGCGTCGCCGATGTACTTCTCGACCGTTCCGCCGTGGCGCTCGATCGCCGCCCGCATCGTGTCGAAGTACCGGGACTGCACGTCCCGCAGGGACTCGGGGTCCAACCGTTCGCCGAGCGCGGTCGATCCCGTCACGTCGCAGAACACGACGGTGACCGTCTTCCGGACCTCGCGCGCGCGAGTCGGCGCGTCCAGGGGAGCGGCGCACGCCGGGCAGAACGCGAACTCGTCCGGACTCTCCCGCCCGCAGTTCGCACAGATGCGCATCGCCGGAGCGTACGCGCGGATCGCTCCGGTGCCTAGCGCTTGCGGGCGCCGACCGCCGGCGGGCTCAGAGCGTCGCGGCGGCCTCCCTCCACGCGGTCCGCAGGCTCTCGAGGTCCTCCCTCAGCCACGGACGGAGCTCCGTCCGCCTGATCGAAGCGAGTTCCTCGATGGCATCGGACGTTGACAGCGTCCCGTCCTTCAGACCGAGGTAGATCCCGTGGACGTCGACGTAGGCCTGCTGCTGATCGAAGTCGTCGCCCCAATACATCTCGCCGCCGATCATCGAGTCCATCGTCGCTCGGTAGGTCTCCGGGCTGAACAGCTGGCCCCACTCCATCGAGGACACCTTGCCAAGGGCTCGCAGGGCGGTCGGGACGCGTCCGGCGCGGAGCGCCGAGATGGCCGTCTCGACCCGGACGAGGTCCCGGACGTGCTGCTCGGATCGGAGGAACACGTCCCACGACCCCATCGTGCCGCCCTCGCCGAGCGTCCATGTCGTGACGATCCTGCGCGCGTCGAGCAACGCCCCGTTGAGGAGGTCGGCATCGGCGCGGATCGCGCTCCGCTCCCCCTCCGTCGTCGCCGCCGCGAACGCCGCCCGGAGATCGTCGGCCGCGGCGTTCGCTGCCTCCGCCGCCAGCTCGAGCTCGCCGAGCGCGTCCGCGGCGCGGTCGAACGACTTCGCGAGGTCCGGAACGGCGTCGGCCTGCGCCTCCAGGCTCGGGCCCGCCCATGCCGTCGTCTCCGACAGGTCGAGCGGCAGCACCAGCGCGTGGTCCGCTCGCACCGCCATGAGCGCGTAGAGGCGGAGGATGAGTCGCACCGGCTGCGTGCTGACCAGGCTCACGTCGTCGAGCTGCGTGTGGTAGATCGCGTCGTACCCCGCGGTCCAGAACCCCTGAACCGCAGAGCCCCCAGACTTCGCCGAAAGGGACCACGCGTCGGTCCACGAGTACGTGGGGTTGTAGAAGGAGACCTTGTCGCCGAGCCCGAGAGCATCGATCGTCTCGTCGACGAACCCGTTGATCTCCCAGGTGTTCTCGAGCCAGTACTTCCCGGACGGCTTCTTGAAGCTCACGCCGTCCATGTTCAGATCCACGACCAGGCCCTCCACGATCTCGGGATGGGCCTGCACGAACTCGTACGAGCCGATCAGCCAGTCGTACCAGGTCTCGGACGGTCCGCCGAACTCCTCCGCGGCGAACGAGACGAACACGAGCGTCCGCTCGTTGATGAAGGTCCCCGCCTCTCGGGCCTCGGAGAAGACCCTCGCAAGCTCGAGCATCGCCGCTATGGACGAGCTGTTGTCGCTCGCCCCGGTCCACCAGCAGTCGATGTGCCCCGTGACCAGGATGTACTCATCCGGGTGGGTGGAGCCGTGGAGGTAGCCGACCACGTTCACGGCCTCGCCCACGTCCTCCGTCACAGCGTCTGCACGCCCGCCGAGCTCCAGTGTGACCCGGCCGTCCGCGAGAAGGTCCTTCAGGTCCTCGGCCGTGTCCACGGACACCGCGTACTCCGGGACGGGGGCGCCCCCCACGTCCTGCTTGATCCCCTGGGGGTCGACCACGTTCCCGTAGTAGCCGTAGTTGACGACCGCGGCCGCTCCCCTCAGGGCCGCCTCCTCCCCGATCGTCGTGAACCACGCTTGGACGTTGTCGTCCCGCCGCGCGAGGACGATCGCGCCCTCCACATCCCCGGCGGCGTCGAAGTCCGCCGCGGTCCCGTACCCGACGTCCACCAGTCGTGCCCGGAGCACCTTCCCGTGATCACGGTTGCCGAGGCGATACCGGTCCCCGAACCACCGGCCCCAGATCGCATGGTCGTACCCGTAGACGCTCGTCGCGAACGCCTCGCGCTCCGGCCCGACCACCCGGAGGCTGTCGCCCTCGTGGGTCCAGCTGGTGGTGGGGAAGCTCTCCATCACCACCTCGTCCAGAGCCATCGCGCTCAGCGTGTCGTAGACGTAGGCCTGGGCTGCGTGCTCCGCCTGCGTGCCGGCGACCTTCTCCCCCATCTCGGAGATGTGCTCCAGCTGGTCGATCGTTGCCGCGACGTCGAGCGACTCCAGGAGCGCCTGCTCGGCCGACGTCAGGTCGTCCTCCGGCACCTGCCCCGACGCCGGAGCCCCCGCCAGCGCGAGCGCCATCGAGAGCGCCACGACGATGCAACGGCGATGCGGTCTCCTCACCTCTGTCACCTCCTCGTCCCGGTCAGGGACGCATCCGCATGAGCTCGCCCGCCTCGGAGAGGTCCCCGGCGACCACGTACAACCCACCGTCCGGCTCCGCGGCCACCGCCTCGGCCGCGAACCCCAGGGACCGCTGCCACGTGGGGGGCGCGGGCTCGTCGGGGGTCGGCGATGGGGACGTGACGGACGTGGTCGCGGGGACCGCGGCGCTCGGCGTCGCGCTGGCTCGCGAGGGCGACGCGGGCCTGTCCGGCTCCTCCCCCTGGGTGCAGCTCACGGCCAGCACCGCGGACACCACCAGGGGTCCCGGCGACGTCGGGAACCTCATCATCCTCCCGTCCGAAACGAGAGCTGACACGACGACGGTCCCGTGCATCAGAGGCTGAGGACCCCCTCCGGGCGGGGACCCGAGCTCGGCGGACGGCGCGGCTCAGCCGTCCAGCGGCATACGCCCCAGGAGGGTGGTGCCCTCCCCCGGCCTGGAGCGCACCTCGAGCGTCCCACCGAGCGCGGCCAGCCGGTCGCGGATGCCCTGCAGACCGGTCCCGGCCGGGGTCTCCGTCGCGTCGAAGCCGGCGCCATCATCCCGGACCCGGAAGGTCAGCTCGCCGTCGCCCTCGGCGATCCGGACCTCGGCGCACGAGGCCCCGGCGTGCTTGGCGACGTTCTGGAGCGCCTCGAGGCAGCAGAAGTACACCGCCGCCTCGACGGGCTGCGGATAGCGCGACACACCAACCGCCTCGACCGTGACCGGCATCGGAGCCTTGCGCGCCTGCGCCTCGAGCGCGGCGCCGAGACCCTGGTCCGCGAGCACAGGAGGGAAGATCCCGCGAGCCAGGTCGCGGAGGTCCTCCAGGGCGTCCTGAGACTCCCGCTGGAGCTGATCGATCAGCTCCAGGGCCTGCGGCGGGAGGTCACCGGCGGTCCGCTTCAGCAGGCCGAGCTTCACCGACAGCGCCACGAGCTGCTGCTGCGCTCCGTCGTGCAGGTTGCGCTCCAAGCGCCTCCGCTCCTCGTCCTGCGCCGCGACGAGCCGCTGGCGCGAGGCCCGCAGGTCGGCGATCAGCGCGGCGTTGCGGAGCACCAGCCCCGCCTGGTGCGCGAGATCGCCCACCAGGCGCTCCTCGGTCGGCGTGAGCGGCTGTGACGGCGGCTTGTATACGACGAGCGCGCCAAGCAGTCCTCCCTCGTGTCGGACCGCCTCAGCGAGCGACGCGTCCGGGAGGGCCGGCAGCTCGTCCCCACGGATCGTCACGGGCGCGGGGCTTCCCTCGCCCTCCGGCCACGCGGCCGCCCGCTCGAGGCGGGTGCCGACCCGCAGCCAGACCTCGGCCCGGCCCGCGCCGATGCCCTCGCCGAGGATGCGCGACATGCGCACGACGACGTCCTCCGCCTCGTACGCACCGGCGACCCGCTGCGAGAACTCGGACAGGATCTCGTACGGGCTCGCACGCTCTCCGTACACGATCCGGTTGGCGACGCGTTGCGCGCGGCGCCGGACCGGCTGGAACGCGAGCGCCACGAGCGCAGCCGCCACAGCGGAGAGCACGGCGTCGCCGCGACTGCCCACGACGGCGCCGATCCCGACGACGATCGCCACGTACACGACGGTGATGAACCCGGCCAGCAGACCGAACACGACCGTCCGGCTCACCACGACGTCGATGTCGAACAACCGGAACCGCAGGATCGCGATGCCGAGCGACACCGCGAACCCGATGACCGACAGGACGAAGGCGACCTCCAGCAGGTCGACGAGGAACCCGGTGTTCAGCAGCCCGTAGACGACCCCGTACGTGAGGAAGACGGCCGACGCGAGCATGCCGCCGAACGCGACCCACCGCACCTGCGCGCGCTCCTCGGCGGTGGACCTCGACCCTCGCTGCGCGAGCGAGATCGTGGCGGCGATCAGGGCCACGAGCGCCACGGTCATCGCGAGCCAGTAGAGCGCCTCGAGCGTGTCAGCGGCGCCTTCGAGGTCGAACGGGTTGATCACCTCGCGGAACGACTCGACCGGCCCGGGGTGCAGGGCCCTCGCCGCGATCGCGACCGAGACCGAAAGACCCAGTACCCATGGCACCGGCCGCCAACGCCGCGACGGCAGGTGTCCATCGGGGATCAGCAGGAGCCCGAACCCCAGCATCGCGAGCTGTGGCAACCAGATCCAGTCCTGGAGCCACGCCGCCTCGTCGCCACCCGGGCCGGTCCCATCCCCCAGGACCGTCCACATCGCGTACTGGAGCGCGACCTGTTGGATGGCGCCGAGCAACCCGCCCGAGGCCAAGAGCATCCAGCCGAGCGGATGCTCGGGACGCCGAAGGGCGATCAACAGGCCGACCGTGCCGAACGCGAGCGCGTACAACGACGAGAACCCGCGGAACCCGAACGCGCCCGTCGGGTCCGGCGCGTCGAGCGCCAGCACGAGCAGGATCACCGAGACGGCGACCGCCGCCAGCGTGATCGCGTACAGGGTCCAGGCGACGATGGCCGAACGCGAGCGAGGCATGGGCGACCCATCCTGGCCGATGCCTGCCCGGCCCGCCAACCGCAGATCGCCCCCCAGCCCAGAGGTGCCGACCCGAAGGTCGAGCCGGTGGGCGGCTCGGGTACGTATCGACCGGTGGAGGCTCGCCACCCGCGGCGATGGTGGGAGATGCGACGTGCGACCCCATGGCCCATCGTCGTGGCGGTACTCCTGGCCTTGACCGCGTGCTCCTCACCGAGCCCATCCGAGCGACCCGCGACGGGCGCGCGGCCGGACGCAGGCGCGCCGGCTCCCGTGCACGAGATCACGGTCGACGGCATGCTCGAGCACCTCGAGGCGTTGCAGCGGATCGCGGACGAGCATGGTGGCACACGCTCCGTGGGAACGCCCGGGTACCAGGCGTCGGTCGACTACGTGGTCGACGTGCTCGGTGACGCTGGGTACCAGGTCGAGACGCAGCCGGTCGACGTTCCCGTGTTCGAGCAGAGCGCCCCGACGGTGCTCGAGCGCATCGAGCCCTCCCCGCAGGTCTGGGAGGACGCTGTGGACCTGCGAGCGATGCTGTTCTCCGCAGCCGGCGAGGTCGAGGCACGGGTGACCGCCGCCGAGGGGGGATGCGACGCGGCCGATCTGCTTGGGTTCCCAGAGGGAGACGTGGCGCTCCTCCAGCCGGGGCCATGCTTGCGGCGGGACCAGGTCGTCAGCGCACAGGAGGTGGGCGCGTCGGCCGTCGTCGTCGTGTACCCGGACACGGAGGCGGGCCGGCCCCTGCGGCCCACGCTCCTGTACCCGGACGGGATCGAGGTGCCCGTGCTCGCGGTGACCCCCGCGGTCGGCGACGCCCTCGAGCCCTCGGGCGGCGGGCAGCCCGTGGTCCACCTCCGGGTGGAGGCGTCCTCGCGCTGGGAGGAGCAGGAGAGCGTGCTCACCGGAACGACCACGGGCGACCCGGGCAGCGTCGTGATGCTCGGCGCCCACCTCGACTCCGTGATGGACGGCCCCGGGATCAACGACAACGGATCGGGGGTGGCGATGCTGCTCGAGATCGCTCGCTGGATGGCGTCGCGCCAGGCGGAGGCGACGGTCCGGTTCGCGTTCTGGGCCGGCGAGGAGGAGGGCCTCTTCGGATCGCGGGATTACGCGCAGGATCTGTCAGACGACGAGGTCGCTGCGCTCGTCGCCTACCTGAACCTCGACATGATGGCGTCGCCGAACTTCGTCCGCTTCGTCATGGCCGACGCGCCGGCCGACCCCTCGGCCGCCGAAGGGAACGAGGCGATCACGGCCCTGTTCACACGCTCCTTCGAAGACCAGGGACTCGAGGTGGAGCCGATCGAGACGTACGGCGGCGCGGACCACGGCCCGTTCGCGGCCGAAGGTGTCCCGGTCGGTGGGCTCTTCGCTGGATCCGGGGAGATCAAGACCTCTCGCCAGGCGGACGCGTACGGGGGCGAGGCGGGTGAACCGGTCGACGCCTGCTACCACCAGGCCTGCGACACGACCGAGAACGTGAGCGAGGTCGCGCTCGAGCAGTTCGTCGGCGCGTACGTGGACGTCCTCACGGCGCTCGCCGGTGTGGACGTCGCGGCCTGAGCGGCGGCTCAGGCGTTCTCCACGAGCGTCCCCGCGAACACCTGCCACGCGAGCGCGGACTTCGCGACCAGGCTGAGGATCACGTACACCTTCTCGCCGAACAGGTAGTCCCGCCAAGGGCCGATCCGCTCGTACTGCAGCCACTGGTTGACGGCGAAGGACATGAAGAACACGAAGATCGAAAAGAAGATGCCGTACACGAACCCCGGCGGCTGGTTGCCCGTGCCGAGCCCCGACAGGTACAGGCCGATCGCGACCCACGGTGTGATCCCGATGAGGCTCCCCAGCCAGAACGGCAGGAGGCTCCCGCCGGGACGCTCGTACCGCTCCTGCAGGAGGCCGAAGAAGATCATCGCGGCGTTCGCGCCGAGGATGGCGATGATCGCCGCGACGTCCGTGATCCCGGGCAGCATCCCGATCAGCACGGCCATGATCGAGGCGCTCACCGAGTATTCGATCCACCGGTAGTCGTTGCGTCCCTGCCGCAGCATCCTCGCGTACCGAGGGAAGACGCCCGGCGACGCGATGAGCAGGTGCGCGACCGCGGAGATGAACAGGAACGCTGCGACCGCCCACGCGACCCGCAGATCGAACAGCAGGACCGTCTCCTGGGGGGCTCCCGGCGGCCCGGTGGGGATGTGGGCGACGACCGGCAGCGTGAAGTCGGTGGAGAGCGCGAGGATCGCGAACCCCTGCACCGCGTGGAACAGACCCATCACGAGGTTGAAGATCCGCAGCCGTCCGATGCGACGCTCCAGGTCTGCCTCGGACACGCCGGGGAACAGCAGCTCGTTCAGCTCCGCGTCGCGCTCCATCGTCACCGTCTCATCACCCCTTGGCCACAGGATAGGCACGCCACCGGCCGACAGCTATGCACGAACCCATGCACGCCCGACGCGGAACCGCCGGAGCCCTCGCTCCGGCGGTTCCGGGGGGCGATCCCTGAACGGCTCACGCGGCCGGCGGGAGCAGTACCGCATCGATCACGTGGATGACGCCGTTCGACGCTTCGATGTCGGTCTGGGTCACCGTGGCCTGGTTGCCCTGACCGTCGGTGATCACGACACCGTCGTCGGTGGCGATCTCGAAGCTCGCGCCGTTGACCGTGGTGACCGGACCGGGCATCACGTCGGCCGCCATGACCTCACCGGAGACCACGTGGTAGGTGAGGATGCTGCTCAGCTGATCCTGGTTCTCCGGCTCCAACAGGGTGTCCAGCGTGCCCTCCGGCAGTGCGGCGAACGCGTCGTCGGTCGGGGCGAACACCGTGAACGGGCCCTCACCGGAGAGCGTCTCGACCAGGTCCGCGGCGTCGACCGCCGCGAGCAGGGTCGTGAACGACTCGCCTTCCGCCACCACGTCCGCGATCGTCATGCTGGCGGGCTCGGCCGAGGTCATCCCGCCCTCCGACGGCTCCTCGTCGCTGCTGCAGGCGACGGCCAGCAGGGACAGCGACGCCACCACCGCGAACATCGTGATCCATCTCTTCCGCACCGTGATCTCCTCCTCCGTCCGTCCGGCACGTACGCAAGCCCATTCGGGCCCTGCCCGGGTTCGGACCGAAGGTCGGCAGATGCGCATAGGTTCACGGCGAACGCACGCGCCTGCGGCATGCGCACCGCGACGGGCCATGGGGCCCCTCGCTCGGGACGGCGCTCAGCCCGCCGGATGGTGCTCCGAGCGGCGCACCTCGTACCGGACGCCGAACCACACCCCGTCGCCGGACCGGTGCTCGATCCGCTCGACCTGGCGCATGCCGACCTTCTCTGCCACGCGGATCGAGGCGACGTTCTCGGCGCTCGCGTACGCGCGGACGATCTCGGCGCCGAGCACCTCGAACGCGTAGCGGACCAACGCTCGGACCGCCTCCGTCGCGTAGCCGCGTCCCTGGTAGGCCGGGGCGATCGTGTAGCCGACCTTGATCACGTCGCGCTCCCCGTCGGCGAGCGCGAGCCCCACGTCACCGACCAACGTGCCGCTCTCGCGCTCGTGCACCGAGAACTGCACCCATCCCCCGGGCTCCCCCGGGGCACGCCTGGCCATCTCCTCGATCTCCCGACGGATCCCCTCCGGGTCGGTCCGGTCCCATCCCTGGTGGACACGGACCGACGGGTCGCTCCGGTACGCGGAGATCGCCTCGGCCTCCTCGGGCCTGGACCGGCGCAGGAACAGCCGCTCGGTCGTCAGGACATCGAACCCCGTGTCGACACGCATCGAGGGCCAAGCGTACCCGGCATGCGGACCCGGGCCGGGGGGACCCGCGACGGTAGGGTCGCGGGCCGACCGGCCCGCTACCGGTCGACGCATCGCCCCCAGACGCCGCGCTCGTCGGCACGGGCCTCCCGCTGCGCGTCACGGAGGCGATCCACGTACCGCACGTTGGGCGGGAAGGTCGCGACGAACGCGTAGCCGAGCCGAACCAGCGTCTCGTTGAAGAGCTCGGGGCCGCGCCACACGTACGCGAGGGTGCGCCCGTACCGGTCCAGGCGCTCGACGTCGAACTCCAGACGCACGCGTTCGTCCTGCAGTTCGCGCCTGGTGAACCGCGAGGCCGCGAGCGCGTAGCACTCCACGGGCTGGCCCGGTGCGACCGACTCGGGCGTGTCGATGCCGATCAACCGCACGTCCAGGTCCCGTCCGCGGAACCGCACCTCGACCGTGTCGCCGTCCACCACGCGGGTGACGAGCGCGTTCGTGTCGGTGGGGCGCTCGGAAGCCTCGGTCCCGCCGGCCGGAAGCCCCGGCTCACCGCTCGGCTCCGCCGCGGAGCACGAGCCCGTGACGAGGGAGGACGCCAGGACGAGGGCCAGCGGCCACGCCGACCTCACCCGCCCGGCCCGCATCGGCTCAGGACGGCTCGCGCCGGCGACGGCTCTCGCTGGTCATCCTGGAGCGGTACAGCATGCGCTTGCGCTCCATCATGTCGTACGCGTCCGAGGCGAGCGCGTCCGATCGCTGATGCCAGAAGAGGGCCTGCTCGAGCAGCTCGTCCGCACGGGCGGAGCCTTCGGCGGTGGCCGCGAGCCTGTCGGCCGCCTCACGCAGGGTGCGCTCGGCGCCCTCGAGGTCCCCGCGGTCGGCCTGCTCGCGCGCCTCCTGCGCCGCCTTGGCGCTCGAGAGGATCACGACCTCCTCCGTCACCTCCGCGTCGGGAGCGGTCGCCGCGGCCTCGTCCGCAGACACCAGGTTGACCGTGAGCGGCATCCGGACCTCGTGGTGCGCGACCTCCTGTCCCACCGAGACGTAGCGCAGCACGACCTCGGCGACGCGCCTGGGGCCCAGCGCTGCGACGCTCGGCACGTGGAGGTGGAACACCACGCGCCGACGCTCGTCCCCGTACGCGTCCCCGAGCTGTACCTGCACGCCGCCGTCGACCGCAACGAGCGGGAACCCGTTCAGGATGCCCAGGAACCCGACCTCGGGCTCGGGGCGGATCTCGACGCTCACGTTCTGCGCGACGAGGCTCACGAGGTCGGCGAACTCCTGCCCGAAGATGCCCGGTGCGTCGTCCGGCGTCTCGGCGAAGTGCACGGTGCCGCCACCGGCGTCGGCCATCGCGGTCAGCAGGTCCTCGTTGAACCCGTCGCCGAACCCCACGGTCGAGGTGGAGACGCCGTCCGCCCACGTCCGCTCGGCGAACCCTCGGAGGGAGGGGACGTCCGTGATGCCCGCGTTGGCGAGCCCGTCCGAGAGCAGGAGCACGCGACGGAGCGTGTCGGCGGGGGCGTCCGAGAGCGTCTCCGCACCCTTCAGCCAACCCCCCGAGAGGTTGGTCTGCCCGCCGGGATGGATCCTCCGGATCGTGGCGAGCAGCGTGTCGCGGTTCCCGTCGAGCGGGGTGAGCGGGGCGCGGAGCTGGACCTCGTCGTCGTACGCGACGATCGACAAGAGGTCGACCGGCGCCATGCGCTCGACGAGGAACGCGGCGCATGCGCGCGTGACCTCCAGCTTGCGACCGGCCATCGAGCCGGACCGATCGATGACGAGCGAGACGGCCAGTGGACGCCGCGCGACGTCCTGCGGAGCGGATGGGGCGACGAGCTCGAGCATGCACCACACGTCGTGCTCGGACTCGACGGCGAGGAGCCCGTGTTCGAAGCGCACGGTGGCCTGCATGAGGGGGCCTCCTTCCCGCGCGTGGGGCCGCGCGATGGACCTCGGACACAGGATCCGTGCCGAAGTGTGACGCGAGGGTCTGACACGAACGCGTGTTCGGAACCGTCCGACGGCGAGCGCTACGGGCCCTGTTGCACGAAGTGGGTCTCGTCGGGGTTCGTGCCCTCGGGCCAGTAGGTATCGCCGGGGTACTCCCACGGGCTCCCGTAGCAGCTCGGGATCTCCGGGGCCGGCCGGGCATCCGTGCGGGGCTGGCGCCCGAAGTCGAAGACGTGCTCGAAGTTGTGGCTCCTCGCGATCCGGTCGGTCAGGTAGGGCAGGCCCCAGTTGTCCTCGATGAACTTCAACGGGGCGCACAGGTCGGCCTCGGCATCGTCGATGTACCCCCTCTTGGCGTAGGGGGAGATGACCAGGGTCGGCACGCGGAAGCCGTAGCCGATGTCGTCGACCACCGGCGGCGGGACGTGGTCGTACAGGCCGCCCCACATGTCCCAGGAGACGAAGATGGCCGTGTGCTCCCAGCCGTCGCTCCGCATGATGGCGTTCACGATGCCGGCGAGCCAGTTCTGCGCGAAGCACGTGCTCTCCGGCGGGTGTCCCGAGAGCTCGAACCGTGGGGTGATCCACGTGACGGCGGGGAGCTCGTCCCGCTCGATGTCCTGGACGATCCGGTCGACGGGCCGGATGTGCTCGGGCCGCCACAGGTCCGTGTGGAACACGTCGGCGATCGCGTTCAGCGCGTTCCAGAAGTAGCCGCTCTGGCCTGGGCTCGCCGAGTAGTACGCCCAGCTCACCCCGATCTCCTCGAGCTGCTGCGGGACGGTCCGGAAGTTGAAGCACGTGTCGTGCTTGGTCAGGTTGCCCTGCTCGTCCTTCACGAACACGAACACGTCCTCGCCGACGGCGTCGCAGCCCCAGCTCTTGAACTGCCGGCCGTCCTCCATCTGGCGCGTCTCGATGTTCTCGGGGTTGTCGAGCACGCCACCGGACTGACCGGCGACGAAGAAGAAGTGGTTGGGGTACGACGGACCGCCGACCGAGCAGAAGAAGTTGTCGCACAGCACGTAGTCGCGGGCCCACTGCCAGTAGACCGGGACCTTCGCCTCCTCGTGGTACGTGTAGGCCCACGGGTCGCCGAACTGCCCGATCCCGAACCCGTCGTAGGCCCCGTTGTTGACCATGTTCAGGAAGGCCGCCCGATCGTGCGGCAGGTCACCGGGCAGCCAGTGCGGCGAGGGCTCCAGCGGCACCTCCTCACCCCACTTCACGCCGGTCGTCGATCCCCTGGCGCCGGGGAACGTGGCGAAGATGTTGTCGAAGCTCCGGTTCTCGGGCATCACGTACACGACGCGCTTGATCGGCCAGCGGGTGTCGGTCGTCGTCACCGAGCGGGTCGCGGAGGGCGCGACGACGGGCCTCTTGCGCTCGCCGCCGGTGCACGCGTACAGGCTCGCGCCCGCGAGCGCCAGCCCGGAGGTCCGCAGGAAGCGCCGGCGCGAGAAGAACGGGGACAGACCGTGGCCGGTGTGCTGCTCGTCGTCCCCGAGATCGTCCTGGCGGGGGTCAGGTTCGCGCCGGCCCTGCACGTCCCGACCCTACCAAAGGCGTCGTGTAGGCTTCGCACGATGGTCCGCTTCCTCGTCCGCACCGGGATCATGCTGCTCGCGAACGCCGTGGGGCTGATCGTGGCGGCCGTGATCCTGGACGACATGACGCTCAACGCGTCCGGCTTCATCATCGCGGTCGTCGTCTTCACCGTCGCCCTGGCGCTGATGATCCCGTTCCTCGCGAGCACGTTCCGCCGGGGGGGCAGCTCGTCGGCGGCCCTGGGCGGCGTAGCCCTGATCGCCACGCTGGTCTCGCTGATCATCACCGACCTCGTCTCGGACGGGTTCACGATCAGCGGGGTCGGGACGTGGGTGCTCGCCGCGGTGATCATCTGGGCAGCCTCGCTCCTGGCTGCGTTCATCCTGCCGTACCTGGGGCTCAAGAAGTACCTGCAGGATCGCTGAGACCCGGATCCCCTGCGAACCCCACCGTCGGTGGCTCACGCGACCATGTCGTCCGGATCGCTCCAGCTGGACATCTGATGCGCGTATCCATATCATCCCGCATCATGACGAGGACGACGGTGGACATCGACGCGACGGTCCTGCGAGCGCTCAAGGAGCGCGGGGCACGCGAGGGGAAGTCGATGGGGGCCCTGATGTCCGAGCTCCTGGCCACCGCGCTCGAACGCGAGGCAGAGCCCCGGGCCCGCCCCTTCACGTGGACGACGAGGGCGATGGGCGCGCGGATCGATCTCGAGGACAAGGAGGCGGTCCGCCGAGCCCTCGAGGCGCCGTGAGCGTCACGGTCGACGCCAACCTGCTCCTGTACGCGACCGACGACGCGAGCCCGTTCCACGCGCGGGCACGGGGTCTGCTCGATGAGCTCGCCGCAGGCCCCGGCATCGTGTACGTGCTCTGGCCGACGGTGATGGCGTACCTACGGCTCTCGACGCATCCATCCATCTTCGAGCGCCCCCTGCCGCTCACCGACGCGATCGCGAACATCGACGGCCTCCTGCGCCTGCCGCACGTGCGGAGCCCGGGGGAGCACGACCGCTTCTGGCGGACCTTCCGAGCGGTGGCCGAGGAGGCGGACGCCCGCGGCAACCTCGTTGGCGACGCACATCTCGTTGCGTTGATGACGGAGCACGGCGTGCGCACGATCTGGACCCACGATCGGGACTTCCGCCGCTTCCCGAGCATCGAGCCCCGGGATCCGTTCACGTCGGACGCCTGAGCGTCAGCTCCCCTCGAGGTACCCGAGCACCGCGAGCACCCGCCGGTGATCCGTCTCGGCGGGCTCGAGGCGCAGCTTGGCGAAGATGCTCGACACGTGCTTCTCGACGGCGCTCTCCGTGATCACCAGGCGTTGCGCGATCCCGGCGTTCGACAGGCCCTCTGCCATGAGCGCGAGCACCTCGCCCTCCCGGGGGGTGAGCCGGTCGTGCGGGTGCCGGCGCGCACGCGCGAGGAGCTGCGCGACGACCTCGGGATCGAGCGCCGTGCCGCCCTCGGCCACCCGCGCGAGGGCGTCGAGGAAGTCCCGCACGTCCGCCACTCGCTGCTTCAGCAGGTAGCCGACGCCGTCGGTGTCGCCGGACAGGAGCTCGGTCGCGTAGCGCTCCTCGACGTACTGGGAGAGCACGAGCACGGGGGTTCCCGGCCACCGCGAGCGGATCTCGATCGCGGCGCGCAGCCCCTCGTCCGTGTATCCGGGTGGCATGCGGACGTCGACGATGCAGACGTCCGGACGCTCGCGCTCGACCGCCTCGACGAGGCCGAGCGCGTCGCCCACCGCGGCCGCCACCTCGTGCCCCTCGTCCGCGAGGAGGTGCGCGAGCCCCTCACGGAGCAGGACGCCGTCCTCGGCGATCACGATGCGCATGGGATCTCCACCATCAGGACCGTGGGGCCGCCCTCGGGCGAGAGCAGGTGCATCTCCCCGTCGAGCGCGCGCACCCGGTCGCGCAGCCCGGCCAAGCCGGAGCCCTCGACGATCGTGGCGCCGCCGATCCCGTCGTCCTGCACCTGGATCGTCAGCCAGCCGTCGTCCGCGCGGCGCACCGTCACGCTCGCCTTCGCAGCCTTCGCGTGCTTCGCGACGTTGGCGAGCGCCTCCGAGACGACGAAGTAGGCGGCGGCCTCGGTGGACGCGGGCGGGCGGACCGCCACGTCCACGGACACCTCGACGGGGACCGGCGAGCGCGTGGCGAGCGCGGACAGCGCCGCGTCGAGCCCTCGGTCGGTGAGCACCGCCGGGTGGATGCCGCGGGCGAGGTCGCGCACCTCGGTGATCGCGAGCTTGGCCTCCTCGTGGGCCTCGGTCACGAGCTCCTTCGCGCGGTCCGGGTCGCTGTCCAGCTTCTCCTTGGCGCGCCCGAGATCCATCGCGAGCGAGACGAGGCGCTGCTGCACGCCGTCGTGCAGGTCGCGCTCGATCCGGCGGCGGTCCTCGGCGGCCAGGTCCACGGCGGCGGCCCGGGTCTCGGTGAGCGCGCGCTCGCGGGCGAACACGTCGCTCCCGATCATCCCCCGCACGAACGTCCGGTTCGCCGTCGCGAGCCCGCGGACGATCCACGGCGTGGCCACGATCACGGCGATCCCCGCCAGGGTCACGACCGCGTACTCCAACGGCGCGTCGATCACCCACCAGCGGGTGAGCTCGTCGCCCACGTACAGGCCGTCGGGGAGCGCCCAGCCGTACAGCGGCGCGGTCACGAGCCCGATGCCGAGGGCCCAGAACGTCACGGCCAGCGTGAACGTGAAGATGCCGATCGGGAGCATGAGGAGGTGGTAGCCGACCTCGACCCACGTGGCCGGGTCGGTGAAGCGCGCGACGTGCACGCGCCACCACGTGTCGGCCGGCGGGTCCGCTCGGTAGGGCGCCGGCACGTCGACCTGGAGGAAGGCCCTCGCCCGAGCGCGCTCGACGTCGCCCATGCCGCGCGACAGGTACATCGTCGCGAAGATGATCGGGATCCCGACGAGCGTGATCAGCATCCCGAGTCCCGTCGCGAGCCCGGTCACGACCACCGTGAACGTGACGATGCCGACGGGCAGGTTGAGGAGCAGGTGGAGCGTCTCCCGCCAGGTGCGCGCCTCGAAGGGCGCGCGCAGGGCGCGGACCACGGGGTTCAGGGTCCGGACCTGGGTGGGAGGGGGTGGGAGGGTCATCGTGGTGTCCATGCTGGCAGGCTAGGGGCCGCTCGCGCGCGGCACGACCCGGCCAGCGCCCGTCTTCGGGCGGGGGTTATCCCCCGGTCCCGAGCCTACCGACCGCCTACCGTCCCCGCTCCGGCAGGGTGGAAGGGCCGACGTGCTCCCGGAGCCATCCGGAGAGCGGCTCGGACAGCTGGAGGAAGCGAACGACCCGATCCTTCGCGCGTCGCGTGCCGAGCCAGGCACCGACCGGCCATTCCCGCCACGTGATGAGGCCCTTGAACCGCAGGAGCTCGATGCGCGGGTGGTCCTTCGGGTAGCCCCTCGGGGCGGTCTTGAGGGTCTCCCGCGCCGTGACCTCGAGGCCGGCGCCGCGCGCGTCGGCGACCAGCCCGACGAGCTCCGCGCCCGTGCGCTCGGCGCTCACGGCGCGCCGGAACCGCTCGAGCTGATCGGGCGCCATCTCGTACATGCCGCGCCCGGCGGCGAGCCCGTCGGCGGAGAGCTGGACGTAGCCGTCGCCCACCATGGCCCCGATGTGGGTCTTGTACGGCGACCGGTCCCGGCTGAACCGGAGGTCGCGGTACGGCCGGAAGATCCAGCCCTCGCCCCACTCCGGCGCGAGCTCCTCGAGCAGCGCCTCCATCGGGGCGCGCACCGAGCCCTCGTAGACCCCCTTGTTGGCCTGCCAGTACGACCTCGAGTTGTCCGCCTCGAGCCCCTCGAAGAACTCGAGGGCCTCGACCGGCCACCCACGGAACTCCATCGCTCCCCCTCGTGCCGACGCGCGCAGAGCCTATCCGAGGCACACTACGGGATGCCGATGACCCAGCCGACGGCGGCGATCCGCTCGCTCCCGCTCCGCCACCGCCTCGAGATGCTCGCGCCCGAGCAGGTGGCGCGCGTCCACGACGCCGCCCTGCGGATCCTGCAGCGCACGGGCATCGGAACCGCCAGCCGCCAGCTCCTCGACCTGATGGCCGAGCACGGTCAGCAGATCGACCCGGCGAGCGGGCGGATCCGGTTCGACCCGGGGTTCGTCGAGGAGCGGCGCGCCCTCGCGCCACGCCGGTTCACGCTCGCGGGGCGCCGGCCGGACCGGGACCTGGAGATCGACGGAGCGCACGGGTACCTCTCGCCGGACGGCTGCGCCCCGCACCTGCTCGACCCGGAGACCGGGCGCCGGCGACCGTCCACCAAGGCGGACCTCGGCAGGGTCACGCGCTTGGCCGACGCGCTGCCGGAGATCGGGCTGCTCTGGCGCTCCGTGTCGGCGGGCGACACCCCGGCGGAGACGCGCTCGCTCCACGAGGTCGAGGTGCAGCTGAACGCCACCACCAAGCACCTGCAGACCGGGGCGGGGACCGATGCCGCGACCGCCCACGGCGTGGTCGAGCTCTGCCGCACGGTGGTCGGCGGCGCCGACGCGCTGCGGGCTCGACCGATCCTGTCCAGCATCCAGTGCATCATCAGCCCGCTGTTCTGGGACGCGGGGCCCATCGACGCGATGCGCGTGTACGCGGAGGCGGGCATCCCCGTCTCGATCGTCTCGATGGCCATGGCGTGCGCGACCGCTCCGGCCACGGTGGCCGGCCTGATCGCGCTCACGGTCGCCGAGGTCCTCTCGGGGGTCGCGATCCTGCAGACGATGGCGCCCGGCGCCAGGGTGATCGCGACCGGCTACCCCTCGACGATGGACCTTCGCTCGGGCGCGCTGAACCTCGCCGCCGGCCCGGACGACGCGTTCGCCGCGATGGCGTGCACGCAGGTGCTCCACGCGCTCGACCTGCCGTGCGCGACCGGGATCCTCGGCTCGGGCGCCAAGCGATCGGACTGGCAGGCGGGCGCGCAGTCGGCGCTCAGCGTCGCGAAGGGCGCCTTCGTCCCGGCGGACGTGTTCAACGGCGCCGGCGGCCTGTACGGCGCCAACGTGTTCTCGCCGGCGCAGCTCGTGCTGGACTGCGAGCTGTTCGGCTCGGTCGCGCGGTGGGCCGAGGGCTACCCGTTCGACGAGGCGCACCTCGGCCTGGACGTCATCGACCACGTCGGCCCTCAGGGCCACTTCCTGGCCGAGCCCCACACGCTGGCGCACATGGGCGAGCTCTGGCGATCGGGGTCCATGGACGCCTCGTCGTGGGAGGAGTGGGAGGCGGCCGGCGAGCCCGACCCGGCCGAGACGGCGCGCTCGCGGGCCCGACGGCTCATGGCGGAGCATCGGCCCGAGCCGCTCGAGGACGACGTGGCGCGCGAGCTCGCCCGCATCGTCGCCGCCCATGAAGCGGAGGCGCTCGGCCGGCCATCGTAGGGTCCGCTGCGGACCGACGGATCCCCTGGGGCCGCGGCCCCACCGAGGACACCGGACCCGCATCGCGAGGATGTCGCGGAGGCTCACGATGCCCGCGAGCGCGCTCCCTTGACTCGGCGCGGTCGGGATGACTAGCGTGCATGGTTGTTCCCCATGGCCGGGGTCGTGGTACCGATCGACGTTGCGGCGTCCCGCGCGTGGACGCGACGGCCCGTGCGCGGTTGCGTTCCGCGCGCGCCGGTATCACGCCCGAGGATCGCTCGATGGCGAGACCCGACTGTCCACGCTGCGGCTCCGATCTGATCGTCGCCGCGCCCTCGGCGGCTCCCTCGGAGCTCGTCCTCGAGCTGCGCGGCGGCAACGTCCCCATCGCCAGGCGCGACCCGTCCGTCCACTGGCTGTGCCGTTCGTGCGGTCACCGCTGGGACCCGGGCGCCGAACCCGACCTGCTCGTGTGGGAGCACGACGAGCGGGCACGCCGCGTGGAGACGGCCGAGGAGCCCTCGGCTCCCGACGCGCCCGCCGAGGCGCGGACGCCCCCCGGGAGGATCCTGCGGGCCGCGAGGGAGCAGGCGGGGAAGACCCTCGCCGAGGCGGCAGCAGCCACCGGCGTCTGGGAACGCCACCTCCGCGCGCTGGAGGACGATGCGCCGATCGAGGCGTACCCGGCGCCCGCCTACGCGAGGCTGTACCTGCGCGGGTACGCGGGGTTCCTGCAGTTGGACCCGGAGCCGCTGCTCGAGGGCATGGAGGCGCTCCACCCCGCGGCGCGTGAGCCCGCCCTCGAGCCCTCACCCGAGCCCCGGGGTCGCGGGCGGGCCTTGGCCGGCGTCATGGTTCTCCTGTCGGCGGCGGCCCTGATCGTCCTCGCCCTCACCCGGTCGGACCCAGCGCCGGGCGAGCGTCCCACCGCGCCGGCTCGCGAGGTCCCGGTCACCGTGTCGGAACCCGGAAAGCAACCGGCCGGAGCCACGACCACGTCGCGACCCAGGGGCGTCCGGGCGGTGCTGCGCCTGAGCCAGCCGTCGTGGGTCCAGGCCACCGCGGACGGGGAGGTCGTCGCCGCGTCGACGCTCGAGCCCGGGGAGGCCGTGACGTTCCGGGCCCGGCGTCGGCTGCAGCTCACCCTCGGGAACGCGGGGGCCGTGCGCCTGCGCGTCAACGGTGAGCCGATCGCGACCGGAACGCCTGGCGAGGTCGTGAGCCTCGACCTCCGGTGGCGCGATGGAGCCCTGTCGACCTCGCGCACCTGAGCCCCGTCGACCCCGCGCACCTGAGCCCCGTCCACACCCAGCGCCCGATCCCCCTCCGGCGGCGACCGAGATGCACGCCATCCGGCCGCCTAAGCGTCCCGATGTAGGTCCCTGAGGCTCACCTCGGGTTGTCGGTGATGATGTGCCTTCCCGGCATCTCCGTCCAGCTTCCCCATACCGAGGTCAGCCGGGCGGAGGAACGGGAGCAGC
>Ga0073934_10005117_pt1 | contig 20761 bp, 12 predicted proteins | sample LarsenN4metaG_FD_76834 | JGI IMG/M metagenome (GOLD analysis project Ga0073934, IMG submission 76834) | Hot spring sediment bacterial and archeal communities from British Columbia, Canada, to study Microbial Dark Matter (Phase II) - Larsen... ... | reverse complement strand
GCACTGGCGTGACGATCACTTCCGGTTCGACGGGCCTGTCGTGCGGTACCTCCAGGGCGCGTTCGCCGAGAACTGGCGGCAAGCCACCGGCGAGGTGCTGGCGGGCGAGACGGTGTTTCCGGAGCTCGAGCCCGCGGGCGACGCGCGAATGGTCGTGATCAACACCGGGCCCGTGGGCGCCACGTCCGAGATCGGCTTCGCCTACTGGCGCATGTTTCGCGGTGCGCGGGAGCGCATCTACGTGGCCACGCCCTATTTCGTTCCGGATCCGGATCTCGAGATCGGGCTGACCACCGCCGCGCGACGCGGGCTGGACGTGCGACTGCTGGTGCCCAACGACTACCAGGACTCCCGGCTCGTTCGATACGCCGGACAGACCTGGTACAGGGAGCTTCTCGAAGCAGGGGTCAGAGTCTACGAGTACCAGCCGACGATGATGCACGTGAAGGCTGTCACAGTGGACCGCGAGTGGGCGATCGTGGGCTCGGCCAACTTCGACAGCCGCTCGTTCGAGATCAATTTCGAGATCGCCGTGGCCGTCTTCGACGCGCCTTTCGTCGCGAAGCTCGACGCGTCCTTCGAGGAGGACCTCCACCGCGCTCGCGAGATCACGCTCGAGGACGTCGAGGATCGGTCGCTGCTCGAGCGCGCCCGCGACCAGATGGCTCGCATGCTCAGAGAGCAGCTCTGAGAAGCTGTGGCCGCCTCGGTTCCGGGCCGTGGTGGCCGTTCATCGTGGGCGATAGCATGTGCCCATGGGCGACTTCCCACCGATCGTCTTCGCGATCGCCGTCGGCTCGCTGGTCATCGCGCTGACCGCGCTGGCGCGCCGACTTCCGATCCCGACACCGATCCTGCAGGTGATCGCGGGGTTCTTGGTCGCCTTCGTGCCCGGCGCCCAGATCCCGGAGCTCGAGCCGGACGTCGTGTTCTTCGTCTTCCTGCCGCCCGTTCTCTGGGCGGCCGCGTACTACACTTCGCTGCGGGAGTTCAGGGCCAACCTGCGGCCCATCGGCCTGCTCGCAGTCGGATTGGTCCTGGCGACCACGGCTGCGGTCGCGTTGACCGCGCGCTACCTGTTCCCCGACATGTCGTGGCCCGTCGCCGTCGCCCTGGGCGCGATCGTGTCGCCGCCGGACGCGGTGGCGGCCGCGGCCATCATCTCGCGGTTGCCGGTACCTCGCCGCGTGGTGGTGATCCTCGAGGGCGAAAGCCTGGTGAACGACGCCTCCGCTCTCGTGGTCTACCGGACGGCGGTGGCCGCGGCCGTGACCGGCGCGTTCAGCTGGGGCGAGTCGGTCGTACGGTTCTTCATCGACGCGGGCATCGGCACGCTGATCGGCATCGCCGTGGGATGGCTCATCATTCGCGCGGCGCGCCGGACCCACGACCCATTGGCGGAGACGCTGCTGACGCTGGTGGGACCGTACGTCGCGTGGGTGGGCGCCGAGACCCTCCACGTGTCGGCCGTCCTCGCGTGCGTGTCCGGCGGCTTGTACGTACGCCAGCACCTGTCCACGGCAGTCGCCCCTGTGTCGCGCGTACAGGCGCGCGCCGTGTGGGACCTGGTCGTGTTTCTTCTCAACGCGCTCATCTTCATGGTTCTGGGCGCGCAGTTCGCGGGACTGCTGCGCACGGTACCCGCTGAAACGCTGGGAGCCGTGCTTCGCGCTGGGGTGATCATCAGCCTGGTGGCGATCGTCGTTCGTCTGCTGTGGACGCCGATCGGGACGTACGTGCCGCGCTGGTGGAGCGAGGAGATCCGGAGGCGGGAGCCCGAGCCGCGGCCCAAGGCCGTGTTCCTGGTGGCGTGGACCAGCATGCGCGGGATCGTGTCGCTCGCGTCGGCGCTCGCGCTTCCGCTCGTGCTGGCGAACGGGGCGCCGTTTCCCTTTCGCACCGAGATCATCCTCATCAGCATGACCGTGATCGTGATGACGCTGGTCGTGCAGGGGCTGACGCTGGCCCCGCTCATCCGCGCGTTCGCTTTCGCGCCGGAGCAGGTCAACGACGAAGAGGAGCGGCTCGCGCGGCGCGAGATGCTGCGCCGAGGCTCCGAGGCGCTGGAGGATCTGTCACGCGAGAAGTGGGTGGACGCGCGCGACGTCGAGTGGCTACGGGCCGAGCTGCGCGACCGTGCGCAGCTGCATGGGCACCATGGAGGCGAGACGCCCAAGCGCCGCAAGCTCCGGCGCGCGGTGATCGACGCCGAGCGCCGCATGCTCGTGCGGCTGCGCAACGAGGACGCGATCTCGGACGAGGTGCTGCGGGAGCTCGAGCAGGAGCTCGACCTCGAGGCGATCCGCGCGGGCCACGGGTCCGCGCGCTAGACGGGCCGCGGTCCCCGAGGCAGCGACTCCAGCGCGGCCGGCTGGGAGGTGGTCCCCTCGGGCAGCGCCTCGGTGCGGGACAGACGATCCACGTCGATCGCGATGATCCCGGCGGGTGCCGCGGCGTAGATGTTGGAGAACTTCACGTCCCAGCGAATCTCGTCCCACGTGTACGACGCGCGGCGGGTCACGCGCGTCGAGAACGTCTCCTCGTGGGCCGACAGCGAGATCACGAACTCCGCTTCGGACGCTGCGAGCTGTGCGGGGGTGACGCCGGCCAGGGGGCTGTCAGCGGTGATCGGATGGACGACGGTCCAGTGCAGCGTGAAGTACTCCACCGACGAACGCTCGAGCGCCAGCTCGAGGAAGTCACGCTCACGCTTCCCATCGACTTCCACGAACCAGACCAGGTTGACGCGGGCCTTCACGTCGCTCAGCTCGCCGGGGTTCATGTTCACGATGCGGAACATGAACGCGCGGCCGCCCTCGTACGGCGCGATGACCGCGGACTCGCTGAAGCGGATCGCCGTGCGCGGACGCGTGAGCCGCGCGATCAAGAGTCCGCCCGCGAGAACGAGCGTGATGGGTCCGGCGAGCGACTCGATGATCAACACCCAGTTGGCCGTGGGCCCCACCGCGTGCATGGTTCCCGTGCCAACGGTAGTGAACACCCCGACGCTGAAGACCAGGGCGCGGAGGAAGGGATCGTCGAGTCCCATCTCGCCACCGCCCGCGATGGCGCCGTCACCCACCGCGCGGTAGACGATCGCGAATACACCATTCACGAGCAGGATGCCGCCGACCATCCAGGTCGCGAACTCCGGCCACCGCGCGTTGAGCGCGCGCAGGTAGAACCGCTCGGCCCATTGGCTACCGAGGCCATACTTGCGGCTGCTGGGGTGGCCCTCGCGGCTGAGGAAACGCCCGCGGCTATTCTGCGAGACCACCCGGCCGAAGCCGAGGTCCGTTTCGTCGTGGCCAGACGCGACCGGGACTTCTTCCTCGCCTTCTTCGCGAACGTGGATGGAGTCGGTCACGCAGATTTGCCGGAGCGGAAAGAGGGACCGGAACCCGGAGTCAGGTCCGATCTGCGCGCCCAACATCGTCGCAGCACGCAGTGAGGTGCAAGCGGAGCAGCTGGCGTGCGAACCACGCGCGCGAACGGCCAGTGGTGCTCGGAATCGCACTCGTCGCATCCGACACGCCGCCCACAGCCCGACAAGTCGCCACTCGTCAGGTGCCGCGAACGTTCGACCCTCGCGACAACGCGGTCGCGACATGGAGGGCCGGGCCGACGCATTGACAGACCGGGTCTTGCCACGAGCTTCATGGCGTTAGCACTCCCGGTCCATGAGTGCTAGATCGGCGATTCCGTCATGGCCATCCCCTGCAGGAGGAGGCCTGATGGCAAGAGCCAAGGTCGCAGTGAAGGTCCAGGTGCAGCCGCTTTCGGACCGCGTAGTGGTGAGGCCGCTGGACGAGCTCGAGCAGATGCGCGGCGGACTCTACATCCCCGACACCGCCAAGGAAAAGCCGTCGCAGGGCGAGGTCGTCGCGGTCGGGCCAGGCAAGGTTTCGGACGACGGCGTCCGCCTGGAGATGGACGTGCGCGCCGGCGACAGAGTGCTGTACGGGAAGTACAGCGGCACCGACGTCACACTCGACGGCGAGGAGCTCCTGATCCTTCGGGAGTCGGACATCCTCGCGATCATCGCATAGTCGCCACGCACTCGCAAAACCAGGAGACAAGACAAATGTCAGCTAAGGATCTCGTATTCGATGTCGAGGCGCGTGCGCGCCTCAAGAGGGGCGTCGACAAGCTCGCCCAGGCAGTGAAGGTCACGCTCGGGCCCAAGGGCCGGAACGTCGTCCTCGACCGCAAGTTCGGCTCACCGACGGTGACCAAGGACGGTGTATCGGTCGCCAAGGAAATCGAGCTGGCCGATCCGGTGGAGAACATGGGCGCGCAGATGGTGAGGGAGGTCGCAACGAAGACCTCCGACGTGGCCGGTGACGGTACGACCACGGCCACGGTTCTCGCCCAAGCGATTTTCAGCGAGGGCCTCAAGAACGTGACGGCCGGCACGAACCCCATGGGAATCCGACGCGGCATCGACCGAGCCGTCGAGGTCGTCGTCGCCGCCCTGTCCAAGATGTCCACGGAGACCAAAGGCAAGAAGGAAATCGCCCAGGTCGGCGCGATCAGCGCCAACAACAACCCGGAGATCGGCGCTCTGATCGCCGACGCGATGGAGAAGGTCGGCAAGGACGGGGTGATCACCGTCGAGGAGGCACGCGGTCTGGAGACCACCCTCGAGACGGTGGACGGCATGCAGTTCGATCGCGGCTACCTCTCGCCCTACTTCATCACGGATCCGGAGAGGATGGAAGCGGTCCTCGAGGACGCGCTGATCCTCATCTACGACAAGAAGGTCAGCTCGATGAAGGACCTCCTGCCGATCCTGGAGAAGGTCGCTCAGCTGGGTCAGCCCCTCCTGATCGTCTCCGAGGACGTCGAGGGTGAGGCGCTCGCCACGCTGGTCGTGAACAAGCTGCGTGGAACGCTGAAGGTGGCCGCCGTGAAGGCGCCCGGCTTCGGCGACCGTCGCAAGGCGATGCTCGAGGACATCGCGGTCATCACCGGCGGCCAGGTGATCTCGGAGGACGTCGGCTTCAAGCTGGAGAACGCCGTCGTCACCGACCTCGGCCGTGCGAAGCGCATCGTGATCGACAAGGACAACACGACGATCATCGACGGCCGTGGCAAGGGCGACAAGCTCAAGGGCCGCATCGCCGAGCTGCGCGGCGCCATCGAGAAGAGCACCTCGGACTACGACACCGAGAAGCTCCAGGAGCGGCTGGCGAAGCTCGCCGGCGGCGTGGCGGTCATCAACGTCGGCGCACCGACCGAGACGGAGATGAAGGAGAAGAAGGCGCTCGTCGAGGACGCTCTGCACGCGACGCGGGCGGCGGTCGAGGAAGGAATCGTGCCCGGCGGCGGTGTCGCGCTGCTCAGGGCTCAGACCGCTCTCGGCAAGCTCAAGCTCGAGCGTGAGGACGAGCAGATCGGCGTGCAGATCCTGCAGAGAGCTCTCGAGCACCCCATTCGGCAGATCGCCGAGAACGCGGGTGCGGAAGGCAGCATCGTGGTCGACAAGGTGCGAGCCGGAACAGGTGGCTTCGGCTACAACGCCGAGACCGGTGAGTACCAGGACCTGGTGAAGGCCGGCGTCATCGACCCGACGAAGGTCGTGCGCTCGGCGCTGCAGAACGCGGCCTCGATCGCAGGCCTGCTACTCACCACCGAAGCCGCGGTGGTCGAGGTGCCCGAGGAGGCGCCGCGAGCGGCCGGGATGCCGAGCGGCGGCGGCATGGGCGGCATGTACTGATCGGCGGGACCTGAGCGGGAGCGCGGCGGGTTCTCGGCCTTCGGGGTCGGGGACCCGCCGTTTTTCTTGCGCCGCAGCGTCGGTGGCCCGGAACTCGCACAGTGATTCGTGTAGGACACATACATATATATATATATATGATCCTTCCCACGATTCGTGCGTCTTTCCTGAGGAGCGACATCCTGCACCTCGTCGGTCTCCTCGGCCGCGGGGACGAGGAGGCGATGCGGAACGCCGAGAGCCGCTTGGACCAGGAAGGCGCGGACGCGCTCCTGGACGATCCTCGCGTGCTGAATGCGCTGCTGACGGATCCGAACGCGGCCGCGCCGACCGACCTCGTCTTCTACGTGCTGGTGCGACACGCTCTCCTCGAGGTCGGCATCGACGATCGCGGCACCGCCGACTACGTCGCTTCCTTGCTCGTGGCGTTCGGACGGGGCACGCGCGCCTATCGGGTATCCGAGTCAACCACCGACGAGTACCACTACCTCGTCGACATGGTGATCAAGCTCGCCGCCGCCGACCCCCGCGAGGCGTTCCTCCTCCGGTCGCACCTCGGCAACTTCTCCCTGTGGCTGTCCGGCCTCTTCCCCGACTACGTGGAAGCGCGCACGCGTCGCAAGGGTGCGCCCTCGATCCAGTACTACGAGCGCATGGGCTCCACCGGGTACCGTTTGGCGGCCAAGAGCCACGAGGCGGAGTCCCTCGGTCTGGACCGGATCCTTTCGGGGGTCGCGCAGCACTTCGGCGGCGTGCGGGTGGCGCTGAACATCATGTCGGACCGGTATCTCTGGCCGCGGTCGGGTGATCCGGTGGGTCGCCTGCTGCGGGAGGTCTCCGTGCGGACCGGCCCAGGCAAGGCTAGGTAGCCGGAGGAAATCCGATCGTAGGCTGCGGAGCTCAGCCAGCGGGCTGGGCGAAGAGGATCGCGCGCAGCGCCGTCGCATCGGCCGGCAGCTCGGTGCCGCCCTCCGGGTATTGGTTCTGCCGGAGGAAGTAGGCGATGACGTCCGCGTACTGGCGCGCCGTCAGCCCGCCGGGGTCGCTTTCCGGCATCATCGTGGAGATGAACTCGTACATCTCCCCGACCGGGCGGCCGGCCCAGATCCGCTGGAAGATCGGGCCGGCGAACTCGTTGATGGAGTGGCAGGAGGCGCACGACTGTTGGAACTCCTGCTGCCCGCGCGTCGCCTGGTCCGCGGTATAGACGCCGTCCAGGACCGTCCCCCCGCGCGGGGTAGCGGCGGCCGAGACCTCGTTCGCCCCGGGCGCCGCCGAGGCGCAGCCGGCGACGAAGACGCCGAGAGCGAGCGCGGCGACCTTCACGGCAGCGTGAGCGCCACGAGCGCCCCCGGATGGCCCGCGTGGATGCTGCCGACCTGCACGACAATGTACTGCTTGCCCTCGTGCATGTAGGTCATCATTCCGTACTGCGCCGGTGCCGGAAGCTCGACGCTCGCCAGGATCTCGCCCGTTCGCTTGTCGCGCGCGTTCAGCGTCGGTGGTCCGTCATGGCGGATCTGCTGCGTTCCTTCGCTGTACGCCTGCGCCTGCACCAGCAGGCTGCCGGTCACCATCTGGATCGAGAAGCCGGGCCCGCCGGTGCGCGGATCACGGCCTCCGAGGGCCGGGTGATTCCTCAGCTCGTCCGGCGTCTCTCCGACCGGCTGGCTCCACCCCCGCCGGCCGGTGTTCAGGTCCACGCTGGAGAGATGGTTGTTGATCGGCTTCCAAACGGTCAGCCCTTCGACCGTCGGGAGTCGGGGCGCGCCCGCGACCGGCGCCCACGCGACCACGGTCCGACCGGTCGTCGGCGTCTCGTTCGGTGTCGCGCCGCCCTGGCCGACGGTGGCATAGCTGGGGTCGTCGACATCCTCGCCATTCGTTGGTCCCAGGTACCCGGTCGCGCTGCACGTCCGCCTGTGCGACGCGTACAGGATTCCCGTGTCGGGGTCCACGGTCGGCGGATGCGAGACGACGTTGCCGCCACCTTGGCAGCCGACCTGGTTGATGAAGTCGGTGTGTTCATGGTCGAACGGCAGCGGCGGCACGTAGAGTCCCCCCAGCCGAAAATCGCTGAGGATCTCCAGCGCACGCTGTTTCAGCGCGGGTGTGTAATCGATGACGAACTCGTCCGTGATCCCGTCCAGGATGATCGGGTCGAGCGGCTCGGGCAGCGATGGGTAAGGCTGCGTCGGCGCGGTGTAGTTGCCCGGTACCTCGGTCTGGATGACCGGCCTCTCGACGACAGGCCAGATCGGCTCACCCGTCCGCCGGTCGAATGCGAAGACGAGGCCCTGCTTGGTGTTCTGCACCGCCGCGGGGATTCGCCGGCCGTCGACGTTCAGATCCAGCAGCATAGGCGGGACGGGGAGGTCGTAGTTCCATTGGTCGCTATGGTGGATCTGGAAGTGCCACCGCCGCTCGCCTGTGCGCACGTCGAGCGCGAGCACGCTCCCGCCGAACAGGTTGTGACCCGGCCGATGGCCGACGTACGACTGGATGGTCGACGCGTTCGTCACCAGATAGACGATTCCCAGCTCCGGATCGGCCGACGCGCCCGCCCACTGCCCGACGTTGCCCGACCAGCGCCAGGCGTCGTTCTCCCACGTCTCGTGCCCGAACTCACCCGGCCGCGGGATCACGTGGAACTTCCAGAGAAACTCACCCGTCGCCGCGTCGAACCCCATGATGTCGCCCGGCACGTTCTCGATACGCGTCTGGCCATACGCGGGCTGGTGCGAGTTGAGCACCACGATCACGCCGTTCACCACGATCGGCGGCGCCGAGCTGGTGATCATCCCCAGCTCACGCGGGATCCCGTAATTCGGGTCGTACGTGCCGCCCGCGGCGGTGTACTCCTGCCAGGGGCCCCAGTCGGCAAGCAGGTCGGGCAGGAGGTCGACGACGCCGGTCTGGCTGAAGCCCTCGAGGGGGACCGCCTCTCCCCAATCTTCGAGCGGGCGGCCCGTCTCGGCGTCGAGTGCCCAGAGGAAGAAACCGGGCGAGGTGAAGAAGATCACGCCACGGCCGTTCACCTCACCGTACGCGACCCCCTTGCCGTACGCCTGCCGCGGCGAGCGGAGGAAGCGAATGGTCTCGGGCTCGCGGAACGTCCACAGCGTCTCACCGGTCGCGGGGTCGATGGAGACGACCTGCCGCCGCGTCCCGCCCGCCAGCGTGTACAGCTTCCCGTCCACGTAGATGGGAGTCGAGCGGAAGAAGTAGTAGGGCGTGCTGTTGAAGTTGTCGCTCCGCCAGGTCCAGGCGACCTCGAGGTCGGCGAAGTTGCTCGCGTCGATCTGGGTGAGCGGAGACGACCGGGTCGCGCCGGCATCCCCGTTCGGGTAGCGCCATTCGCCGTTCTCGGTACCGGGGAGACGTTGGGCGGCGGCGGCGGACGCGAGCGCGATCGCGCCGAGGGCGGCGAGGAACGGCGCGATCGAGACGGCGCGCAGCGAGAGTCGGATGGTCATCGATGTCTCGACGGGTTGTCGGGGCCGGTCGTGGCGGCAATCTGCGCCTCTCGAACCCTCCCTGCCAGCGCCGGGCCCGCCGGCTCCGGCCGCTTACGCGGCGGACCCAGGTTTCAGGCAAGAGGTGCGGGGAGCGCGGGTGTCCCGGACACGCTGTCCGTCGATGCCGCAGCGTTGCCAGAGGTGGTTCCGAGTTTCCCGATCGAGGCGATGACGCGGTGGCGCCGACTAGTGGTGGGCGCCTTCTTGTCCCCAGAGCGCCCGGATGCGCGCGAATCGAGGATCGCCGTGTAGCTCGGCGAACTTCGGCTCCATCACCTCGTAGTTGAGCGAGTAATCGGCGATCGCCCTCTCGAGCCACTCGAACGCCTCGTCCGTGCGCCCCAATCCGGCGTACGCGGTCGCGACGGCGAAGGCACCATCCGAGCTGTCTCGGGCTTCTTCGATGAGTTCCTCCAGCAATGCGTTCGCCTCGCCCACCCGGCCGGCCCGAGCCAGGATGTGCGCGAGCGATCCCTTCCCCCGGACTCCGGAAGCCATGATGGACCTGCTCACCTCGGCCACGGCGGCGTCCCACATCCCTTTCTCGGCGTAGCACTGTGCGGCGATCTGCCCCGCTCGCAAGAGCGGCGGCTCGAGACCGGCGAGCGGCGCGAGCTGCGTGAGCGCTTCGTCGCAGCGTCCGTTCACGAGCAACGCACGTGCGACTTCGGCGCGCGCCGAGGGAGACAGCGGGTTACCTGCCAGCGCGAGCTGGGCCTGTACGAGAGCGTCGCGGAAGCGGCCCATCCCGACGTAGAGCTGTGCGAGCCACTCCCGATAGATAGCCGTCCCTGGCTCCATGTCCGACGCGCGCAACAGATGGGCTTCGGCCTCCTCGAAGTCGTAGAGCCTCAGGTGTGCGAGCCCGAGAGAGGCGTGCGCCTCGCCGGACCCATCGTCGAGCGCGATCGCTTCCGTAGCATGTTGGGCGGCCAGATGGAAGCGATCGGCGCGGGACGCACCCCCGGGAACCGACGTGCTGGCTCTCAAGTAGAGGCGGGCGAGCATCGCATGCGCGCCCGCGAACGAGGGATCGATCTCGACGGCACGTTGGAGCTGCTCGAGGGCGACGAGCGCGGCCGAGTCGTTGCGCAATACCTCAGGCCGGCTCGCCTGGGTGTAGAGATCCCACGCCACGACGTTCACGGTGGGCGGTCGAGTGGGCCGCGCCGTCGCGCCGCCGAGCTCCCTCACCACGGCCTGGGCGATCTCGTCGCGCAGCTCGGCGGGGGACGGTCTGCCCACGACGAAGAGAGTGAGCGCAACCGCTGCAGCCGCGACGATCCCGATTGCCCACGGGCGGCGGCGGACGCTCGGCCGAAACGCCACATCGCCGGCGGCGCCGGAAGCCGGCTCGACGCGAGGCCCGAGTGGCGCGCCGTCGAGCCGTTCCGCGGACGGTTCCTCTGGAGGCGCGTCCTGCTCCGTGAGGAGCCGTTCCTGGAGCGCCTTGACCTCCTGCGATTCGATGCCGAGCTCCCGCTCGAGGAGTTGGCCATGGATCGATGCGTGTCGGATCGCTCCTGCACGGTTGCCTGCGGCAGCCAGAGCTCGCATGAGCCGGAGCGCTACCCGGGAGTCGAGTGGATCGTGAGCCGCTCGCGCCTTCCACCACTCGGTCGCGGCCTGCCGGTCCCGGCGTGCTTCCGCCTCCTCGGCCAGGGCCTCAAGAGCCTTCGCATAGGTATCGGCCAGGCGCGCGCGCTCTCCGTCCACCCAGTGACCGAACTCCGGCGCATCCTTGAGGAAGAACCCATCGAGGAAGGGTCCGCGATACAGGGCGACCGCCGCTGTGAGATCACCTCTGGCGACGGCGGCTTCGAGCTCGACCGCATCGACCTCCAGCGCGCCGGGCACCAGGCGAACGTTGTCGCCGACGGAGTCGATCGCCTCCTCCCCCAGCGTCTGACGCAGGACGTAGAGGGAGACCTTGAGGAGATTTCGTGCCTGATCGCGGTCGCTTTCAGGCCACAGACGGGTCATCAACACGTCCCGTGTAATGCCCCCTTCCGGCGAGCGCGCGAGCACCGCCAGGAGGGCCAGGCGATGACGCTGCGCCGCACGCCCTGAGATCGGCTTCCCGTCCCGTCCGGTCATCACCGGCGGGCCCAGCAACTGGAGACGAATGGGGGCGTGCGGATCCATGGGGAATCAACGGGCAGCGGACGCCGGTCGCATCCACTGATACGCTGGGGGTTCGCGGAAAGCCATACGCGACCCCGTCCGGCCACCTCATCGCGTAACGCCCGGCGCTCACTCGGGCCGCCGACCTTTCGTCGCTCGCCCACCATCTCCGAGTGACGACACTATCGAACCGCCGCCCGCCTCGCGGGGTGACGTTCACGGTCATGGTTCCCCGAGAAGTCAGAACCGATACCGCAGGCCGAGTTGGAGCTGAAACGCTGACTCCACCGGATTCGCGATCCACCGCGGTGCATCTGTGGCGAAGCGGAAGACGGGCAGCGACGTCCCACCCGGCCCCGCGGTCTGGCCCACGTGCTCGAGCAGCGGGGGCGACGGCTCGCGCCACCGTCCCCAGTCCGAGTCGAGGAGGTTGAGCAAGTTGAAGACGTCGAGCTGCGCTTCGACTGCGCGGCCGGCCAGTGGCGCCTGCTGCCGGATCGTGACGACCGTGGTGTGAGTCCACGGCGAGCGGCAGCCGTTCCGCTCCAGGATCTCGCCGCGGCGGCGCGCCAAACAGGGCGTCGAGTCCACGAAGCGCTCGAAGGACTCCTGTTGGAGCACGACGCGCGCCTGCATCGCGGCCACGGAGTTGTCGGCACCCGGCGCGGAGGAGAGCCCGCTGAAGGAGATCTCGCTCGGATCGAAGGCGTCGCGCGGGACGTAGACGGGATCGTTGGCGTTCGAGCCGTCGGCGTTGAGATCGCCAAGCTGGCGGCTGCCCCAGGCGAGATAGGTGAAGGGGACACCGGCCTCTCCCACGTAGAGCCACGCGAGCTCGGTGGTCCATTGCCGCCACGGCGCACGCCAGGTTCCGGCCAGCACGACTCGGTGCGGGATGTCGTTCGAGGAGATCCCGGTACGAAGATCCTCGTGCTGCCCGGAGACGGCCCGTGAGGACCAGTTGACGGTGCCGCGGTTGTTGACGCGAATCGGTGACTGAACGTCCCGTGCCCGCGACCAGGTATAGGACGCCAGCAGCGATGCACCGTCCCGGAAGCGCTTCTCCAGCCGGGCCGAGAGCTGCTCGGAGTGATTGGCGGACACGCTGCGTAGGTCGATCACCGCCGGGTGGACCGCGTCTCGAGTGGCGGGCGCGGCGCGGCCGGCCCCGTCGATCGTCCCGTACAGCACGCGACCATTCGCGCCCACCGCTCGAGGCCCAAGCAGATTCGGGTTGGCGAAATAGTAGTCGGACAGCCCGCGGGTGATGACGGCTTCGACTGTTGCGAGCACACCACCACCGAGGTGCCGGTCCCAGGCGACCACGCCACGCAACGTACGCGCCATCCGCAGCTCCTCGTCCACCAGCTCGACGTCTCCGGCGCTGGCGCCCGCTCCGTTGGCGCAGGCGGAGGGGGGTGTGCTGGGATCGGGGTCGAACCCGGGCGGCGGTCCCTGGACGACGCCCGTCGTGCCGCAGCGCAGGCTCCCGATGCCGAATCCGTAGGTGCGGAGCGGGGTGTGGAGCCAGGCGAGGGGCGGCCGTCCTGTGAACACCCCGGCACCGCCGCGCAGCTGGTCGCGACCGGTCCCCCCGACGTCCCACGTGAACCCTACCCGCGGAGACAGGTGAACGAGCGGCAGAGGCCAACGGTCGGTGCGCCGGCCGAAGAGGGAATCGATTCGCTCGTTGTATTGGGGACGGCCGTCCACCGTGAGCACGTCGCCTCGCAGCCCGAAGGTGAGCGCCGCGTCGCGACTCACCTGCCAGCGATCCCCCGCGTAGGCGGCGTATTGCGCGCCGGTGAGGGGCGTGGCTGCCGAGCCGAGATCGAGCGTCACGTCGAAGCGATCGGCCATGCCGGCGGCGAGCGAGTCCAGGCTCTGGAACGACCAGCTACCCCACGCGTTCGCGGGCCCGCCCGGCTCGAGACGAAACCACTCCGCTTCGACGCCGAGGCTCAGCACGTGAGCCGCGCCGATCGGTAGCGTGAGATTGTCGCGAAGGCCGAGGCCTCGGGTCGGGGCATCGGCGCCGTGAGCCTGCACCGGTGATCCCGTCACGAGGCTCACCGTCCCGCCGGAGGTGCCCGGGACACCGACCGACACGACCGGCTGGCGTACGAGCGGCACGGAGCCGAACTGCGTCCACCTGCCCGAGAGAAACAGCTCGTTGTGTCCTCCACCGGCGCGTGCGAGTGCCGTGTGCACCTGCGCGGCGACGGTCCGGATCCCGACATCGGTGGTGCTGCTCGTGCTCGAGAGGGGGAAGGTTCCATCGTTCGCGCTGCGCGCAAACACCAGGTTCTCGGTTTCGGCATCACTGACCCAGAGCGCAGCTCGGCTGATCCAGGGCAACGCGACATCGACTCGCGCGAAGACGTTGCGCAGGGGGTTCCGGTTCTCGACGCCGCCGCCCGAGCCCGCTTCGAGGCCGTAGCCACGCATGATCGTGTCGAGGCGCGCGAGATCGGCAGGGGCGATCGGTACCGGCGGCGCGGCGGACGGCGGCTGCCCTACGTAGGGACCCGACATCGGCGCGGTCAGTCGCTGGAGCTCTGCGGCGACGAAGAAATGCGCACGGTCACGGCGGAGCGGGCCGGCGAGCGAAAAACCGTAGAGCCGCCGCTCATAGGGAAGGACTCCGCCGCCGCTGCGAGCGAGCGCGTCACTACGGATCTGCGCGAATGCCGATCCCCGCAACTCGTTGGTGCCCGAGCGGGTGACCGTGTTGACGGCGGCACCCGCGAAGTCGCCGTAGCGTACGTCGAACGGCACGATCAGGACCTGATACTCACTCACGGCCTCGAACGGAAGCGACTTCGCTCCGGCGAACTCCGGCGGCTGGCCGCCCGAAAGTGAGCGCTCCGGCACGCCGTTGGTGAGGAAATGATTGAAGCGAAATCCCACGCCTCCTCCCGACATGCCGCCCGAGCCCAGCCCCACGCGGGTCGAGATCTGAGGCACCAGCCGCACGAGGTCATAGACGTCGCGGTCGAGCGTCGGCAATCGGTGCACGACGGAGTCGGAGATCGTCGCCGCGGTGCCGCCGTGGATCGTGGACCGGGGGAACGGCTCTGCGGCGCTGATCACCAGCGTGTCGAGCTCGAGCGGCATCGGCTCGAGGACGAGATCGAGCGCGAGTGCCTCACCCAACGACAGCATGCCCACGACACGCCGCTCGGCGCGGAGTCCGACGCGACCAACCGTGACCTCGTACGGTCCGCCGATCTCGAGCCCTTGGATGAGGAACCGGCCATTCCCCACCTCCGTCTCGACGCGGAAGCCCGTGGCGACGTTGCGCGCGACGACCCGCGCGCCGTCCACGTCGCTCCCGTCGGCCACGCGCACGGTCCCGCGGATGGCCGCCGTGGTGACGCTCTGCGCGAGCGTCTCGGCAGGCGCGTCCGCGACGGCGACACCGGCCGCAAGCAGCATCCAGAGCCCAGGCGTCGCCGGCAGCATATCGAAAATGCTATCGAGAGGCAGGGGGGACCGGGTAGCGCGTCACCCAGGGACCCGACGGGTCACCGCCAGTTCACCGGGCGCTCACCCACCCTCGCCATTCTGGAGGGGCTCACAGACTCGTCGCAATCCGTCCAGGAGCCTCCATGCGCACGCCATTGCACCGCGGCCGTATCGGTGCTGCACCCGCGATCCTGATCCTGCTGGCCACGAGCTGCGACAGCGCCATCGTCGATCCGGGACCCGTAGACCAGAGCCTGGGCGTTCCGGACTGGCCCGAGGACGCGGCGGATCCAGGCGGGGGAACGGCTTCGGCCGTTCCGCGTTCGCGGATGGCCTTCGGCATGTGCCTGGAATGGGGTTGGGACGCCTCGTTCAACGACGTGTGCACGGTCGGCGGCATCGTGATTCGTGACGTGGGAGGATCGGAGACGCGCGTCTTGGCCGCGGACGACTTCTATCCCGACGACCCCGCGTGGTCGCCCGACGGCAGCAAGATCGCCTTCACCGCATACCCGCACTGCGACGCCGCTCCGTGCACTCGGGACATCTACGTGATGAACGCCGACGGCTCGTCGCTCACTCGGCTCACCACCTCGGCCGACGCCGGCGGCGCGGAACCGGCATGGACGCCGGACGGACTCCGGATCGCCTACGTGGGGTTGACCCACAGCACCGGCACATTCACGCACCGGCTGCGTGTCATGAATGCCGACGGCTCGGGCAGTGCGACGCTGGGCAATCTCTTGGGAAGCAACCCGGCATGGTCACCGGATGGAACCCAGCTGGCTTTTGCGGCGCCGGGGGATGGGAGCTGGCGAATCCACGTCGCCGACGCGGATGGCTCGAACGCGCGCGCCCTCACGGGCGAGCCCGACGCCAACGACTACCGCCCGAGCTGGTCTCCGGACGGCCAGCGCATCGCCTTCACCAGGTCATGGAGACATGCGGACGGCAGCGGCAGCTGCGAGGTGTTCGTGATGGACACCGACGGCTCGAATCTAACCCAGCTCACAGACGATTCTTTCTGCGCTCACGACGCTGCCTGGTCCCCCGATGGCGCGATGATCGCGTACAACGGCATACAATCCGAGGGCGACTTGGGGCTCAAGCTCGTGCACGCCGACGGTCACGGTGCATCGCTTCTACGACGCACCTACGGGTGGCCCTCGAGGGTTGCATGGGAGCCGATGCCCTGAGCGGCGTCCATTCTCAACTTCCACGCGCCCGTGTTGTCGAGATGGCGGACAACACACCTACGGGGCGGCTAGTCTCAGATGCCGGTCGAAGAAGTCGGCGATCTCTTGCCTGATTTCTGAAAAGGACGGCGAACGGGCTCCGGCGCCGACATCGTCCAGATTGTGACCACCGTTGAGTACGATTCGCAGTGTGACGTCGGCTCCCACGGCCTGGAGCGCATCCCGCAGTCTAGTCGCTTGCGGCGGCAATACTTCCGTGTCCAGTTCACCGTGTAGGATCAGCATGGGAGCATCGTCGCTCGACGTCCACCAGATCGGGCTGGCCTCGTCCAGCTCCGCGGAGGGGCCGGGCCAACTCGGAAACGTGGTCTCCGGCCCCAGGAAATTCACCTCAGGATGGCCCTGCAACGCCTGGGGCTCCGTCATGTCGCTGACGGTCCCGAACGTCACGGCGGCGGCGACTCGGCTCGAGAAACCGCTGTAGCCGCCATCCCCCTCGAAACCGGCGCTCGCGTCGGTCACGGCGAGCATCGCGGAGAGTTGCCCGCCCGCGCTGCCGCCCCACACTCCGATCAAGTCGGCATCGAGGCCGTAGTCCGCAGCCTGGCTGCGAAGATGGCGGATTGCGCACTTCACGTCGTGGATCTGTGCTGGCCACTTGGCGGTCTGGCCAAGGCGGTAGTTCAGGGACACGACCACGTATCCGCGGGCCAGCAGGTCCCTGCGCGTCGGGTCCAAGAGCGGCGCCCTCGATTTGTCCCCGCTGATCCAGCCGCCACCGTGGATGTACGCGGCCACGGGGAGCGGACGGTCGTACGCGTTGCTGGGCACTGACACGTCCATCCGCTGCTTCTCGTGCGAGCCGCAATATTGGATATCGGCGTAGAAGCCCTCACCGTATGCCACGTGGACCGACGACGAGGTGACGGACCCGGCGCCGGCGGAGAATCGCAACGTACGCGCTCCAACTGTACCAATGACAGACAGGTTGGTGAACACTGCCCCAGCCACACCGTTGGATGTCACGGCCGTCGTGCCGGCCAAGGTCCCTCCCCCCGAAGCGATCGTGGCGACGACGCTGACGCTGTCGATCGCGTTCGACCACTCGTCGAACGCCCGCACTCTTGGTTGCTGCGGAAACGGAACCGCGTCCACGACGTTGCTCGACGGCTGCTGCGTGATGACCAGCCGGGCCACAGGACCTGGTGTTACGGAGATCGGACCGGACGTCGCACCGGTCGCACCTACCGCGAAACGGAGCGTGCGCACGCCCACGGTGCCGCTGATGGAGAGGTTCTGGAAGCTCGCGACGCCGCTGGGACCGACAGTGGCGGTCGTGGTACCTCCCAGTGAGCCGGAGCCGGAGGCGATGGAAGCCGTCACGGTGGAGCCCGACACGGGATTCCCACTCACGTCCTCGACCTCCACCACCGGCTGTTGAGCGAGCACGGCCCCGCTTGGAGTCGCGCTCGAGGGTGGGGTCAGGATCGTGAGGGTCGCGGCGGGTCCCGCCCCCAACGCGATGGCCTGCGAGACGGCGCTGGCGCCGCCGGCCTGGAACCGAATCGTATTCGCGCCGACGGCGCCCGAGATCGACAGGTCGGCGAAGACCGCTCGTCCCGCATCGTCAGTCGGGTCGGTCGTGGTCCCGTTGAGGACGCCGGAGCCGGAGGCGATGGATGCCGCCACGGCCACCCCGACGAGGAGGTCTCCGTCAGCGTCCCGTACCTCGACGACCGGGTGCCGAGACAACACAGCCCCGTTCTCGACGGTCGAGGGCGGCTCCGTCAGCACCACGACCTCCGCCGGAGGACCAGGGGGGTCCGCGCCGCCGTCCGTGACGCCGTCCGTGCCGCAGGCGGCGCTGGCGATCGCGATCACGGCGACGCCCCCGAGAAGCAGACGCAGCAACGCCCCAGGTCTATGCCTACTCAAGCCTCACCGGTCGAGCAGATGGAGTCAGTGGATGCAAAGCCAACGGGCGGTCTCGAGAGACCGCCCGCACTGAGGAAACCAAGGAAACCCAAGGGGTCCACGAGGGCGCTCGAGGCAAGAACAATGCCTGGGTGGAACCCCCCTAGGTCTCGCCCAAACCCGTCCATCCAAGCGGTCTTTCGCAGATCGTTGGCCCGTCGCGCCGGCGAGACAATGCATGGTCGCGCCTCGCGGTCTCGAAACGGACGTCGATCGAGAGAGTGTTCGCAACATATTCGCTCACAACCTCATCCAGACCGCACTCATCCTCGCGTTCGTAGGCGCGCCCGTGTACCTGTACATGTTCGAGCTCGAGGCGAGCCCGACGAGCCTCGCGACCCATGCGGTCGAAGTGCGATTCGCGTTCAGCAACGCGAGCGAGCGGCCCAACGCCATGCCCGGAGCCGACATGGTCGAGGACGTTGTGAGCGACGCGTGGATCGCCTTCGCCCGCACGGGAAATCCGAACCACCCGGGCATTCCGGAGTGGCCCGTGTACGACCTCCGCCGCCGGCCCACTCTGGTGTTCGACGTCGAGTCCAAAGTGGTGAACGACCTGAGACCCATCGAGCGACAGGCTCACGAGCGGTTCTGCCTCGTGCGCTGAGCGGGCACCGCGCGGCAACCAGACTCCGTTCTTGACCGCCTCGGCGCACACCCGTAAGTCTGGGCGATGGTCAACCCGCCTGTCGTTTTCGCGGCCGTCGCGAGCCTCGGCGCCCTAGCCGTTCCATTCGCTGCCGAGGCGCAGCGCGCCACCTCCCGCTCGGCCCACCACTACGAGTTCGTTCCGGCGATCGAGCACGTCCAATCCGGGAGCTCCCGGGTCTCGATCGAGGTCCTCTCCTCCCGAAACGACATGGTGACGGGAGGGGACGCGCTCGTCCGCATCGCGCACGGGGCGACAGCGGACCCGCGCACCATCCACGTCGAGCGGAACGGGACCGACATCACGACGTCGTTCCGGAGCGGACGTCCGGGCGAGCTCCTCGGCCTCGTCACCGGGCTCGAGCTCGGCGACAACCGGTTGGTCGTCCGCTCCGCGGCCGGCGCGTCCGACGTGACGGAGCTCACGATCACGAATCACCCCGCGTGGGGACCTATTTTTGCCGGCCCGCACGAGCAGCCGTTCATCTGCACCACGCAACTATTCCAACTAGAAGCGGGCGGCACGCTCGGTCCGGCGCTCGACGCGCACTGCTCCGTCGAGCGGCGGGTGGACTACGTCTACCGTACGAGCGCAGGGTCGTGGGCCCCTCTCGCCGATCGCACGCAGCTCCCTTCCGACGTGGCTTTCGTGACTGTCCGAGGCGCGCGCCAACCGTTCGTGGTCCGGATCGAGACGGGGACCGCGAACAGGGCGATCTACGAGACGGCGATCCTCCACGATCCGCGGACGCCCGAGCCGACCCCGTGGAACCCGAGCCCCGGCTGGAACGGCCGACTCATCTACACGTTCGGCGGGGGTTGCCGTCCCGGGTGGTACCACCAGGGAACCGGAACGGGAGGCGTCCTTCCCGTGGCGCAGCTCTCACTCGGCTACGCGGTGGCCTCGTCCACGCTGAACGTATTCGCGAACAACTGCAGCGAGCTGCTGAGCGCCGAGACGATGACGGCCGTGAAGGAGCGCTTCGTCGAGGCGTACGGACGTCCGCTCTTCACGCTGGGATGGGGATCGTCCGGCGGCGCGCACCAGCAGATGGGGATCGCCGACAACTACCCCGGGCTCCTGGACGGCCTCGTGGTCGGCCTCTCCTTCCCCGACATGACCTCGGGCACGGTGTTCAAGTCGGTGGACGCGCGCCTGCTCGAGCGATACTTCGGCGAGGTCGCGCCGGGACGGTTCACGGAGGAGCAGCAGGTCGCGATCTCCGGGTTCAGCAACCGGGCGAACATTCCGAACATGAGCGGCATGGCCCGCCGCTCGGATCCGACGGCCGACTTCCCGGACGTCCTCCCGCCCGAGATGCGCTACGATCCGGTGACGAACCGCGCTGGAGCCCGGGCGACGATCTACGACGACACCGTGAACGTGTACGGACGCGATCCCGCGAACGGATTCGCGCGGCGCCCGCTCGACAACGTCGGCGTGCAATACGGACTCGGCACGTTGAACGACGGCGTGATCGACGTGGACCAGTTCCTCGATCTGAACGAGGGGATCGGCGGTCTCGACATCGACTTCCGACCGCAGCCGGAGCGCCACGTCGGCGACTTGGATGCGATCTCGCTCGCGTACCGCACCGGTCGGATCATCAGCGGGCGCGGGCTCGCCTCGGTGGCCATCCTGGACTACCGGAACTACACGGACCATCTGCCGAACGGCGACAACCACATGAAGTTCCACAGCTTCTCCCTCCGGGAGCGGCTGATCCGCGAGAACGGCCACGCCGACAACCACGTCTTCCTGGTGACGCCGCGCGGGGGCGCGTTCGGAATGGGCGAGGCGAACGGACCCATGGCCGAAGCCCTGGCGCAGCTGGACGCCTGGGTCACCGCCGCCCTCGGCGACTCCTCGGGCGCACCTCTGCCGGACCGTATCGTGCGCCACCGCCCCGCCGCGCTCGTGGACGCGTGCTGGACGGAGGAGGGGCGGAAGATCGTGGAGAAGCAGACCTACGACGGCCCGGGCGAGTGCAACCGACTCTTCCCGACGTACTCGGCGCCCGCGCTCGTGGCGGGTGCGCCCATCGTGGACGACATCGTGAAGTGCCAGCTGAAGCCGCTCGATCGCGCGGACTACGCGGTGCCGTTCACCGCAG
>Ga0073934_10005116_pt1 | contig 20762 bp, 17 predicted proteins | sample LarsenN4metaG_FD_76834 | JGI IMG/M metagenome (GOLD analysis project Ga0073934, IMG submission 76834) | Hot spring sediment bacterial and archeal communities from British Columbia, Canada, to study Microbial Dark Matter (Phase II) - Larsen... ... | reverse complement strand
GGGGGACTGGAAGGGACCCCGCGGGATGAATCCCGCGGCTCCGCCGATATACGGGCGCCTTTGCCCGTCTACCCGTCTGCCCGCTCCCGCGCCGCCGCTACGCCATCAGCCATCGCCAACCCCTGGTTCTATGGTTCTCCGGTTCTATGGTTCCCCCGTCTGCCCGTCTACCCGATTTGCCCGATTGCCCGTCTGCCCGTCTGCCCGTTTGCCGGCCCATCCATACACCTCATCTATCCCCCTTCGGCCCTGTCGTATAATTCAGTGACGTAAACGTGCACGTCAGATAGGAGGAGTGAAGCATGCTTAGCGCGCAAGACAACGAGCTTCTCTGTCGTGTTGGCCCCGGGACGCCGATGGGCGATCTCATGCGCCAGTACTGGATCCCAGCCATCCGCTCCGACGAGCTGCCCGCGCCCGACTGCCCGCCGCTGCGGGTCAAGCTGCTCGGCGAGGAGCTCATCGGCTTCCGGACCACTTCCGGGAAGGCCGGCCTCATCCAGAACGCCTGCCCCCATCGCGGCGCCTCGCTCTTCTTCGGCCGAAACGAGGAGGAAGGCCTGCGTTGCGTCTACCACGGCTGGAAGTTCGACGTCGAAGGACGCTGCGTCGACATGCCGTCCGAGCCCGCCGAGAGCAACTTCAAGAACAAGGTCCGCGCCCGCGCCTACCCGACCCACGAGCAGGGAGGCATCGTCTGGGCGTACATGGGCCCGCGAGAAACGCCCCCGCCTCTCCCATTCCTCGAGGCCTACATCCTCAACGACGACCCCGAGAACATCTCCATCCTCCACCGCGCCTGCAACTGGATGCAGGGCCTGGAAGGAGAGCTGGACACCGTCCATGCCGCCTTCCTCCACTGGGGCTTCGACGAGCCTGGCGAGCCGGGCACGCTCAGCTACTACCACTTCAAGAACCGCGTCGGGCCCCGGTTTACCGCCCGCGACTCCGAATTCGGTTGCTCCTACGGCTGCTACCGGCCGGCGGAGGAGGACACCTACTACTGGCGCATCGGTCACGTGCTCTTCCCCTTCTATGCCATGCAGGCCAACGGCCCAATGGGGCCGGACGTAAAGCTAAACGCCTACGTGCCGATGGACGATGAGCACACGCTGCAGTGGGAGCTCTACGTGCGGACGAACGGCGAGCCCCGCCGCCGCTTCAAGACGCCGATCAACCGCGGCTCCGAGCCCCTCCAGAGCCCGATGAGCGGCCGCGGCTACCTCCCCCAGACCACCGGCTGGTACGGCCGCTTCAACATCGTCCAGAACCTGGCCAACGACTTCCTCGTCGACCGGGAAGCGCAGAAGCGCAAGGAGAGCTACTCCGGCATCCCCGGTATCCGCCAGCAGGACATGGCCGTCACCGAGACCATGGGGCCGATCTACGACCGCTCTCACGAGCACCTCGGCACTTCGGACTCGATGATCATCCGCACGCGGCGCCGGTGGATCGCTGCCGCAAAGGCCCTCCGCGAGAGCGGCACCGTCCCGCCCGGAGTGGACAACCCGGAGATCTACCTGCAGCGCTCCGGCGAGGTGCTGCTGCCGCGCAGCGTCGACTGGTGGGAAGGCAGCCGCCACCTTCGCGAGATCGTCAGCGTGCCGGAACTCCAGGACAAGCGCCGGCCCTCCGAGGTGCCGGTCAGCGGCAGCTAAGGCGTCGATTGCAAACACGCACGCTTCGCGGGCGCCTGCCGGCCCCGCGAAGCGTGCGCTTTTCGGCGGCCTTATCTCCCCTCAGCCGCCTTGTCCAGTTGGTCCCAGGTCATCTGCAGCAGGGTATCGAAGGCCAGGCCCCAGGGCGGCCGCAGAAAACCCAGCGCCCGCACGTCCTCGAACGCCGCGCCGAAGTGCGATGAGCGGTGGAAGCTGCCGCCGCCGATGACCCTGCAGATGCGCGCCGTCACCGATTCCGCCAGCTCCGCGATCGCCGTCTTGGCCTTCAAGGCGTCCAGGAGCGCGCCGGAGCCTTTCGCCTCCACCGCCCGCAGCATGGACTCGTAGGCCTGGTCGATGAGCCACGCCTCTATTTCCACCCGCGTCCACTCCGTCGCCTCGTAGGCCCGCATTTCCTCCCGCTTGCGCCCGAGTTGCGACCGCGCCGCCTCCACGGCGCTCTGCACCGCGCCGACCACGACCGCCGTGAAGACCGCCGAAACGAAGGCCCCGGCAACGCCGGAAACGACGCGCAGGTTGCCCGGCCACGCGAACCGCGTCGCCGGAAAGCCCGTCAGCTCGAAGGCGTGGCTCTGGGTTGCCGTCATGCCGTGACCGTCCCATTCAGCCGTGAGCTTGATGCCGCCCGATCCGTCCCACCCGGCCTCACGCATGTCCATGAAGAACCAGTCCGCCGTCCCTTCGCCTTCCGGCACCGCCGTGGTCACCATGAACGAGGCGATGCCGGAACCGCTCCCGAAGTGCTTGTGCCCGGCGATCGAGTACCCGTCCCCGGTCCGCCTCGCGAGCGCTTTCGTCCTGCCGACGTCGCCGCCGCTGCCGGGCTCGGACGTGACCGTCCCCCACCAGTGGCCGTCCAGGGCCAGCTGCGCGACCCGGCGCAGCTGTTCGCTCCAGGCCGCCCTGTAGGGCTCCGGCGCCTCCGGCTGGGTCAGCCAGAAAGACAGCACGGCAGGATGCATCGACGCCACCAGCGCCACCGAAGGGTCGCCGCGCGCGATCGTCCGCAGGAGCTCGGCTGCTCCCCTCGTGGTCGCCCGGAGGTCCGTCCAGAGGCCGCCCATCGACGCCGGGGCGCCGATCCTCAGGTACCCCGCCTCGGCCAGGGCGCGAAAGTCGGCCGGGTCGAGATGGCGGCGCACCTGGCGCTCGCGACGGTCCTTCGCGAATTCGCCGGCGATAGCTTCCACTGCCGACTGGACGGCCGCAGCTTCCACAGTTCGGCCATTGTAGCCGCAAGTCCGCCGCCACAGGAAGGCCGGAGCCTTACCAGGGGCTGGTGCGGACGCGGTGTAGGCCGCCGTTGCCCCGGCGTTCACCGGGGTCGTACGCCAGGTATAGGTCCTGCCGTCTCCGGGACGTCGCGACACGTCCCCCCAAGCAGGGGGCGTTGGATACGGATCGTTGCTGCCTTGGCGGCAGCGATCGCTTCCGCGTATGGACCGTCGCTACAGCTCGGTTATGGACCGTCTCGGTCAGGGGCGAAGGACGGCGTGCGTTGCCCACGCCGCACTCCGGGATGGGTTAGCTTGCCCTTAACCAGGGCCATTTCGGCCGCCGGGCGAGGTTGCGCGCCTGCGAGATCTGCCAGAGGATGCGGGAACGGTCGCCCTCCGCCCCACGGCCGCGGCCGTTGACGCGGCTGCGAGCGCTGAGGATGCGCCACATGGCCGCGATCTCGTCTTTCGAGCGGCGCAGGGCCTCTCGGGTGTCTTCCAGTTCCCTGGCCAGCTCGTGCCGCTCCGCGAGGAGGGTGTCGAGCTCCAGCCGCAGCGTTTTCAGCTCCTCGCGCAGCCGGTGGACGTTCGCGACCTCGCGCACCTCGATCGCCTCGTGCGCGGGCTCCCCTGGCGGCGGCTCCAGGGTCGCGACGATGCGGACTCGGCCCCGCTCATCGTGGAAGGCGCGGATCTGGCCTGCCTTGACCCGCCTGCGGACGCTATCGACAGACGTGCCGAGGAGCGTCGCCGCTTCGGCGAGCGTCAGGGCAGGTCCGCCGCCTTCCTTCAAGAGCCGGCGCCAGACCGAGAGGAGGGTTGCTTCGACTTCCGGAGGCACGCTCTCAGGCGCGGGGATTGCTTCCAGCGGTCCTGATCCTTCTAGCCGTCTTTCCTGCACTGGAATATTCGACTACTTTCCGCTGAATCTGATGGCCGAAACCGCGTCCCGCACGGCGGAGCGTCTAGTACAGGAGGCCCGGTGCGGGAGGAGCTGGCACCCGGGCCTCCTGACCAATGGGACCGCCGGACAATCGCGCCCACCTGGTCCGGCGGTCTTGATTGCGGTTTCTAGGAAGGCGCTTGCGCCAGCCCGATCTGGATCCACGCCAGGATGCTGAGCGCGGCCAGGAAGATTAAGGCCAGGACGCTCAACGGGTCCCGCCCGCGCTCGGCCGTCTTCCGCCGGCCGGCCCTGCCCGGCAGGCGAAGCCGCTCTTCGGGGTGCAAGCTGTCATAAGATGACCACACGAAATGCTGCACTGGGAATCGCGTTGACTTCGGCATGCGTGTCCTCATTGTCCCTTCCAAGCCCTTTCTACTGGTACGGACGTAGCGAGGAGGCAAATCCTTGCGCGGCCACAGATTTTTTCTGCGCGGCCGACTCATAAGTAAGGGTAGTTTCTAAAAGAACGAACGGCTCGTCAAACGATGCAACGGCAGACTCCCGACAGCCCACCCAGGGAGGACGCGTTCGCCGCTCTCTACCGCGACCTCGGAGGCCGCGTGTACAACCTTGTCCTCCGGTCCGTCCACGACAAGACGCTTTCGGAGGACATCTGCCAGGAAGTCTGGCTCAAGGTCCATCGCCGTATGGACAGCATCCGCGACCCCGAGGCCTTACGGGCCTGGGTCTTTCGCACGGCCGTCCACGCCTGCATCGACTTCTCCCGCTCGCGTGCCGGCAGGCAACGCGCGGCGACGGCGTCCATCACCGAGTCCGTGCCGGACCTGGCCCCGGAGCCGGAGGACGCCGCCCTCGACCGCGTGGAGCTGAACCTCGCCTGGGAGGCGCTGGCGAGCCTTTCCCCCCGCCAGAGCGCCGCCATCTATCTCAGGCAGATCGAAGGCTACAGCTACAGGCAGATCGCCTCCGTCCTCCGCTGCAGCGACTCCGCTGTCGAGAGCCTGCTCTTCAGGGCCCGCCAGACCTTTGCCGGCGTTTACGAGCAGTTGGAGTCCGGGCAGGCGGAGCGCTGTCGCATGATGCGCCGGGTCATGGCAGCCGTCCTCGACAACGAAGGCACCCGGCTGCAGCAGGAAGTCGCTCAGGCGCACCTCAGGGACTGCGCCACCTGCCGCGCTTACGTCCATTCGCTGCGCAAGGGCTCCACCGCTTACGCCGGCCTGCCGCTGGTGACGGCCGCCGGCCAGGTCGTCGTGTCGACCGCCGCCTCCGGGGGCGGCCCGGCCGCCCTGATCGCGGAGCTGGCCCGCAATTTCGTGCCGCTGATCGTCCAGGGGAAGGCCCTGGCCATCGCCGGGGCGTTTACCGGCGCCCTGGCCACCGCAGGCGCGGCGAGCGCCGTCGCCGGCTTCACGCCCAGGCCCGCAGCGATCGTGACGGAAATCGTCGACCTGGCGAGCGAAGAGGAGCCGCCACCCGCCGTTGCCCGGCCTGACGCGGGAGGCCCGCACCCCGGCGCCGTCGCGGCCCGGCCGACGGCGACGCCGACGCCTGCGCCTGCAGCCCCCGCCGCGGGCGACGATGCCGCCGAGCCGGCCCCCATGGGCACCGCGGAGCCGCCCCCCTCGCCACCCGCCGGCCCGCTGCTCGAGCCCCCGGCCCTGCCCAGCCCCACTCCGGAAGGGCCCGTCCAGCAGTTGCTCCAGGAGCCGCTGGAGACGGTCACGGACCTCCTCCAGGACCCCGTCGGCACCCTCGGCGAGACGATCGAGAACACGGTCGAGACGGTGAATCAGGTCATCGAAGGCGTAACCGGCGTCGTGGACCAGACCGTCGGCGGGACGACGGAGACGGTAAACCAGACCGTCGGCGAGACGACGGAGGCCGTAAACCAGACCGTCGGCGGGACGACGGAGGCCGTAAGCCAGACCGTCGGCGGGACGACGGAGACCATCAACGACACGCTGGAGGACGCCGGCGTTCCCCTGGAAATCTCGACCATCGAGCTACCGGACCTCGGCCTGCCCCCGCTCCTCGGCGGCGGCTCCACGCCGGAGCCGGAGCCGTCCTCCACGCCGGGATCGGGCGGCCTCCTCGGCGGCCTCCTGAACTAGGCGCTGGAAGCCCGCAGCGCCCGGTAGACCTTCTCGGCCGTGACCGGCAGCTCGCGCACCCGCACGCCGCAGGCGTCCGCCACGGCGTTGGCGATCGCGGCCGCTGTGGGGATGTTGGGCGTCTCGCCGATGCCCTTGACCTGATACGGCCCGACGCCGCTCTCGGACTCGAGGACCACCGTCTTCAGCGCCGGCACGTCGCGGGCCGTCGGCAGCTTGTAGTCGCCGAAGGACAGCGTCGTCACGCGCCCCTCTTCGACGCGGAGCTCCTCCATGAGCCCGTAGCCGATCCCCTGCATGAGGCCGCCGTTGATCTGACCCTGGTGGCCGATGGGGTTGACGACCTGGCCCGTATCGTGCGCCGTGGTGAGGCTCAGCAGCTTGACCGCGCCCGTCTCGGGGTCGACCGAGACCTCCGCGATCTGGACGGCGAAGCAGGTGACGTCCGGCCGGCCCCGCTCTTCGATATGCGCGCGGCCTGTGACGGGGCGTCCGGCCCGCGCGAGCAGGTCCGGCCAGCGCACGGCCTCCTCATGGTCCAGGCGCCGGAGCTCTTCGCCGCGCAGGACGACCTTGTCTTCCGGCCAGCCGAGGCGCTCCGCCGCGAGGGCCACCAGCTGGCGCTTCGCGTCTTGCGCCGCCTCGAAGGCGACCATGGTATTCACGCGCGTCGCCCGCATGCCGCCGATGCCGGAATCGAACTCCAGGTTGCCCGTCGCCCAATAACGGAAGCGGATGCGCTCCGGCGGGACCTGGAGCTCCTCGGCGACGATCGCCTCCTGAGTCGCGTAGGTGCCCGTCCCCTGGTCGAAGACCGCCGTGCCGATGACCACGGCGCCGTCCGGCTGCAGCGTCACTTCCACGGTCCCCACGCCGCCGCCGGGCGCCCGGTCGCAGATCGCGATGCCGCGGCCGGTCAGCACGGCCCCGTCCCCGGCCGGAGAAGCGCGGCCGGGAACCGGTCCCGTCCCTGCAGGGTTAGGCCGGTAGCCGGCGGCCTCAGCCGCGGCCAAGAGCGTCTCCTTGCCCCGCAGGTTGTGGTGCGCCTGGCCTAACGGCATCTCGTCCCCGTCCACCACCACGTTGCGCAGCCTGAACTCCAGCGGGTCCATGCCGATCCTGCGCGCGACCTCGTCGATGTGCGATTCCAGGGCGAAGGCGCCCTGCGGCTCGCCCGGCGATCGCATGTGGCCGCACGGCACCGTGTTCGTGTAGACCTCGTGCGACTCGAGGCGCAGGTTCGGGATGCGGTACGGCCCGCCCGTCGCCGCCCGCACGCCGCCGCCGATGATCCCCAGCGGCTTGTAGCCGGCGTAGGCGCCCGTGTTCACGTACGCCCGGACGTGGTGGGCGGTGATCGTCCCGTCGCGCTTGACGCCCGTGCGCAGCCGGACCACGGTCGAATGGCGCGGGTTGGCCGCCATGAACTCCTCGATGTAGTCGTGGACCATGATCACCGGCCGGCCGGTCGCGCGGGCCAGAAAGTAGCAGACCGGCAGGTTCGCCGGCGTCGCCTTGCCGCCGAAGTCGCCGCCGATGTACGTATGGTTGAAGACGATGCGCTCTGCCGGCAGCTCCGTCGCCACGGCCATGGCGTTGCGCGTATCGTAAGGGGCCTTGCTGCACGCCCAGACGCGCACCGTCTCGCCCTCCAGCTGGACCATGACGGTCTGCGGCTCCAGGTAAGCCTGGTGCTGCCGCGGCGTCGTGTATTCGCCTTCGACGATGACTTCCGCCTCCGCGAAGCCGCGCTCGAGGTCGCCGCGCTCGTTCACGGCCGACGAGTAGAGGTTCGTTGGCCGCTCCAGCGGCCTGCCGCCGGGGTACGAGCCGAAGTCCGGATGCAGGACCGGCGCCGATTCCGACATCGCCTCCAGGGGGTCGAACACGGCCGGCAGCTCCTCGTACTCGACCTCGATGAGGTCGAGCGCCTGCTGGGCGATGTCCTCGTCGTCCGCGGCCACGGCGGCGACGCGCTCGCCGGCGAAGCGGACGCGGTCGCGGGCGAGGACGGGCATGTCCTTGATCGCCCGCCCCCAGGGGCCGGAATCGATGTCCGCGGCCGTGATCACGGCGTGGACGCCGGGCAGGCGCCGCGCCGCCGACGTATCGATGCGGAGGATGCGGGCGTGGGGGTAAGGGCTGTGCAGCGTCTTGCCCCAGAGCGTCCCCGGCAGGAAGTAGTCGGCGGCGTAGCGGGCGCGGCCCGTGACCTTGTCGACCCCGTCCGGCCGGGCGATGGGCTTTCCGATGACGGCGTATTGAGGCATAGCGAGGTAAAGCTACGGCTTCAGGCTACAAGCTTCAAGTGAGGGCTGGGTACGGAGAACCACGGAGGCGCCTCAGGGCAATGAGCAGACGGAAGCCTCAGCCGGCCGGTTCGCCGTGCGACCCCGGTCTCGCTGCCCGTCCGGGCTGTCAGCCACCTGTCAGGCCACCGTCATTCGAAGCCCGCCGCCGCGACCATAACCTACCCGGGGGGCGTGGCCAGAGCCCACGGTAGGCGGCGGGGTCGCTGAGTGTTACAGTGTCGTCGATGAGCATCGACACCCCGTCCAAGCAGCAAGCACGGCTCCTAGAAGCGGACGAATCCAAGACGAAGCCACGCCGAACTACCAGCAAGCGGGCCAACGATCTCGACGGTGCGGCGTGGACCCGCTATTCAATAAGTATTTGGGATGACATACGGAAGACGCCGGAAGAGGCTTCCTTGAAGCATCCGGCGATGTTCCCCATGCAACTTGCCGGTCGCCTGATTCAGTGCTTCACGACCAATGAAGAGCGCATGATTCTCGATCCCTTCGTCGGCATCGGCTCCACCGTCATGGCGGCCGAAGCCCTTGGAAAGGTCGGCATCGGATTGGACGTGTCGGATGAATACCTCCGGAAGGCGAAGAATCGACCGGCCGCCCGCGAGATGTTCAATGGTGCTAATGGTTTTTTGACAGGCGAACGGCGTCTATACCTCGCCGACGCCTACGACCTTCTCAAATACGTAGAGCCGGAGAGCATCGACTTCGTGGTAACGTCGCCGCCCTATTGGGACATTCTTCTTCAAGAGCGCACTGCGGACTATAAGGAAATCCGGCACTATGGCGACGATGAACGTGACCTCGGTAAGATTCGCGATTACAATGCGTTCTTATTGGCGCTCGCCGCAATCTTCGAGAAGGTCTACACGGCCCTCAAGCCTGGCAAGTATTGCTGCGTCGTCGTCATGGACTTGAGGAAGAAGGATCGCTTTTACCCTTATCATTCCGACCTCGCAGCTCGGCTTCAGGAAGTGGGCTTCATCTTTGACGATCTGATTATTTGGGACCGGGGCCACGAGTACAACAACCTCCGGCCGCTCGGCCACCCGTCAGTGTTCCGAATCAACAAGGTGCACGAGTACGTGCTGATCTTCAAGAAGCCGAACGGCGTTGGAAGTCGAGCAGGTTGATTATTCCAGCGATATAAGCGCCATTGTCGCGGGCGGCGATAGCCTATCGTTCGCCGTCGCATACGTCACGAAGAGCGGTCTCGACCTGATCAAGGCTCCACTTGAGATGCGCCTGAAGAACGGCACACAGGTGCGCATCCTTATCGACTTGAGGGTCGGCAACACCGACCCTTCGGCCCTGTGGGACTTGCTGGCGCTGCAGGGCCGGTATGCGTCTCTCTTGCTCCGCGCTTACTTGCCCCAGGGCGAAAGCATCCTGCACTCGAAACTCTACATTCAAAGCGGCTCACAGCACGTGGCGTTCGTAACCGGCTCAGCCAACCTAAGCGGTCCTGCACTACAGAGCAGCAAGGAGCATGGGCTAAAGGTAACTGGACAGGCCACGGACAAGCCCGTCGCAGACGCCACTGCGTTTTTCGATGCCCTTTGGAACTCACCGCAGGCGAAGCCTATCGATAACGAGACCGCGCGCCTCTACGAGACCTATGCGGGCCGCAAACGTTCCGCGGAACAGCGAGCGGATAGAAAGTCGCGGGCGGCTTGGCGTCGACTGGTAGCCCAGTTGACCAACGCCATCGACAAAGGTCTCGTCTGGCCGTCTGTTGATAGCGCCTACTTCCTCGGTGCCATCACCGCCAGGGGCCGCCTCTCTCCAGACGACAAGAAGGTCGAAATCAAGCTTGGCTACAACCCATCGGCCTACAAGAATGGGGAGATTACGGTGCGAGACGTGTCCCACAGAGCGATCAACGTGTTGCCGACCATCCCTGCAGTGCTCAGCGCGAAGATCAAGGCGCTGTTACCTACAGCTGTGGTGAACGTCACCGGCTTCAACATTGACGTTGACCTCTCCGGCGACCAAGCCGCCTTTGACAAGTTAATCGAGGTGTTCGAGCCCTACCTTGACTGCAACGAGTTCCGCTTGCCTCGGCAACTCGCCACCTCCGACGAGGCCGTCGTGACCGAGTTCGTGAGAGGTTTCGCCGTAGCCAGCGGGCTGCTCACCGACCACACAAGCATGCCTGGCGATCGCGACACGGGCCTCCCCGGCCAAATGGTCGTGTGGCTTCGGCCGAAGCAGTCGAATTCGGCGCTATTCAACGAACTCTACCACCTTATCCAGCGCAGGCTAGGTATCACCGTGTACCGGCATCAACGCCAGGATCGGGACCCGCACCTCAAGATTCGTTGCGAGGATTTCCAGGAGATTGGCTTCGGGATTGATTGGTGGGACGAGTTGGTGGAGGCAGGAGCCGACTATAACTTTGCTCTGTTCCCGCAGCTTCCGTTGATGCCAATCGTACCCTAGGCCGTTGGGCCTCTGTTCTCCCAATACGGAAGCGGCGCGGCGGACAAAAGTACCGACGTCCTTGCGACGGAAATCGGCAGCACCAACCCGTCTAAATGGTCCGAAGCGCAACGGTCAAGCCCGAGATGAGACGCATCCCACGAGACTTATCGGGTCGCCACACCGGGCAAGCCCGGCCCCGCGCGCTCCTTCCCCGCCCTTAGTTCGCCGCCGCGACCGCCTCGATCACGCGCCGCCAGGCCGCGTCGCGGTCGCCCGTGAGCACCGGATGGACGATGACGTCTCCGGGCACGCGGCCGCCTAGCGTTCGGAGGCCCCGGACGACCGCCTCCTGGCCGCCGTGGACGACCACCTCCTCGAAAAAGGCCTCCGTCATGCCGGACGCGGGGTCGTGGCCGGCGGCCGCGAACATCGCCGCCCAGGACGGGATGTTGAAGTAGACCCCCACCTGGCTACGGGCCGCCTCGTACGCCGCCGCCCGGTCCGCCTCGACGCAGACGGGCACGTGGAAGTAGAGCGGCGGCGTCTCCCTGCCGGCCTCGGCCGCGCCTGCCGCCATCGCCGGCAGCGCCACTGCTTCGGCGTAGCGCCAGGGCGCCATCCAGGCGATGGCCCCGTCCGAGACCCGCCCGGCGACCCGGAACGCCGTCTCGCCCAGCGCCGAGACCAGGAGCGGCGTCGCCAGCGGCCGGGCGATGCGCGCCTTTGCCGCGTAGAACCCGCCCGCGAAGTCCACGGCGCCTTCTCGCAGCAGCGTCCGCGCCACCGTCACGTACTCGGCAAGGCGGGCCAGCGGCCGCCGCGACTCGGCGCCGAAGGCGTCCTTCATCTGCTGGCTGCCGCCCGTCCCCAAACCTACGAGCAGCCGCCCCGGCGCCCGCGCCTCGATCGCCTGGACCTCCTGCACCAGCGCCACCGGCTGCCGCGCCCACATCGGGATGATGGCCGTGCCCAGGCGCACGCGCTCCGTCATGCCCGCGGCGACGGCGAGGAGCGTCAGGCCGTCGCGTTCGGCGCCGACGGTCGTCAGCCAGACGGCGGGCACGCCCGCGGCCTCTGCCTCCCCGATGAGCGACAGCGTCCGAATTGGATCCGGCTCGCGGACCAGCAGGCCGATCACTTCGCCTGGGCCGCCAGCGCCGCCTCTACCTGAGCGCGGAACTGGCGCGCCGCGAACTGCAGCAGGCTGAGGGCCGGCACCGTGACGAAGCGGGCGCCCTGGCGGACGAACTCGGCCGTCTGCGCCGGGTTGTTCGGCGAATTGCCGCCGAGCCCGACGGGAATCCCCGCCGCGACGCACTTCGCGACTACCTCGCGGCGGACGCGCTGCACCTCTTCGTCCGGGGGGAAGCCCATGCTCTGGGCCAGGTCGGCCGGCGCGCAGTGGATCACGTCGATGCCGGGCACCTTCAGGATCGCGTCCAGGTTGCGGACGGCGGTTATCTCTTCGACCATCGGGACCACCATCACGTTCTCGTTCAGGTGCTGCGCCGCCTCCCCGCGCGGCACGCCGACGTTGTAGTCATGCGCGCGGGTGCTCGCCATGCCGCGATTGCCCTCGGGATAGTAACGGGCCGCCCGCGCGACCGCCTCGGCCTCCTCGGCCGTGTTCACGTGCGGGACGATCACGCCCTGGATGCCGCGGTCGAGGAAGCGCAGGATCGTCGCGGGCTCGTGGTCCGGGACCCGCGCCAGCGGGGTGATGCCGAAGGCCTCCGCCGCCCGCACCAGGCCCTCGACGTCGCTCAGCGTCATCGGCCCGTGCTCGCAGTCGATCATCACGAAGTCGTAGCCGATGGCCCCGAGGATTTCGATGGTCGAGGGCGCGTTCTCGCCGACGATGCCGCCGAAGACGGGCTTGCCCTCGGCGAGCTTCTGCTTCGTGGTGTTGATACGCATGCTCCTACCTCACTCCTGGCTCGCTGCCGAAAAGCTTGCCCCACGCGGGCCGGGCCGGGGCCGCCCTCGCGCGAGCGGCCCCCTCACTCCCAGCTCTCGCCCACGACGCCGGCGGCGTACAGCCGCTCGATCTCGTCCTCCGTCATGCCGAGGACCTCGCCCAGGATGAGCCTCGTGTGGCCGCCGGGGCGGTCCGTGCCTTCGGTCAGCTTCACCGGCGTCCGCGATAGCTTCACCGGCGAGTTCACTACCCGGAAGCTGCGGCCCTTCCACGAAGGCAGGTCGATCAGCATCTCGCGGTGGTTGACCTGGGGGTCGACGGCCACGTCAGCGATCGTCTGCAGGGGGGCGATGAGGAAGGTCTCGCCCAGGATGCCGATCCACTCGTCCCTCGTCTTCCGGCGGAAGGTCTCGATCAAGAGCGGCTCCAGCTCCGCGTGATGCTTCGTCCTGTCGCGCGGGTTCTGGAACCGGGGGTCGTCGATCAGCTCGTCCCGGCCGATCAGCGCGCAAAAGAGGGGCCAATCGCGCACGCCCGCCAGGACGATGTAGCCGTCCTTGGTTGGGAAAGCCTGGAAGGGCGTATTCAACGGATGGCGGGTGCCGATCCGCTGCGGCACTTCGCCTGTCGCGAAGTAGCGGACGATGGCGTTTTCGGCCAGGTTGACCTGCGCGTCCAGCATCGCCACGTCGATGTACTGGCCTTTGCCGCCGCGCGACCGCTCGACCAGGGCTGAGAGCACCCCCAGCGCCAGGAAGAGCCCGCCCGCCATGTCTCCGATGGAGTAGCCGACGCGCGCCGGCGGGCCGTCAGGGTAGCCCGTGATGCTCATGACGCCGCCGAGCCCCTGGACGATGACGTCGACCGCCCCCCTGTGCGCGTAGGGACCCGTCTGGCCGAACCCCGAGAGCGAGGCGTAGACGACGGCCGGATTGCGCGCCGAGACCGCTTCGTAGTCCAGGCCGAGCCCCTTCATCGTCCCCGCGGAGAAGTTCTCGACGACCACGTCCGCCTTTTCGGCGAGGCGGAGGGCGATTTCCTTGCCTTCCGGGTGCTTCAGGTCCAGGAGGATGCTCTGCTTGCCGCGGTTGATGCTGAAGGTGTAGGTGTTGATCCCGTCCACCACGGGGCCGGCGGCGCGCTTGTCCTCCGTCTGGCCCACGACCTCGATCTTCCACACGGTGGCGCCGAGGTCGCAGAGCTGCATGACGCCGTACGGCCCGGCGAGCGCCCACGTGAAGTCGAGGATCTTGACGCCTTCCAGCGGGCCCGGCATGGGCCAAATACTATTCGCAGGGGGAGCGCCCGGCAACTCGCGCCAAGCACTCCCGCGGCGCGGGCGCCGGCCCCGGGCAGGCCGCCAGGCCCCTCGCGCCCGTCCTCGCCCGGCAGCAGGGCCTCCATGCGCGGGACTGCGCGCGGACCATCCTCGAAAAGAAGACGCGGCGCGGCGGCAGGTCTCCTCTCCCCCGAGGGACGGCGAGGATAAGCCAGGTGAAAGGAATCGACTCGTTCGGCCGTCCCGTGCCGGCGCGGAGGAGGCGGAGCCGTCTACTCCACCAGGACCCGCGGCTGCTCGCCCTCGCCCAGCTTCTCGTAGGTCATGCGGTACAGATTGGCGTAGATGCCGCCCTTCGCCAGGAGCTCCTCGTGGTTGCCCATCTCGGCGATGCGTCCCTTGTCGAGGACGATGATCCGTGTCGCCTCCCGGATCGTCGAGAGGCGGTGGGCGATGACGAACGACGTCCTGTCGCGCAGCAGCTCCCGCAGCGCCCGCTGGATGATGACCTCCGTGCGCGTGTCCACGTTCGCCGTCGCCTCGTCCAGGATCAGGATGCGGGGGCGCGCCAGCACCGCCCGCGCGAAGCTGATCAGCTGCCGCTGGCCGACCGAGAGGTTCTGGCCGCGTTCGTGCAGCATCGTGTCGTAGCCGCTCTCGAGGCGCATGATGAAGTCGTGCGCTCCCACCGCCTTCGCCGCCTCGATGACCTCGTCATCCGTGGCGTCCAGGCGGCCGTAGAGGATGTTTTCCTTGACGGTACCGGAGAACAGGAACGGGTCCTGAAGGACCACGCCCGTGCGCCGCGTCAGGGACGAGCGCTTGATCTGCTTCAGGTCGATGCCGTCGATCAGGATGCGGCCTCGCGTAACCTCGTAGAAGCGCAGGATTAGGGACGTGAGCGTAGTCTTGCCCGCGCCCGTGGAGCCGACCAGCGCGATCGTCTCGCCGGGCTTCACGTCCAGGTTGATGTCACGCAGGACGGGCACGCCCTCCACGTAGTCGAAGTCGACGTTCTCGAAGGTCACTTCGCCGCGGATGTCCTCCAGCTCGACGGCGTCAGGGGCATCGACGATTTCGGGCTCGGTGTCCAGGACTTCGAATGCGCGGACGCCGCCGGCCATGGCGCGCTGCAGCTGGGTGTACTGCATCACCAGCTCCCGGATGGGCTGGAAGAAGCGGTCGATGGAGAAGATGAACAGCACCAGCGTCTCCAGGCCGTTGGCGCCCAGGTTGCCGTTCAGCACCTGGCTGCCGCCGTACAGGATCACGAGGGCGGTGGCGGCCGCGGAAAGCAGCTCCACCATCGGCATCACGGCGGCCTGGAGGCGGCCGGCGTGAATGTTGGCGCGCATGTGGTCCTCGTTGAGGGCGTCGAAGCGCTGGGCGTTCACGTCCTCCCGCGATAGGCTCTGGATGACGCGGACGCCGGAGACGTTCTCCTGCAGGCTCGAGTTGACGATGGCGATTGCCTGCCGCACGCGCATGAATGCCTTGCGGGCGTAGATCTGCCAGACGAAGGTGACTCCCACCAGGACGGGCACGACGCTGAAGGTGACGAGCGCGAGCTCCAGATCGCGGCTCGTGACCAGGTAAATGATCACCGCCAGGCCGATGATGTCGCCGAAAATCGTCAGGAAGCCGTTGGTCAGCAGCTCCTGCATGGAGGTCACGTCGTTCTGGACGCGCGACATCACGCGGCCGACCTCGTTGTTGTCGTAGAAGCGCAGGGAGAGCTTCTGGAGGTGGGCGAACATGTCGGTGCGGAGCTTGAGGAGGACCCTGTGCCCGACGAAGCCCGCGTTGACAAGCTGCAGGTAGACGAACAGCCAGCCGCAGACCACGAACGCCAGGAGAAGGACGCTGGAACGAAGGATGCCTTCTTCGTCGCCCCTGACGGCCGCGCCGACGGCGGAGCCGATGAGCGCCGGCTGGAAGTTGAGCATGATCGCGCCGCCGACGACGCCGATCGTCGCCAGGACGGCGCGCCAAGCGTACGGCCGGACGTACCGGAGCAGGCGGACGACCACCTCATGGTTGTAGGCGGCGCCCAACTCCTCGTCGTCCCAGGCGTCGACGCTGCGCCGGAGACCCTGGTTGCCGCCGCGCCAGCCGCCCATGCCGCCGCCGCCGTGCCAGCCGCCTCCCATTCCGCCGCCCCAGAACGCCATATCCGCTCTCCTACTAGCCTATCCTTGCGGCCCTAGCCGGCGCCGCCGTCCGCGGGCTGTGAACCTGACGGCGCCGCCCCGCTAAAGCGTTTCAGGGCTTCTTCCTGGTCCCGGAGCTCGAGGTCGTAGATTTCCCGGTAGAGGCCGTCCTGGGCGACGAGCTCCTCGTGCGTGCCCCGTTCGGCGATCGTCCCGCCCCTCATGACCAGAATCTGGTCCGCGTCCTTCACCGTGCGCAGCCTCTGGGCGATGACCAGCGTCGTGCGGCCCTTCATCACCGCCGCCAGCGCCTGCTGGATCAGGTACTCGGTCTGCGTGTCCACGCTCGAAGTCGAGTCGTCGAGGATGAGGATCTTGGGGTCGAGCAGCAGCGTCCGGGCGATGGAGATGCGCTGCTTCTGGCCGCCGGACAGGGTGATCCCGCGCTCGCCCACCCACGTGTCGTAGCCTTCGGGCAGCGACATGATGAAGTCGTGGATGCGGGCGATCTTCGCCGCCTCGATGATCTGCTCCTGGGTCGCGTCCACCGCGCCGTAGGCGATGTTGTCCCGGATCGTGGCGGAGAAGAGGAATACGTCCTGCTGGATGATGCCGATGTTCGCGCGCAGGGACGCGAGGGTAACGTCCCGCACGTCGATCCCGTCGATCGTGATGGCGCCGCCGGTCACGTCGTAGAAGCGAGGCAGCAGGTTGACGATCGTCGTCTTGCCGCTTCCCGTGGGGCCGAGGAGGGCGACCACCTTGCCCGCCGGCGCCTCGAAGCTGACGTCCCGCAGGACGGGGCTGACCGCGTCGTAGCTGAAGGACACGTTCTCGAAGCGGACGTCGCCGCGGATATCGCGCAGCTCGATGGCGTTGGGCTTCTCCTTGACCGCGGACTCGGCGTCCAGGATCTCGAAGATGCGCTCGCCGGAGGCGCCGGCGCGGGCGAACATCTGGACGATGAAGCCGAGCATGCGCATGGGCATGATCATGAGCGTCAGGTAGGAAAGAAAGGCGATGAGCTCGCCGGGGCTGAGGTCCCCGTTCGTGATCATGACCGCGCCCACCCAGAGCACGATCACCTGGGAGAGCATGGAAGCAGCCTGGTAAAAGGGGTTGCTCTGGGCCTGGATCCGGTTCTGGCGGATGTTCCAGTTGAAGAGCTCCTCCGCCTCCCGCCGGAATTTTTCGTCTTCGTACGGTTCCCGGGAGAACGCCTTCACTACCCGCACGCCGCTCAGGTTCTCCTGCAGGACCGTGGTCACCCGGCCCAGCTGCTCCTGCACGCCGGTCCACAGCCTGCGGCTCTTGAGCTGAATCCGGATCGACTGCCAGGCGACGACGGGCATCAGGGCCCAGGCGACGGCGGTCAGCATGATGTTGGAGCTGGCCATGAAGGCGACGGCCGCGACGATCCGCAGGATCATGTCCAGGAGACGCAGGGCGCCCAGCTGGATGAACATGCGCGTCGATTCCACGTCCTGGGTGGCCCGCGACATCAGCTGTCCCGTCTGCTGCTTGTCGTGGTAGGCGTAGCTCTGGCGCTGCAGGCGGTCGTAGATGTTGTTGCGCAGGTCGTAGGCCACGTGCTGGCTGAGCCATTCACCCAGGAACTGCATCCAGTAGGTGAACAGGCCTCGCAACAGGGCGACGCCGAGGATGGCGCCGGCGGCCATGAGGAGCGTCTCCGTCTTGCCCGCGTATTCCGGCCTGGCGCGCGTGAGCTCGGTGCCGGCAGGGTGGTCCCTCATTCTGCCCCGGTCCACGGACACGGTGTTGCCTTCGATAGCCGTGACCTCGAGGATCTCGTCGCCCAGCCTGAACCGCTGGCCCACCTCCAACGACGCGCCGTTGTCCGCGACTATCCGCTCGTCGGCCGCCGAGACCGGCCGCGCCAGGCTGACGCCGATCGCCGGATAGCTCGGCTTGAGCCCCGTGTCGATCGCCCAGCGCAGCAGCTGTGGCATGATCATCGTCGTGACCGCGGTCATGGCGACCACGAACCACGCGAACATGACCTGCTTCTTGTAAGGCCTCAGGAAGCCGAGCAGCCGTAAATGCGTGGACATCCTATGCAGACTCCTTGCTTCGCCGGATTGTATCTTATCTTTACGCTAACGTAAAGTATCGGAAATAGGCGGATGCTCACGCTCACGCGCTACATGGTCCGGCCCATGACCGACGCCGACATCGTGCAGGTCACGCAGATCGAACGCGAGTCTTTCCCCACGTCCTGGCCGCAGACCGCCTACCGCCGCGAGCTGTCCAACAACCTGGCCCGCTATTTGGTCGTCATCGACAGGGCGCACCCGCCGCCGCCGTCCGAGCCCCGCAAGCGCTCCCTCCTGGGCATCCTCCGCCGGCCGGACGCCACGCCCCAGACGGACGAGTACATCGTCGGCTACGTGGGCGTCTGGCTGCTCGTCGACCAGGCGCACATCGTTGCCATTGCCGTGCGCGAGCCGTACCGGCGGCGCGGGTTGGGCGAGCTCCTCCTGTCCGAGGCGATCGAGATGGCGATCGAGAACCAGCAGGAGAGCGTCACGCTGGAGGTCCGCCGCAGCAACCACGGCGCCCAGGCCCTCTACGAAAAGTACCGCTTCCTGAAGGTGGGCGTGCGCAAGCGGTACTACTCCGACAACCACGAAGACGCGATTATCATGACCACGCCTCCCATCCAGGCGGAATCGTATCTGGAACACCTCGCCTACCTGCGAGAGCAGCAGCAAAAGCGCTGGGCGCAGCGCGAGGCTGAAGGCGCGTAGCCGGGTGTCGAAGGACTTTCCGGCGGCTCGGCAGCCGCGGCGCCTGCCGAAGCTGCCAGGACGCGGCGCGCCCGCGGGCATGGGCTGAGGTCTGCCCCGCCCTCAACACGCGCTTCAGGCGCTGAGGCGGCGCGGGCCTCCGGCGTCTAGACGTCCAGATACACGTAGAAGCGGTCCGGCCGCTCCAGGACCAGGGGCGTCTTTCCCGCGCCCAGCTGCTCGCGGATGAAGCGCGGCAGGGAGGCGCCGTGGCCCTTTATGGGGAAGCTGCGGGCGTAGCGGTACTCGCGGCCGTTGAACCTGACCTGGGAGTGGGGCGGCCCTCCCTCATGGATGAGGACCCGCGCCACCTCCATGCCGTCCAGCGGCAGGGGCTCCAGGTTCGAATCGTCCAGCTCCAGCAAGTCGGCGGTGACCACTCCGCTAACGCGCGCTCTCGAGGCGCTGCTTCAAAAGCGCCAGCGAGTCCTTCATCAGTTGGTCGAAGAGGCGGACCATGAACAGCACGTCGACAAGCTTGCCCAAGGCGCCCATCGGCGGGACGTAGTCGATGCTCCAGGCCACCTTCGTCGTATCGCCCAGGGGCACGACGGCAAGCCGGTCGGTCATCTCCATCCCGCGCGTATTCCGGCGCGCCAGGTACTCGTTGGCCTTGTACTCCGTAACGATGGTCTCCACCCGCTCCTTGCGCGGCCCCACCTGCATGAGCATGCTCGTCGTCGTCCCCAGGCCCTGCTTTTCCAGCGACGTCGCCTCCGATTCCTTCGCCCACTTCACCCATTCGGGCTGCGTGGCAGGATCGGAAATGTACTGAAAGACCTTGTCGGCCGGGGCCCTGATGTCGATTGAGTTGTCGAGTCTCGGCATTCCGCCTCCGTCCCCTATCGATGCCCATCATATCGACGGCACCTTTAGAGTCAACGCGCCCCGCGCGCGAGCGCGGCCTCGCCGGGCCGCCCGTCCGCCAACTCGATACTTGACGCTTCTTATAGCCATGCCTACGATTTCTTTTACGCTTGGTTAAGTAAAGCTCCATCGCGAGGCGTTTCGAAACTAGACCGCAGCTTGGGACCAAAGGACAGGGAATGAGCGCCGGCGCGACAGGAGCAACCACACGACACACTACCCTCCGCCGCGTCGCCACGATCCGCGAGCTGCGCGATGCCGCCGCCGTCCGCCCCTACCTGGAGCAGTCCCGCGAGTATTGCGCCTACGCGCTTGCCTACCTGGACCCGCGCTTCTTCCCTCTCGCCGAGTTCATCGAGATCAGCGCCGGCGAAAGGCGGGCCCTGGTCATGCACGCCCGCGGCGGCCTGGGCCCCTCGACGCTGACGCTGGGCGACGCGCAGCTGCTCGCGAGGCTGTTGGAGCTTCATCCCGGGCCGCGTCAGGCCTTCCTGACCTGCGAGACCGGGCACGTGGAGACGGTGCTCCGCACGCACAACCTGTGGCGGCCCCAGACGATGCTGAGGCTCAGCCTGCAGCCTTCCGACTTCAAGCGCCCGGCGGACATGCCGGCCGTCCGCCGCCTGAACCAGGACGACGCCCAGGAGCTCAACCGCCTGTACGAGGAGGAAGGGACGCGCCACACGGGCCGCCAGGTGCTGGAGGGCGTCTACTTCGGCGCCTATCACCGCTCGCGCTTGGTGGCAGCCGCCGGCACCCACATCTACTCCCGCCGGGAGGGCGTCGCGGTCATCGGCAACGTCTACACCCATCCGGACTTTCGCGGCCGCGGCCTCGGCACGGGCGTCACGGCCGCCGTCACGTCCCACCTGCTCGAGTCCTGCAACCTCATCGTCCTCAACGTAGACCCCGCCAACCGCACGGCCCGCCACATCTACGAGCAGATCGGCTTTCAGGAAGACTGCCGCCTCGTCGAGGCGATGGCCACGCGTCGAGATGCGCTGTCGCCGCTGCCGTTCCTGCGCCGCGCCCTTGCCCGCCATCGCGCGGACGCGCCGTACACGGAGATCATCGACCTCTAGCCGCCCGCC